>Ga0194052_1001931_pt1 | contig 11614 bp, 10 predicted proteins | sample SepL226m_MetaG_FD_160117 | JGI IMG/M metagenome (GOLD analysis project Ga0194052, IMG submission 160117) | Anoxic zone freshwater microbial communities from boreal shield lake in IISD Experimental Lakes Area, Ontario, Canada - Sep2016-L227-6m | ecosystem: Environmental > Aquatic > Freshwater >... | reverse complement strand
TGTCGCGTGGTCCGCGCGGCATGACGAACTCGAAATAGCAGTACCAACCAAAAACAGAAGGAAATTCACCGTGGCTTCAACCGGAATCGAGATGTTCTACGACGACGATGCAGACCTGTCGATCATTCAGGGTCGCAAGGTCGGGGTCATCGGCTATGGCAGCCAGGGCCACGCCCACTCACTGAGCCTGCGCGACTCCGGTGTCCAGGTGAAGGTGGGCCTGAAAGAGGGTTCGAAGTCCCGCGAGAAGGTCGCCGAGCAGGGCCTCGAGGTGGACACTCCGGCCGAGGTGGCCAAGTGGGCTGATGTCATCATGCTGCTGGCGCCCGATACCGCGCAGGCAGCGATCTTCACCAACGATATCGAGCCCAACCTGAAGGCCGGTGACGCGCTGTTCTTCGGCCACGGCCTCAACATCCACTTCGGTCTGATCAAACCGCCCGCCAACGTGACGATCGGCATGGTGGCGCCGAAGGGTCCGGGTCACCTGGTGCGCCGTCAGTTCGTCGACGGCAAAGGTGTGCCGTGTCTGGTGGCCGTCGAGCAGGATCCCACCGGCGAGGGTGTCGCGCTGGCGCTGTCGTATGCCAAGGGCATCGGTGGCACAAGGGCCGGGGTCATCAAGACCACGTTCAAAGACGAGACCGAGACTGACCTCTTCGGTGAGCAGGCCGTGTTGTGCGGCGGCACTGAGGAATTAGTGAAGACCGGCTTCGAGGTCATGGTCGAGGCCGGGTATGCGCCCGAGCTCGCCTACTTCGAGGTGCTCCACGAACTCAAGCTGATCGTGGACCTGATGTATGAGGGCGGGATCGCCCGGATGAACTACTCGGTGTCCGATACCGCCGAGTACGGCGGTTACCTGTCCGGCCCGCGCGTCATCGATGCCGGCACCAAGGAGCGGATGAAGCAGATCCTGGCTGAGATCCAGGACGGCACCTTCGTCAAACGGCTCGTTGCCAATATGGAGGGCGGCAATAAGGAGCTGGAGGCGTTACGTAAGAAGAACGCCGAACACCCGATCGAGATCACCGGCAAGAAACTGCGCGATCTGATGAGCTGGGTGGACCGGCCGCTGACTGATACGGCGTAGCGCGGCTACGGCGCCAGCGACGGCACTTTCAGGCCGAATTCCCGCTTGAGCACCGTCCGCGCGGCGTAGTAGCCGCTCATCCCGTGCACGCCGCCGCCGGGCGGGGTAGCTGACGAGCACAGATAGGCGTTCGGGATCGGGGTCGTCCACGGGTTGACCCGGGGCGTCGGACCGAGCAGCGCGCGCAGCACGGCGTTACCGCCCACTCCAATGTCGCCGCCGACGTAGTTGGCGTCGTGATCGGCGAGCCGGTTGGCCGCAATACTGCGGGCGGAGACGACGGTATCGGTGAAACCCGGTGCGAACCGCTCCATGATGGCGGTGATGGTGTCACGCTGATCCACCGACGACCCGGCGGGCACATGCGCGTAGGTCCAGAACGGGCGCCGGCCCGCACTGTCGATACGGCTGGGGTCGGCGGTGAACGATTGCGCGGCCAGCACCATCGGCCACTCGGCATGCCGCCCCTGCGCTATCTCCTTCTCGGCATAGGCCATCTGGGCGCGGGTGCCACCCAGATGCAGCGTGGCGGTATCTGCCAGTCGCGGATCGGTCCACGGAATGTCCTCGGAGAGAACGAAATCCACTTTCGCCACGCCCGGTCCGAATCGGTAGCGCTGCAGTGCGCGGGTGTAGCGAGTCGGCAGTGCATCACCGTAGATGCTCAGAAGTGCAGTGGGTGCGGTGTCGTACAGCACGACGCCGGTTGGAGGAGAGGTCACTTCGGTGTCGGTGTGCAGCACGCCGCCATGGGCGCGCAGATCGGCGATCATCGCATCAGCGATCGCCTGGCTGCCGCCCACCGGAACCGGCCAACCCACTGTATGCGCCAGCGTCGCCAGCATCAGACCCGCGCCCGCGCCGACAAACGACGGCATCCGCGAAATCGTATGTGCCGCAACGCCGGTGAACAACGCCCGGGCATCCTCGCCACGAAGGCTTCCCCAGGCAGGGGTGCCCTGCTCAAGCATGCGGCGGGCCAGGTGCACAGCAGCTGGCACGTCAGTGGGGATCGAGCGTTTGTCACCGATCAGCAGACCCACCACCGCGGGCGCGTCAGCGACCAGCGGACCCAGCAGGTGCCGCCAGGAGTCGCCGTATTGCAGACCGGCGCAGGTGCGATCCAGATCGTGGTAAGCCAGTGCGGCCGGTCGACCCGGGAGCGGATTGGCGTAGGAGATGTCCGGAACCATCAGACCCACCCCGCGTGCGGCGAGATCGAACTCGGCGAAGAACGGTGATGCGAGCGCTAGTGGGTGGATCGCCGAACAGATGTCATGAGCGACATCGGGGGAGTCGGGGTCGGGAAGGGTGCGGGACCCGCCGCCGAGGGTGGGCTGGGCTTCGAGCACCTGCACACGCAACCCGGCCCGGGCACAGACAACGGCGGCGCTGAGCCCATTGGGCCCGCTGCCCACCACGGTGACGTCCATCGCTGTCATTCTCCCGCCCACAAGCCGGTGACGACAGCCCATTACGCTGTCGGAGTGAGCCTGCCCGTTGTTCTGATCGCTGACAAACTCGCCGAATCGACCGTCGCCGCCCTGGGCGACCAGGTGGAAGTGCGGTGGGTGGACGGTCCCGATCGCCCCAAACTGCTGGCAGCGGTCGTCGACGCCGATGCGTTGCTGGTGCGTTCGGCCACCACCGTCGATGCCGAGGTGATCGCCGCGGCGCCCAAACTCAAGATCATCGCCCGCGCCGGAGTCGGCCTGGACAACGTCGATGTCGATGCCGCCACCGCGGCCGGCGTGCTGGTGGTCAACGCGCCCACCTCGAATATCCACAGCGCCGCCGAGCACGCGATTGCGCTGATGCTGGCTGCCGCCCGGCAGATCCCGGCCGCCGATGCCACCCTGCATGAGCACACCTGGAAGCGCTCGTCGTTCAACGGCACCGAGATCTTCGGCAAGACAGTCGGAGTGGTGGGCCTGGGCCGCATCGGGCAACTGGTCGCTGCGCGACTGGCCGCGTTCGGCACCCACATCATCGCCTACGACCCCTACGTTCCGGCGGCCCGTGCCGCACAACTCGGTATCGAACTGCTCCCGTTGGATGACGTACTGGCCCGGGCCGACTTCATCTCGGTGCACCTGCCCAAGACCAAGGAGACCGCAGGGCTGCTTGGTAAGGAAGCACTGGCCAAGACCAAGCCCGGGGTCATCATCGTCAACGCCGCCCGCGGCGGACTCATCGACGAGCAGGCCCTGGCTGATGCGATCACCAGCGGTCACGTGCGCGCGGCGGGTCTGGACGTGTTCGCCACCGAACCGTGCACCGACAGCCCGCTGTTCGATCTGCCCCAGGCAATAGTCACTCCGCACCTGGGTGCGTCGACGTCCGAGGCTCAGGACCGGGCGGGCACCGATGTCGCCGAGAGCGTCAAACTCGCCATGGCCGGTGAGTTTGTTCCCGATGCGGTCAACGTCGGCGGCGGTGTGGTCAACGAGGAGGTGGCACCCTGGCTGGATCTGGTGCGAAAGCTCGGCCTGCTGGCCGGTGTGCTCGGCACCGAGGCTCCGGACAACCTCTCGGTGCGGGTATGCGGCGAGATCGCGTCCGAAGATGTTGGGATGCTGAAACTTTCGGCACTGCGCGGGCTGTTCTCAACGATGACCGATCAGCAGGTGACGTTCGTCAACGCCCCTGGGCTGGCTGCCGAACGTGGTCTGGCAACTGAATTGAGCACGTCAAGCGAGAGCCCCAACCACCGCAGTCTGGTCGAGGTCAAGGTGGTGGCGTCCGATGGTTCGACGGTCACTGTCTCGGGCACGCTGTCCGGTCCGCAGGAGGTGCAGAAGATCGTGGCGATCAACGGCCGCAACTTCGATCTACGTGCCGAGGGCATGAACCTGATCCTGCACTACGGCGACAAGCCCGGCGTGCTGGGCAAGATCGGCACGCTGCTGGGTAGCGCCGGGGTCAATATCCTTGCCGCCCAGATGAGTCAGGACGCCAGCGGTCCTGGCGCCACGATGATGCTGCGATTGAATCGCGACATACCCGCCGATATCCGGACCGCGATCGGTGCGGCCGTCGACGCCGGGACTCTTGAAGTGGTGGACCTGTCGTGAAACTCGCGGTGATTGCCGGTGACGGCATCGGACCGGAGGTCATCGGTGAGGCACTGAAGGTGCTTGACGCGGTGCTGCCAGGTGTCGACAAGACCAACTATGACCTCGGCGCGAAGCGCTTCCACGCCACCGGTGAGGTGTTGCCGGCAGGCGTGCTTGACGAGCTGCGAACTCACGATGCCATCCTGCTTGGCGCGATCGGCGATCCGTCGGTGCCCAGCGGTGTACTCGAGCGCGGCCTGCTGCTGAAGACTCGCTTCGAGCTCGACCATCACGTCAACCTGCGCCCGAGCCGACTTTATGGCGGGGTCACCAGCCCACTGGCCGGTGACCCGAGGATCGACTTCGTCGTCGTGCGGGAGGGAACTGAAGGTCCTTACACCGGAAACGGCGGCGTGATCCGGTCCGGTACTCCGCACGAGGTGGCCACCGAGGTGAGCCTCAACACCGCGTTCGGTGTTACCCGGGTGGTTCGTTACGCGTTCGATCTCGCGAGTAAGCGGCGCAAGAACCTCACGCTGGTGCACAAGACCAATGTCCTGACCTTCGCCGGCGGCCTGTGGTCACGGGTGGTGGCCGAGATCGGCACCGAGTACCCGGACGTCGAGGTGGCCTATCAGCACATCGACGCGGCGACCATTTACATGGTCACCGATCCGGGCCGGTACGACGTCATCGTCACCGACAACCTCTTCGGCGATATCATCACCGACCTTGCTGCGGCGGTCAGTGGCGGAATCGGCCTGGCCGCCAGCGGCAATATCGACGCCACCGGAACCAACCCGTCGATGTTCGAGCCCGTGCACGGCAGCGCACCCGATATCGCCGGCAAGGGCATCGCCGATCCGACCGCCGCGGTGATGAGCGTGGCACTCCTGCTGAACCACATCGGTGAAGACGCCGCGGCGGCCCGAGTCGATGCGGCAGTCGCCGACCATCTGGCGACCCGCGGTGACGCGAAGCTGTCGACGAAACAGGTCGGCGAGCGGATCCGCGCCCGGCTGTAGCACTAGGCTCGTGCGAATGCGCCTTGGTCGTATCGCCAGCCCCGACGGGGTCGCCTTCGTCAGTATCGAGGGTGAGGGTGATGCCGCCGTCGCCCGTGAGATCGCCGAGCACCCCTTCGGCACACCCACGTTCACCGAGCGGTCCTGGCCGCTGGCGGATGTGCGCCTGCTGGCGCCCATCCTGGCCAGCAAGGTGGTCTGCATGGGCAAGAACTACCTCGAGCACGTCATCGAGATGGGCGACACGACGGGCCCCGTATCTGAGGACCCGATCATTTTCCTCAAGCCGAACACCTCGATCATTGGACCCGGGATACCGATTCAACTGCCCGCCAACGCCTCCCCGGTGCACCACGAGGGCGAGTTGGCGGTGGTCATCGGCCGGCCGTGCAAAGACGTCCCGGCTTCCCGTGCGGCCGATAACATCCTCGGCTACACGATCGCCAACGATGTCTCAGCCCGCGATCAGCAGCAGGCCGACGGGCAGTGGACGCGCGCCAAGGGGCACGACACGTTCTGTCCGCTGGGCCCGTGGATCGTCACTGATCTGGACCCGTCGGACCTGCAGATCCGAACCGAGGTCAACGGCGTGGTGCGCCAGGACAGTCGTACCTCGCTGATGATCCATGACATCGGCGCCATCATCGAGTGGGTGTCGGCGGTGATGACACTGCTGCCCGGCGATCTGATCCTCACCGGGACACCGGCCGGTGTGGGACCGATCGAAGACGGCGACACCGTCAGCATCACCATTGAGGGCATCGGAACACTGACCAACCCGGTGGTCCGGAAGGGCACACGATGAGCAGCGGAGTGCGGGTGCGGTTCTGCCCATCGCCGACCGGAACCCCGCACGTCGGCCTGGTCCGCACCGCACTGTTCAACTGGGCCTACGCCCGGCACACCGGCGGGGCTTTCGTGTTCCGCATCGAGGACACCGACACCGCGCGCGATTCCGAGGAGAGCTACGCCGCGATCCTGGACGCACTGCGGTGGCTGGGACTGGACTGGGACGAGGGCCCGGAAGTCGGTGGGCCGTACGGACCGTACCGGCAATCCCAGCGCGGCGATCTCTACCGCGATGTGGTGGCGCGACTGGTGGAGTCCGGCGATGCGTACCCCGCCTACTCAACGCCAGAGGAGGTCGAGGCGCGGCATATCGCTGCCGGCCGCAACCCGAAAATGGGTTACGACAATTACGACCGTGATCTCACTGAGGCGCAACGCGCCGCCTACGTCGCTGAGGGGCGCAAGCCGGTGCTGCGCCTGCGGATGCCCGATGAGGACATCAGCTGGGGTGACCTGGTTCGTGGTGAGACGACGTTCGCCGCCGGGACGGTGCCCGACTTCGCACTGACCCGGGCCAACGGGGATCCGCTGTACACCTTGGTCAATCCGGTCGACGACGCGCTGATGAAGATCACCCATGTGTTGCGTGGCGAGGATCTGCTGCCGTCGACGCCGCGACAGATCGCTCTGCACCGCGCGTTGATACGGATCGGTGTCGGCGAGTGCGTTCCCGAGTACGCCCACTTGCCGACAGTGCTCGGAGATGGCACCAAGAAGCTGTCCAAGCGCGATCCGCAGTCGAATCTGTTCCTGCATCGCGACCGCGGCTTTATTCCCGAGGGTCTGCTCAACTACCTGGCGCTGCTGGGCTGGGGGATCGCCGACGATCACGACGTCTTCAGCCTCGAGGAGATGACGGCGGCCTTCGACGTCATCGACGTCAACTCCAACCCGGCGCGCTTCGATCAGAAGAAGGCCGATGCCATCAACGCCGAGCACATTCGTCGCCTCAGCGAGGCGGACTTCACCGCCCGGCTGCGCTCGTACTTCGCTGACCACGGTTATGACACCGGTCTGGACGAGGCCGGTTTCGGGACCGCCGCCCAGCTGGTGCAGACCCGCATTGTCGTGCTCTCCGATGCGTGGGAGCTGTTGAAGTTCTTCAATGATGACTGCTACGCGATCGACCCCGCGGCGGCGGCCAAGGAACTCGGCGCCGACGCAGCCGGCGTGCTCGACTCCGCGTGCGCGGCACTCGATGGGGTACCGACGTGGAACGCGGCCGGTATCGAGGAGGCCCTCAAGGCCGCGCTGATCGACGGGCTGGGGCTTAAACCGCGCAAGGCGTTCAGTCCGATCCGCGTCGCGGTGACCGGCTCGACCATCAGCCCGCCGCTGTACGAGTCATTGGAACTGCTCGGACGGGAACGTAGTTTAGGTCGGCTGCGCGCGGCCCGCGACAGGGCGACGTGAGAATCTTTGGTAGTCTGCTGTTCGTCCGTCGATAGCTGGTCTTGACCAGCTGTTATAGGTCGCCAATGGGGTATGGTGTAATTGGCAACACAGCTGTTTCTGGTACAGCCATTCTAGGTTCGAGTCCTGGTACCCCAGCAATTATGACGGCAAATGCCGCTGAGATATGCTGGCTCACCGGCGCTCATGTCAGCGCTGCGTTTGGTTCTAGCCCCCGTCGTCTAGCGGCCTAGGACGCCGCCCTCTCACGGCGGTAGCGTGGGTTCGAATCCCATCGGGGGTACTTTTTCCCGTTTCTCTTTCTCCTATCAATGCGACGGGACGCGCAACTCCCTAATGCTGAGGCGCCGTCGAACCGGCCAACGGCATGGCGGGCATGCCGAGCTTGCGGTGATCCCACGACCGCACCCGGTTCGCGCGGATACGCACCGCGACCCGCTTGTTCATCATCATGTCGACAGCGGGTTTGAGGTCATCGGTGTAGGGACCGTTGTAGCGCTCCCACACGCTGACGCCGACTCTGAAGATGGTGTCGGGGTCGTCGAGGATCTCGGCTGTGCCCTCGAACGAGACTCCACGCAGACTGTCGTAGGTCATGCCATCCTCGATGAGAAAGCTCACCCGGGGATTGCGGCGGAGGTTGACCACCTTCTGCGACTTGACCTTCGTCTCGATCCAGATCTCGCCGTCGAGGACGCCGTACCACATCGCGACCAGGTGCGGCTGGCCACCCGCACCGATGGTGGCCATGGTGCCGGTGCGGCTGCTCGCCACGAAATCGGTGATCTCCTCGTCGGTCATGACGATCTGATTGCGCTGTTTGCTTCCCATAATCGTCAGTGTCTCAGGGCACCCGGCGGTAATCGACACTGCGTCCAGATCGCGTTTCGGCTCTGGAAGACGATCTGGACGCAGACTCGACGATCACAGTCGCCGGGTCAGTGCCTCGGCCGCGGCCAGCAGGTCGGCCGCCCACCGCTCACCCGGGCGTCGGCCCATCCGGTCGATCGGGCCCGATACCGACACCGCTGCGATCACCTCACCGTCGCGGTCGCGCACCGGGGCAGACACACTGGCCACACCGGGTTCGCGTTCGGCTGCGCTCTGCGCCCAGCCGCGGCGGCGGACCTCGGTCAGGCTGCGTTCGGTGAACTTCGCCGATCCCAGCACCGCCTGCCGAGTGGCGGGATCGGCATAGGCGAGCAGCACCCGCGCGCCCGAGCCCGCCGTCATCGGCAGGCGTGCCCCGAGTGGCACGGTATCGCGAAGGCCCGCCGGTGGGTCCAGCGTCGCGACGCACACCCGCGTGGTTCCTTCCCGGCGGTAGAGCTGGACGCTTTCCCCGGTGATCTCGCGCAGTCCGGGCAGCACAGCGGCTCCGGCTGCCAGCAGCGGATCGTTGACGTGGGCGGACAACTCTGACAGCGCCGGGCCCAACCGCCACTGGCCGGCACTGTCGCGGGCGAGTAGTCGATGGAACTCCAGTCCGGCGGCCAACCGATGCGCCGTCGCCCGCGGCAGGCCGGTGCGTTCGCAGAGTTCGGCCAGGCCGCACTGGGACATGGCGACCGCGTGCAGCACACCCACCGCTTTGTCGAGGACGCCGATGCCGCTATCCTGTCTCATATCGAGATACTAGCTTCCCAGATAGTGAGATTGCGAGAGTCGGGCCATGACTGTCAAACCAAGGACCCTTCCGGAGAAGGTGTGGGCAGATCACGTCGTCGCCGCCGGCGGTGCCACCGAACCAGATCTGATCTACATCGATCTGCACCTCATTCACGAGGTCACCAGCCCGCAGGCCTTCGACGGTCTGCGACTGGCGGGCCGGACCGTGCGGCGCACTGATCTGACGCTGGCCACCGAGGACCACAATGTGCCGACAGTCGATATCGACAAGCCGATCGCCGACCCGGTGTCGCGGACCCAGGTCGAGACCCTGCGGCGCAACTGCGCGGAGTTCGGCATCCGACTGCACCCGATGGGTGACCCCGAGCAGGGCATCGTGCATGTGGTGGGTCCGCAGTTGGGCCTTACCCAACCCGGGATGACGATCGTCTGTGGCGACAGCCACACCTCGACCCACGGCGCATTCGGCGCGCTCGCCATGGGTATCGGCACCTCCGAGGTTGAGCATGTGCTCGCCACCCAGACCCTTCCATTGCGTCCGTTCAAGACGATGGCGGTCAATGTCGACGGGCCGCTGCCCCCCGGAGTGACGGCAAAGGACGTCATTTTGGCGGTGATCGCCAAGATCGGCACCGCCGGCGGCCAGGGTCACGTCATCGAGTACCGCGGCAGCACCATCGAATCGCTGTCGATGGAAGGCCGGATGACGATCTGCAATATGAGCATCGAAGCCGGTGCCAGGGCCGGGTTGGTGGCACCCGATGAGACGACTTATGAATACCTGCGCGGGCGCCCCTACGCGCCAACCGGAGCACAGTGGGACTCGGCGGTTGCGGCGTGGGATCTGCTGAGCACCGATGAGGGTGCGGAGTTCGACACCGAGATCTATATCGACGCGACGACGCTGAGCCCCTTTGTGACATGGGGCACCAACCCCGGGCAGGGTGTACCCCTGTCGGGGTCGGTGCCTGACCCCGAGCTGATGGTCAGCGACGCCGAGCGGCAGGCGGCGGAGAAGTCGTTGACCTACATGGACCTGAGGCCGGGAATGCCGATGCGCGATATCGCCGTCGACACCGTGTTTGTCGGCTCCTGCACCAACGGCCGTATCGAGGACCTCCGCGCGGTGGCCGAGGTATTACGTGGCCGCCGGGTCGCCGACGGAATCCGGATGCTGATCGTGCCCGGATCGATGCGGGTGCGAGCGCAGGCGGAATCTGAGGGGCTCGGTGAGATATTCACCGCAGCCGGGGCGCAGTGGCGGCAGGCGGGCTGCTCCATGTGCCTGGGAATGAACCCCGACCAACTCGCGCCGGGCCAGCGGTGCGCGTCGACGTCGAACCGCAACTTCGAGGGCCGCCAGGGCAAGGGCAGCCGCACACATCTGGTGTCTCCGGCGGTCGCCGCCGCCACCGCGGTGCGCGGCACGCTGTCCTCGCCGGCCGATCTCGGCATCACAACGAACTGAGGAGAGCAAGCATGGAAGCCTTCACCACCCACACCGGCATCGGTGTGCCGCTGCGTCAGTCGAATGTCGATACCGACCAGATCATCCCGGCGGTATACCTGAAGAGCGTCTCACGCACCGGTTTCGAGGACGGTTTGTTCGCCGCCTGGCGCAACGATCCCTCCTTCATCCTGAATTTGAGCCCCTTCGATCGCGGCTCTGTATTGGTCGCGGGCCCGGATTTCGGTACGGGTTCCTCACGCGAGCATGCGGTCTGGGCGCTGATGGATTACGGCTTCCGGGTCGTCATCTCGTCCCGCTTCGCCGACATCTTCCGGGGCAACGCGGGCAAGGCCGGCCTGTTGGCGGCCGAAGTCGCACAAGATGATGTCGAACTGCTGTGGAAGCTCATCGAAGAGCATCCGGGGTTGGAAATCACCGTCAATCTCAAAGACCGAACCATCTCTGCCGGAACGGTTGTGGTGGGATTCGCGATTGACGACTACACCGCCTGGCGATTGCTTGCAGGACTCGACGATATCGGGCTTACGCTGCGGAAACTTCCTGAAATTGAAGCGTTCGAAGCCGCGCGGCCGAGCTGGAAACCGAGTATCGCATCGGTCTGATTTCAGTCCAGCTATTCGGCGAAGCTGTGCTTCGCAACGGCTGTCGCACAACCGGAACATCCGCTCACAGGCGCGAAAAATGCCAAAAAATTTCTTTGATCTTTTTGCTGTAAATGCGCGTGGCTCATGGATATCTGCGTTTTGAGGGTTTACCGTGTTCTCCAGTCGGTCCAGAGCGGACCACTGTTTCGGAGGATGTGAATGAACAAAGCAGAGTTGATCGAGGTTCTCACGGCAGAGCTTCAGTCTGATCGCCAGACGGCGACCAGAGCCGTTGAGGAATTGGTCGACGCCATCGTGCGCGCTGTGCATAAGGGTGACAGCGTGACAATCACCGGCTTCGGTGTGTTCGAACGGCGTCACCGCGCCGCACGTGTCGCTCGTAACCCACGCACCGGTGAAACGGTGAAGGTTAAGCCGACGTCTGTACCCGCGTTCCGTCCGGGTGCGCAGTTCAAAGCAATTGTCTCTGGTGC
>Ga0194052_1001930_pt1 | contig 11615 bp, 17 predicted proteins | sample SepL226m_MetaG_FD_160117 | JGI IMG/M metagenome (GOLD analysis project Ga0194052, IMG submission 160117) | Anoxic zone freshwater microbial communities from boreal shield lake in IISD Experimental Lakes Area, Ontario, Canada - Sep2016-L227-6m | ecosystem: Environmental > Aquatic > Freshwater >... | reverse complement strand
GGTCAACCCTGTTCTCAGCAAAGTGATTGCAGTTCAGGATTGTTTTGTGGACTAGATAATTCTTCTCCTGATAGAGTTTGTACCCAAGGAAGAACAGGTTTAGATAGATGTGATACGCATCTACTCTCTCCATTTCAACAATGCTCATCTGGTTATTGCGATGATTATCGTACTATTTGTTCAAATGGCGATAATGGTTGTTATATCTCTGGTGATTCTTGATGGTACTCGTTAGGAGATCAATGTTCTCCTGGATATGGTTATTGCAGTGATAGCACCTTTCATTGTTCATACGGGTATATTGGTGCTTCCTGTAATGAAGGAATTGGAGATGTCATGAAACAATGTCAAACAGGATTATGTGTTAATTGACAGTGTGCATCATGGACTACAAATCCACCATCAACAACAATTCCTTCGACAACTCCTCCAACAGAAACCGTGGTTCCTATTTGTCGTTGGTCACAGCCAAACACCTGTATTGCATGAACACTTTCAAATATTCGCACCGATACAACAGGCACACAAGATTTATGGGATTGCGGATGAATAACCTGTTCAGCACCAGCGCCACAAAATGGTACATGTGGCACCATTCTCTATACATGTAATTATTCGTCTAGTTTTAATCTAGCAACTATTACTCCTCCTGGTTTTAACGCAACACAATTTATTTGGACATGTCTAGGTGATACGGGTCAGTCGGATGCTATATGTGCCATAAACTGTGCACCAGGGACAGTACCTGACTCCGATTCAGGCACCTGTATTACTGAGATTACTACCGTTTCACCTACAACGTGAGATTTAGGTCAACCCTGTTCTCAGCAAAGTGATTGCAGTTCAGGATTGTTTTGTGGACTAGATAATTCTTCTCCTGATAGAGTTTGTACCCAAGGAAGAACAGGTTTAGATAGATGTGATACGCATCTACTCTCTCCATTTCAACAATGCTCATCTGGTTATTGCGATGATTATCGTACTATTTGTTCAAATGGCGATAATGGTTGTTATATCTCTGGTGATTCTTGATGGTACTCGTTAGGAGATCAATGTTCTCCTGGATATGGTTATTGCAGTGATAGCACCTTTCATTGTTCATACGGGTATATTGGTGCTTCCTGTAATGAAGGAATTGGAGATGTCATGAAACAATGTCAAACAGGATTATGTGTTAATTGACAGTGTGCATCAGGGGCTACAGATCAACCATTTGTTTATCAAGCGCTCTCTACCAATCCTTACTCAACTACCAATCCTTACTCAACTACAAATCCTAATTCCTCTACGAATCCTCCATCTTACACGAATCCTCCATCTTACACGAATCCTAATTCCTCTACGAATCCTAATTCCTCTACGAATCCTCCAGATTCTACCAACCCTCCACCTACATCAGATACTACAGCAGAGTGTGGCGATCCTCAGTTTATTTGTAACAAAGGTAACCCTGAACAACAAGTTACCACAAATACAGAATGGACTTGGTCATGTTATATATTTTGACATCCAGACACTATGGCAAACTGTTCTAAGACGCGACCTGGACTATGTGATAATACCAGAAAAAATGGCTGTATTCGCGGAGAACTCATTGATCATCCTGACACAGCAACACAATATAAGTGGGAGTGTTATGCCTCAGGGACCGAACCGGATTGGTGTTCATTGGATATACCGATTTGTGGTGCAACAAAATTTGTTTGTAATTGAGGCGCAGTAGGGGTACAAATGACCACCCCAACTCTCTATTCATGGTCATGTGTCAGTGGAGATCAATTTACAGTATGTTCACTTGATAGGCCTGCATGTAGTGATCCTTTGGTAAAAAATACTTGTTCGAGAGGTGTCCCTGGAAATCCACTCGTGGATAATACATTTGTACCTTTATTTCGTACATATAATTGGACATGCTCCCTAAATAACGAATTAAAAGATTGTCGGATTAGCGTAGACCTTTGCTGAGGTATAGAAATGAAACCAGGTCAAGAATGTTGTGCTAATACCATCATTAATCCTGATAAAGAATATTGTTGTGATCAAGCTAAAGCTAATGCCCAAAATGGGGCAGATTCACAAGGGAAATTGATTTGACCAGATGAGATGGTTTGTTCGAAACAATGAGCACCACGATGTTATAACCGACGAACCTGTAGTGATATAAATGATAATAAAGTATTTGGAGAGCGATGAGATCCTAATCCTGCTAGTCCAAATTATGCAAGTTGTAACCATGAAATTATTTGTGCTGTTGCCATCATGCATTCGTGTGACAGGGGTCGCCCTAATATTAACTGTCAGAATGAATGTCTTGCACAACCTAAACCAGCATTTTGTAACACTATTATAAATGGAGTTTGTGGTCAAAATCCATTTACTTGCCTAGCTGCCTTTCCTGGTGGTGTTGCTGTTCCTGGTGTTCCGACGAATTGGTGGTGTATTGGAAGTCCAGCAGATAATACTACTGTTCCAGTTACTCCTCCATGAAATGATATTCTCTGCGGAGTCACTCCCACTGACGGACAATGTGACCCAAATAATAAATATTCTTGTCTTGTATGAAGCCCCGAAATGAGACCAGAAACCCCCGAAGAATGGTTATGGACCTGTAAGGGGTCTTACCCAGAGCTCGGCTGACGTGATGCATATTGCTCAAAGAAGAAACCTATCAACGGAATGTGCGGACAGGGTTACCCTATATGTGATGCTGGTACATCTGTTTTAATTGCTGGGAATACAACTAACTGGTGGTGCCAAGGGTTATATGGGTGAAACAAATCTTATTGTGGCGGCGGAACAGTAACTGCGAAATGTGGTAATATAATAAATCAGTGTATTGCTGGTACCTATATTTTTCAAATAGATAATGTTCCAACACCACAAACGCATAATTGGGCATGTGCTGGAGAAGGTGTAGGTGGCCTTTCCACATTTTGTAAGATACGAGATGGAATATGCGGTACAGATATATTTTCATGTGACTATTCTTCTTTCCTGGGGATACCCATCAATATGTGAAATACTCCCACATCATTTACATGGAGTTGTCCTGGAGATATTGGATGATGATTCCCTGATTGTGTATTTACTTGTCCTGCTGGTCAAGTGGTCGATCCTCAGCTAAAAACGTGTGTTGTCCCACCTCAAGATAAATGTAATAATGAACCTGGTATTCAAGATCCTGTCCCAAATGGTGAGACACGATTTCCTTCTGGAAACTGTTGTGTGAATCCTCTGGTTTGGGATACTACTAGCAATTCTTGCACCAATTTCCTCTCAGTTTCGTGTACACCAAATCCTCTTGTCACTACTACTGGGCAACCAGTCACCTGGACAGCCATTCCTGTTGGAGGGCTATGAGCGGGGACATATACATATAGTTGGAGTGGTTCGGAAGGATTAACTGGGACAAGTACAGTTGTCATGAAGACATATACTTCAGCTTCACAAAAAACAGCTTGGATAAGTGTTACCTCTTGAAGCCAGATGTCTGTAGCCAGTTCTACAGTGGATATAAATCTTTGTAGTACTACACCACCAGTAGCCAATAGTGTTCTTTGTACTGATGGTCCTATGCCAGATGTAAATAATAAGGCATGAATTTTTGCAGCTGCGTGTAGTCCGACTGTTCAGTGTGATTGGGTCTGCGATAATGGATACATTAAAAATTGAAATACCTGTGTTGCTGTTGTGCTTCCTAATCTTACAGCAGGAGCCCCAACTCCCAATAAAGCCAATACTAATGTCCAAGAGACCTTTTCTGCCATTATATCAAATGCTGATGCTCCAACAGGTGCTGGGTTTAATAATTTCTTTCAAATTGCTACTGATATAGCCAACCCTGTGACATATATTGATAAGCCGTTTACAGCCATGCCTGCTCTTGGAAAGAATAGCACAGCTGTCACCACTACAACACATACATTCACTACACCAGGAATGTATTATATCCGGGCTTGTGCAGATAAGAACGACAGAAATACAACCACAGTTACTGATTCAGTGAATGAGTCAAATGAAAATGATAACTGTGGTCCGTGGACCACTGTTACAGTACTGAGTAATTTGGTCAATGGAGTCTGTAGTAGTCCGCTTGTGAATAACACATGTGCCGCTGGAGACCTTCTCGATACTGCTGATACATTAACGCAATTTCTTTGGAATTGTAATGGTATAAATAATGGAACAAATGCTTCATGCGTCCTCAATAGGCCAAACCTAACAGCAGGAGCTCCTACTCCAAATACTGCCGTTATTCATATTCCAAAAACATTTAGTGCCGTTATTTCAAATGCATTTTCCCCAACCGGATTTGGTTTTAATAATTTCTTCCAGATATCAACAGGACCCAATATGACCGGTACCGTCATTAATGAATTACCGAGTTTTATGAATGCTCTTGCAGCATGAACAACAGGCATAACCACTGTGTCACATACATTCGACACAAAAGGTTCATATTATATTCGTGCTTGTGCTGATAAGAGCACTCCTGCTGATACATGACTTATATCAGAATTTGATGAAAATGATAACTGTAGTCCTGAGACCATGATTACTGTATGAGACGCCGTATGACAGTGAGAATGTGGCACTCGTGCCAGGGAATACTCTTGGTGAACGATGGATTGGTCCCCTGCTGATAATTTTTGTAATCTATGAACAGTGGAACCAGCATCACCTCTCTTCCCAGCTCAATGACTGAGTACAAAATGGAAATGTAATAATAGTGGATCGCTCAGTGGTGACTGTGTTGCCTCATTTCAACCTCTTTGTGGAAGCTACGATAGTACAAAACTGCCAGGAGGTGCATACCCAATAAGTGTAGTCGCTTATAATCCAGGTACATGATACTGCGCTTCGGGAACCCCTTCTGCTACTCCTGATTTTCCAGCAGTGGGGAATGAAGTTACATGGTCCTGTGCGAGTGTAGCCACCATATCGACCCCAGTGGTATGTAGAGCTTCTCATTGGGCTACCTGTGATTCTAGTACATTACCATCATGACAAATAGCTTGTCCTACAATACCTGGGACATATCCTCTTACTGATAATCAGGCGTATGTCTCAGTGCCAACGTGTACTGGAGCTGCATGTACCTATGTTCAAAACACTTGTACGAATACGGTAGCTCCAAGTAATATTAAAACCAATATTGCTAAACCAATCATTGGCTGTACTGACGCAACTCATGGAACTTACTTTCATTATACTATCAGCCAGTCAGGAGTTCCCATATATACATCAGATGCTGCTCTTGTTTCTACAGGAGTAGTTGTTCACCCAAATACTTTTGCTAGTACAGGAACATACCAAGTACAGTGTTTCTATGGAGATCAGACTTCTCAGACATTTGCAGGATGTCCAACCAATATGGTTGTGGCTGATGATGTAGCCGTGTGTGATGGAATGGCAACATATGATGCTACGCCCGGTGCACCATATTCAGAAATCACAGAGACGAATTTTGCATCATCTCAGACATTACGATTCATCTGTAGTCATTCCCTGAGTGATTTTAGTCCATTCGGTTTCCGGATAGGGGTTGGAAATATTCTTTCAATTTCTTCTGAAACTATGTTCTGATTAACTTCTATTTTTGCTCCGAATGATAATGGCTATACATTTACTGCATGATCGACCCCAGTTGCCTGTTATGTACCATCTGGGAATGGTTATAGTACGAGTGATGCATGCCAAAAAACTATTTGTGTTGGTGCTGACTGTATGGCGCACGAAAGATACATTTTTACTCCAGAACGAATCTGTACGCGCGATGCTAATACTGCCTATAGTGTTACATGTAGAAATAGTGGTGATACGGTCTGTACAAATAGCTTAGTGTCACGAAATATGTTATTCAAACTCAATGGTTCAGACACTCCTCAATCCGTCCCTCTCGTCTGCGCGGGTAGTATTTGTTCTATTATTCTTCCTTCTTGAAGCCGAATAGCTGTGGAAACGGATGCAGGAATATACCAGACCATACAGGGATCTGTACTGGATAATAAAATACCTACCATGGAATTAAAATATTTCACAAAATATAATCCAGTCATTAACAGTGGTCCCACTACATCAGATGATGTTTCAAATCTTGTAGCCGCAAATAAGTGGTTTAATGAAGATGTGACTACACGAGTGAAATGTATCAATACACTCGGTGATTCTAATAAGGCATCAAATGTAGACGGTATTTGTCAGTGTGCACCGCAGATTCCAAATCTTTCTACCACAACATGGATTAGTCCTTCTTTCAACGCACTTTCATTTAGTCCTAAATATTTCTACTATACGACTTCTACTACTTTTGCATCTCGATCAGTGGCGGTTGAAGATACGGCTGTATCTCCTCAGGATTCATCACAGGATGGTAATCGGTCAGCACTTCAAAATACTTATCAGATCAAAATAGATAAGAAACCCCCAGTGCTTGCTTCCACCGCTATAACGGCATGAAATCTAACACTTACTTTCTCTGAGGATATTGGCGAATCAGGCTTTCAGGGAACAGTACACACGATAAAACAGAATAAAAACTCTCCACAATACTACGGAGATAAATGTGGAGTTAGTTCTTTTGTACCAGGCAATGGATCACCTATTACGAGTGCTGATATCTCAATTCGTTGAAACATATCCTGAGTAATTGCTTTTAATCCCCTCGATACAACGAAAGAAATCCACTACTGTGTTTATGATAATGCATGAAATACCACCACAGGCATATATCCCAGCACTTTTGGCAAGGCTTGTTTTTCTGATGAATCAGCCAATGTTAATCTCGACAAGGCATCTCCTAATTACTATTTGGGTGATGTAACTGGAAATCCGAAATATGGCCTCTTAAAACGGGTATCGGATGAAAATATAGGATATATACTTACCGACGCAAATCGTGCATCTCAGACGAAAACATTTAATACAAAACTTGCAGGGAATATTAATAAATATATCACCAGTCGATACTGTCCAAAGTTTTTAAATAATGGAGACCCCTCTATTAATGTTTGGAATGCTAATTATTCCTTTAGTGCGATTTCACAATGATGGACTGGTAGTTGTGGTGGAAGTACGAATAATCCGAGCGGATATTTTTACTATACTGGTAATACTGGGGTAGCGTGAGATATAGGAAGAATGTTAACAACTACCACTGTGGACACTAATATAGATCGCCCAACGGTGTTGTATGTTTCAGGTGCGGATCTCTACATTAAGGGTAATATCAAATACAATACTACTTCTTCTGGAAAAAATCCATCACTTGTTATTATTGTCCAGAAGGATACACAGGGCATTTGAGGAAATATCTATATTGATCCAAATGTGAGCCAAATTGACGGTACATTAATTGCTGATGGAGCCATGATGAATTGGGATGGTGGTCGATATCCTGATAATACAATAAAATCATTATTCTGGATTACTGATTCTCGCACCTCATCGCCAAAACTTACTAATCGTCTCATCATCAACGGACGCCTCTTAACTCATAATACGCGTTGAGGATCGCTCAAGGTAGAAGGAGGCATTTTGGCAGCATTAGAGGGATCATGACCATGACTAGCTACTCTTAATATAGGGTGGTGTATCAATAGTAAAACTTTCGCTCGAGAAAATTGTAATTGGCAAGATGCTGCTGCTCAAGACCTTGAACGATTCCGATCTGTGGCAGATACGGATAGTAGTACACAATGTACTCTCTATGTAACTGGTAATTTGACCTCACGACGCCCCGATATTCTAACAACAGTTTTGGATAATTAGGAGGATAAAAAAATATTACGAAATATATACTCGATTTACAAGTTTTTTGTTTTCAAAAAAGCTGTATTTATACTGTATTTTCTTGCAGAATTAAACAAAAGCCTGTATAATCTCGACTACTAATTCTCAGTCTTTTTTATGAGAAAATTATCTTGCCTCCTGACACTGCTCATAGTTATACTTATACCCCAAAAAAACCTCTTTGCTCGAGGTAATTTGGACCCCAGTAAGTATGATAAGAATGGTTTTGTTTTAGGTCAAATACCATTGGCCCCTGTGGTGAAGAAGGTGAACAGTCCTCCTAAAGATCCAACACTCCCACCAACTACGACAGCACCAAAACCAACTATCAATCTGGAGGCCTTTAAGCAAGGTGCGCCAGCTTCATGCTTTGATTACTACACCTTTGGCAGTATTGCAGTCAATCTCTCTACAGATACCAGTAAATATATTCCAGGCAATCCTGTACTACTCAGAGGACAAATCATAAACAACAATAAATATCCCATTACACATCTTACCATCAAGGCAAGAATGGTAAAAGATATCCCCAATCCAGATTATTCACGATCAGAAATTATTACACTCGGTGATGTTGATATTGTTAAAGATATCACTCTCAAGGCTGGAGGAAGTTTCAATATAAATTATTCTCATATCCTTCCCCTCAATGCCCCTAAAGGAGATTACCAAATATTTTTCTATGCCTACAACAATGATAGATTCAATCAGTCAGGCCTTTCATTTACTAATGATGTCGTCGCTTCCAGACTCAATTTCACAGTTACTGGAAACAACCCACAACATGTCTATCTCAACCAAACAAAAATAGTTATCAACGATCAACGACATAATGTAATGGCTTTTATGACGGATCATAAAAAAGATACTCCTATTCAGATTTCTCTACCACTTGTGAATCCTTCCAATAAAACTGAGGAAATGATGATTAGATATAATCTCTATAAATGGGATAGTTTGCAAGAAAAAAATAAGGTTGATTCAAAAATAGAGATGGTACAGGTGCCAGCTCAATGAAAAATACTCCTAAAATATACTGTGAACAAAACAGATGCATCAGTGTATTTTCTCAAAATCACAGCAGATAATGCAACACTGAAAAAAGATACAAGTGTTTATAGCATAAAAACAGAATCAAATATCCGATTCACTGTTTCTGGTTATGATTATCCACGAATAAATTCATTTGGCGTTAATGCTTACCCAATCAAAGCAAATCAAGAAGCTACTCTATTTACTTGCTATCATAATGGGGCTAGTCAGGAAACCATAACCCCAGTTACTATTCATACCGTCTTGTATAACGAGAAAGACCAAGTAATAGCAGAGACAGAATATGATGGCAAGATAACGGGAGACATTAAAGCGATTATCAAAAAATTCACTCCCATAAAAGACCTTGTCAATTTCAAAACTATCACTACCCTTTCAGACGATACAGGGAAAGTGATAGATACCATCGAAAACAACTACAATTGTAAAGACCTCGACCCAACACTCTGTCCAAAACCTACCACCATTCCTTGAATTTCTTCCATAAAAGATATTCCTTGGGACTATATAATCCTCATACTCGCAGTTATTTTAGTTGTCTTCCTCTTTTTAAACTTGAGAAGAAGAAAACACGGTAATATAATTTCTTCCTTATTTTTTGTATGAATACTACTTATATCATCCAATGGGTTTATAGGAACAGCAGAGGCAGCAGTGAGAACGGCACCGTTTGGAATTACGTTGGGTTCTGGAAGTGCCTACTTTAATTATACAGGATCCTTTCATAAAGAATTTAATTTTGTTGAAAGTGGTATAAACTTATCCGATACATGAGAAAATATTGTAAATATTGGAGAAGCGTTTACGAGTGTCATATCTCCAACTACTGGTTATTGGTTTGTACAAGGAGCATCAACCGACAGCCCCCCCATGGATGGTGTCGTTTATACAAAATATCAAACAAATGATATAGTTATGAGTCAAGACGGATCTACTGACTGGAGGATGAGTGTGAGCATTCCTATTGAATCGGGTACCATAGGAATTACGTCCTCAAACCCCAGTGTTGTGTCTTGCACCTCAAGTGTTTGCACAGCTATAGGGGCTGGGACAGCAAATATTACAGTTTCTTTTCCAAATGTTGCACAACTTTCATCATATGCACAAACATGCGATGTATTTCATTATACATATCATAGTACTTATGGGTGAGGATTCACAGTTAATGGTGAACTGGAAAATTGCATAGATGGCCAACATGCTGATGCTGGTAAAAATGCACCTGATTGGACCCGTGTGAGTAATTCTTACTGATATTATTCTGATGTTTATTATCTGAGTACACGTTTTGATGATTCTTTTCTCAATCATAATAATATGGGATTTTGAATGGCTAATGTGTATGGTTATCATGAATTTGAAGATTTTGATCCTTTTGAACAAAGTAAATCAGTATCTTTTTCTTTTCCTTCGATTACTTACAATATTACCGTGCCACCCGCACCAAATCGACCACAAACGGTCGTTTGTAATGGTGTGAATGGAGTTACACAAACAAATGCTACTATCCATTGGAATTATTCTGATCCTGACAATGATTCACAAACAGATTATCAGATACAAATCCTCGACTCATCGGGGGCTATTGTGAAAAATATCACTGCTCCTGCCAATACTGATGTTTCGAGTATATGAAATGTCGTCGTAACAGGATTGAATCCAGGAGTCACCTATTCAGCTCAAATACGTGTCTACAATAACCAGAATGCATGGAGTCAATATGCTAATGGTTGCGGCTCTTTCACTACATTATCTAATCAGCCTCAGGTAGTTACCTATAAAACAGCAGATGAGATTACTCCCACTTCTGCTACAGTACATTGGACCTACACCGATCCTGAAAATGATCCACAAACAGAATATGAAGTTGGACTCTCAACAAGTAGCAATTTTATTAGTACACCATTTGTTAAAATAGATACCGGTGCAGTTACTAACGCTTCCTTTAGCGGACTCACACCAGATACTACATATTATGTCCGTGTAAAAGCCAAGAATGATGTCAATGGATGGAGTGCATATTCTACAGGATTATTTAAAACCACGATTAATACTATTAATGCCACTTGTGGACCGTCTTCTCTTTTTGTCTCTCCAAACCAACCAGTCATCTGGACAACCAATGCTTCAGGAGGTACATGAGAGTATACATATTCTTGGTCTTGAAATCCTGCTATAACTGGTACCACTAATTCAATTACAAAATCCTACTCCACTAGTGGTATAAAAACTGCTTCTGTTACTATTACCTCTGGTAGTCAGACAGATTCTATTGATTGTATACCTGTAACTGTGACAAATGATGTTTGTAATAATTTTGAGGGTGTTCAAACAGTCGTTCCAATGTGATTCACTGTAAATGCTACGGGGGAGTGTATTTGTCCAGTATCTCCTATCTCCGTTGCCCTCACTGCGACACCACCAGGGCCACTTACGGCTCCGGGGTCAACCAATCTTTCATGGACTACTACCGGAAATCCAACCAGCTGTGATGCATCTAACTATTGGAGTGGTACCAATATAACCAATTGAAGCCTCGTAACACAAAGAACCGGAATGACCCCATGAACCTATATATTTGATATTACATGCCACAAGCCAAATACTCCAGATGCTACTTCAAGAGCCACCGTTGTTGTGAATCCAACAACCAATCCTACTCCAGGAACTTGTTGATGAGCCTATGGAACAACTCTCTCATCAGCTCCAACAACTAACCTCTGTGGTATTACCGGAGATATTCCAACTGTTTCAACCAACTCAACTAACTA
>Ga0194052_1001929_pt1 | contig 11620 bp, 9 predicted proteins | sample SepL226m_MetaG_FD_160117 | JGI IMG/M metagenome (GOLD analysis project Ga0194052, IMG submission 160117) | Anoxic zone freshwater microbial communities from boreal shield lake in IISD Experimental Lakes Area, Ontario, Canada - Sep2016-L227-6m | ecosystem: Environmental > Aquatic > Freshwater >... | reverse complement strand
CGGCGCTGGGAGGTTTGCCTGCCAAATGGAATCTCCGCCTCTTCCAGTCGGGTCTGCGTTGTGAGGCTTTAATCTGAGTTCAGATTCCGCTCTGGTGGCAGGACAGTCGCAATCGCTTGGCACAGTGGAGAAGGCAAGAAGCCGCTGAAACCTGTGAGAGGAGTAACCGTGCGCGACATTATGGGCAATCCTATCGAGGCGAAAGTCTCAGTATTGAGCGAAACACCGATCTACCTGCTCGGGGCCGATGCTGACCTTGTGGAGCAAGCTTTGCCTTGAACCCTGGCATGAAAACCTTCCCGCCCAAACACCACGCTGCAATGCTGGCTGTGCTGCTCGCATTCGCCCCGCTGGTTAGCGCTGCCGGTGAGTCCGACATTGTCCGCGTTCAGTTTCGCGAAGTGGACACGCTCTTTGCCAATCCCGGTCAGGGCTGGATGAGCCAACAGCGGATCCCGCGTGGCGAGCCGCGGTTTCCTTGTTCGGTGGTGTATATCCGCTTTAATTGGGCCGACGCCGAACCGGAGGAAGGCAACTTCAACTGGAAGATTATCGACGACGTGATCGCCGCCTGGAAACCGCGCGGCGTTGCTGTGGCTATGCGGGTGATGACCTGCAACGCCCACAGCAGTGGCTATTACACTTCGCCCAAGTGGCTTTTCGACGCTGACTGCAAGAGCTTCGAGTATCTCGTCGGCGGTGACGATCCGACCAGCGGCGGCAAACGCGTACCGCGCATTGAGCCGGACTATGCCGACCCGGTCTATCTCGAGAAACACGGCGCGTTTCTCAAGGCGCTGGGCGCACGATACGACGGCCGTTCAGACGTGGAGTTCCTCGACATCGGCTCCTACGGTGTCTGGGGCGAATGGCACACTCAACATCCTGGACATCTGGCGGTGCGGAAAGAGATCGTCGATCTCTACCTGCGTGCTTTCCGAAAAACGCCGCTAGTGTTCATGTCCGACGATGCCGAGGTGCTGAATTACGCGCTCGCCCACGGCACGGGTTTCCGACGCGACGGTGTCGGTTCGCCCTGGCACGAACAGAACTGGATCGGGTCGAAGAAGTACGCCGGCGTTGCCGGCATGGCGGAGACCTGGAAGCACGCTCCAGTGGTGTTTGAGTGGTTCGGCGACCATGCCTACCTCCAATCACGCCAGTGGTCGTTCGACGCCGGAGTGGATTTCATGCTCAGCAACCACGTCACCTTGATCAATGACAATATCGGGCACGTGCCGTCCGAAGCGATGCCGCAACTGGAGAAACTGGCTCGTTTGGCCGGGGCCCGCTTCGTCTTGCGCGAACTGGTGCATGAGAGAACCGTCAAGCGCGGCACGCCGCTGAATCTGCAGATGAAATGGGCCAACGTGGGCGTAGGCAGGCTTCACCACTCCTATGCGCTCCGACTGTACCTGTTTGACGGAACGGGCAAACCTTTCCTCAGCGCTGAGGCCAAAGCTGATCCACGTGACTGGCTCCCAGGGGAATATGATCTCACCGAGTCGGTTCCGATTCCTGTTGCGGTGGAAGCCGGGGACTACTCGGTAGCACTGGCGCTCGTGGATCCGAGCGCCCAGCGTCGCCCATGGCGACTGGCAATCGCCGCGCCTGAGAACGAGGGTCGGTATGAAATCAGCAAGGTCAAGGTGGAATGAAGTGCTGATGCTCACGAAATCCAACGGAAACAAGAATTGAAGTTCGACCCGGTCTGCGACCGCCGGAATTTCACCACGATCAAGGGCCCGGAGTTCTTCAAGCAGCAAATCGAGGAGATGCGGATGAAGAACGCCAGGCGCGGTTGAATGGCTGGGCGGCGCGGTTGCGCAGCATCGAGGCCGAAAAGCCGATTGAAGTAGGCGAATACTAGGTTTCCAAATTGCCGGAACAAAAAGAGGCGACTGCGCCAGAGCCGCACGGACTCGGACGCTGAGGTGGCTTGGAAACCGCTGCGGGCGGGGGGAGCGCACACACGCCCGACTGCGCTGGCAAAGCGATTTGCGCGCTGAGTCCGTGATCGAAGCCGCGGACGAATTGAGCGCCCAATCCGCGCTGGCGTCGAAAGCCGGAAGCGCGGACTTCCTGCATGTGGCCGCCGCGCGGCGCCTGCATCTGCTTTCTGGCCTGAACGAGTTCTGGACCTGTGACGCCGAGCAAGGGGCTTTGGCATCCGCAGCGGGGCTGAGTGTGAGGCGCTTCGAGCTGAAGCAAGGCAAAAGCAGAAAGTAGAATGCTGAAAGCTGAAATGGGGCGGTGGCTGGTAATCAGTAGCCCGTAATCAGTAATCGGTAATCGGTAATCGGTAATCAGAAAGCGGGGTGGCGGGGTGCCGCGAAGTAGCCTTCCTCCGCACCCAGCTCGTCCCGAATGCGCCAGATTTCTTCAATGGGGTTCTCTGGGCTAGCTCAAAAGCTGAAACGCTGAAAAACTGACATGCTGAAATCAGAGATCAGAGGTGTGTTCCCAAGTAGGGCAGCGCGTCCCGCCTGCCTGCCAGGGGGACAGTCTGAATATCTGAAAGGCTGACGGTTACTGGGCTTTGGGGCGGAATCCCTTTGGGATTCATCTGAAATTTCCGCAAGGCTGGCTCAAATCCTAGCGGCTGACTTGGCCAAGCCCCTCCAGATGTGCGATGCGCTTTCCCGCAATGAGCCCAAGGACTTTCAACCCCTGCTTCCAGCAGTGGATGCAGGCACAGATCTCACGCTCACCGCAGCAACACATACAACTCAGGCTTTTGTTCTCCTCAGTAATTCCGCAGGCCGAATCATTTCAATCCCGAACGGCCTGTCCAAATCCAAGAGGTCTCTGAGAAACACCCGACGCTCCAAAACCAACTTCAAACATTTTCGCGCCAAACCATTCCAGCCAATGCCGGACAGGATCACGTTGCAATGATACACGGCTCGAATCATCACCGCGCCTTGCGGTATAATGTCTGGCTCGCCACGATGCGGCCAATGGTTTTGCCGTCAGGTTCACCCGCACGACCGCCGGCAAAAAGTTGTTCGAAGTCCTGCGCTTCCTTGGCTGCCTCCTGCTCTGCGATGGTATTGCTTTGCCGGCGTCAATCCGCAAACAAGAACCGCAGGTCATCGAGTGTGAGGCTCTTGGCGAAGCGTTCTTCGCCGAGCACATCCTCCGCCAGGGCTTTCTTTTGTTTCTGCAAGGTGCGGATTTTCTCCTCGATGCTGTCTTTGATGAGGAGTCGGTAGGCGATGACTTTATTGACCTGGCCGATACGGTGGGTGCGGTCGATGGCCTGGTTTTCCACGGCGGGGTTCCACCAGGGATCGAACAGGACAACGTAGCTGGCGGCGGTGAGGTTGAGGCCGAAGCCGCCGGCTTTGAGCGAAATGAGAAAGATGCCCGGGCCGTCGGTGGATTGAAACTGCCGAACCAGGTCACCGCGATTTTCCGTCTGGCCCGTCAGGTAAAAGAGCGGCCATTTGCGTTGTTCGATCTCCAGGCGAAGGATGTCGAGCATTTCCACGAATTGTGAGAAGACCAGCACCTTTTGGCCCTCTTCCATCAGCGGTTCGAGCTGCTCCAACAGGGCCTCGGTCTTGGCGCTGGGCGCTTCAGAATCGGGCTTCATCAGGCGCGGATGGCAGCAAATCTGGCGCAGCCGCAACAGCGAAACCAGGAAGTGAAACTGCTGTTCGGCCAATTCCTTTTGGGTCTTGACGGCCAGCAGCAACTGTTGGGCGCGCTTGAGTTCCGCGCGATAGAGCGTCTTTTGCTCGCCCTCGATTTCGCAGAACAGATCTTCTTCGATGCGGTCGGGCAGGTCTTTGGCGACCTGGGTTTTGGTGCGGCGCAGCAGAAACGGACGCACCCGGGCGGACAAGCGCCGGCGGCCGAAGGGGTCGCCTTTGGTGTCGTAAAGCCGGGCGAAATGCGCGCGGCTGCCAAGCACGCCCGGCATGGCAAAAGTCATGAGACTCCACAAATCCAGCAACCGATTTTCAATCGGCGTGCCGGTGAGGACCAGCCGGTGCTCGGCCCGCAACGCGCGGGCGATCTGGGCGGTCTGGGAATTCGGGTTTTTGATGTATTGGCCTTCGTCGAGGATTACTGCCAGCCAGCGCACAGGGACAAGGCTCTCGCCCATCAGGCGGAGCTGGGTGTAATTGAGCACGTGCAAATCCGCGTCTTGCAGGTGGTCGCCAAAACCGCCCAGCTCGCCGGGCGGCCAGAGTTTAACGCGCAGCCCGGGCGTGAAGTTCACGGCCTCGGCGTGCCAGTTATCCATGACGCTCTTGGGGCAGACGACAAGGCTGGGAGGAGTCTGATTGGTGATCGGAGATTGGGGACTCATGCCTGGTGAATGGGGCTGGTCGCGCAGCCAGAGAAGCCAAGCCAGGGCTTGCAGCGTTTTGCCCAGGCCCATGTCGTCGGCGAGAATGCCGCCAAAGCGGTTGGTGGACAGGTAGGCTAAGAAGTGGAAGCCTTCGAGCTGATAGGGACGGAGCTGTGCCATGACGCCGCCCGGCAGGTCGGGCGCCACCCGGGCCTTGAGTTCGCCGACGCGCCGTTGGATTTGCTCGACCTGCTGCTCCGGCAGGAACTTTTTGGCGGCATCATCGGCAAGCTGGAGGGCGTGCAGGCGCTGCGGTTCGGCGGAGAGTTCGCGCGGGCTAAGGCCCAGGCGCGCGAGCCGTTCGTTCTCGTCCTCGCTCAAATCGAACTGGAGGCGCCGCCAGCCTTTGCCTTCCAGCCGCACATAAGCGCCCTTGGCGTTGAGAAGCAGTTTGATTTCATCCTTTGTCAACGTGGTGTCGGATACGTCGATTACGATGCGAAGATCAAACCAATCCATGTCCGTCTCGGTCACGTCGAGCTTCACGCGGCCGGCGACGTCGGACGTCATAAACGACGCCAGGTCGCCCGTGAGCTGCACGAGAAAGTGCGCCGGCATGGTCTTGAGCCACCCGGCGAAGAGTTCCGGGAATTTCTTGGTCACACGTATGGCCAAACCGCCGACGAGGAGAGCGGGCTTTAGATTCAGCGGTTCGAGTAATGGCGGCACCGATTCGAGTGCGGCCGGGTCGTAGAGGGTGATGATGGCCTCATCCTTGCGTTTTTTTCGACCACCCGCGGGTATTTCGTGCAGCCAATTGTATCCGGTCCAGATCTGCCGGTGTCCATCCGGGGCCTCGGCCACCACGTTGAAAAAACAATCCTCGGTGTTGCTGCCGGTAAAACTTGGCCGCAGGCCACACTGAATAGCGATCTGGTAGGACAACGTGCGGACGCGCTCGCGGACGCGAGGCGGCAGCTCCGTGCCTAGTGACTGGAGGAAGGCCACGCCGGCGGCGCGCTCGATGGCTGGCGCCGGAATCCGGGTTTCTTTGGCCGGATCCAGCACCTGTTCGTGGGGGGACGGGCCGGCGAACACTGCGTTGGCCGTGAGGTAAAGCGGCGGATGGGCCGGCAGGATGCAGAGGATGTGCGGCGGCGGGGTGCCATCGGCCTGCACCAGGCGCAGTCGGTAATCGTCTTCTTCGCCCGAAGCGGGAGTCAAATCCCAGCGCAAAGGCTCCGTGGGCCGCGCCAGGGGCTGGCCCTCGTGGTTGACGATGCGGCTATCGAGTTGGCGGAGTCTCAGAAATCTGTTGAGCAGCCGGCTTGATTCGGAATCCCGGTAGGGCAATTGGATCGCCATTCCATAGAAAAGACGCTGGGAAAGGAGCTGCCAAATCAACTCGGCCTCGGGGGTAAGCTGAATCTTACCCTCCTCGTAGTCCGTGACGAACAGTCGGATATGGATCTGTTTGATCGAATCAAACGTCGTTTGGGGTGAACGGATCCACTGCAACCGCGCCTCCTTTTCATCAATCAAGAGGCGCAGATCGGTGTTCGCCTGATGCGCAGGCCGTGCCGGGCCGGAATGGAGGTTGAGGCTGCCCAGTTTCTGTTTCCATTTTTCGACTTCGCGCTCACGTTCCCAGTCAGCCAAACGTTCCTGAATTACCCCCAGGTCGGTGATGGGTTGCATGAATTCGGGGATTGGAATCTGGTGTTGCTTTGCGGCGTGCGCGACATAGAGCCAGAAAAGGTATTCGTCCTCGGGCAACCCCGGCCAGACATGCACCGCATTCCAACCGTAGCCGCCCAGCCTCAAGCCCATTTCCTCGAAGTCCCACTGGGTGATGTGCCCCGCCTGGCGGCAGCGGGCATATACGGTGCGGACCTTCTCCAGGAACCTACGTTCTTCTTTCTTGAGCGGCCGCTTCCTCGCCGCCGTCAGGCGGTGGACCAACTCGCCGGTGTCGGACGGCGTCGGTTTGTTCCTGGCGGCGGCCATGGAGACCGACGCCGCCGAACCGCTGGCACTCAGGCTGCGGACGGCGGCGGTGCTATGCTCCGCCAGCAACGCGCGCATCGCAGCCGCGACGTGTTCGCAGTCAAACTCCCGCGGACACGAACAACTGCCCGACCAGCCTTCGGCCGGATCGTATTCCAATTCCACTTCGTGAAGCTCGCCATCCTTGACACGGGCCGAATAGGCTACGCCCGGTTCCTCTGGAACCAGGTCTTGCACGCAACCGCGGCAAAAGCAGGTCTCGCCTTTGCGCCGGACGTCGGAGCTCAACTGCTTGAGAAACGCCTGTGCGTTATGCGGGTCGAGCAACTCGAAGGTATCATCCATTCTTCGAGTATAACGACCAAATCTCCTGTGACAAGCAACTCGAAGCTTCAGGGCAAGTATTCCCGCAGTCCGGCGGGACGCCGTTTTCGGCTTTCCACTTTCGCCGGTTCGCCCTTTAATTGAGTCATGCGTGAACAATCACTCCAGTTCCTTCGGACCCTGGTCAACACTCCGAGCCCGGTGGGCCATGAAGTCCGCGGCCAGCGGGTCTGGCTCGAATACGCCAAACAATTTGCCGACGAAACGTTTTCCGATGCTTACGGCAACTGCGTGGCCGTGCTTAACAAAGGCGGTTCGCCCCGGCTGATGCTCGCCGGGCACGCCGACGAAATCGCCATGGCGGTCAATTACATCGACGAGCAAGGCTATATTTACGTCCGCAAAATGGGCGGCGTGGATGCCGCGATTACCAAGGCGCAGCGGGTGGTTATCCACACCCGCAACGGCCCGGTCAAAGGCGTCGTCGGCAATGTCGCGCCACATTTGATGAAGGACGACAAAGACCCTAAACCACCCAAGATTCACGATCTGTTCATCGACATCGGCGTCAGCAGCCGCAAAGAAGCCGAAAGACTGCTTCGGGTTGGCGACCCGATTACGCTGACAGACGAATTTGATCTGCTGCGCAACGATTTGGCGGTTGCGCGCGCCTTCGACAATCGCATTGGCACCTTCGCGGTGGCCGAAACGTTGCGGCTGCTCAAGGAATCGAACACCAAATTGCAGGCTGAAGTGTGCGCTGTCTCGAACGTGCAGGAGGAAGTCGGCCTGCTGGGCGCGCGCCAGATTGCCTATTCGCTCAAACCCGACGTCGCGCTCGTGGTGGATGTGACTCACGCAACTGATTATCCAACTGTCAGCAAAGCGCAGCACGGCGATACCCAAATCGGCAAAGGCCCCGCCCTCACCCACGGCGGCTGCAACCATCCCGAGGTCGTGGACCGCCTCGAAGCGGTGGCCAAGGCGAAGAAGATTCAGCTTCAGCACGAGGCCATGTCCTCGACGAGCGGCACGGATACGGATGCGATTTTTTGGACCCGCGGCGGCATCGCCAGCGCCTTGATCAGCCTGCCCAACCGCTACATGCATTCGCCGGTGGAAGTGGTGAGCCTGAAAGATCTGGAACTGATTCCCCAACTGCTCGCCGCCTTCGCGGCTTCGCTCAAGAAAGGCGAGGAGTTCAAGGTGAAGATCTGATTGGCTTTCCGCCCGATGTTTGCTAGATTGATGACATGGCAGCCGTGACCGAAAGACACGCCAGGCGCTGGACCTACGAGGATTAATACCAACTTGTCACAACGTTTCAGAGATGGGCTTGAATGAACTCTTGAGGCGTGATTGGCTGCGGTTTGTACCCCGATCCAGTGAGGACGCAAAAATGTAAATCGGAAGTAATGACATACTCGGCCTGTGCGGCAACCGCACAGTCAACGAACTTGTTGTCGTCCGGGTCGGCTGTGACGACCCCAAATCGGAAGTAGGGCTCAAGAAAAAGAATGTTGGCGTGAAGATAAAACAGGAGCGTCAGAAACCGTTCCACCTGCTGCCAGCGCGCTGCGCCCGACAGTCGGGTGATGGTTTCTTGGTATTCGAAGAGGATTTCATTGGAGATCGCCAACTCGATTCGTCCAGTGAGAAGGGCATCGCGAATGGAATGCCCGGCTTGGTTCCGGCCAAAGAGTTGCACCAGCACGTTCGTGTCGATGCAAACCCTCATCACCCGTAGCTGCATTCGGCGCGAACCTGAGAAAGAACTCGTTGAACCCGCTCGCTGCTCAGCTTGCCCGCCTTCCGGTCCTCGTCAAATGCTGCGTCCAAGCTCTGCGCCAACTCCTCGGCTTCCAGTTGCAGCAGGACGCGATTGAGCAGCGAGAGCCTGTCGGCGCCCAGTTGTTCGATTCTCGCGTGCAAAGCCTCTTTCAAACTCTGTTCGTCTGCTGGCATTTCCAATGGCTTGACCATGAAACTAACCTAAGTGGAAAGAAGTCCTTTGACAAGCCTGATCCCGGCCCCATCCCCGCACTACAGCCCGCATTTTCCATGCCTCTGATCGAGTCGCGACGGTCCGGACTTTGAACTTTACTACAGCGTCACATCCTCCGGCCTGACTTCCAGGCACTCATCCTGATCTTCCCAAACCAAGGCGGGATAAAACTCCAGCAGTTTCGGGGCGATGCTCCGGCCGACCAACCCGAGCAGCCGCTCGGCATCTGCCGCGGCGTTCTCGTAGGCGCGGTCGTAATCACGGGCGATTTTGCGTTGGCGGTCGTCCCAGTGGGCAACGGCATGCACCGGGCTATACTCCGCAGCCCAGGCTTCCAACTCGCTGTGCAGCGCGGCCGGAATGTCATCAAACGGCACAAGCGTTTCGCTGCAATGTTGGCAAATCAAGCCGGCATCCCGCACATCGCGCGTGAGCAGCGGCAGCATCGGCGCTCGACAGCAGGGCGATTCGGAATAGGCGGAAGGCGGGGTAGCCAACCGTTTGAGCCAGACCTGGCGCTCATGGGCCAACTGTGCGGCCAACCGGTAGGCGCCGAGCAGCGGGTGTGAAAGCCGCCACGCCTTGCCGGCCAGTTGGCTCAGGGTTTGGGCCAGCCAGCGTGCCAGGGTCATATCATCGAAGTCGCGAAAAGCGAGGCTGTACTCCTGCCAAAGCAGGTCGAGCGGAGCATCAGCGTTAGTAGCCATCAGCCAGAGCATGTCGGGGCAGAGACCCTTTGTCGAGAGCGAGGTGTTTATCCACAGCACTTCTCATCTTGACGGAGTGTAGGGCAGGTCTCCGACCTGCCGGTCCACGGAGTCTCCGACTCCGTGCAGGGCCAGAGACCCCGACCAAAAGGTCCAACTCGACTAGAGTCCTTGAACTTTAGAACCTGTTGTAGTCAGATCAAGTTTCAAGCGGCAAGTTTTTCGGCGATGTAGGCTTCCAGAGCCTTTTGGAATTTGGCGAAGTCGATAGCCAGAGCAGAGGATTCCGAGAGGCGGCGGGCGTGGAGTTCGGAGAGACCGCGGCGCAGCAGCCGTTGGTAGGTGCGGCTGTAAAACAAGGCCGTCTTGAGTCCGAAGGCAGTGAGGCGATAGCGCTGGGTTTTGGGGACGCGTTCAATGAGGCGATGCAAGCGCAGACGGTGCAGGTCATAGCTCATGCGCCCGGGGCTGATTTGAGACTCAGAGAGTCCGAGCAACTGCGCAAGTAATGGCCGCAGTTGGCGGTTACGAAAGCCGCCGGGCTGGAGGCAGAACCGGACCAACACCGTCAAGAGAGCCTGCACCCGCTCCTGCCCGAAAGGCAGGGCGGACACATGCTGGCCGTTGACCTCGGCCGGTTTCTGGAGTTGATCAAACGCCTGGGCCCCGATGTGGCAATCGTGAGTCAATTGCTCGACCTGGAGCACGCGCCGGTTGGCGTCCAAACCGATCTGGAGCAAGGCCGGAAGGTTCTTGAGGCGTCGGCCCACCCCGAAGTCGTTCCTGGGCCACCCCGACAAAGATGACCCCTTCGGTCTATTTGAAGTTTCGCAGTTCTTGTTGGAGGATCCCATCCTTGCGCTGGTCCTTTTTAAAGCGAACCAACTCCAGGCCCTCCCGTTGGATGAACGCCTCGATGGCGTTGACAAACCGGGTGGTTATCTCGACAGCCTGCTTGGTGGAGGCGAAGCGGTAGCCCAGGTAACCGCGGCAGAAGGCGGCGATGCCACCCCCGCTGGTCAGTTTGGGTTGGTAGGTGTTGAGATACATGCGGTCGATACACTCCAGTTCCAGCACGACATGGTCTTTCTGGAGTTGGGCCAGGCTGTGGGTTATTTTCATGGCGAGTTGCGGTTGGGCATTGTTCTCCAATATTAGAATTAGAGCAACCGCCGCTTGTCGGCAATATTCAGGCGCCTTCGGGTGCCGCGCCGCCCAACCGGGCTCATGGATTGCCCATGATCATCAAAGTGGAAACACAACTAGCGGCATTGGACCGGAGGTCTGCGCCACACCTGAACAGTTACCTTTTTCGTTCAGGAAAGAGTGGCGGGCCTTTGGGGTGAAGAGTTGAAATAAGTGGTTTGCGCGGTTGGCGGCTTGTGCTGGAAAGCCTCTCGCAATTTCGACATTGCCACCATGCTAAGGATCTTTGCCAGAAGATGTCCGGCCGGTCGCTGTGGGGTCGGTGGAAAAGAGTCAAGCAGCAGCAAGGCAAGCAGAGCTATAACGAGCCGAAACGACGATGTGTCGAACTTGACACGGGGCTGTGCGGGGATAGGCTGCCGAAGATGAATCCAGTCCGCAGGCACGCTTCTCCGACCTTCGCAACCTCAGGCATGCAGTTTCCCGTCGTTCTTGGCATTGGCTTGTGCTTGTATCTGGCGGCAAGCGTCGGCGGCTTATGGGCTGGCGAGGATCGCCTGATCCTGCCTGGGGAGGTGGTGGCGAACAGCGAGCAGACGCCGCGGTTGTTCGATCTCGTCATTCTCGGCAACGAGCCAATCAAGCGGCCGTTGATCGGCGCAGTGCCGGAGTATATCGCCAGACCACAGGGTGGCGGCTTGGACTTCCTTGTCAAGAGCCAGCAGGTGGGCATTCGGATCGAGGAGGCGGTGTTTGTTACGCCTTCGACCACGATCTCGTGGTTTTGGCGGAAGGAGAAGGGCAACGTGTGCATCGTGCAGTTCGAGTTGATCAACCCGGCGACCAATCAACGACGGTATTTCGGCTATGGCGCGGGCGCGCTCAGCGAGGCGGTGTCGGGTGATCCGACGGTGGAGGTTTTCCTGGCGAAAGAGCTGCCGGCACAAGGCGTCAAAGTGGAACGAAACCTGTTTAGTGACATGCAGCAGGCTCTCGGCTGGGAGCAGGCAAAAATCGCCAGCGTTTATCTTTCGCCGTGGGACGGCGAGGCGGGGGTGTTCGGGGATATGGTGATTCGGGGTGCGAGCCCATCGGGCCCAACGGCCGGGGATTACCGGCGGCTTTCAC
>Ga0194052_1001928_pt1 | contig 11625 bp, 11 predicted proteins | sample SepL226m_MetaG_FD_160117 | JGI IMG/M metagenome (GOLD analysis project Ga0194052, IMG submission 160117) | Anoxic zone freshwater microbial communities from boreal shield lake in IISD Experimental Lakes Area, Ontario, Canada - Sep2016-L227-6m | ecosystem: Environmental > Aquatic > Freshwater >... | reverse complement strand
AGCCCGACATTTACCAAATGATCACTGACCGGTTCATTCTCCAATTGGAGAAGGGGACGGTGCCTTGGCAGAAACCTTGGGTGACAACCATGAATCTAGTATCCCAGAAGCCCTATCATGGGGTCAATGTTTTCGCGCTGGCGTGTGAAGAACGGGAGTCCCCTTGGTGGATGACATACAAACAAGCGGCCGAGCTTGGTGGAAATATCAAGCGGGGCGAAAAATCGGCCCAAGTCATCTATTGGCAGATGCAGGAGCTGAAAGACAAAGCAGGGATTGCCATGCTCGACTCGCGCGGCAGGCCGAGAATCATCCCGTTCATCCGGTGGAGTAATGTATTCAACCTTGAGCAGACGGAGAATATCAAGGAGCCCGAGATGACAATAGAAGTGCAGACTGTTCCGCAGTCCGCTTTGGATAAAGCGCAGAAAATGTTGGAGGAAGCGAATGTTTGCGAACTACAAATCATGCTCAATGGGCAAAACGACCGTGCTGTTTACAAACCCACGAAAGATGCCATTGAAATCCCGAATATGAAACGGTTCCCGAACCGCGCCGATTACTACCACACCTGTTTTCACGAACTTTCACATGCGACCGGCCATGCCTCCAGGCTGAACAGGGAGGGGATCACCGAGAAAATAGACAAAGGTTCAGAACGATATGCCAAAGAGGAATTGATTGCGGAATTGAGCGCGGCATTCCTGTCAAACGAGGCTGGAATCTTGGGGGAGGTGCAATTCCAGAATTCTGCGGGATACCTGAAAAGCTGGATTGAGGCATTGCAGAACAACCCCAAGATGATCATCGGCGCATGTTCAGCGGCCCAGAAGGCGAGCGCCTATATTCAGGGCGAAAGGGAGAACACCACTGAGGCAATCAAAGAGATGATTGCCGGATTCAACCCAGAGCTTCAACCCGAACGCGAGCTTGCACATGAACGAGCATAGAGAAAGTTATGCTGGGATGATGGTGGGGGTGAGCCTTGCGCTTGGAACTATTTTTACTGCCTGCCTGTTGTTTCAATATCAATCAAACGGGCTCGCAATCAGCATACTCAACTTCGGAAACTGGATTTCATCATTTGCGGGACTCAGAGGATTTTTCCCCGCCCTGATTACCGCCTCATTTTTGGGGGGAATTATCGCAATGTGCATTGTTGCTTCGATCACTCCCCAACTGGAGGAATATGTTGCCAAGCGCGGAGGAGAACGATCAAGGCGGACATTGCAGCAAAAAGAGGGGATGTCTATCGAAGACGAGCGAAAGGCGTTGGTTGAGAGATACGGACAAATGAAACCAGAGTAGGCCCACCATTGGCAGGAGGGGGAATCTATGAACGTCAGAAGTCGAGTTCATCTCCTGCCTGAACCCAGCCTTTAAGTTTCTTGAGGTTCACTTTTCCTTGGGCAGTTAAAACATATTTGTCGTAAGCTTTCATTTCAACTACAGGGTTTTCCTTTGTGTCAGTATTTTCACAAAGCCATATCCCGAGAACAGTATCATTGAGGGATGTCTGTTCCGCAATGTCATGGAAGGTGACCCCCTTTGCACCAGCGGCACCAATTACAGGCAGAATTAGGGGGGTTGGGTTTACCTTGGATGTAGGAAGGGCTGTTTTGCTGGACGAAGTATATTTTCCTGTCGCCTTGTCCCATTTTACGAGCCCTCGCGGTTTCTTCTGCTTATTCAACCAAGCTGACACCGTGGTAATGGGGAGGGCGGTTTTCGCTGCAATATCGCGGGGAGAAATGCCGCCGTTGCCTGCACCAGCAATGACAGCCTGAATGATGGCAGTAACAGGCTTCCGTGGGGAATGTTTCTTGAGAGGCATTTTGGACAAGAAAAACCCCCTCCCCTCGAAATTGTGATCGTGGAGAGGGGGGTGTTGAGGAATTGTGTTACGCCTTTTTCTTCGATACCTTTGCTTTGCCTGCCTTGGGTTTGGCTTTTGCTTTGGCCTTCGCTTTGGCGGGGGCTTTAGCGGCAGGGGTTGAGGATGCTGCAGAATATGTCCCCGCCTCCTCGTTCCATTTGACAATGCCGCCCTCCTTGTTCTTCTCCGTATTCAGCCAAGCTGACACGCTGGTTGACTTTAAGCCTGATTTTTCCACCAACTCTTTGGGTTTGAAATCGCCGCCCGCCAGGAGAATTTTGGAGAGAATCCCAGTGACATCATTCCGCTTGCCTTTTGTTTTCGGCGTGGTGATGGCTTTTGGTGCCTTGGGTGCCCTGTCAACTTCGGGAGCTTTGGCTGCCGCTGGCTTCGGGACAGAGGCTGTAGTTTCAATGGCACCCCCTCTGTAGGCTTCAATAAGAGCTTCGCTTATTTGCCGGTCGAGGTCGATGCGTTTTTGGACGAGTTGTTGTAGAGGAGCTGATAATTGAACTGTCATAAGAAGGCGCATATATCACATTTTTATGAGAAGTGAACAGGAAATATCTTTTAATTTTCGGGATGTTGGCGGGGGTGGTTTCTTCCTTTCCGCCCAGACGATGACCGAAGGGTATCCCGCAGTTCCATCCAGAGGGTGCCGAGAACGTTTTTCCCAACCCACTCACCGCTCTCTTTATCTTTTACCGCGCCCCAGAACTTGGCAGAACCGCCAGGACGGTCGGAACAGTCTTCTATAATTTCAGCATCATGCGTGTCCAAAAGCATTTTCTCAAGTTCAGGGTGTTGTTCCAGTTTCAACTTCAGACATACCCTCATGCGGGGAATATCGCTGGGGTGCTCATCCCAGTTTTCCCTTTTGAGGAGAACTCTCACACTCTTCTTCCGCACTTTGCACTTTGCACCAAAGGGCGAGAGCTGATCTCGTATCTCCTTTTGGATCTTGGGATACTTCTTGAAGCGGAGAGCCTGAAAAAGATGTTCCGTTGTGCGGTAAATTCCCTTCTCTGTGTGAGCACCTGTGTAGGTTACTGGATATGGGGACATGTTGCCCAGCCAACCATATTCATCAGCGGCCTTTTTAATCAAAACTTCGTGAGGACCATGAGCTGCGCACTCGTAAATGAAGGTCTCCGCAATTTGACGATCAAGTTGAATGCGTTTGTGTATGAGTTGAAGCAATGTTGTCATAGAACGGGAACTATATTCTGCATTAAATTATAAGACTGCCAGCGATGAGATTAACAAGAATATCACAGTTTGTTAAGCGCGGCATCGAGAGTTGCCTTGACTTTCTTCTTTTCAATTTCTGGGTCGGGCCGCTGTATGTATTCAACTGCAGCCAAGTCGTCGCCACGCTTGCGGTTCTGGCGCGGTTCAAGTGCTTCAATTAAGATAGCTTCAAGGGCGGGAATTAGGGTGGCTGCTTGATATGTTTCCGGCAATGCCTCAAGCTGGCCGCTCTCTGAGACTGGCAAAAGTCCGAACCAAGAGAATCTATCCCAGCGGGCGGACATGCGATCAATAGTATGCTCGTATAATCTTCTGCCGAGCGGTCTATCAGTTGTGCGGCCAACGTAAATGACTTCACGACCGTCATAAAGAAGGTAAATGCCAAGTTGCTTAAAGAAGTCAACGGGTGTAGCGCCGATTTGCTGCATACCGAGAAGTTTCGGCGTAGAGGTCCACTCGACGGCATCTTTCTTCCAGAACATTCCGAAGGAAGAAATTATTTCATATTGTTCTTCAGCTTCTTCTGATTCCGATATTTCAGGGGTTAGTTTGGGGGCTATTGTTTCCGAAAGAGAAGATCCGCCACGTATAGAAAACGTGCCCTTTGCAACCCGAACATATTTTGAGGCACTGCCATCATGCTTGATGGAACGGGAGATCTGGGCATTGACTGTTGCCGAGGGAGTTGCTCCGAGGCTTGAGCGAAGCCCCTCCGCGATAATCTGCTGTGTAATCTCGTTGTAATGGAGGGGTCTGGGCGAGGAACCCAAAACTTTGTCGATGGCTTTCAGCCAGGTCAATTCAGTAGGCATTGTTGTTGCTTTTCATATTTATGTCTATTTACCGTTTTTCAACTTTCACATTAAACTCCGTAGGCAGGCAAGATAGAGGTTGAGAATGGCACATCAAGGACTGGTTTGTTTTGTGACGCGTCATAGCGAACAGTCATCCAATTTATCCCCCCCTGCTTGTGGATAATGAGAACTTTCCCGTAGTCCCTGTGTTCCACATTACTTTTGGGAATTTCCTTACTAATTTCAAAAGCAAACTTTGTGTCGGCAAGGATGGCGTTTTGTAGGAATGGGCGAGCTTCGGCACCAATAATAAAGTCAGGAAAAAAACCGCCACCTGTTGCCAGTATTACTTTTACAGAATATGGCTTTTGAGGCGGGTTTCTGTGCCACCACAATACAATATTTAATGGGTCACTATCTAGGAGTTGAGCGAATTCAGTTTCCCACGTATTGAGGGGTGGGCACACCCCGTAAATGTTTCTTTTTGAGGTAGGGAGATGAATTTCGGACACTATCTCTTGGGGGAGGGTGTCGGCATCTTCAATTTCAATGGAAGATGCAAGGGCGGACTTTTGGGCATCATAGAGGAGCTGGGAATGCGTTGACAAGATGAGGTTCAAGATACGATCAACAGAGGCGGGTTCGTCAGCCTCTTCCATGCCCTCCTCTTTCAACACTTGCGTCATGCGGGCTCTCAATGCCTTCCTCAATTCCCGAGCATCAAACTTGTCGTTTCGGCAGAGGACTTTTTGGGCTTCAAATGCTGCATGGGCTGGGTCTAGGCGGGCAATTGGATACTCGAATTCGAGCTGATGGGTGAATACTTCTAAAATTCGTTTGGTAATTTTTGCGCTGCCCTTGATAGCATCCAGAAGATCCCGAGCGGTGACGGCAAAGCGGTTGGCGCAGTCTTCCTCCGAAGCTTGAGGGTCGGCGGATATTACCTCTGTTTTGAACCTGTCGGGCATTCCTGGTTTCAGCGCATATCTGCATATCCCTGTTCCTGTAGTCGCTTTTTTGGCAGAAGTGTTGGGCGGTTCTGTAGGAGTGACACCAAGCGCATCCAAGAATTGAGGGGTCAACTGATATGGTTCATGGGAAGCAGGGGATGGAGTTGGGGAAGGAGATCCGCCAATGACAAGGGGGGTAGGAGGAACGGGGAAGAAGGAGCCCATGCCGTCTGGACCAATAACCTGAACTGTCGGGGCGTTGCCGACGATAACCATTGCGGTTGTAGGGCTGATAGTCGCAAATTCCGTGCGAATTTTGTTCATCCGCTGCCCTGCAATATCCAACCCAGCTTGCGACTCGGGATCTGCCAAGAACACGAAGCCATAACGGAGGACATCGGGGAGGGTTTTTGCCTGTGCCCTGCCTTGCAGGCGACGATGGTAGCGGAGAATTCTCCCGACGAGTTGAACGCCGAAGTCTGGGTCTTGGGTTGCCCGCATTGATACCAAGGTCGAGGCTCTAGGAGCATCAAAGCCAAGGGCAACCGCCATTTTGAATATCAGAACCTCTCGTTTTTCATCATTGGCGAGGGCGAGCAACCCTGCATCAGGTTCATCAGATGTATGGATGGCAATTTGCTCTTTGGTGAAACCATACGTGAGCAATTTATCCTTGGCTCTTTCAGTGCTCTTATCCGAAGAGTCCACTTGCACGAGGAGCAGGGGCACCAGTTCAATACCCTCATTTTTCAAAGTCTTCTTAATGAGGCGGTGCATGGCAACACCATCAGCTAGGGCGGCATCTTGCAAGTTTACCAGCTTCTCTTTCCCTGCTTCTACCATGTAGGCAGCGCATTTGATACCAGACTTCACCAGCCCGACATCAACGGCATCCTCCCGGCTGATACGAATTCGCCGAAGTTCTGCAATGCCGAGGCGTTTTTGGAAGTCTTTAATATCGCTGTCATCAGGGGTTGCCGTGACAAGGATAGAATATTCTGGGTTGAGGGTATCATGGAAGAATTGAGCGGCTTGGGTATCGGAATGGAAGCCATGATGGGCTTCATCAATAACAACACCAATACGCAAACCCATTTTTCGAAGTTCAACCAACATCGCATCGAGGCTGGGGTTTTCTTCCCTCTCTTTTCTGACAGTGCGGTTGTCTTTAACGCGAGTTGCTACCGTTTGCCATGTAGTGACAAAAACATCACCGCTTTTTGTGGAGTATGCAGCCCTATCTTCTTGCAGGTTCCGAAGCCTGATGCCCGACAGTTCACTTTTGAGGGCATCAACGGTCTGCCCGACGACACCTTTGAAGGGGGCAAACCAGAACCAGACTACATTTTCAATGCTTGAAAACCGTTCGACTATATTGCCTGAAATAAGGGTTTTTCCTGTGCCTGTTGGCGCTTCAATAAGCAGGTAGCCATTGTGGTTAATTGTCTGGGTTCGACTTGCACTGTCACCAGCGGCATCCAAAAGGCTCTTGGTATGAGTGAAGATGTTGACACCTGAACGAACAGCCGCGTCTTGGAATACTTTAAGCGTTTTGCGGATCATGAGTTTATTTTTGCAACCCGAACCGCCGTATCAGGCTTTCTGGGATGGCTTCATGTTGAACGTGCTCTTCTCTTAAATGTTCACGCAGAAGACCAGGTTGCCACGAGTAGATAACGATGGAGGAGCTTGCTTTGACGGCTTTTTTCAAAGCAGGGAGAAGTTTCTTGTCAAAGCGGGGAACGTAAATGAGCCCAAGCCCATCTTCCTTCCTTTGGAACACATCGGGGGAGGTTTCGAGGGCGAGGGAGGAAAAGTGTATCAATTGGAGGATGGTCCAAATGTTTTCATGGGGGAGATCCAGCAGGTCTGACTTTGGCACCAAGCGAAGTTTCCCGTATGCGAATTCGCCCTCAATTCCTTCCACCGACTTTATGCCGCTTTTTGACTTGTAGGAATAGCCGTTGATAACATTCTCAACCCGTTGACGGGTTATATTGAGGCAGACATTCTTATCTGGTTCCTCTGCCGTTGCTTCGGTTGAGGATACAAGGATAAAGCGGCGGTTGCCTTGGTCGGCTTCATTCTGAGCAAGAACAGCGTGAGCAACGGTCCCTGTGCCAGCGAAGAAGTCTAGGATAATATCATCATCGGTTGTTGTTTGCTCAATGAATGCCCGAATGAGTTCCAATGGTTTTGGGAAGGGGAATTCTGCACCAGGCAATATCCTGCGTAGGAGGGCGGTTCCCTCAGATGTCCCTTGGGTTTGCAAGTGTTCACTTTCAACCTCGTCATTCACGAGTTCCTTTACCTCTTTTTTATCGGCAGAGGGGACGATCCAGCTTGAAAGAGGGCGATGCGAAAGTTTGAGTTCGCTTGTGAACTTCTTGCGGCGGGGGGTATTCCTGCCAATGGTTTTGCCAACCCAGAATTCTAGGTCGGGCAATTCTACACGAAGGTTTATAGGGGCAGTGCCATTTTCAATGGCGGCAAGCAATTCTTCCTTTGTGTTATAGAAGGCTGGGGCGGTTTCTTCAGGCCAGAGAACCTTTTTATCGCGTATCAGGGCTTCCATTGTGGAGCCGCGCAATTTTGACTTTGCTTGCGGGCGAGTTTCTGAGGCATAGGCCCAAACACGGTCAGGGTTGCAGGGATACCAAATGCCCGTATCTGGGTTTTGAATGGGGTAGTATGTTCCTTCCCGTTTTTTGTAGTTGTGCGCCTTGGAGAGATCCGAACTAACCCAGTCCCCTCTTTCATCACCATCGGGGTTGGAATAGTCGCTTAATGCCTTTCCTTTTCCGCCGAAGGTAAAGCCAGGGTTGGCGTAACAGAGGACATATTCATGGTCTATGCTACGAAAGTATTCTTTTGAGTCATTGGCACCACTACGGGTTCGCCATACGAAAGTTCCAACTTTCCTGCCGGGCATTATCTGGTCGAGCAAGCATCCCAAGCGGTGAACTTCATCTTCGCCAATGTGGCACAGCAACACGCCATCATGCGAAAGCATTTCGCGGGCAAGCAGCAGGCGTTGTGACATGAATTCGAGCCACATCGAATGCCGCCAAGCGTGCTCTTTATCTACATAGTTGTCATTATAGATGAAGTCCTTTTCACCTGTATTGTATGGGGGGTCGATGGAGATACATTTCACTTTTCCTGCAAGGCTCATCCCGAGGAAACGGAGAGCGTCAAAATTGTCCCCTTCAATTATCAGGTTCCGCCAAGGAGCTTCTCCAACTGAAAGGGAAGCGGCAATATCCAGAACAACGAAGTCCGAATTTATTGCCTTTTCGCGTTCAATTTCGTTCGCTTCCCAGACCAAGCCAAGGCGAAGGGCATCCCGTTTCTCCCGAGCTTTCAGGAGCTGAACAAGTTCGTCTTTTGAGAGGTCGTCGTAATTCGATGCCATTGGTTTGGAGTATTGGAGAGAGGGAGGAAAACGGCGAGCCAAAAACAAGCCGAGGGGAATTGATCACTTCAAGGAAGACAATTCAGCCAGATATTCGCGGCTGTCCCTGCCGTCTGGAGTGGATATGCGTTTGCCGTAGATCCTCGCCAGACCGGTTTTTACAAGCAGCTTGTCCAGCCAGCCATTTTTCGTTTCCACCATCGCATACCACCGTTGGAGATGGGATGAGCCCAAGGCTTTCTGCCAGCATGTCCATACCGTGAAGGGCGAGGACAGGGCAGAGGCGGTGAATTCTTTCGCCTTCTTCCCGAGGGCAAGGGCAGCTTCCGTGGAAATTCCGAACGCCGCTGCCTGTTCAGCTACTCTGTCAGGAAACCTCGCGTCAGTTTCAGGGGTGTCCACGAAGTAGAGGCGAAAAATGAATTCTGATCCTTCTGCCGTGCGAACATGGAAGCTGTCCCCATCATTCCATTCATTTTGGATGAGTTGGCAGCTTTCCAGTTTTTGCCAGTCAGGTGATGAGGCAGCATGGAGGGGGCAGGCTGAGAGCAGCAGAGATAAAAAAATGGCTCGCACAGATTATATAAGAGCACTTAAAGCAGCGATGCGATCTGTCAGGAACTGCCTGATGGTTTGCTGAGGTTTGTAGTTTTTCTGCCAAGGTTGCGGGAGGAGAATTGTTTGTCCGCCTTCTCTCGCGAACGCTTGTAGTGCCCCAGGATGAGTGTCAATCAATATGGAGTCTCTTGTTGCCAATGCATGTTTGTTTCTGATGAGTGTTAATTTCGACTCAGGGAAATAGTTGGTAAGCCATGCCTGCTTTCCCCTTTCAGAACCACTCGAATGACCAGATGTAAGAACTTCTATAGGTATGCCAGACTTCAGCAAGGCACTTCGTATATCATTAAAATCAGGGAGAGGGATTAAGTCTTCCCAGAATGAAGCGGGTTGAAGGGAAAGAGCTTCATTCTTTTTGGCATTTGTGCAACCAAGGAGATGCCCTGAATTATCTAACTTTACTGGTAGTTCAAGTATAGCGGCAATTGCGGTTGAGACATCACAGAGGACATCCTCCATTTCAATATAGAGTTTCATTTTATTTTGTTTGTTGCGGCAGTCAGATGTCTAGGATTTCCATCTTTGGACGGGGGCCTTTTGGCGCTGCGAAATCTTGCAAAGCTTTCCAGTGGGCTTTACCCTTCTTAGTTATGGCAATGCTGGATGGTTTTACGACGCACCACCCATGAGAAACAGCAGCGATAAGCCACAGAGTTCGATTGAGAGGCATCGACATGCCCGATACAGCCCGCAATTCGAAAGGCACTCCTTTAGCGCCAGCAGCAACCAGCGAAGGGGCTACTCGGTGGAAAATATTTTTAAGTTGTAAATCTGTTGTCCAGACAGCAGAAGAATCATTGAAATATCTAACCAAGTCATCCCCTGAGGCTGTCAGTTTGTAACTATCTTTGGAACCTTGCATTTTCTTAATATACCCTAGGTCTTTCGTGAATGATATTGCGCGGTCCCCTTCGTCCACATATCCGCTAACCGCTTCAAACTTAGCTGGAGTCACCCCCCGTGAATCTCTCTCAGCAATAGTAGTGCAAATTATATGGCAATACTCAGCAGGAGGGTGGACGAAGTGCTGTGAATACCCTGAATGCGTCAGAAAATAGCAGCCGTCGGTGTCTCGGATAACTAATCCGTTTGGTGCAAGTGGGTAACAATGTTTTTCTAGCCAAGCCTGCACTTGGTCACGATTAAGGGCAGGGTGCATTGCAAAGATGTCTGTGAGCGCTGAGCGAACTCCAGCAGGGCACGTAGCGAGTTGGCGTAGAATTGTTATCCCAATCGCTTTATCTGATAATGGCCAAACTGGAACTTTGGTGGTTTTAAGCATTTCGGAGGAACTATTTCGACAAAACAAGGGCACCTTTGGAGGTTCTGGATACCCACCATGCACGGGTTTCTTTTGCCCAAGCGCTTTTTTGTTTTGAAAAAGGCGGGTAGTGGAGGAAACGTAGTTTGTGAGGAGGGATGTTTTTGGCGTGAGCTTCAAAGGTAGCTTGTGCGTAGAGTTCCCAGACGGGTTTCTTGTTCGGCCCTGAAACCGCTGACAAGGCTGCAGCTTCTTTTGGAAACCCAGCGGATATGAGAGCGGCAATGGTTTTCTTTACGCTCTTCCCTCGAATGTTCATTGGTTCTGCCCAAACATGCTCGCAGGCATCTGCATTGATGGCCTTGCAGACATCAGAAGAGAACTTGTCATAGTTCACTTGGGGCATGGAAGGGCAGATCATCCCGAACGTCCTGTATCCTTTCCTTTGAAGAAGACGCAGGGAGGCAATCCGTTGAGACACCAGGGGCGAGGTCGGTTCGATGGCAGCAGCCAACTTGTCATCAAGTGTTCCAGTCGATACGCCGAATATCATTCTGTCCTTGAATTTCTTTGGAACCAGTTTGGCGACTTCGGGCAGGAGGTTGGATTTGGACAATATACGAACATCCCAACTTGTTTCCTCGAATATACGGGTAATGGCAGCAGCAGTTTCAACAACATCGTCCATGTTGGCAGCTGGATCGACAGATGTAGAAGTGAAGCAAACCAGTTTTTGCAGCTTTTCAGCGACTGGATATGCTTTGAGGTTTCTATCCAGCAAGTCCAAACCCGAGACGGAAGGTTTGTTTCCACAGCGTTTTATCACAACCGCTGCATGGGACATCCCTGCACGCGTGAGAAGTCTCCGAAGAGCTGGGGAATGTTTGACGAAATTCTTGGGGGCGAACAAGCGGCGGAATGCCATGCTTGGCACATAACAATACTCGCAGGAGTAAACGCAGGCATCACCCATGTTCAACACCGGCCCGTCAGTCAGCTTTTTGTGGATAAAACCCTTGCTGGTTGTCAGGACGGACTTGGAGGGGAGGAAACCAACGGGCTTTCCAGCCATTGTGGGACGAGGAAGAACGGGAGCTTTGGCGGTGGCCATAGAGAAGGCAGCGTTCCTGAATTTTCAATTGGAGGGAAGTTGAAATTCGTTCACCGAGCGGATATTTCAGGGAGGAATGACGGACCAGCAACTTTTTGACGAGGTAAGCACAACGATTCGCGCCCTGAAATGGAATCCGCAATTGAACGGCGGGTGGCTGGTTGAATTGATGGGCAAGAGAACCCTTGCTTCCAAATGGAAGACGGGGACCTTGGGTTTTTTTGAGCCCATGATGGCGGAGATGTTGAAAGTCTGGGGTTGCCTTCCGTCAATTCCGCATGTCTGGACTGCCCATTCGTACAAGATCACGCCGGCCGTGAGGCTCATGGAAGTTTTATGGGAACTTCAT
>Ga0194052_1001927_pt1 | contig 11630 bp, 15 predicted proteins | sample SepL226m_MetaG_FD_160117 | JGI IMG/M metagenome (GOLD analysis project Ga0194052, IMG submission 160117) | Anoxic zone freshwater microbial communities from boreal shield lake in IISD Experimental Lakes Area, Ontario, Canada - Sep2016-L227-6m | ecosystem: Environmental > Aquatic > Freshwater >... | reverse complement strand
CAAACACATGTCGGGAAGGGGTTTGGGCAGGCTCGTACCAACACCATCTTTGAAATATAAAAATGAAGCTTTAGCGAATTAAAAACTTGATAATCGAGTTTCAGGAGTTCAGGATGCGAAAACGTTTTGCAGGAATCGATATTGGATCACGTTCCATCGAACTGGTGGTGGTGGATGATTCGGGAAAAATCGTGACCAGTCTTCAGACAGACACAGGTTTTGATCCCATGACGGCGGCCAAAGACCTGATCCATGGCGGACAAGGAAAAAGGCATTTCCCTGATGGAAGAAGTAGTTGCCCAGGCCAAAAACGGGGCGTTCCGATCTTGACAACGTACCCCATTCGAGATACATTCATAAAAACTCAAATGGAGATAAACCATGGGCAAAACATCCTCAATCAGAGCTCGAATTGAACCCGATTTAAAGGGCAAGGCCGAGCAAATATTTCAGCAACTTGGGTTAACCACAACCCAGGCCATAACCCTATTTTATAAACAGGTTGAATTAAAAAAGGGGCTGCCTTTTGATGTCGCCATCCCAAATACAATCACACGCAAAACGTTTTCCAATACGGATGCCGGGCGTGACCTGATCATATGCAACGACATTGACGATATGTTCAAAAAATTGGACATCTGATGCTTACACCCGCATATACAAGGCAGTTTGAGCGTGATGCCGAGCAGATGAAAAAGCGAGAGAAAAACCTTGAGAAGCTGAAAATAATTATCCGCTCCATAGTAGCGGAAGAAGCTCTCGATGCTATTCATCGAGACCACAAGCTGATTGGTAACTGGAAAGGCCGACGCGAATGCCATATTGAATCTGATTGGCTGCTGATTTATATGGTTGAATCAGATCGCGTTGTTTTCGAGCGGACCGGTACCCACTCTGATTTATTTAGAAAATGAATAGGATGGTTTTTTCCCCACGTCTCAAAATTCTCCATATACTGAGCCAACGACCTGATGCCACCGGCAGCGGCTTTTTCCTTCAAAACATGCTTCGGCAGAGCGCTGCCCGTGGACATAATAATTATCTGGTCTGCGGTGTTCCTGCCGGCGATATCCCCGTTCTCAATTGCATCGATGAAGATCGATGCAGTTTTGTTCTCTTCGATAGTCCTGATCTCCACTTCCCCATACCCGGAATGAGTGATGTCATGCCGTATCGGAGTTCCATTTTCAGCAAATTGACCGAAAAAGAACTCCAGGCATACGAGAATGTCTTTGTCGATAAAATTCGGCATGCTGTCGAGGAATTTTCGCCGGATATCATCCATAGCCATCATCTTTGGCTGATGACAGCTATGACACGCAGAATCCTGCCAGATATTCCAATGGTCACCTCCTGCCACTCCACCGACCTCCGGCAGTTCGTGCAGTGCGAGCATCTACGGTCGCGGGTGGTTGAGAATTGCAGGAAGGTGGAGAGGATTCTTGCCCTCAGCAAGGACCAGAGCAGGATGATCAACAGGTTGTATCGGATTGACAGCAATCGGATTGATATCGTCGGCGGTGGTTTCAATCAGGAGGTGTTTAACTGGGGACCGAAGGACGCATCCCCGGTTCACCTGCTGTATGCCGGAAAATTGAGTTTTGCCAAAGGGGTTGACTGGCTACTGCGTGCTTGCCGCCTTTTGACCGGCATGCAGGTGCAATTGCACCTTGCCGGATCCGGGGCCGGACATGAGACCGAAGTCTGTCATGCCCTTTCCGAAGAGTTGGAAATACCGGTACAGTTCCATGGCAATCTGTTGCAACCGCAGCTTGCCGCTTTAATGCGAACCGCCCACATCTTTATCCTGCCGTCCTTTTATGAAGGTTTGCCTTTGGTGCTGTTAGAGGCCCTGGCCTCAGGCTGCCGGATTATCACCACCAACCTGCCAGGCAGTTTTGAGCTGCTGGGAAATGTGCGGAACGATTGGGTGCAGTTCATCGACCTGCCTCCCCTGCAAACGGTTGATCGGCCATTTCCCGGGGATTGGCGGCGTCTGGAAGGAAAATTGGCCGAAGCGGTACGGCACATGGTCGATCTGGCGCAGAAGACACCTGCACCGACTGGAACCGAAGTTTGCGAGTTAACGGCACCACACTCCTGGGAGGGGGTTTTTTCCAGAGTGACGGCAGCTTATCGCAATGTCCTCAGGGCGTGACATCAGTGGCAATGAAGATGACCGGCCGTTTCCCTGAATGAACATTCGAGCCGTGGGCAAACTGAGCGTTCCTGTGATGGGTGCGAAGTCTGTCGTTTCAAACTGCAATGGAGCGCTGTGATGCAGCCTCTGATCTGGCATGTCTATTCCCGGCCTGACCACTACTGACATCCGGAAAGAGAAGGCCTCGTCCATGAAGACTGGAAGAGGGTCCGTCTTTCCGACTCCCGCACGCATGGGCCTGCACTAAGGCGATGGATCAGCCTATGAACGGCAAACGACTTTCCTTGGGCGGCACGGTTTTTTCGCTGCCGCAACCGATCTTTATTGATCTCAAGGCAGTACCGAAACTGCCGTGCTTTACCGGAGTCATTTGAAACCTGGCTGATAGAACGGGAAACCCTGTTGGGCGGTCATGCCCGTCAGGTGCACCAGACATGGAATGGCGAGCCCGTTCAGCCGATTCTTACCCAGCTGATCGAAAAGGTCGAAAGCCATGAGGCCATCCATACCCTGACAGGTGCGGAAATCACCGCCATCGACGGCTTAGAATCACCTTGTGGAGAGAAAAAAAATCCCCTCGGTCCCCTTTTTCCCAAATGGGGAAGATATCCATTTCATGTCTGTGGGTGAGGACCTGAAACGATTCATGGCCATTAACTATTCTAACCGGGAGAAAATTATATGTCTGACGCATTTGAGCCGACGATTATTGCGTTTTGTTGTAAATACTGTGCTTATGCAGCCGCTGATCTGGCAGGGTCCATGCGACTGTCCTATCCCCCCAACATCAAGATCAGCCAGGTTCCCTGCACAGGCAGGGTGGATATCGCCCATCTGCTGAAGGCCATCGAAGACGGCGCGGACGGGGTATATGTGGCCGGGTGCATGGAAGGGGACTGCCATTTTGTTTCCGGAAACCTGAAAGCCCGCAAACGGGTGGAATATGTCAAAAAAACGCTGACGGAACTGGGGATTGAACCCGAACGCGTGGAAATGTTCAATCTCAGCTCGGCGATGGGGCCGCGGTTTGCAGAAATCGCGATCGACATGACGGATCGGATCCGGAAACTCGGTCCCAGTCCTGTCCGCCGGCAATCGCAGCTTGATGCTGTAAGGTAATTCATAAAAAATTCCACATGGATGGACAGGATATACAGGATAAATAAGGAAGGTGAACGATGATTGTTGCGGATCGAAAATCTCTTTCCGAGATTCAGGATATGGTTAAAAACTGCCGGAAAATACTTCTGGTCGGATGCAAAAGCTGCGTGACTGTTTGCAATGTCGGCGGTCTCAAGGAAGTGCAGGTTCTGGCAGCCACACTTAGAATCGCCGCAAAAATGGCGGGTCGCCCCTTGATTGTGGAGGAAACGGTGCTGGAAAGGCAGTGCGATCCCGAATACGTGGAAATGCTCAAGCCCGTGGTGAATGATTTTGACGCGGTGGTGTCCATGACCTGCGGCGTGGGGCCCCAGTTTCTGGCCGAGGCCTATCCCGGTCAGCGGTTTTTTCCGGCGGTCAATACCACGTTCTTTGGCGGGGCCGTGGCCCACGGTATCTGGGAAGAACGCTGCGCCGGATGCGGAACCTGCGTCATCCATTATTTTGACGGGATGTGTCCGGTGGCCAGGTGCTCCAAGAGTTTGCTAAACGGCCCATGCGGCGGATCGGATCACGGCAAATCATGGGAACTCAATATGGTTGTATTTTTGTGTGAAGAGTATTGCAAAGGCACCAATCTCGTACTCCTAAGCCCTGATGTGGCGAAGGTACCTTCCACTTTCCGTTGGGCAAAAAATATCCCCTGAAATGGCAGGAGATCGGATGAAGTGGAAGATCGGATTGGAATGAAAAGAAAAATTAGATCAAAGCTACCTGGATATGTCGCCCAACCGCTTTGGCAAATTTTTCAAGTGTTGATAACCGAATATCAATGGCATGGTTTTCCATTCTGGAAATAACCGATTTGGTCGTGTGGAGCTCATTGGCGATTTGCTCTTGGGTCATTCCTGCTTCAACGCGAGCCTGTTTTAATAATAATCCAAGTTTAAATGTTTCAAATCGCTCGTTGTAATTTTGCCAAAATTCAGGAGTTTCTTTCATGCGTTTATTTTTATATTTTTGTAAGTCGCTCATAATTATCTCCTTCTTGTGAAATATTCTTTCTTGCGACATTCGGCTATTTTAATTTCTTTGGCTGGTGTTTTCCGGGTTTTCTTGGTGAAAGCATGATTCAAAATTATCAAGCTATTCCCATCAAAGAATCCAAACAAACGAAAAATGTTATTTCCGTATTGTATCCGTGCTTCCCAAATGTCGTTAGTCGCTTCCAGTTTCTTGAAAAATTTACTGGGGACAATATCAAGATTTTCAATGAGATCAAGGACAAAGAAAACCTTCTCCACCTGCTTATTGGACAGGGTATCAAGGTACTCATGAACTGGGCAGTCGCCATTTTCGAGGTGATGGAAATTAATTTTTCTCATATACTGAAGTTAGCTTAGTTGCGAACAAATAGCAAACCTCTACTTTCAATATATTGAAATAAAATGCTCAACGAACTATGTGGCGAAGGGTACGAACACTGCGGGGTACAAGGTCTATCTGGTTGAGAAACTGCCGACCATTGGCGGGAAGATGACCCAGCTTGACAAGACATTTCCCACGAATGACTGCTCCATGTGCATCGAATCTCCCAAGTTTAATGAATGCAGCAGACATCCCAATATCGAGATTTTGACATATACCGAAGTTGACCGTGTTGAAGGGGAAGCCGGAGATTTCAGGATAACGCTGATCAAAAAACCAAATATCGGAAGCGATCAGCCAGGCTTATGGCGCTGCGGGTCGGGCCTTGACGCTTCTTTCAAATGACACTGTAGTGGCCTCCGGTTCTATCTGTGATGTAAACGAGAGTAAATGTGTTTCGTGCTGGGCATGCATCACGGTTTGTACATACGGCGCCATAGAGTTTTATGAGACACCGCAAGGCAGAAAAACCACGGTGAATCAGGTTCTGTGTAAAGGAGACGGCCTCTGTAACACGGTCTGTGCAACATCCGCCATATCACTGAAGCACTACACCGATGAAGAGATTTTCAACCAAATTGACGCGGCATATTCAGCCGTTTAGCAGTCTGAAAATGAAAAAAATCCGGGATTAACAACCAGGGAGGTGAAAAAAAATGGGTACGGGATCAGAGTTTAATTCAAAATTATTAGGGATGATATGCAATTGGTGCTGCTACGGGGGAGCGGATTTGTGCGGGGTTTCCCGCCTTCAATACCCTCCTCAGATCCGGGTGATGTGTTCGGCCAGAGTCGATTTGGCGCATATATTCCGGGCATTCTCGAATGGCGTGGACGGGGTGTTTATCGGCGGTTGTCATATTAACGACTGCCATTATATCACAAATGGAAATTACAATGCATTGGGCATGGTAAAGATATGCAAAAAGCTGCTTGAGTACATCGGAATTAACCCCGAAAGGTTGAGACTTGAATGGGTATCCGCCGGTGAAGGCATTCGCTTCGCCAATATTATGAGGGAGCGGCTGAGAGCCCCTTTGCAACTGAGAGCATCCGCGGAAGAACCGGAAGCAGCGCATAACAAATTCTTTGAAAGTGATGAAATTAAGTTTTTCGTCGGCCGCTTTCACCACACTCCCCACATTAAAAAAAAGATGCCTGCAACCAACCACACGAGTACTTGCTTCATAATCATCTCCGTCCTCTTCAAATTGAATCCATGATCGGAATCGATGCGAAAATGCTCCGGCTTATCGGCTGTGCTGAAATTTTCGCACCCCAAAACCGATCAAACCTGAAAGAACCATTATCATCGCTCCTCCAATAAGGCCTGAAAAGGATCTCCCGGCACTGACATTAGGCCATTCTTCCTCCTTACCCTTTTCTGATTTGGCAACTTCATCCCCTTCGTGTGGTTTGACAGGCTCTATCTTTTCTTCCGCCTTCTTGAAGGCATACCATCCGGATTGCCCGAAGCAAACCAGGACAGAACGCCTCCGGTGATGACTGTAACCACAAGCAGCCCTGCAGAACATTCTTGAGGGTGAGATGCTCCACCGGCTTTGAGGCGGCAACCATTGCCAGTATATCGGGGCGTGCCTTCCAAACAAAAGACACCACGGCGGTGGTGACAAACCCCTCAACGATGCCTATGGCCAGGTGTTCCGTGTCAACTTTTTTTTGCATCCATCATGATTGGTTGGGAACTATAATAAGTTGAGATGTCAGAAATGTGCAAGGACGGTTCGCAGATAGTCCAGCCACACCTCAACGATTTCCGGATAATCGGCAGTTCCCTTTAAGATGCTTTCGCAAGAGTAGCCGGATCGGGTCAGGATGGATTTCCAGCTCTCCGGTTCATCGCCGGCCATGTCGTTTTTGGCGTGATCGCCGGCAACGGACATCAGCGGCGCCAGATAGACTTTTTTGATTTTAAGCTGTTTCAGCTTGGGCAGCAGGGTTTCGATCATCAACTTGCCTTCCACGGTTCCCACAAAGGCCCGCGAGTCGATTTCCTGAAACACCTGATTCATGGCCAGATACAGAGCATCCGCGGGGTGGCGCCCGGTGCCATGCCCCATGAAGATAACGGCATCCGCTGGCTTTCGGCCCGGAATGTTTTTCATCAGGGTTCCGGCCACGGTCTCCATGTCTTTGGCTGATGACAACAGGGGCCGCGCCACCAGAATTTTCTCGAACCCGCCGGCCATCTGGCTGAAGAGCTGAGCGTTCTGGTAGAGTTCGTGGAATTCCTCACCCGGAATCGTGTGCAGGTCGAGGGATGTGGACAGATCGGCGAGGCGCTCCTTGACGCCTTGCAGGAGGTGTCCGTCGCAGGAAATGGTTCCTGTAATCCAGGATCAGATGTGAGAGGTTCAGAATTCCATGACCCGGGATTTTGATTTCAAGCATGATTTCATATCCTCAGTTGCGATTTAGTTTGAGCGTGACACCGAGCAGATGAAAAAGCGAAGGAAAAACCTTGGGAAGCTGAAAATAATTATCTGCTCGATAGTAGCGGAAGAAGCACTCGATGCTATTCATTGAGACCACAAGCTGATTGGTAACTGGAAGGGCCGACGCGAATGCCATACTGAATCTGATTTGAAACCCTTCAAATCTGGCAAAAGACTTCCGCCACTGCGGATAACACCATCCTGTCCGCCTTAAAAGATCAAATCGCAACCGTGCGCCGCCGAATGAATATTTCCTACGGCTCGCTGAACGGGGAAAACGCCCTGTCCCCTTTTATCAATTCCGGAACCTTTGATTATCAGGGCATCCAGCATATCCTGATCTCATGACATATCTGACATAACACGGTTGATCGTCTCTCTAAGTACTTTAAGTTGATAAGGCTTGCCCAGGAACGCATTGGGCTGTTCGGCATGTTCGTCCGCCATAACCTGGACTTCATCATAGCCACTGGATAGAATCACCGGGATATCCGGCGAAAGCTTGCGCAGGGCAGCCAGCGTCTCCCATCCATCCATGCAAGGCATCGTCAAATCAGAGAGAACAATATGGATTTCATGCTGGTGTTGTTGAAATATCTCCACAGCTTCAGCACCATCTCTTGCTTCAATCACCTTATATCCCAGGCGGGTGAGCATCTTTTTGACCATGTTGCGTACTTGCGCTTCGTCTTCGATCACCAGCACCGTGCCGCCACCTTCAATCCTGGAGAATTCTTCAGATTTGACAGTCTGTAGCGCTTCCGGCATAGCCGGCAGGTCGGGCTGAAAAGTTACTTCATCAGTTGATACCGGTAAAAAGACACGAAAAGCACTGCCCTGACCCGGTTCACTATCCACCGTGACTCCGCCGCCGTGCGCTTTTACCATTCCCATTACGACGGGCAACCCCAGTCCCCGACCGGTGAACCTGGTGGTGAAAAACGGATCGAATATCCTCTCGATATCTTTATTCATAATTCCATGGCCGGTATCTGATACTTGCAGGCAGGCATAAACAATTTCCAGCGGCTGCCAGTTGATGGGGAAGCGTTTTAAGGTGGGAATATCAGCATGAGAATACATTTTTACGGTTAGATCAACGGTTCCTTTATTCTCGCCGATAGCCTCCCAAGCATTGTTGATCAGGTTGGATAGAACCTGCTGTATTTCTGAGCCTTCCATGATCCATATCGGAGGGAAATCTGCTTCTACCCAGGTTATAGATACTCCGGCAGATAACTTCACAGGGAAAATGATTATCGCAAAGAAAAAAGCTGTCAGAATACATTGAATCCATTTTTTTAAATCGCATATAGCCATGATGTCTCATCACCGATCCCGTTCAAACAGTTTAGCAAACGATGCGAAAAAGAAACTTTTACAATGCGACTTTCACAGTACCGTACACTTTTTTCTGTTTTTCTTATCTGTTATTCAAGCTTCAAAGTTTTTACTATATTCAAGAGTTCTTCTATTTTTTTAGGTATTGTTAATATTTCCGGACAACTTGATACTCAAGAATAGGATAACTATCCTTGAGTCAATCCTTTTGCTTCATCAAGGACTTTTCGGATAGTTTTTGCAAAGTCAGCTTTTACAATTGGCTTATATACGAGCGCCTTAATTCCAATATTCGAAGCTGTTTCATCAGATACTTTTTTGCTGTAACCCGTACACAAGATGACCGGAATGCCGGGACGAATTTTCATCAATTCAACAGCCAGCCTATCTCCGGTCATATTGGGCATTGTCATGTCCGTCACCACAAGATCGAAATCATTGGACCGGTGCATGAAGAGTTCGAGCGCTTCCAGACTGCTGGTTCTGCTGGTGACACGATAGCCCAGCAGTTTCAATATTTCCTCACTAATATCAGCGATCCGGGCCTCATCATCAATGAACAATATGTGTTCGTTTCCATGTGGAAGGGCCGCCATTGGTTCAATCTCCACAGTTGATCTGTTTTGCAGAACTGGCAGATAGACTGTGAACGATGATCCATTTCCGGGAGTACTGTCAACAAGGATAGCGCCGCCACTGCTTTTGGTGATTCCATGAACAACCGAAAGCCCCATCCCTGTACCTTCCCCTGGTTTTTTGCTGGTGAAAAACGGGTCGAAAATATGCTCAAGGATGTCAGGGGTCATACCTGCGCCCGTGTCCAAAACTTCAAGCTTTATATATTTACCTGGATGCAGATCCGGATAGGGCGTGACGAATATCCCATCCAGCATCACATCGGTCAGGTTGATTGTCATGGTCCCACCGGTATCTTCCATGGCATATACCGCATTGGTGCAAAGGTTCATAAGTATCTGGTGAACCTGAACCGCATCACCCAAAATAAGGGATTTGCTATCAATAATGTGCTCTATTTTTATATTGCTGGGTGTTGTCGATAACAGGAGATTGAGTACTTCCTTGACAATCTGGTTCACCTGAACTGGTTTCAGTTCTTTTTCACTTTTTCGACTGAACATCAGAATTTGCCGAACCAGATCCCGTGCCCGAATGCCAGCCTGATAGATGCCGTTAATATATTTTTCAAGGGGTGTCTCCATTTCAACGGTATCAAGGGCCAACTCGGCATATCCCAGAACTGAACTCAAAATATTGTTAAAGTCATGCGCAATCCCACCGGATAATGTGCCGATGGCTTCCATCTTCTGCCCCTGCCGGAGCATTTCTTCCATGGCTTTACGTTCAGATATGTCCCGGGCCGTAGACAACAAAACCGGCTCTCCGTTTAACTCGAATAATTGGTTGGAAATCTCGACCGGAATACGACGGCCCTCTTTAGTGATGTGAGCGCTTTCCCAGGGTGCAAACTCCTTTGATTGAAATTTCGCCATTCTTTGCTGAAGATTGGGGATGGTGTCGGGTGCGTGGATGTCCATCGGGGTCATTCGAAGTAACTCCTCGCGGCTATAACCCAGAAGCTGACAGGCGACATCATTTACCTCAATGAATTGCCCCGTCAGGCTGTCTGCCGGGCCACGATGAACGAACAAGGCATCACTGATGCCATTGAACAATTGACGAAACTTTTTCTCGCTGGAAAGGATGGCGTTTTCAGCAAGCTTTTGATCCGTCACGTCAAGCATGCTGATGATGAGATGCTTGCGGCCGTGTTTGTCTGCGTAGTCCGTCATGTACTTTTCAATGAGACGATTTGCCCCATCGGCGCGAATGATGTTAAAATGATAATGATGTTGATAGACTTCCCCGTTAATGAACTTCAAATAGTTGCTCGTTACGAAATCCGAAGATTCAGGGGCAAGAAAATCAAGAAACGTGCCGCCACCCAAAACCTGCTCCCGGGAATAGCCACTGATTTCGAACATTCTATTGTTCACCCATGTGATCCTGGCTGTTTCATCAATGATGCAGATGGCGTGATGGGAAAATTCCGATATGGCGCGAAACCGTTCTTCACTTTCTTGCAGACTGTGGATGAAGTCCTGCTCTGTGGATAACGCCTTGCTGAGACCGTTAAGCATCATCGCCGTGGTCAAGGTGACAAATGCGTTCAAAAGTAAAAAATTTGCGGACATGACCAGCCATTTTTCCAGAGCATTCTCATATAGAATCGTCCACTGCATCATGCCGTATCTGATGAAAGTTGAAATAGATAAGAGTGTGACAGCATTCAGCGCCAGCGTCCAGATAGCGGCTTCAAGACCGATAATGGCGCTGATGATGACAGAGGCGCCGAACAGCCAGATGTAGCCGGCGCCCACAGGGCCAAGGATAAACAAGAGGCAGGCGCCAAGGGCGTATAAGATGAAACAAACGCCGCAGGTTCTGCCTTTTAACGGCCAATCGCGGCCGATGATAATGACCACGGAAGTGATATAAGCCGCTGAATCCAGCAGAATTACACTCCACAATCTTTCCTGATAGGCTAACCAAAGCGAGGGTATGAGCGCGATGGGGCCAAGCACGGCAGCGAGAAAACAGATAATGAGCAGTATCCGTTCCCGCCAAAACGTCAGCGGATCGGTAGTCCACACGTATGCAGGCAACAGCCGCCTTTCCAGAACTGACCATCTGATCATGATTTTTTCAACAGTGCTTGTCTGCAAGGATGGGCCTCCATAATTCTTGATAAAACGCACGATTTATGATTATCGCAAAGAAAAAAGCAGTCAGAGTAAATTGAATCCGTTTTTTTAAATTGCATACAGCCATGATGTCTCATCACTGATCCCGTACAAACGGTTTAGCAAACGATGGGAAAAAGAAATTTTACAATGCAACTTTTCCAGTACGCACACTTTTTTCCGGTTTTCTTATCCAACAAACGGCGACACATGAGCCAAGGGATATCTCGATTATTGCTGGTTCTACCGGATTTTGTGGTTTTTATACTACAAACCAGTGAAAATTGCATTTTTGCAGCAATGTTCAATAAAAGGTGTCTTATATTTGCAAATATCGCGCAATTCTGTTGCGCGATTCAATTTTTCAACAGACTCCAGAAC
>Ga0194052_1001926_pt1 | contig 11642 bp, 11 predicted proteins | sample SepL226m_MetaG_FD_160117 | JGI IMG/M metagenome (GOLD analysis project Ga0194052, IMG submission 160117) | Anoxic zone freshwater microbial communities from boreal shield lake in IISD Experimental Lakes Area, Ontario, Canada - Sep2016-L227-6m | ecosystem: Environmental > Aquatic > Freshwater >... | reverse complement strand
ACCGCAGCCTCTGGACTCTGGTCCCATGAAGGGCCCCTTGGTCCTGGGGCGCGAGGACACCACAGGGGCCGGGGAAGGCCGGGGGATTGAGCCTCCGGCACTCCTACTGAAGGCCACCCCGGCCCCCCGGGAGGGCCTCTACCTGCCCGAAGGCCTCCGCGAAACGGCGGACCGGTTGCCCTGGCTGAAGGATCCGCGCCGACTCGCAGCCATGGGCGGCGGTCTGGTGGTGCTCATCGCCGGCCTGGCCCTGGTCCACAACTTCCGCAAGGATCGGGCCCTGAAGGAAGAAGTGCGAGCCGCCCGGGCCGCCGCCGCCGCACCCCTGGCCCAGGAGGCCCTGGCTGTGGACCTGGTGGAGACCCCGGCTGCCATCCGGCAGGAGGCGGAGACCGCGCTGGTCACGGATCCCCTACGCGCCTACCTGCGGGCTCAGGCCCTCCTGTCCCGGGACCCTGCAGATGCGTCAGTTGGGATCCTGCTGGAGAAGGCCCGTGCGGGTCTGCTGGGGGGCGTCTCGGGGGCCAGCCTGGGCGAGTTCGAGAGGCACCTTCAGAGCGGCAACCTGGAAGGCGCGGCCAAGGTGATCGAGGCTCTACTCAGGGCCCAGCCTGATGATGCCGCCCTGCGTCTCCGCGCCTGCCGACTGCACCTGGCGCTTTGCGCCATCCATGCCGCCCAGGCCAAGTGGGAAGCGGCCCAGGAAGACCTCCTCCGCGGGCGGGCCCTCCAGCCCGGCGACAAGAGCTGGCAGATCCGCCTTCAGCTCCTTGAGCGCGTGAAGGCGCTGCCCAGGGCCCAACAGGCGGGGTGGATCCCTCTGCTGGGCTAAGGAGCCGACCTACATGTTGAGGGGCCCCTGCCGGGCGTCGAAGTCGGCATGGATCTGCCGAATCTCATCCAGGGACGCCTCGAAGGCGACGTGCACCTCAGGGTCGAAGTGGGTCCCCACGCTGGCCCGGATGATCCGGATGGCCTCCTCCTCGCTCATCGCTTCGCGGTAGGGGCGTCGGGTAGATAGGGCATCGAAGACGTCCACCAGGGCCACAATCCGGGCCTCGAGGGGAATCTGCTCCCCGGCCAGGGCATGGGGATACCCGCTGCCATTCCACTTCTCGTGGTGGGACAAGGCGATCTGGGCCGCGGTGTGCAGCAGGGGATTGCCACTGATCGGCTCTCCAGAGGGCAGCGGCCCCTCCATCCCAGAGACCAGTCGGTTGACCGGGTGGTCCCGGCGCAGAATCCCGGCCCCAATGGTGCAGTGCTGCTTGACGATGACCCACTCTTCACTGGTGAGCTTCCCGGGCTTCAGCAGCACCCGATCAGGGATCCCGATCTTGCCAAGGTCATGCAGGGCGCTTGCGATGAAGACCACCTCACATTCATCTGGGCTCATGCCCAGTTTCTTAGCGAGTGGGTGGCAGTAGTGACTCACGCGGAAGACGTGTCCGCCGGTGTCCTCGTCGCGGTATTCCGCGGCCCTGGCGAGGCTTAAAACGATTTCCTTGTTGGATTGTTCCAGCGCGCTGGTTCGTTCCCTGACCTTGCGCTCCAGGAGGTCATTCTGGTTCTGCAGCTCTTCCTGGTAGTGCCGGATTCGGATTACGCTCCGCAGCCTGGCCAGGAGGACCTCGGGATCCACAGGCTTGTCCAGGAGATCGGCTGCACCAAGATCCAGGGCGCGCCGCTTGAGAGATTGGTCCTGAAGCCCCGTGACGATGATGACGGGTGGGCCACCATTCTCGAGCGCGTGGATCCGCGAGAGGAGCTCGATCCCATCCATCCCCGGCATCTTCACATCGCTGATGACCACGTCGACCGGATGCTCCTGGAGGTAGTCCAAGACCGCCTGGGCCGACTCGAAGAAGCGCAGCTCCCAGTCCTCGCGGAGGTCCTGCAGGGCGCGGCGGTAGCCGCTCAGGATATGAGGCTCATCATCTACAAACACGAGGGTGCGCATCGGGGTCATCTCTTGGCGGTCAGGTGAAGTAGAACAGGTGCCTATTCATTAAGCATAATATTGATTTCAATCCACCCAGGCTTCTGGGGGCACCGGATGGCTGAGGAAGTGGGTCATCCCCTCACTGAGGCCATAGGCCCCGGCGGTGCCGAAGGCGAGCAGGTCGCCCGGCACCAGTTCGGGCAGGCACACATCCCCCAGGCGGTCCAGGCTGGTGCAGAGGGGCCCCGCCAAGGTGAATGCCACTCTGCCCTCGGCCTTGCCCACGGCCTTCACTGGGAAGGGCTGCCCTGTGAGTAATGGGCGGAGCAGGTGGTTGATGCCCCCTTCCAGGATGGCGAAGCGGGTGCCCCGGCTCTCTTTGACCCGCACCACGCGGGCCAGGTAGACGCCGCAGGGGCCCGCGAGGAAGCGTCCCGGCTCCAGGATCAGCTCGCCCGTGAACCAGGGGTGCTGCCCTAGCAGGTCGGAGAGACCCTGACCTAGGGCGGCGAGATCCAGAGGGTGCTCCTCTGGGGCGTAGGGAACACCCAGACCCCCGCCCAGGTCGATCTGTTCGAAGACGAGCCCAGTGGTTTCCTGGAGCCGCCGGGCCATGTCCAGCACGGCCCCGTGGATGGTCAGCAGCTTGGCCGCATCCCGCTGGTTGCTGGCCGCGAACACGTGCAGGCCGCGGATGCGGACATGGCGCAGCTCAGCGGCCCGGGCCAGCAGGGCCGGGACGTCCTCCTCGTCGACTCCGAAGGCCGAGGGGCCGCTGCCGCCGATGATGCGGTTGCCCTCGGCGATGTCGAAGGCCGGGTGCACCCGCAGGTTCACCACCACCTCCGCCTGGGCCAAGGCATCGAGGCGGGCCAGGTCCTCCCAGCCCTCGGCCTGGATGCGGACCCCCAGAGCCAGGGCCTTCTGCAGCTCCGGTTCCCGCTTGCCTGGTCCCGCGAAGAACGTGCGCCCCGGCGGCAGGGCCAGGGCTTCCACCTTCTCCAGCTCGCCGATGGAGGCACAGTCGAAGCTGGCGCCCAGGGTCGCAAAACGGCGCAGCAGGGCGGGATGCGAGTTCGCCTTCACCGCAAAGGCCAGCCGCACCCGGGCCGGCAGCACTGCGCGCAGCGCCAGGAGTTGCCCCTCCGCCACCCGTCCCGAATAAGCAAAGCAGGGCGTGCCATGGGTCTCCGCCAGGGCCTGGCACTGGGCATCGTCGAAGGCAAACAGAGGGTTCATGGAAAGACCTTTATCCGCGCCAGTAGGGCGCGAGCCGCTTGACGCCCTCGCGGAGCTGCTCGGGAGTGGCGGCGAAGCTTAGGCGGACGTGGCCCCGGCCGCCTTCGCCAAAGGCCAGGCCCGGGATGACCACCACCTTGGCCTCGTCCCGCAGCCTCAGGGCGAAGGCCAGGGGATCGGCCTGGGCCGAGGGTGGCAAGGGCATGAAGTGGTAGAAGGTGCCATCCGGAGGTGTCACAGCCTGACCCAGGTGCTCCCACAGAGCCTCGGCCAGGGCCTCCCACCGCCCACCTATGGCGGCACGGGCTTCGGCGAGAATGGCGTCCGAGTGCTCGAGCAGGGCCAGGGCCGCCCATTGGGCCGGGGTGGCCGTGCCCGTCACCGCATAGCCGTGCACCACCCGCGCCGGGGTCAGCCAGGCTGGGTCACCGATGGCCCAGCCCACGCGCAGTCCCGGTGCGCCCCAGCCCTTGCTGACGGAGCTCACCACCACACCCCGGTCCGTGACCTCGCGAAGGCCCGGGGGGCGCATGCCGAAGTGCAGGTCCCGGTAGACCTCGTCCGAGATCAGCAGCAAACCCCGGGCCACACAGGCCTCGGCCACCCGGCGCAGGGCCTCCAGGTCCCCACCGCCGCCGGTGGGATTGGAGGGCAGGTTCAGGATCACGGCGGAGGCGTCCGGCGTGGCCGCCAGCACCTGCAGCAGCGCGTCAGCATCCAACCGGAAGCGGTCCGGGGCCAGCGCATAGGGCACGGGCTCGGCCCCCGCCATGCGGGCCAGGGCCGGGTAGGCCACGAAGCCGGGATCCGGCACTAACACCTTGGTGCCGGGCTCCACCCAGGCCTGGAACAGCGCGAAGAGCGCCCCCTGGGAGCCAGTGGTGATGAGCACCTCGTCCACTGTGGCGCCATGGAAGGCTGCCACAGCCTTGCGCAGGTCCGTGAGGCCCGCGTGGGGCACGTAGCCGCAGGGACCGGGGGCGCGGAGGAGGGCCTGGCGCGCGGGTTCCGGGAGGTCCCAAGTGGGTTCGCCGAGACCCAGCGGGATGGCCCCGGGCGGTGTGCCGTCCGTGATCGCCCGGATGGGGGATGGCTTCAGCAGGGAGAGGCGGGAAGCGGTTTTCATGAGTGATTCCTGAATCCCGAGCTAGCGCAGGGCCTGTTCGAGCGCCGTGGCGGCGTCGGTCTTGTCATCTCGGTACTTCACGATGCAGGGGGCCGCCAGCTGGAGGCCCCGGCTCCGGGCGTAGTCGCCGGAGGCGGGCCGGGAGCCCGGCACCACCACCGCACCCTCGGGCACCTCGCGGCGCAGCTCCCGACCATGGACCAGGTCATAGATCACACTGCTGCCGGTGATGACCACCCCGGAAGCCAGCACCGCGCGCTTCCGCACCACGATGCCCTCGAAGAGGCCCACGAGGCCGCCAACGAAAGCGTCATCCTCCACCACCACGGGCCGGGCGCCCGCGGGCTCCAGCACGCCGCCGATCTGGGCGGCGGCCGAGAGGTGCACTCGCTTGCCGATCTGGGCGCAGCTGCCCACCAGGGCGTGACTGTCCACCATGGTGCCCTCGTCCACGAAGGCGCCCACGTTCACATAGGCGGGCGGCATGAGCACCACGCTGCGCGCGATGTGGGCCCCACGGCGCACGGCTGTGCCGCCGGGCACCAGGCGCACCGCGTCCTCCAGGCCGAAGTGCCGGGGCGGATAGGCGGTCTTGTCGAACATGGGGAAGCCGGGGCCGGGCATCTCCGCCAGGCTGGTGCGCCGGAAGCCGAAGAGGATGGCCTGCTTCACCCAGGTGTTGGTCTCCCAGGTGCCGTCCTCCATCCGCTCAGCGGCCCGGATGACGCCGGTCTCCAGGGCCACCAGCAGCACCTGGTGCATGGCCGGAGCCTCGGGGTCCGCCATGACCTCGTCAGCGGGTCGGGAGAAGAAGGCGCGAATGGCGTTGAGGTCGACGACCATCAGGAGACTCCAGGCAGGGCGCCGGTGGCCTGGGCCAGAGCCTCGGTCAGGCGGACGCGGGTGGCGGCGGAAGCAGGCGTCAGGGGCAGGCGCAGCCCGTCCCCGCCGAAGCCGAGCTGAGCCAGGAGGGCCTTCACTGGGCTGGGGTTGCTCTCCAGGAAGAGCGCGTCGATGAGGGGCAGCAGCCGCAGGTTCAGGCGGACGGCCTCGGCCCGGTCGCCCCGCAGCGCGGCCGCGACCATGGCGGCGGTCTCCCGCGGGAGCACGTTGCCCAGCACCGAGATCAGGCCGGACGCGCCCACGGCGATGGCGGCCACGGCGAGGATGTCGTCGCCGGCCAGCAGTGTCTTGCCCGCGGGCAGGGTGCGGGCGATCTCCGCCACCTGGGCTAGGCTCCCGCTGCACTCCTTCACGGCCACTACCTGGGGGTTCTCCCAGAGGCGGGCGAGGACGGCGGGGGTAACGTTCTGGCCGGTGCGGCCCGGCACGTTGTAGGCGATGAGGGGCAGGCCCGGCGCAGCGGCGGTGATGGCGGCAAAGTGGGCCACCAGTCCGTCGGCGCTGGGCTTGTTGTAGTAGGGCGTCACCACCAGGGCTCCGGCGGCGCCCAGTTCCTGGGCGCGGCGGGTCATGGCCACCGCCCGGTGGGTGGCGTTGGAGCCCGTGCCCACAACCACAGGACGACCGCCGCACTCCTCAAGCGTGGTCACGATGATCGCGTCCCGCTCGGACTCCACCAGGGTCGGGGCTTCACCGGTGGTGCCGAGGGGGACCAGGGTGTCCACGCCACCCGCGACCACATGGCGCACCAGGCGCCGGAAGGCAGGGAAGTCCACCTCACCCGCGGGGGTGAAGGGTGTGGCCAGCGCGACGGCCAGTCCCGATAAGTTCAAGGTCATGGCTTGCCTCCAAAGGTGAAGAGCGGGTCCAGCAGGTCAGCGGCCAGGTCATCCATGCTGAAGACGCCTTTGCGGCCATGGAGCCAGCGGGCCGCCGTCAGGGCGCCCTGGGCGAAGGGCGCCCGGGAGCGGGCAGTGTGGGTCAGCTCCAGCACCTCGGACGGGGAGTCGAGCCCCACGGTGTGGGTGCCGAACTCCACGCCAGCGCGCACCACGCCAATGTTCAACTGGTGGAGGGCCGGCGAGCCCAGGGTCCACTCGGTCTTGCGGGGACAGCCTGCCAGCACCGCGGCCGCCAGGGTCTTGGCGGTGCCCGAGGGCGCGTCCGCCTTCAGGCGATGATGGTGCTCCAGCAGGTAAGGATCCCGCGCCGGGTCCAGGGCCGCATAGCGCCCCAGGACCGTGGCCAGCCGCGCCATCAGGGCCACCGTAAGGGAGAAGTTGGAAGCGGCCAGCACGCCGATGCGGCCGGCCACCCGCTGCTCCAGGTCCGGCAGGGACCAGCCGGTGGCACCGATCACCAGGTCCGTGCCTGCGGCCAGGGCCCAGTCCAGGTGGCCCGCCACGGCCTCAGCCACACTGGCGTCAATGGCCACATCGGCGGGACCCGAGGGGGTCTCCCCCATGTCCACAGTCCAGGCCAACGGCTCCGTGGCCTCGGCCGTGATGGCCAAGCCCAGGCGCCCCCGCCCGAAGAGGCCGATGCGCAGGGCGCTCAAGAGGCGGCCCCGACCAGCACCCGGTGGAGGCGGCGCAGGGCCTCGGCGGTGCTCTCCTGCTTCACCACGAGGCTCAGGTTGATCTCGTTGGCGCCCATGCTGATCATCTCGACGTTGATGTCGCCCAGGGAGCTGAGCAGCTGCGCCCCGACACCCGGCGTGGACTTCAGGCGCTCGCCCACGGCGGCGATGATGGCCCGGCCTTCGTGGACCTCGACCTTGGCAAAGACGGCCAGATCCTGGAGCAGGGCCTTCAGGGGGACATCGGCCTCCACGGTGAGCGAGACGCTCACCTCGGCGGTGGCGACCAGGTCGACGCTCACCTCGCGGCGGCCGAACACCTCGAAGAGGCGGGCCAGGAAGCCGCTCTGGGCCAGCATTCGGGAGCTGCTCACGGTGAGCACGGTGACCGGGCCGCGGCTCGCGAGGGCCGTGATGGGCCGGCCCGTCTGCACCTCGGCAGAGATCGTGGTGAAGCGGCCCTCCGGCTTCTGCGTGTGGCGGACCGTGACCGGGATGCCGGCCTCCACCGCGGGCTGGATGGTGGCGGGATGGAGCACCTTCGCGCCGAAGGCCGCGAGCTCCGCGGCCTCGGCGAAGCTGAGGTCGGAGATGGGCAGGGCCTCGGGCACGATGCGGGGGTCACAGGTGAGCACGCCCTCCACGTCGGTCCAGATCTGCACTTCCTCGGCGCGCAGGGCCGCGCCGAACAGGGCGGCGGAGTAGTCGCTGCCCCCCCGGCCCAGGGTGGTGGTGAGGCCGTCCTCGGTGGCGCCGATGTAGCCCTGGGTCACCACGACCCGACCGGGGCCGAGGTGGGGGGCCAGGTGCTTGACCGCCAGATCATGAACGGCTTCCACCTGCGGTGCGGCTTCGCCGAATACGGCATCCGTGAGCATGACGGTCCGGGCATCCACCCAGGCGCCCTCGACATAGGCCGCGAAGATCCGGGTGGAGAGCCGCTCGCCCAGAGAGGCGACGGCATCCATGCTCCGGGGGCTCAGCTCCCGCAGCATGGCCACGCCGCGCAGCAGCAGCTCCAGCTCACCGAAGAGGTCGGTCAGCGCCGCATCCAGGGCTTCGGGCACGCCATCGGCAAAGAGGTCCTCCGCAGCCTTCCGATGGGCGGCCATGAGCCTCCGCTGGCCGTCCATGGCTGCCGTCAGGTCCCCCCGCTCCGCGGCCTTCGCGGCATCAAAGAGGCCGTTCGTGGTCTTGCCCATGGCCGACAGCACCACCAGCGGAGCGCGGGGCCGGGCCGCGTCCACGAGGCTCGCCACCTGCCGCATGCAGGCTGCGTCCGCGACGCTGCTGCCACCGAACTTGAGGACGATCATCGGAGGTATCCCTTCGCGTGGGCCAGTTCGGCGTTCAGGATGCTGCCACCGGCGGCGCCACGCTCCGTGTTGTGGCCGAGCAGGGCAAACTTCACACCCAGGATCGGGCAGGCGCGCAGGCGGCCGACGTGGACGCTCATGCCTTCGTCGCGGTCCACGTCGCGGCGCACCTGGGGACGGTCCTCAAGGGTGTGGACATGGATGGGTGTCGCGGGCGCCGAGAAGAGGCCCAGCTGCTGGGGCTCCGGCTTCCAGGCCAGCCACGCCTCTCGCACGGCGTCCAGAGAGGGGTTGCCCTTGAGCCGCACGCTGACGGCCTCGGTGTGGCCCTCGATGACGGGTACCCGGTGGCAGAGGGCGCTCACGAGCATGGGGGCCATCACCACGATCTTGCCGTTGAAGTGGCCCAGCATCTTGGGGGTCTCTTCCTCGACCTTTGGCTCCTCGTTCCGGATGAAGGGGATGACGTTGCCCAGGATGTCCAGGCTCGGCACGCCGGGGTAGCCGGCGCCGCTGATGGCCTGCATGGAGGTCATCATCACGGCCTCGATGCCGAAGGCTTCGTGCAGGGGCGCCAGGGCCATGACCAGCACCGTGGCGGTGCAGTTGGCGTTGGTGACGATGCCGCCGGTCCAGCCGTGGTGGTGGCGCTGGATGTCCAGCAGGCCCAGGTGGCTGGCGTTCACTTCTGGCACGAGGAGGGGCACCTCCGGGGACATGCGGAAGGCCCCGGCGTTCGAGAACACCATGGACCCGGCCTTCGCGAACTGGGGCTCGAGTTCCTGGGCCGGGCCGGTGTCGAGGGCGCTGAACACCACGGGCGACAAGGCGAACTCCGGCGTGCCATCGGCCATGATCTGGTCGCCCAGTCCGCCGTAGGGCTCGCCGTCCAGCCGCCAGGCGCAGGCATCGCGGTAGCGCTTGCCCGCGCTGCGCTCGCTGGCCGCGAGGTGCTCGACCCGGAACAGGGGGTGGTTGGCCAGACGGCGGACGAAGCGCTGCCCGACGACGCCGGTGGCGCCGAGGACAGTGACGGGGATTTTCGTGGTCATGGTTCAGTCTCCTAGAAAGTGCAGTGCCAGTCGGCGGTTGAGATCGACCCCGGCCTCAAGCTCGGCCAGAGGGAGGTGCTCGTCGAGGGTGTGCGCGACAGTGATGCTGCCGGGCCCCGCCAGCACCACGGTGCGGTCGGGTACCAGCACCCGCAGCGCCGGGGCGTCCGAGCCGAAGGGCATGGCCGCGTGCTCGAAGGCGGGCAGGATGGGATAGAGGTCCGGCGGCTCGTCCATCCGCAGGTCCACCGTGCCATTGGGCGGCGCCAAGCGGCGGACCTCTTCCAGGAAGGCGCTGCCGGGCACCAGCCGGGCCATGAGGTGGGCCTCCGCCGAGGCTGGCACCGAGTTGAGGGCCTCCCCGGCCCGCAGGAGACCCAGGTTCCAGACCTCGGGACCCAGCTTGGGATCCACGGCCCGGGGCTGCTCGCGCAGACGCTGCAGCCAGTCCAGCAGGGGCCAGGTGGCATTCTCACCCAGCTGCGGGCTGCCGCTGTGGGCGGCCCGGCCGCTGCAGTGGAGGCAGAGGTGCATGGCACCGCGCTGGCCCGTGGCCAGCTTCAGCTCCGTGGGCTCGCCATTGATGAGCGCCTTCAGCTCCTGAAGGCGGTCCGCCAGACCCAGGGCTGCGGCGGCGCCGGTGCTGTCTGTTTCTTCGCTCACTACCCCCAGCCAGGCGAAGCCGTCGCGGCCTTCCGCAAGCAATGTCTTCACCGCGCCCAGTTGGGCCACGATCTGGCCCTTGGCATCGCAGGCACCGCGACCCCAGATCGCCCCGTCCTGGAGGCGGGGCGGCAGGTAGGGGGGCACCGTGTCCAGGTGGGTGGAGAACAGCACCCGGGGCGGGCCCCACAGGGCCAGGAGGTTCGTGCGCCCTGGGCCCACGGGCTGCTCGACCACGGTGGCACCCAGCTCCCGGAGCACCGACCGGAGTCCCGGCAGACCCGCATCCTCCTGGCCTGAGGTGGTTTCGGCCGCGCAGAGCTCCACCAGCCGAGTGCTCAGCCAAGTTCGGAAGTCTGCGGTGGGGGCGTTCATAGCTACCTCGGCGTGCCGACGGTGCCTTCAGGAACGCAGTGGGAGGATTCCCGCCGCCGCGCCTCAGGCCCTCCGCGCCGGGTGACCAGCACGACAGCCGCCGGGCTTTCGCCTCAACGTCCAGGGAGCGCGTCGATGAGCCGCGAACCCTTCGGCGATTCTCCCCTTTCGCTCCGGGTCATCGGGTTCATCCCCCTCGCCGTCGCTACTGATGGGAACCGCTCCTCCATCGGAACGTCGAGTTTCCCACGCCGGGACCCTTTTCTGCAACCGCCAGCTACCCCAACTCCCTGAGCAGAGCCTCGCCTCGGAGCCACGGGCCGTAGCCCGAAGCGGTGTTTAGATGGCCGCAGGGGCCGAGCTCGACTAGCTGTGAGCCCCAGTCCGCGGCCAGCCCTCGGGCGCGGTCCAGGGCCAGGAAGGGGTCGTTGCTGGAGGCCGCGAGGAGCGAAGGAAACAGCAGGCTCCGCCGAGGAATGGGAGCGAAGGCCCGGAGCTGCGGCAGGACTTCCGCACGCTCCACGTCCGTCGGCGCTGCCAGCAGGGCGCCACGGATCTCCCGCGCGGAGGCCGCGGCCCAGCGGGCGATGGCGATGCAGCCGAGGGAGTGTCCCACCAGGAGCGGGGGCTCCGAGCATCGGCTGACGGCGTCCTCCAGGGCCTCCACCCACTCGCCGGGCACCGGGTAGGCCCAGTTCGGCATCTCCACGCGCTGACTGCCCGGCAGGGCCGCTTCCCAGAGGCTCTGCCAGTGTCCCTCGCCGGAGTTCTGGTAGCCCGGGATGATGAGGATCGGCGTCATGGGAGCTCCTTTCGCCGCGAAGGCCTCCATCTAAGCGCCTTCGGCGCAGCGGTTCAAGGGCGCCGCTCGAGCTTGGCGGGCACCAGGGCGTCGGCCAGGCGGTGCACGTAGCCGCTGAGGTCCGTGACGGCCTCCACCGCCTCCGGCGTGGTCCTGAGCAGCTGGAAGTACCCCGTGTAGGCCGCATAGGCGAGGAGGACGCGCTGCTGGGCTTCCGCCTCGGAGAGCCCAAGGGCCTGGAAGGCCTCCAGGCCCAGGGCCAGACGGCGCTCGGTGGCGCGCCGCAGGGTGGGTTCGACCCGTGGATCCTGGGCCGACACGGTCAGGGCGGCGAACAGCTTGCCGTTCTCGACATCCTCAAAGGCCGCAAAGAGCAGCACCCGCAGGCGGCGGCGCGGGTCCGGAATGCCGCCATAGCGGGTGGCCACGTCCGCGCTCTGGTCCTGCTCCCAGGCCTCCAGCACGGCCTGGATCAGCTCGTTCCGGCTCTTGAAGTGCCAGTAGAAGCTGCCCTTGGTCACCCCCAGCGCCAGCGCCAGCGGCTCGACGGCCACGGCCTGCAGGCCCTCCCGGGCCAGGAGGTTTGTCGCCGCCAGGACCCAAGCCTCCCGAGAGAGGTTGGGGGTGGCGCGGGGCGTGTTCGGG
>Ga0194052_1001925_pt1 | contig 11645 bp, 4 predicted proteins | sample SepL226m_MetaG_FD_160117 | JGI IMG/M metagenome (GOLD analysis project Ga0194052, IMG submission 160117) | Anoxic zone freshwater microbial communities from boreal shield lake in IISD Experimental Lakes Area, Ontario, Canada - Sep2016-L227-6m | ecosystem: Environmental > Aquatic > Freshwater >... | reverse complement strand
CTGGTGGACATGCAGGGGCGTCTGCTGGAAGCCAATGAATCATATTGCCAGATGAGCGGCTACAGCCTGCAGGAACTGCTGACCATGCACATTTCCACCCTGGAGTTCGCCGAAAGAGGCGATGACACCATCGTCCACATACAAAAGACCACTGCACAGGGCAATGGCCGTTTCGAGTCCCAGCACTGTCGCAAGGATGGGACCGTTTTTGACGTCGAAATCAGCGTCCAGCACCTGCCCATCGAGGGCGGTCGGTTCGTGGTTTTTCTGAGGGATATCACCGATCGCAATCGTTTGGAAAAGGAAATGATCGAAATGTATCTCAAATTGGAAACGTCCATAAAACATGCCAATCTTATGGCGGATCAGGCGCATGCCGCCAACAATGCGAAGAGTGCATTTCTGGCCAACATGAGCCATGAGATTCGCTCGCCCATGAGTGGAATGCTTGGCATGACGGAGCTGCTGCTGAAAACAGCTCTCCTTACAGAGAGACAGCGTGGCTATGCTGAGAAGATCAAGACGAGCGGCGAATCGTTGCTTGCAGTTCTAAACGATATCCTGGATTTTTCGAAAGTCGAGGCCGGAAAGCTGGAACTCGAAATCATTACTTTCTCACTGAAAGAGGTAATCTGCAATGTCGTGAACATCTTCGAATCCCAGGCTGCTGAGAAAAAGATCGAGATCAATACCGCCGTTGACCCTGAGGTTCCCGCCAATCTGTTGGGCGACCCCCAGCGCCTTGCCCAGGTGATCTGCAACCTGATGAGCAATGCCGTCAAATTTACAGCGGCGGGCTGCATCCAGATTGGGGCCAAGGTCCGGCGGCGGACTGAGGCTGATGTGGAGTTGGAGATTTCGGTGCAGGATACAGGCATCGGCATGACGGAAGAGGAGTTGTCGCGGTTGTTCACAGCATTCAGCCAGGCTGACGCCTCCACAACCCGTCGCTTCGGTGGAAGCGGCCTGGGGCTGGCGATCAGCCGACAGTTTGTGGAACTCATGGGGGGGATGATCCTGGCGGAAAGTACACCCGGCAAGGGGAGCCTATTTACGGTCGTTCTTTCCTTCCTGATTGACTCGGGCATCGGGCGAACGAATTTGGGGCGGCGTCCGGATGCGTCACAAGAGCATTTCACCGATGTCCGGGCGCTTGTGGTGGAGGATCACGAGATCAACCGGGAGATTATCGTCGAGCTTTTGTTGCAGGCAGGTATCAAGGCGGATATCGCCATAAACGGCCGTGAAGCAGTTGAGATGGTCCGCACAAGCGACTATGATATCCTGTTCATGGACATCCAGATGCCGGAGATGGATGGTTTTACCGCCACCTGTCAGATTCGCAGTCTGGGCAGGGATGGCATTGATCGTTTGCCTATCATAGCACTGTCCAGCTATGCCGCCGTCGGCGATCGGGAAAAAAGTCTTGCCGCCGGGATGAACGATCATCTCACCAAACCGATCGATCCCGACGTGTTAGCCGCAGCACTGCTGCAATGGCTTCCCTTGGAAAAACGCGTGGCCGTCGCCGCCGATGAGCCGTACCCGATTGCAAAACAGAAACTAATGCCCATCCCACCGCACCCGGTGGCTCTGGACGTGGAAGAGGGCCTGAATCGGGTAAGCGGCAACCAAAAATTCTACCTGAAACTCCTGCGCGATTTCGTAGCCGAGTACGGAGAAACGCCGACGCTGCTATTGCAGGAGCTACGGGCGGAGCAGTTGGAGGATGCGATCCACCGGATCCACGCTATCCGGGGGATTGCCGGAAATCTTGGCGGGAAGGAGATGGAAGCCGCAGCCGCGGAGTTGGAAAATGCCTGCCAGGCGGCGATGGATAATGCGGGGAGTGCTGTCCCTTTTGCGATAGGAGAACCCCTGCGCGTATTTATCGACCGCCATGAGGCGCTGATTATCGCCATCGGCGAAGTCCTTGCCCAACAGCCGGCCGTCTTACCGGACAAACCGGAATGTCCTCCTGGGTCTGATGCGGAACTGCATCCCTTGCTGGAGCAATTGCAGTTGGCCCTGACGCGTAAACAACCCCTGCCCTGCAAGAAAATCATGAAAGAGTTATTGCAAAGCCGGTGGTCCCAAAATCATGAAGCTGCTTTAGCGGAAGTGAACCGCCTGGTTCATCAATACCGCCTTGCGGAAGCACTCGCTTTCCTCAATAAAGAATTTAGAGATGTCACGGAAAAAAAGGAGAAAAGAGATGATGACTGAGACAAGACCGACCCTGCTGGTGGTGGATGATGTGGTGGGCAATATCGACATGCTCCTTGAGACCCTCGGCGAAGACTACACCATGCTCGTTGCAACCGACGGCGCCGATGCCATAGACAGCGTGAAGGAGGCCATGCCTGATTTGATCCTGCTGGATGTGATGATGCCGGGTATGGACGGCTATGAAGTCTGTCGCCGCCTGAAGGATGATCCAACCACACAGGACATCCCGATCATCTTTCTCACCGCCCTTAACGAGGCAAGGAACAAGATCAAGGGGTTTTCCGTCGGCGGCGTTGATTATGTCACCAAGCCATTCCAGCCCGAGGAGGTCCGTGCGCGCGTGGGTACGCACCTGGAACTCTGCCGCAAGAAACGCGAACTACAGCAATCCTACGACAAACTCCGTGAAACTGAAACGCAGCGCGACGGCCTGGTACACATGATGGTCCACGACATGCGCTCACCGCTGTTCGCCATCCTTGGCAGCCTGGAAATGGCGGAAATGGAGCCTCTTTCCAAGGAAGCTGCTGATTGCATTGATACCGCCTTGAGCGCTACCGGCATGCTCATTGAGATGATCTCCACTCTCCTTGATGTTAGCAAGATGGAGGCGGGGAAGATGACGCTGGAGTCTTCAGCGGTTGACATAAGCAATCTAACGAGGGAGACAATTCGTATGGTCGAACCTCTCCGGGGCCAACGCAGGCTTACCCTCACATCGCCTGATGAAATGAAGATGTTTACAGGCGACCCAAATCTAATTAGACGTGTCCTTCAGAACCTCATCAGCAATGCGCTAAAGTTCACCGACAAGGATAAGGGTATCATTACTGTCTTCATTGAGATCAAGGCCGAGGACAAGATGTGCGTGTCTGTTGTGGATAACGGAAATGGAATTCCCCTTGAATATCGTGAGAAGGTATTTGACAAATTTTGCCAGGTGGCGACGCACAAACAGAGTAAGGGCTATTCGACCGGTCTCGGCCTGACATTCTGCAAGCTGGCTGTTGAAGCACATGGCGGCAAGATCGGATTGGAAAGCGAGATGGGAGGGGGGAGTACGTTTTGGTTTGAACTGCCGCTAAGATGATCTACGCCTTTTTTAGGAAACCATTATGAGAACCTCACCATCCACCAACGACGATGCCAAAACCAGTGCTGCGCCTGTTTTATTACACAACATGCAGTCCGTTCCCGTTCTCCGGAACTTGCGCTCGGCCTGGATCGTGCTGGTGATTGGTCTTATGATTACAGTTGCTGCAACCCTGTACATGAAATCGACTTTACAAATGATTGAGGAGCATGAATTCACATATCAATGCAACGAAATTCAAGGTAAAATTATAGGAAGGCTTGATGACTATGCCCGCATCCTGCGGGGTGGTGTGGCGTTATTTAAAGCATCCGAAGTGGTCACGCGCGAAGAATGGCGTATTTTCACCCAAACCCGGAGTATTGAGAAGGAACTCCCCGGTATTCAGGGTATTGGCTTCTCGCTTCTAATCCCGCATGAAGAGCTAACCCGACACATCCTGGAAATCCGCAGTGAAGGTTTCCCGGAGTACAATCTGAAACCGGATGGTGATCGGGAAATTTACTCTTCCATTATCTATCTGGAGCCGCTTTCTGATCGTAACCTGCGGGCTGTAGGCTACGACATGCTCTCGGAACCGGTGCGCCGGACAGCCATGGAAAAAGCGCGTGATACGGATGATGTCACACTCTCCGGCAAAGTTGTTTTGGTCCAGGAAACCAGCACTGACGTTCAGGCCGGCGTCTTAATGTATACCCCGGTTTACCGCAACGGCATGCCTGTTAAAACTGTAGAACAACGCCGCGCCGCAATACAAGGCTGGGTTTACAGTCCCTACCGGATGAACGACCTGATACGTGGAATACTTGGGGACCGCAATCTGGAAAAACAACAACCGCTTCACCTTCAGATTTTTGATGGCGTGCAACTTTCGCCTCAAAATCTGCTCTTTGAATGTCATCCTGCAGGGAATGAAAAACGCTGGTTTGAAGAGACTTTCACTCGACTTGTTCCGGTTGATTTCAATGGTCAACGCTGGACACTTAGCGTTACGCAAACCAACGTCGGATTCTTCACTGTAACTCACATGAGTGTATGGCTCACCCTGTCCGCCGGCATTATCATCACGTTACTGATGTTCGCCATGATCCGTACTCTGCTTAGCACCCGCGTCAGAGCGCAGCAAATAGCAGAGACCATGACGGAGGTGCTGCGGGAGAGTGAATCTCAGTTCCGCTCGATTTTCGAACTTTCCGCTGTGGGCATTTCCCAGGACGACCCGAACACTCGTAGGGTATTACAGTGTAACGAAGCCTATTGTCAGATAACCGGCTACTCGTTATCTGAGATGTTGGATATTTCCTTTCCTGACTTGACCCATCCAGAAGATCGGCAACTGGATAGTGAGATTTTTTCTCGAGCGGTGCGAGGCCAGACACAGGCCTATCGCAACGAGAAACGATACATAAAAAAGGATGGGAGTATTATTTGGGTAAGGATAAATGCTGTCTTTGTGCAAAACTCTTATGGTAAACCGAACCGAACTGTAACCATCTGTGAGGACATCACTGACAGCAAGCGTGCGTATGAGGCTTTGCGAAAGAGTGAAGAACGGAACAAGACAATTCTGCTGACAGCCATGGATGGATTCTGGCTGTCGGACATGCAGGGGCGTCTGCATGAAATCAATGAGGCGTATTGCCGGATGAGCGGCTACAACGCGCAGGAACTGCTGACCATGCGCATTTCCGATCTGGAGTTCAACGAAAACGACGATGAAACCGCCGACCGCATACAAAAGATTGTTGTGCATGGCAGTGACCGTTTCAAGTCCATACACCGCCGCAAGGATGGAACCGTTTTTGATGTCGAAGTCAGCGTCCAGTACCAGCCCATCGAAGGAGGTCTGTTGATAGCTTTTATGAGGGATATCACTGATCGCAAGCTGGCGGAAGAGGAAACGATCGAAGTGAATCGCAAATTGGAAACGTCCATAAAACATGCCAATCTTATGACGGGTCAGGCGCAGGCCGCCAACAATGCGAAGAGTGCATTTCTGGCCAACATGAGCCATGAGATTCGTTCGCCCATGAGTGGGATGCTTGGCATGACGGGGCTGCTGCTGAAAACAGCTCCCCTTACGGAGAGACAGCGTGGCTATGCTGAGAAGATCAAAACGAGCGGCGAATCTTTGCTTGCCGTTCTCAACGATATCCTGGATTTTTCGAAAGTGGAAGCCGGAAAGCTGGAACTCGAAATCATTCCTTTCTCGCTGAAAGAGCTAATCGACAACGTCGTGAACATCTTCGAGCCCGTGGCTACGGAAAAAAATATCGTGATCAATACCACCGTTGACCCGGAGCTTCCCGCCAATCTGTTAGGCGACCCCCGGATACTGGCCCAGGTGATCCGCAACCTGGTGAGCAATGCCGTCAAATTTACGGCGGCGGGCGGCATCCAGATTGCAGCCGAGGTCCGGAGGCGGACAGAAGCTGACGTGGAGTTGGAGATTTCGGTGCAGGATACAGGCATCGGCATGACGGAAGAGGAGTTATCGCGGTTGTTCACGGCGTTCAGCCAGGCTGACGCTTCCACAACCCGTCGATTCGGTGGAAGCGGCCTGGGGCTGGCGATCAGCCGACAGTTTGTGGAACTCATGGGGGGGATGATCCGGGCGGAAAGTACGCCCGGCAAGGGGAGCTTATTTACGGTCGTTCTTTCCTTCCTGATTAATTCGGGCATCGGGCGGACGAATTTGGGACGGTGTCAGGATACGCCTCTGGAACATTTCGCCAACGTCCGTGCGCTGGTGGTGGACGATCACGATATCAACCGGGAGATTGCCGTCGAACTTTTGCGCCAGGCAGGTATAAAAGCGAATATCGCCATAAACGGCCGTGAGGCGGTTGAGATGGTCCGCACAAGTGACTATGATATCCTGTTCATGGACATCCAGATGCCGGAGATGGATGGTCTTACCGCCACCCGTGAGATTCGCAGTCTGGGCAGGGATGGCATTGATCGTCTGCCTATCATGGCGTTGTCCAGCTATGCCTCCGGCGGCGATCGGGAAAAAAGTCTTGCCGCCGGGATGAACGATCATCTCACCAAACCGATCAATCCCGACGCGTTGAGCGCGGCGCTGCTGCAATGGCTTCCACTGGAAAAACGTGTGGCCGTAACCGCCGATGAGCCGTACTTGCTTGCAAAACAGGAGCTCATGTCAATCCAGTCCCCGTCAGGTCTGAACGTGGAAGATGGCCTGAATCGGGTAAGCGGCAACCAAAAATTCTACATGAAGCTCCTGCGCGATTTCGTAGCCGGATATGGGGAAACGCCGACGCTGCTACTGCAGGAACTCCGGGCGAACCGGCTGGAGGATGCGATCCACCGGGTCCACGCTATCCGGGGGATTGCCGGAAATCTCGGCGGGAAGGAGATGGAAGTCGCAGCCATGGAGTTGGAAAATGCCTGCCAGGCGGCGATGGATAATGCGGGGAGTACTGTCCCTTTTGCGATAGGAGAACCCCTGCGCGTATTTATCGACCGCCATAAGGCGCTGATTACCGCCATCGGCGCAGTCCTTGCCCAACAACTGGCCGCCTTACCTGACAAACCGGAATATCCGCCGGGATCTGCTGCGGAACTGCGTCCCTTGCTGGAGCAATTGAAGTTGGCCCTGGCGCGTAAAGAGCCCCTGCCCTGCAAGAAAATCCTGGAAGAGTTATCGCAAAGCCGGTGGTCCAAAGACCATGAAACAGCTTTAGCGGAAGTGAACCGCTTGGTTAAGCGATACCGCATTGCAGAAGCACTCACTTTCCTCAATCAAACATTTAATGATGTCATGAAACAAACCGAGGCAAGAGACATTGACTAATCTGTTGAAAAACTGAATCGCGCAACAGAATTGCGCGATATTTGCAAGTATAAGACACCTTTTTATTGTAACAGTGCTGCAAAAATGCAATTCTCACCGACTTGTAGTATGAAAACCACAAAATCCGGTAGAATCAGAAATATTGTTAGCGCTGAGGGTCGATCGAAAGATATCCGCCGCCAGTTCTGCTTTCTGATATTTTCAGCATATTCAGCCTCTTGACATTCAATCCTTCCGGATTCAGGTAAAAATACCAGGGTCGTACCGCAATATCATCCACAAGAATGGATTTTGATTTTGAAAGCAGGATGTCCGTATAGACATACATTTCCGCAACAAGAGGATTGGAAACAGGCTTTCCCGGAACTGATCCGTATATCGATCTTTTGACTCTATCAACAATTTTCATTTCAAGCATCATCGGGATCAGCGCGTATATTGCATTTTCGGTCGCCCGATTGCCGCCATAAAGATCACCCATTTTCTCAATGGCAAAACGGGTATTGAGCCGATCCTGAACCCTGAAACCCGCACTCATGATACGGAGCATTTCATAGCAGAATGGATAGGCTGCGGCGATCAGACAGAGCAGTAAAGCTGTCTTATCCGTTTCGGACAGCTCAAGATAGGTTGCAGGAGAAAGGAGATCGGCGCACTGCCGGGATGATCCTGTCTGCATAACCATACGGGAAACGATCTGATATCCTTTTTTTCTGCGATTTTCACCCGTAAAATGTTCGGACAGATCCATCAACACATCATCCCTGTTCAGTTTTCCGGTTTTTAAAAATGTGATGAATGCTCTGTCCAGAACAGTAATCGGAATTCGTTGGTTGATTCCGATATATTTGTCATGCGACGTTATATTTCTGCGAACGGAACCAGAACTTCCCAAAAGTGGCTACCTCCATGGGTAATGACGATGTCATTCGGTGAAACAAAAGCAGAATTATCCCTGAGATACAGCGAAAGGCCGAGAATGCCTGCATTTATATCCGGATTATTCTGCTGAAATGATTTCAGAAACGATTCATTGGCAAAATGCCGGTGTCGTTTGCTTCGTGACAAGGAACCAATTTTCTCGCTCATTTTTAAATTGTTAATGCCTCTGGCTTCAATACTACCATGATCGGATGTAATAAATACCGTGAATCCGGACTGTTTGAGATACAGAATCATACCGATCAGATCACTTTTTTCCAGCCAATGACGGGTATCAATATAAAACTGTGACAATCCCAGCACATTGCCGTGCATCATGTCATCAATATCGTTGCACACCATACCCGCAATCGACGGCAGCGCAGCGCCTGTAAATGCAGAATCTGTAAATATAGCGCCTGCTTCCAGCAGGCTGCAACCATGCGCCACCCGCCTATATGCCGTTTGATACCTGGCATACCCGGCATCTCGCCAGTATTCCATAAACAGCTTCTCTTCATTGCTGTTATCAGTAGTCAAATCCGGCCGTGCGCCTTTAAACAACGCCTGCCTGGACCATGCGGTTATCGACGGTATCCAGGCAAAAATAGCAAAACTGGTGCTGTGCAACCCTTTTTGGATAAGCATCGCCTCAACAATCCGCCATTGCCAGTAATTGAGGCCATCAATTACAACCAGCGCCTTTTTGCTGGCGCGATGATTTTTCAGATAATCCAGAACCCGAAAGACATAATAAGGTTGCTTGACAGCAGACCTGGTTTGAAGGGATTGATAGGAATTATCAAGGAATATCTGAAACCGACTATTGATGCGTTTTTCAAGTCTCTCTGTTTCTGCGGTCAATTCATCATCATCCAACTCCAGAACGATCAGCTTGTTTTTGGCGATAAACTGAATCAAGAAAAACCACTGATGCGGGTCATTTTCGATCCGCTCAAGATAGGCTGAAATACAATCCATCAAATGATTGGCATCTTCTCGCCGGGACTGTCGTTCATCATGATAGATGCCGATCTTTGATTTGCGTTCCTGCCAGGTACTCCGGTTCACTTTAACCGGCGCCAACCTGCCGGTTACAAAAGCGTTGATCACCGTCTTGTTCAGGGAACTCTCTTCAAAATTGATTTCTTGAGAACCATTCAGGATGTACGCTTCCCATTGTTTCTGTAAAAACGGAAAAAATGACTTTTCTGAAACCGTTTCCGTGGAAATTCCCGGAAAATGCTTTACAAAGCGTTTGGACAAAAATTCGAGGACTGGTTGGTTTAGGGTATATGGTTCAGAAAAAATAGTCATCAGGCTGCTAAGCAACCGCTCTTTACCGCCCAGGCCATCCACATCCACGAAATAGATATTTTCCAGCACAAACTTGATGGTTTGATCCGGCCCAAGTGGATCAAATATCTTTTTGGAAAGTGTAAACAGAACATCCAGAATTCTGCTATCAAGCCTGGTAATGGTCTTCCGATCCAGGCATGGAAATAGGTCGCTGATAGTGACTTTGGCATAGCCCATCAGCTCCCGTATATCCGGTAGTAGTTTAAAATCATTTACGGAATGGATTAGATAGCGCGCATCAGAATGCCGGATATCCAGCTCGAAAGCAATTCTGAGATCAAGTGAAGTATCACATCCGACAATCACAAACCCGGCGTTGGCGGCAGCATCCAGAAGCGATTCATGCGTAAGCAGTTGATCTTTGTCATACACAAACTCATGCTGTTTGTGGCTGACGATAAGCGAAAGGAATTGATCGTACCATTGGCTCATGGCATAACCTTGACAAGCATCAAGCAGCGCAGATCCGGCAGAACCTGGCAGTTTGCACTGAATTCGTCACGCCATGCCGCCTTCTCCCGTTCCAGGCGGTTCAGCCGGGACTGACGGATATTTTCAATACCGATACGGTTCAACTGTCTATTTCTGAAATCAAAGGCATTTCCCTTGTTGAGTCGTATTTTTTCAGTTCGTGAGACAATATCCGCTTCCATTTCCTGATACCGTCCGGATAGAACATCTTCGGCTGCGGCGCTCATTTGCTGCAACGCCGTTTCTGTTTCCGGAGGCAGCATGGCGGAGACCACCGTAAAACTTTTTCGCTCTTGAGACAGCCTCTGCCAAATGTCGCTGGAGTATGTCGCAAATATATCCCCCTCTGCGGAGCAAAATATTGGCACTGTTATCTCCTTGGTTTCAAAGCGATTTTTTACGGTCAGTCGCCACAGGGACCAGTATCCGTCCACCGATTTCATGGCTGTAAACCGGATAACCGGTATGGGCTGGCTGGCCATATACGGGACTGCCTGGCTTAGAATGGTTTTGATGATGTCATGCTGGAGGCTAAGAGGTTCCGGAATGGGGTTGTTCAGACTTTCCCGGACATCAAAGGTATATATCTGGTCCTGATAGCCCGGAAACGTGAAGCGAATTCCCCCGATAACCCGTTGAAACGAAAGATGATGTACATCCATGTAAGATTCCGTCATGGTTTCCAGCCATTTCGGAAGCGGACTGTATTTGATCTTATCTGCTTTATCTGTTGTAATCCGGGCCGCATCCAGGACCGGCAGGACCCCTTCCGTAGTCTGATATTCCGTGAGCTTCTGTTTGATATCTTCCAGCCAGCTCGTGCTTTCTTTCTCGAAAGCTTCAGGAGATAAAAGTGATGTCAGATAGAGCCGATTGATGCTTTCCCTTTCCAGCGTGCTGTCCAGGACATCGGCTGTCTTGTCGATGCCAAGCTCATCCATGATCTGATTCAGCTTGATTTCGATGACCTCATAGACCCTGCGGTCCACCGAATTATCAAGCATCAGATTGATGGCCAGCACTTCATGCTGCTGCCCAATCCTGTCAACCCGCCCGATCCGCTGTTCCACCACCATCGGGTTCCATGGCATGTCGTAATTGATGACAATGTATGCAAACTGCATGTTCAGGGATTCACCGGCTGCATCGGTGGAGATCAGAATCTGTGAGGCCTCCTTGAACTGCTTTAAAGCCTCCATTCTGGCTTCAAATTCCATGGACCCATTGATGATCTGGCAGAGATATCCCCCATTTTCCTGAAGGATTTTTTTCAGCATGCGCTGGGTGGCGGTAAACTCGGTAAAGACAAGAAACTTGATATCCGGATCATTTTCCAGTCGTTTCAGCTCTGTCAGTTTCTCCAGAAGAAATTCCACCTTGGCATCGGTTTCCGTATTCAGGCATTCCCTGGCCAGTTTGGTTAGCGACTTCAATGTTTCCAGCTCGGCGACGTAGTTGGCATGAACTTCGGCAATAATGGTCAGACCCTGTTCATCAACATCGAATGCGGATGGCTCCATCTGGAGCAACTCGGACAGATTGCAAAGTAACCGTTCACTTCCCCTCGCAGCGGGGGTTGGTTTTGGGGAGGGAAAATTGATTTTTGATTGTTCTTCCGTCAGCTTTGCGGCCCGTTTTTCCATTGAATCCAGAATCGCCTGGGTGGAACTGCTGATCATCCTCTGGAACAGCAGCATCACAAAACTATAGGACATGTTGCGGGTCTGCTGCGCCAGATTAAATCCGTAAATGACA
>Ga0194052_1001924_pt1 | contig 11647 bp, 5 predicted proteins | sample SepL226m_MetaG_FD_160117 | JGI IMG/M metagenome (GOLD analysis project Ga0194052, IMG submission 160117) | Anoxic zone freshwater microbial communities from boreal shield lake in IISD Experimental Lakes Area, Ontario, Canada - Sep2016-L227-6m | ecosystem: Environmental > Aquatic > Freshwater >... | reverse complement strand
GGTGCCGCCGCCGTATTGCACTGCTACCGGATCTAACGCGTATTCGTAATCAGAATCCCAGTAACCAGTAAATTTAGGCATGGTACCGGGAGGGCACGAGTACCAAGGCTTTTCTTCGTCAGACATTACGTTGAATGCAATCTGAACATTATCGTGGTTTGGTGAACTGCCAAATGGCAACTCCGGTCCTTTGCGATAGCTGTAATGACGCACGCCATCCGGCCATTTCATCGGCATGGTGAATGGTTCATCAATGACTGTTACCTTCGCATAGTCAGGATATTTCGGGTCTACACTGACAACATTATAGCCATCTTTGCCATATACGCCTTTCCAATTTCCGCCGGTTTTGTCGTCAACTTGCACAATTGCTGCGGCATTGCCGGTGCCGTGTAATTCCGTCGCTGCCGGGTCAAGGAAAAATGCCTGCATCACCGGGAACCACCACATATTTGTACGCACTATCACCCGCACATTGCCACGCAGATTCAGCACTACATATTTGCCTTTCTGGAACTTATCAATATCTTTCTGAACAAGTACTGCTTTGGTATCAAGATTCTGTACAATTATCTTCTGGCTGCGACGTTCCATATCATCAAAATCAACGCAATAGACCGCTAATTGCGTAGTTTTATCTATCGGCAATTTAAGGTCTATTCCAAATGCGCTGGCGGTCAAAGCGGTGCGCCATGCGCGCTGAACCCTCACGCCATCCTGGGTTGGATGCTGCGGTGCGGCGGCATTTGCGATACCCGCCATGTCGCTCCATGATATTTCATCTTTCATTAATGCTTTGGCGCCATCCATTAAGTATGAAGTATCAGGATAAAAATATTCGTCATCATTGCGATTTTCAAACCGCAGCATTCCGTCTTCCGGGGTGGAATCGGCAATCTTTGCCGCAAAGTAAAAATTATCTTTATCATAAGCCATGAAACCGGTGGCCAATCCCTTTTTATATGATGTATCGTATTGCTTAAATGGCAGCCAGGCTGTTTCCATCAGAGTGGGACGCTGTACGCCATCAGAAATTACCGGTTGCGGCAATACGCCATTCCAATCATCAAGATTTCCGTCAACAACTATAGTGCGTTTGGCAATGAAGTTGCAATGAATATCTTCTTCATGTACGGCTTTACCGTCCTTGCCGGCATTAAAAGTTAGGTTTAACTTGTAACTATTGGCATCGTTGCCTTTGCCAGATATTAGAGCAGGAATTATTTTCTTCTCGAATGGCTTAAACTTTAACGTGTCAGGTACAACAACGGTAAGTCCTTCCAGCGTAACTTTAAATGTACCGGATATGGCGCGGTTCAGGATATTTGTCACTTCAATATTTACTATGCCGCCTTTATCAATAGGTGCTGTCGGGTCGTGAACGACTACCGTTAACGGTTCGTAACCAACAACACGACCGTCTTTGACTGCTTTCAGCAGTTTATCAAATGAACCGCGTTTGCCATTTGAACGCAGATAATATCCCAGGTCATTCAGCGGAACTACTATCTTTCCATGCACTGTCGGCACCGGGTTGCCATAAAAGTCATACAGCGCGTAACTGCTGCCGCTTGTCTTTATAGTCATGGTTGCTCCGGTCAACTGTTCCGGTTTTTTAATTTCTGCCTCAATAGCCGCGCGGTCTGCGTTGTCTGCCGGCAAAGAATTAAGTTTTGCTCGTAAGGCATCTTTATCAGCTATTTCCGCTAATCCACGCACATCGCGGAAAAGAATGTTATCACGGCCAAATGTTGGACTTAAATCGCCTACAATCACCACCGTTCCATCATCTTTATCTTTTTTACCATCAAATATATAAACCCAGGGAAGGCCATTCTTAAACATAATTTCATGAAAACTGCGTTCACCTATAAAATGCTGGAATGCACCTATTGATGCTGCTACCGGCCAGGCATGGGTGACAATGCGTCGTTCAACACCTTTTGAAGTTTTCACATCTTCTGTCCCGCGCTGGGTATCGGATGAGATAACACTGCCAATAATGCCAACCACACGGTCATGACCGGATGCGAACATGGTGGATAATGTGGATGCGACGCGGTCGTCAGAGTTAGCCACCCAGCTTTCAGTATCCCAAACCTGTACGCGTCCATAAGGTCCAGTTCTGTTTACAAACTTTTTCACTATCGTCGCTGGCTGCATTCCCTGGTAATGTATGCTCATGAAATCCAGCCGATTAAGGAATGTATCTTTGCCATCAGGGAACAGTTTATCGAATGTGTTTGATGAACTGTCGCAACCGCCCAACATCACCTGTACTTTTGCTTCAGCGCGGGCTTCTTCCACTCCTTCGCACAGTGCGGTGTATATCTCCCGGTAACGAAGATCGTCAGCACCCCAACCACTGATAGATATTCCGTTCCATGGTTCATTCATGAACTTCATAGCCGTCACCGGTCCATTTGGCCAGCCATAGGTGACCGCGACGCGCTTCACTAACTTTTTAAAATCAGCATCATACTGCGGCAGCCAGGTCATATCTGCCTTGCCATCTTTCATGATACCATTCGCATCCAGCCAGAGACGAAAACGTCCCATCGGCTGTACCGATGCCAAACCGGAAGCACCAAATTCAACGCAAACCGGCTTGCCGGCAGCTTTCAACTGATCTAATTGTTTGCAAGAATTAGCAAACCATGTCTCGAAATCAGCATCGGTGGATGGTTTATAGGCAAATCCGATACGGTTTACGGTGGTTCCCAACCGCTTGAGCAAATCAATGTTTCCATTATCCATCGTTAATTTATAATACTGTTTTGCGCTGTCATCTGCCTTAAATGTTCGTACACAGCCAGCACCAAACAAATGGTCAAAACCATCTAAATCTATCATAACCGCATACCCGCCAAACTTTTCGGGGATTGCAGGTGAAACAACAATATCCTGGTAGCCTTTTGCCGGTATATCAATAGCAATAGGCACGTTACCGCAATCAAGCAGCTTTCTGACGCCGGTTTTGAATACATCATCACCCGGGTAGGTATACAGCGCAAATTGTATCACTGACGCTTTGCCCACAGTTTTTATCGGCTGGTCGGTCTGGTTAACGAACTGGAAAGTAAAAGAAACCTTATCACCGGGCCATAATACGTTTGCCGGGATGCTCGATTCAATCATTGTCACCTTCAATCCTTTTGAAATGGTGAACTTATTAGTTACAGCATCAGGATTAACTCCCCATTCTTTCGCAAACTCCGCCGGTTTAACTGTACCGGTATTCGGTTGCGGCAAGTCAAATGAATACGCAATATTTGCTATTAAAATAGCGAAAAGAAGAGTAGCACCGCGCAAAAAGTTAGTCATGTCAGATTCCTTTAATTGTGTCATTATCTGTTGATACAATTGTATTCGCAACCTGCATGATATGTCAATGGGTTAAGTAGATATTTAAAACATTGCTATTCATAGATATAATATATATTTAATGGGTTTGAATCTTACTATTAATGGGGAAAAAACAGTTAATATTATATACAAACAATCATGTTTAATATAAAGTATACAAAATACAGCTTAAATAATTGAAAGAGTTTAACTGTGTTCAAAATAATTGAGCATAAAAAGATGAAAGATAAAAAATTAATAATAAAAATATGGGCGCTGGTGTTACTTAGCATTCTGATATTAAATACTACCGGCAATTGTGCCGACCAAAAACCGGTAAACCCACCGCTGCCTTCAGGGAAAATTGGCATATTCGACCTTACTGCAATTCACGCTGTCCCGTTGGACCCTGAAATTATCAGCCATAAAGAAGACGCCACCACCGTTACAGAAGAAGTGCGCTTCACCAGCACACCGGGTGTTCGCGTATTCGGATATTTCAGTTACCCAAAAGTTGGAAAAAAACTGGAAGGTGTATTAACAGTGCGTTTCCAGGGGGCAGAATCGCGCAAGAGCGATGCGCAATACGGTATGGTTGGATTTTCTATCAGCGCGCCAAGCGGTAATACCGACGAAACTAAAAAAGATACTATCGGCGGGGTGCCATTATCCAGTGATTTTGTTGATGACCCAACACAAAGCTGGATATACCAGCATGTCGTCGCTCTTACCCGCGCGCTTGATTATATGCAATCAAGACCGGAAGTTGATATCAACCGCACCATAATAATGGGTTATTCATGGGGCGGGTATGTCACCACCTTGCTGCACGCTATTGATAACCGGCCTTGCGCATATATAACATGGCATGGAACCGGGTATTACTCTGATGATGCTGGGATGTCTGGCGACGAACCAACATTGATAAAAAGTAAAAAATATTACGATATGTATGCCCCATCGGCCTATGCCAAATATGGCAGCAAACCTATATTTATTGCCACCGCATTAACAGATTATTTTGCCACCTTAGATGGATTAATCTCCATGTATAATCAGTTAAAGTGTCCCAAGTTTTTATCAGTGGCACCAAACCGCTATCACGCCAATACCAGCCGCGACGAATTTCATGGCACTGGAAACTGGGCACTTTATTGGCAAAGCAAAGGATCGACACCGCCAAAAATAACTGAAGGTACCGTTGCTAACCGTAACGGGCATATCTTTTATACCTTTAAAACAGACACAACTTTTCCTATTTTAAACTCTGAAGTAATGTATAGTTACGGCAAACCCGGGCATTGGCAAGGTCGCACCTGGCATCGTATACCCGCGACAAAAATTGATATCTCCAATAGTTATGAATGTGAAATACCGGTATACAACCAAGCTGTCCCATTTTATTGCCTGGCGCAGTACGAAACCAAAGATTTCGGCGGAATAGCCAATGGCCCGCAATATGTTGAGCCGGATAAACTTGGCATAAGAAGGGCAAATGCCGACTATCCAAAGATGCTGATAAACTTTGAAGATAAAAGCGACCTGTATATTGCTCATGGCATACCGACATTCGTTGCCGGTGACGCAGCAGAAGGAACTACTTCAGCATCAATCAAGCCATCCTACGAAGGCACCGTTCAATTCCTTAATATAGAGCCTTTCCTGTGGAAAAATCCCCGCGAAATCCTCTTTTTTCTTAAAGGCGACGGACAACCGGGACCAATCAATGTCTACCTGACCTACAACACCTTGTATTGGCTGGATATTCCCAGCAAAAACTATAAAAAATACACGCTGGTGCCAGAAGGAAAAGTTTTCCCGAACAAATGGACTGAATATACCTTGTCATTGTATAACATCGAGAATCTGGATATATCAGATGCACTATTCTTTGACATGGGTGACCGAACATTGAATATTGATGGGATTCGCTGGAGATAAATTTTGAAATCATTTGTTAAATATAACTTCGCGATATTAATTTCATTACTTGTCGCGTTTACAACATTAATCCCCGTTAACAGCTTTGCAGCAGAAGAACCTGTCCCCGGGGTGACGACAACCATGTTGGATAGCACTCACGGATTAATAATATTCCCCGTGCCGGTTACTTTAAGCGACACAGCGGCAATTACTTTTGACGTAAATGATGTAAAAATAAAATCATATATCATCCCGCCAAAAGGCGGCAAGGAACTGCATTTTTACTTGATTGACCCGTTGAAACAACCAGTTCGCGTTACCATCAGCGGAGATATAATGCCGGTAAGTGCAACTGATGCAGCACCTATTGTTAAAAATCTCCTGTTAATGCCGGTTGTGTGGCCAGCAAACCGGCAAAATATGGCGTTTTTGTGGGAATCAAACAACGCGCCAAATCTGGTGCTTTTTCCTGATGATGTTAACTACACGTCATGCAAATTAACTGGCGACTCGAAAATATTTGATAATAAGGGACGGGTTCAATGCAATTCAGGCTTTGCTGTAAGTAAAGTGGCAATTGTTAGCTGCTTGCGTAATAAAGCATTAAGTTTTGAACTAACATTCACCCCGGGAATAACATTAGCAAACACCAATTTAATGAGAATCGGTAATATCGTTGTAAAAAGAGAAGGTGCTATTTTTCTGGTGGAATTACCCGGCGATAAAACAGCATCAAAAACAATCATAAAAACTACACCGCTTCAATATTTAGTTCCTCCTACCACAATTCCATTCTTGATAACTATAAATCCAAAAGAGATTACTATTTATCAACAAGGTACAAAAGTCGGTTACGCAAAATTATCACCCAATTTCTTTTCGCGTTGGAAAGGGAACGATATCGCAGTTGGATCAGCTTTAAGCACAACAACTAATGCAGGTAGTATCGATGGCATCGCCATATATTCACGCACATTATCTGCAAAGGATGCGGAAATTAGTGCGGAAGCCGCCGCAAAACGTATAACACCCATGGAAACACCACAAATTGTCGTGAAGGCAAAGCTAATCGCCATGACGCCAACTCCGCTGCCAAAAGATATTCTGCCATATAAACACGCGTTGATAACTCACAAATATTTGGTTTCAGATGTTATAAAAGGCTATAAAACAACGGTCAATAAAGACGCCACTATTCTTGTCGCCCGCTGGGGAATTCTTTCCGCCAAACAAACTGCCATTGCCAATATGAAAGTTGGCGATGAATGTGAGTTAACCCTGGAGAATTTCAAAGACCACCCGGATTTAGAACACCAATATACCGTAGACGCATTGTCAGACGAAGACGAATTGCCATATATGCTGGATGTCGGGAAGAAGTAATTTAACAACCAGCACGCAAAAACTCATCATAAGCCCAATCATCCCATTCTGGCTCTACACCGATTCCGTGAAGATCGGGATAATTCTTCGCAATAAACCCGCCGCGGAATGTATCAACCAACCGATGCGTTTCCCTGGTGAAAAGCTCTTTATCACCGGTCGGCAATACCTGCTGAATATCACATGGAGAATACAGGCCAACTTTATGTTTACGCAGCTTTTCTGCCAATGCCGGCTGGTCATACACTGCCGGTTGGTCGAATTGCAAGCAGTCAATTCCTGACTCGCACAATTCATCAACCAGCACCCAGTTGAAACCACAGGAATGCTGGATTACTTTCATACCATATTTATGCGCGCGACTGGTAAGACGTTCATAAAGTGGACGAAAAATATCTCGGAACATGGCAGGACTGAACATGGTGCGATCTTGAATGCCCAGATCCTCGCAAAACATTACGCCATCCATGCCGGCTTCGCCATACCTATCAATTACACCCTCAAATAATGTTGTTACCCGGTCATGCAACACATCAATATAATCGCGGTTTTCGAACAAATCGAGAAAATATATCTCCATTTTTCGCAGGTAACGACAAGTATTAAATGGCCAACCCGGTAGCCAGCCTAATTTGAATAAATCAGTACCGGATGCCGCCAAGTCATGCGCTCCTTGGTAATAATCAGGATTATCCAAATCAGGCATTTGCAGATTATCCAATTGGCCCCATGACTCCAGTGCCGGTTTAAAAATCTCGCCGCCCAATGACATCCCGACGGTACGGTGCCAGACGTTTCCCCACATATCAGTAGAATATTCAATCTCGCCATCCACCCAAACTTGTGGTTGAAAATTGAAATTTATCCCGGCACCTGTAAAATCATTGCGCCGATTGCGGTCAAAGTTCAACCCAATCCGTTCTTCGCATCGACATTCAATATTCTGAATAATTATTTCACGTGGTGTTAACGACATGGTTGGGTTCTCCCAAATTGAAAAATTTATAAATGTTAATCAACTGATATTCATCAGTGATAACAATAATTTAATATTCGAGGTGAAAGGTATCGCGCCATAATCGCGCCATATCGCGCCAAAAAACCGGACAAACCGGACAAAAACCGGACAAAAACCGGTCAAATCGGCCAAAATATGGGGTATAATCGCGCCATAATCGCGCCATATCGCGCCATAATCGCGCCATCGAAATACAATAATATACTATTTCGCAATATATCTGGTGGTAGGACCTTTGCCATCAACTATAATACTGCCATTTTGAACAAGCTGCTTTAAATCACGCTGTGCCTGACGACGACTCACATTAAATTCCGTCTGATATTCATCAACATTTATACTTCCTTTCTCGAAAATAAATGTTATGGCTTTTTGTAAACGATTGTTTAACGGCTCTTCAAATGCATTTATCAACTGTGTAGATACTGTAAACCGAACAATAAACATACCACTTTCAATTACAAAATCAGGGGTAGTTAGTCCGTGTGTTCTGCATGCGTTAATAATTCTGGTCGTACCGGTTCCCCATTTTTCTACTAATTTGGCACGATGGAATACTCCGGCGAGTCGCGGATTGCGCGGGTGTGAAGAATGTTCATGGTAAAGCTGTTCAATACTCAATTCTGGCGGCAGTGAGCCGGGATTCCATACTTCAAGTCGATTATCGTAAATGCGCACCTGCACCATACCGGGTTCTGTATAATTTCTATGACAAATGGCATTAATTATCGCTTCACGCATAGCATCAACAGGATATTCAGGTATAACTTCATGTTCGAGTTTTCCAGTAATTTTGATTGCTTGTTTGGTATTTCGGGTTATAAATTGCAATGCGCTATCTAATTGAGTAAATATAGAACCGGAATAAGTTGCTTCATCAATAAATTGTAATGAAGTTGTACCGGCGAACCTGGCACATTGTAATTGAGCCTGCGGGAAAAAATAATGAGGGTTATCAGTAAAAAGCAATGCGACAGCGTTAACCAATTGTCCCTGTGATGTGAGCATAGCTAAATTACGCAGCATCGTGTTAATATCATTATCTACATACAATCCAGCACGTTTGAGAAAATCATGAATAGCATTTGTAGACAAATCATTAATAGATAAATCTGCAAGCGGCATAGCATCCCAGGTATGTCCGGTAGTCTGTTCCATTAACCGCATTATTTCATCACGAGATAATTGCTGATTACTTCTGCCTACACGAATAAAAGACTTGCCATAAGCAAACACTGGTTTAATCGGACTGGCATCAACCTGAACATTTATTACAACATTATTATCAATTCCTTCAAAAGTAATTGAAGGGTATTGTTGTGGTTCGGTATTAATTTTAATATCACGGGCTAAATCTTCCAATGTGGTACGACCAAGCTGTACACCAACTCTTTTACCATCCGGTGCTATCCCAACGCATATTGTGCCGCCTTGAGAAGTAGCAAAAGCTGCCACGCTTTCGACAATACTTTTTATTTCGCCAAGCGATGTTTTATATTCTAAAAATTGTGATTCAGATGCTGTCATAATTCTTATTATACAACTCATATTTAATCTACTCAATAGCTGTAAATAAAACTGCCGTTTACTTAAAACCCACACATCATACAAAATAAACACATTTTAAGATATCCAATACCTTTATGCAAAAAACAAACATATTTCCCCTTTATTTTGTTAATTTTATGCGCGCACTATTGCATACACCAATACTTTTATGTTAATATCTATTCACAAGGAGCAAAATATGTCTTTTTCACCATTATACAGCAAATCATCTTTCCCATTGCAGGATATTGAGAAGGCTGAATTGTATCGTGAACAGTTCCCTTATTCAGAGATTCCACGCATCATATTTGACGGGGTTGACGTTCCCATGTCGCCGGCAAAAGATATTTGGATTACCGATACTACATTTCGCGATGGTCAGCAGTCGCGTCCGCCATATACACCGGAACAAATAGTAAAGATATTCGACCTGCTGCATAAATTAAGCGGTCCCAACGGTGTGATTCGCCAGAGCGAATTCTTTATCTACAGCCAGCGCGACCGCAAAGCGGTGGAAAGCTGCCTGGAACGCGGGTATCAATTCCCCGAAGTTACCAGTTGGATTCGCGCCGATGCCAGCGATCTGGAATTGGTGAAGTCATTCGGTATCAAAGAAACCGGCATTTTAACCTCGATTTCCGATTACCATATTTTCCTGAAATTAAAGAAAACCCGCGCCAAAGCGATGGATGATTATCTGGGAATCGTGAAGGCGACTCTGGACGAAGGAATTATTCCCCGCTGTCATTTTGAAGATATTACCCGCGCCGATATTCATGGTTTCTGCCTGCCATTTGCAGAAGAATTGCTGAAACTGTCGCAGGAATACAAAATGCCGGTGAAAGTGCGCTTGTGCGATACCATGGGTTATGGCCTGACCTTCCCGCAGGTTTCACTGCCGCGCAGCATACCCCGCATGATTCACGCTTTTGTCCACGAATTGGGCTACCCCGGCGAATTGCTGGAATGGCACGGCCACAACGATTTCCACAAGGTACACACCAACGCGGTAACCACCTGGCTGTACGGCATCAGCGCGCTGAACGCCTCGCTGCTGGGTTATGGCGAACGCACTGGCAACCCGCCCCTGGAAGGTGCCATCATCGAATATATCAGCCTGCTTGGAAATACCAATGGCATTGACACCACCGTCATTACCGAAATTGCTGACTATTTCCGGGGTGAAATCAAAGCGTTTATTCCGTCAAATTATCCATTCGTCGGCAGCGAATTCAACACCACTCGCGCCGGAATCCACGCTGACGGTCTGTTGAAAAACCCGGAAATTTACAATATTTTCGATACCGAAGTTATTCTTAATCGACCGTTGAAAATCACCATCACTGACAAATCCGGCGTTGCCGGCATCGCTGGCTGGATAAATGAAAATATACCGCAGATAACCGGGGTTGCGTTAAGCGAACCAGTAAGTAAACGCCACCCGGGCATCAAACATATCAACAGTTGGATTTTAGAACAATACGACCAGGGACGTACCACCAGTATATCGCCGGATGAATTGGAAGCGCAGACCCGCCATTACCTGCCGTCGCTGTTCGTATCCGACTTTGAAAAAGTACAACAGGAAGCTATCCAGAAAGCGGTGCATCTGGCAGAAAAGATATCAGAATCAGAAGAAATGGACAGCCTGGAATCAGAACAGGTTGAAAAGTTCCTGCATTCCCTCACCAGCCGTGAAGGCAGCATCCAGCTTATCGCCATCACCGACACTAATGGCGACCGCATATCACAGGTGCATACTCAGCGCGGTGAGAAACCGCTATTCCGCAACCTGTTAACGAAAAATTTCAAGGAAAAAGAGTGGTTTACCAAAGTAATAGAAACAGACGGCCCATATTACTCCGACTTGTATTTTTCAAGATACACCCAGGAGCTGACCATAACCGTAGCGATGCCCATCCACAACCCGGCTGGTGAATTATGCGCCGTCATGGACATCGACTTCAAGTTCAACGAACTATCCAAAATGCTCACCGTCATCCCGGATGAAATTTTGGATTTAAAAGAATATTGATTTATTAGTCAAAGTAAGAAAACACCAGACTGCAAAGAAACTTTTACTCTCTTTGCAGTCTGGTATCTTTTTGAATTAATAATTGAACAGGCTCATGTAAAACTATACTAACTGTATAATCAACCAAACCACCCCCTACCCCCTCCTTGGCAAGGAGGGGAGTTATGATAATTACGTGATAAAATAATGGATGCTTTAATAATCAAAACCTTCATTTTAAACTCCCCTCCTTGCTAAGGAGGGGTGGCCGAAGGTCGTGGTGGTTTTCGCCTACCACAAGCCTTCAACATAAAAATATAATAAAATATGTGTCGCAAAAGCCTCTAAATATTGAAATAAATAAATTTCAGCATCATACCAGATGAAATATTGGATTTGGGAGTATAATAAAAATA
>Ga0194052_1001923_pt1 | contig 11649 bp, 13 predicted proteins | sample SepL226m_MetaG_FD_160117 | JGI IMG/M metagenome (GOLD analysis project Ga0194052, IMG submission 160117) | Anoxic zone freshwater microbial communities from boreal shield lake in IISD Experimental Lakes Area, Ontario, Canada - Sep2016-L227-6m | ecosystem: Environmental > Aquatic > Freshwater >... | reverse complement strand
CAAAGGAACGGCGGCACTGGTGAAGGCCACCGAGGGTGCGATCAGTTATAACGAGTTGTCGTTCGCTCTGCAGCAGGGGCTTTTCGCCGCGGAGATCAAGACCCCGGCAAGCCGCCGGTCGTTACGGCCGGTGCGTATCGGCACCGACACGATCGGCAAGACCATCGCCGGCGCGCACATCGTCGGCACCGGCAACGACCTGGTGCTCGACACCTCGTCGTTCTACAACCCCGCCCAACCCGACGTGTACCCGATCGTCCATGCCACCTACGAGATCGTCTGCTCGCGATACCCCAGCGAGGAAGCCAGGGCCGTCAAGGCGTTCCTGCAGGCGGCGATCGGACCCGGCCAGGTTGAGCTGGCGAAAATCGGCTATATCCCGCTGTCGCCCGCCTTCCAGTCGAGGGTCTCCAGCGCCGTCGACGCGATCGGCGCGGTCGGCGGTCACCTTCCCGACTGACGGGTGTTCGGCCCCGTCAGTCACGCGCGAAGGCGAGCGCGAACTCCTTGTCCAGGTCCTCATACGGCCGCCCGGACAGGTCGACGTTCACACGGGCGATGGTTCCCCCGCTGAACGCGAACGGCGATGCGTAGCACTGCGCGACACCAGATCCGCCGTTGCGCCCGACGGTGATCCCGGCGCCCGCGAGCCCGAACGTCCCGGGGTGCGTGACCATATCGGCGAACGAACCGACTGCGGTGCCGTCGACGTACAGCGTCGCGTCCCCCAGCGGCGTGTGGCTGTTCCGCACCGTCCCCGTCCGCGAATAGCGCACGCCGAACACGTGCTCCCCCACAGGAACCGGGCCGGAGGACGAGATCAGCTGTTCGCGCTCACCGAGGAAGTTGTAGACGTAGTGCAACCGACCGTCCTGGATGAACAGCACGTGCCCGCCGTGGGCACCGCCCTGCTTGAACAGCACGCCCTCGGCGGCGGCAGTGTCCACGGTCACCTCAGCCAGGACCGCGAACGAACGACCGCGGATTTCTGGGGCGGCGCCCACACCGACGCCGGCGCAATCGGGATAGTAGGTGTAGAAGTCGCGTTCACCGGTCAGCGACGGCCGGTACCGCGTCATGGTCTCGAAAATATTGAGGTCCGCCAACGGCAGGCCGTTGTACTTAGCCGCCTCGGCGAACCACAGTTCCTTGAGTTCCTCGAGCTTGCCCGGGTGCTCGGCGGCCAGGTCGTGGCACTGACTGCGGTCGGCCTCGATGTGGAACAGCTCCCAGCGATCGGTGTCGAAATGCGACCAGCCGGCCGGACAGGCCGCGTGGACGGTGTTGGCGAACCAGCCCTCGTGCCATATCCCGCGGGTGCCGAGCATGGTGTAGAACTGTGTCCCTTTGCCGGTGTCGGCCGCGGGATCGTTCAGCGCCGCTGTGAAACTCACTCCGTCCAGGGGTTTCTGCGGAATACCCTTCACGGTCTCCGGCGGGGTGATACCCAGCAGGTCGTAGACGGTGGGTGTGATGTCGCAGACGCTGACGTAGTTGTCGCGCACCTCGCCGTGCGCGGCGATGCCGTTCGGCCACGAGATGATCGCCGTATCGGCGATGCCGCCCTCGTGGGAGGCGTAGCGCTTGTACAGCTTGTAGGGCGTGTTAAAGGCCATCGCCCAGCCGATCGGGTAATGGTTGTAGGTCCGCGGCCCGCCGAGTTGGTCGAAGAGTTTCATGCTTTCTTCGACGGTGTCGATGTAACCGTTGAAGAACTTGCCTTCGTTCACCGACCCGTTCGGGCCGCCCTCGCCGCTGGCGCCATTGTCGGAGATCACCACGATAATGGTGTTGTCCAGTTGGCCGGATTCCTCCAAATAGTCGAGGATGCGACCGATTTGGGCGTCGGTGTAACTCAGAAACCCGGCGAACACCTCGGCCAACCGGCTGAACAGCCGCTTCTCCTGGTCGTCGAGTGAGTCCCAGGGCCGGACCGTGTCCTGCAGCGGCCACGGCTGGCCGTCCGGCCCGGTGACGTCGAGGTACGGGTTGACGGGCGACAGCTCGGTCTCGGGCGGCACGATGCCCCTCGACTTCTGTCTCTCCAGCACGATCTCGCGGTACCGCTCGTAGCCCATGTCGAAGCGGCCGGCGTACTTGTCGGCCCACTCTGCGGACACATGGTGTGGCGCGTGTCCGGCACCGGGGCACACGTAGCTGAACCACGGCTTGTCCGGCGCGATCACCTTGGCATCACGGATGAACTCGATGGTCCTGTCAGCGATGTCCTTGGAGAGGTGATAGCCGTCCTCGGGCGTCCCCGGAGGTGTCACCTGGTGGTTGTCGTAGACGAGGTCCGGATACCACTGGTCGGTCTCGCCCCCCATGAAACCGTAGAACCGTTCGAAGCCGCGCGAGGTGGGCCAATGCCGCTTGGTCGCGGCCAGATTGGACTCCTCGAGGGGCGTCAGGTGCCACTTGCCGATGCAGTAGGTGTTGTAGCCGCGTTCGACCAGAACCTCGGAGAGCAGGGCGGTGTCGGCCGGGATGCGCCCGTTGGAATTCGGGAAGCCCTCGGTGAACTCTTCGATGGTCGCCATGCCGACGGTGGTGGCATTGCGACCTGTCAGCAGGGACGCCCTCGTCGGCGAGCACAGCGCGGTGGTGTGGAACTGGGACAGTCGAACACCGCGGTCGGCAATCCGAGCCATGGCGGGCATCTCCACCAGACCACCGAAGCAGTCCCAAGTCGCGATCCCGGTGTCATCCCAGACCAGATAGAGGACGTTGGGTGCGTCCTTGGGGGCGGTCGGCGCGGCGTACGGTTCCCAGTCGGGGTCGGAGTCCCGGATGTCGAGCTTGATCTTTCCGTTGAACCGCCGTGCCCCTGGTGCCATCACTGGCCTCGCTTCCCCGTTTGTGGCTACTTGGCCCGCTCCAGAATCTCGACAAGCCGCCAGCGCTTGGTCGCCGACGTCGGACGCGTCTCCATCAGCGAGACACGGTCACCGATGCCCGCGTCGCCGTTCTCGTCGTGCGCCTTGACCTTGGTGGTGGTGCGGATGATTTTGCCGTAGAGCGGGTGACGAACACGGTCTTCCAGCTCGACCACGATGGTCTTCTGCATCTTGTCACTCACGACGTAACCGATGCGGACCTTGCGTCGGCCGCGCGACTTCGGCGCGGCGGGAGTGTTCTTGGGACCCTTATCCTTCGGCGCGGCCTCCTTCGAGGCGGCCTTGCGGGGCGCGGCTTTGCCTTCTGCCATCACGATTCCTTGCTTCCGTCGGTGCCGTCCGGCCCAGAGGCGAGGCCCAGTTCTCGTTCCCGCATGACCGTGTAGATGCGAGCGATCTCGTGGCGCACCAAGCGGAGTCGGCGGTTGTTGTTCAGCTGTCCTGTCGCCATCTGGAAGCGCAGATTGAAAAGTTCCTCTTTCGATTCGCGCAGGCGCTCGATCAACTCGTCCTCGGTGAGCTCACGCAGGTCACCGGTTGTTGTTCCCACTGCCATCAGAACTGTTCCTCCCGGGTCACGATTCGCGCCTTGATCGGCAGCTTGTGGATTGCTCGGGTCAGCGCCTCGCGGGCGACCGACTCGACGGGGTAACTCAACTCGAACAGCACCCGTCCCGGCTTGACGTTGACCACCCACCACTCCGGCGATCCCTTACCCGAACCCATCCGGGTTTCTGCGGGCTTCTTGGTCAGCGGGCGGTCGGGAAAGACATTGATCCACACCTTGCCGCCACGCTTGATGTGCCGGTTGATGGCGATACGGGCTGCCTCGATCTGCCGGTTGGTCACGTAGGCGTGCTCGAGAGCCTGGATGCCGTAGTCACCGAAGCTGACAGAGGTGCCGCCGCTGGCGATACCTCGCTGGCGGGGATGGTGCTGCTTGCGGTGTTTGACCCTGCGGGGAATAAGCATGATTCAGCTCTCCGTGCTCGCGGTGCTCTCGGTGCTCTCGGGTTCGGGAGCGGCCGCGATCTCACCATCCGTGGCGGACGCCTCGGCTGCTGAGCTTTCTTCACCCGCTGCGCGCCCGGCATCGGTGCTGGTCGCCGTGGTGCCCGACGCGCCGCTGCGGCGCGGACGCGCGCCCACCGGCCGCTCGCGACGTGAACGGTCGGGACCCGCCGGGACTGCGACGGCGAGTTCGCGCTTGCCGCCGACGATGTCGCCCTTATAGATCCACACCTTCACGCCGATCCGCCCGAAGGTGGTCTTGGCTTCGAAGAGGCCGTAGTCGATGTCGGCGCGCAGCGTGTGCAGAGGCACGCGCCCCTCACGGTAGAACTCCGAGCGACTCATCTCTGCACCACCGAGGCGACCCGAGCACTGCACCCGGATGCCCTTGACATTGGGCTGACGCATCGCCGACTGGATCGCCTTTCGCATCGCGCGACGGAACGCCACACGGTTGCTCAGCTGCTCGGCGACGCCTTGGGCCACCAACTGCGCCCGCGACTCCGGGTTTTTGACCTCGAGGATGTTGAGCTGCACCTGCTTGCCGGTCAGCTTCTCCAGGTCGGTGCGGATCCGGTCGGCCTCGGTGCCGCGGCGCCCAATGACGATGCCGGGGCGCGCGGTGTGAATGTCGACCCGCACCCGGTCGCGGGTGCGCTCGATCTCCACGTCGGCGATACCGGCTCGCTCCAGCCCGGTGGACAGCAGCCGGCGGATCGCGACGTCTTCCTTGACGTACTCGGCGTACTGCGCGTCGGCGTACCAGCGGGATTTCCAGTCCGTGGTGATGCCGAGCCGGAAGCCGTGCGGATTGATTTTCTGGCCCACTACTCTGAGCCTCCCTTCGACTCGGAAGCCTCAGATACCTCAGGCGCTGCAGATGCCGCCTTCGTGGCGGGTGCCTTCTTGGCAGGCGTCTTCTTGGCAGGCGTCTTCTTGGCGGGCGCCTTGTTTGCGGGCGCCTTCGTCCCAGGAGCTTTCGCCGCAGCCTTACTGGCCTCGGCGCGACGGGCCCGCGAGGCCCGTGCCGACCGATCGTCCTTCACCGGCCGACTCTCCACCACAACGGTGATGTGGCTGGTGCGCCGGCGGATCCGGAATGCGCGCCCCTGGGCGCGAGGACGGATTCGCTTGGCGGTCGGTCCCTCGTCCGCGTAGACGGTGGCGACCACCAGGGTCGCCGGGTCAAGTCCGTCGTTGTTCTGCGCGTTGGCCGCAGCGCTGGCGATCACCTTCGCCACCGGCTCGCTGGCGGCCTGTGGCGCCCAGCGCAGGATGTCCAGCGCGTCGGCCACCGACTTGCCCCGTACCAGGTCGATCATCCGGCGCGCTTTCGACGCCGATACCCGCACAAACTTCGCCGTGGCGACGGCGGACGGAAACTCGGTCGTGGTCCGTGCGGCGGTCATCTGCGCTTCGCCTTCCGGTCGTCTTTGACGTGCCCCTTGAAGGTGCGCGTCGGCGCGAATTCGCCGAGCTTGTGACCGACCATTGCCTCGGAGACGAACACCGGGACGTGCTTGCGTCCGTCGTGAACGGCAAAGGTGTGGCCGATGAAGTCAGGGATGATCGTTGAACGCCGTGACCAGGTCTTGATGACCTGCTTGGTGTTCTTGTCGTTCTGAACGTCCACCTTTTTAAGCAGGTGACCATCGACGAACGGGCCCTTCTTCAGGCTGCGTGGCATAAGTACTCCTGGGACTTCTTAGCGCGACTTCTTGCCGGTGCGCCGGCGTCGGACGATGAGGTTATTGCTGAGTTTCTTGCGGCTGCGGGTGCGGCCCTCGGGCTTGCCCCACGGGCTTACCGGGTGCCGACCACCGGAGGTCTTACCCTCCCCGCCACCGTGCGGGTGGTCCACCGGGTTCATGACCACGCCGCGGACAGTCGGGCGCTTGCCCTTCCACCGCATACGCCCGGCCTTGCCCCAGTTGATGTTCGCCTGCTCGGCATTGCCGACCTCACCGATGGTGGCGCGGCAGCGCACATCGACGCGGCGAATCTCACCGCTGGGCATCCGCAGCGACGCGTAACTGCCCTCCTTGCCGAGCAACTGGATACTCGACCCGGCCGAACGGGCCAGCTTGGCACCGCCGCCTGGCCGCAGCTCCACGGCGTGGACCACGGTGCCGGCAGGGATGTTGCGCAGGGGCAGATTGTTGCCGGGCTTGATGTCGGCATTGGCACCGGCCTCCACCACATCGCCCTGCGAGAGCCCCTGAGGAGCAATGATGTACCGCTTGTCGCCGTCGAGATAGTGCAGTAACGCGATGTTGGCGGTGCGGTTCGGGTCGTACTCGATGTGGGCGACCTTGGCGTTGACTCCGTCTTTGTCGCTGCGACGAAAGTCGACCATCCGGTAGGCGCGCTTGTGGCCACCGCCCTTGTGCCGGGTCGTGATCCGGCCGTGGGCGTTGCGCCCGCCGTGACCGTGCAGTGGGCGCACCAACGACTTCTCCGGCTCCGAGCGAGTGATCTCGGCGAAGTCGGACACGCTAGCGCCTCGACGACCGGGGGTCGTCGGCTTGTACTTGCGAATTGCCATGTCTACTAAAGTCCTTCTCTCGCGCGCGGCTAGGCCGGCGCTCCGAACAGGTCGATCGGCTTGCTACCCGGCGCCAGGGTGACGATGGCCCGCTTGGTGTTCTTGCGCGTGCCGTAGCCGCTCTTGGTGCGCTTGCGCTTGCCCTGCCGATTGGCGGTGTTCACCGACGCAACCTTGACGGAGAAGATCTTCTCGATGGCGATCTTGATCTGCGTCTTGTTCGAATCGGGGTGAACCACGAACGTGTACACATTGTTGTCGAGCAGTCCGTAGGACTTCTCGGAGATGACGGGCGCGAGGATGATGTCACGCGGGTCCGCGATGGTCGCCATCAGGCCGAGACCTCCTCGGAAGTGGCGGTGGCCGCGCTGGCCGCATTAGCGGCGATATAGGCGTTGAGCGCCTCGACACTGAACACCACGTCGTCGGAACGCAGCACGTCATAGGTGTTGAGTTGGTCGGGGGCCAGGATGTGCACACCGGGCAGGTTGCGCACGCTCTTGGCGCCGGCCTCGTCGCTGCGGCCGATCACCAACAGGACATGCTTGCGGTCGGACAGGGTGCCCAGAAAGGCCTTCGCGCTCTTGGTCGACGGGGTTTGGCCGACGACCACTTCAGTCACCGCATGGATGCGGCCGTTGCGGGCCCGGTCGGACAGCGCCCCGCGCAACGCCGCGGCGATCATCTTCTTCGGCGTCCGCTGGCTGTAGTCACGTGGCTGGGGGCCGTGCACCACGCCGCCGCCGGTGAACTGTGGGGCCCGCGTCGAACCTTGGCGGGCGCGCCCTGTGCCCTTCTGCCGGTACGGTTTGCGGCCACCGCCGCGGACCTCGCCACGCGTCTTAGTGGAGGCCGTACCCTGCCGCGCCGCCGCCCGTTGCGCGGTGACCACCTGGTGCATGAGGGCGATGTTGGCCGCAGCGTCGAACAACTCGGGCGGCAGCTCGATGGATCCCTCCACCTTGCCCTCCGGAGTCTTGACCTGAATTGTCAGGTTCTTCTCGTCAGCCATTACTTCTCACCTCGCTTGATCGCGCTGCGCACCATCACCAGTCCACCGGTACGCCCCGGGATGGCCCCCTTGATCAGCAGCACGCCCTTCTCGGCGTCGACCTTGTGCACGATCAAGTTTTGGACGGTCACGCGGTCGTTCCCCATCCGGCCGGCCATCCGGGTGCCCTTGAACACCCGCGCCGGCGTCGAGCAGCCTCCGATGGATCCCGGGCGGCGGTGCACCGCCTGGGCACCGTGGGAGGCGCCCTGACCGCGGAAGCCGTGCCGCTTCATCCCGCCCGCGAACCCCTTGCCCTTGGACGTTCCGGTCACGTCGACGTAGCTGCCGTCGGTGAAGATCTCCGCTGTCAACTCCTGGCCAACCTCGTATTCGGCCGCCGCATCAGGATCGTCCAGGCGCAGTTCGGCCAGGTGCCGACGAGGGTTGACACCCGCAACCGCATATTGGCCGCTCACAGGCTTGATGACCTTGCGCGGGCTGATCTCGCCGTAGGCGAGCTGCACGGCGCTGTAGCCGTCACGCTCCGGAGTGCGGATGCGCGTCACCACGTTAGGCCCGGCCTTGACCACCGTCACCGGCACGACGCGGTTGTTGACGTCAAACACCTGCGTCATGCCCAGCTTGGTGCCCAGCAGGCCCCGCCTGGGGGCAGAATTACCCGGTCTCGCCATTGTTCTCCGAGCTCCTACTGGATGTTGACGTCGACGCTGGCCGGCAGGTCGATGCGCATCAGCGCGTCGACTGTCTTCGGCGTTGGGTCAAGGATGTCGATGAGGCGCTTGTGGGTGCGCATCTCGAAGTGCTCCCGCGAGTCCTTGTACTTGTGCGGAGAGCGGATGACGCAGTACACGTTTCTCTCGGTCGGCAGCGGCACCGGACCCACGACGCTGGCACCCGTGCGGATGACCGTCTCGACGATCTTGCGCGCCGAGGCATCGATCGCCTCGTGGTCATAGGCCTTGAGCCTGATGCGGATCTTCTGTCCCGCCACGCGTTTCCTACTCTCGCTCCACTCGAAGTCCGCAAACGGACCTGAAATCCTCTGCCCTCACGTGCGCCCGCCGCGCCGAACGGGCCAACCGGTTTCGGTCGGTCGCGCTTCGCGCCGGGTGATGCGCCGCTGTTCACCTGTCGTGGTCCACCGGCCCCCGCGGTCGGGCGTGTCGCCCTCGCGCAGCCTTGTCAGCGGCCACAATCGGTCGCAAACCAAGGATGGACCGGACGCGCCCGTGCGGGCGCTGGTCGTGTGCCCGACCAGGGGTGAACCCGGCGCGAGGCAACCGGCTAAGTATGCCTCAGATGATGAGTTTGGCCAAATCCCCCGGCTAGGGGTCGACTGCCACCCCCTTGCCGGATCACGAGTTGTCGGCTCGAACGAACTCCGCCGCCCGGTGCCCGAGCATGACGATCGTGGCGTGCGGGCCGCGGCTGGTGATCGCCGGCAGTACGGAGCCGTCGATCACCCACAGGTTCTCGAGCCCGCGGACGCGGCACCGATGGTCGACCACGGCCCGGGTGTCCCCGTCGGCACCCATCGGCGCCGTGCCGCACAGGTGCTGCGATGTCGACCACGCCGCGGGTCCGGCATCTGCGCCGGCACCCGTCAGTTCACGGGCAACCTCGCTGCCCCGCCGGAGCGCGGCCACATCCCCGGGCTCGCTGTCGTAGCGGTGCTCGATGACCGGGGGCACGCCGGGATCGCCGGAGACCAGCGTCAGGCGTCCGCGCGCCCGCGGCCGCATGAGCGCCACTCCGATGTGCGGCGGGTCGGGACAGACGGACGTGTGCACGCCGGTCATGGCCCCAAAGCCGCATGTATAGGGCCGGATTTCGAGGTCGTCGATGCTGAGCACCACTTCCAGCACGGGCCGGCCGGGGGCCGGCGTCCAGTCGGTCGGCACCACCCATTCGGGGTGATCGCTGAACGCCGTCCCGACCGGCAGCGCCGCCACCACAGGCAGGCCCGCGGTCCGCAGCATGCCCGGTTCGCCGACTCCGGACAGCATCAACAGGTGAGCCGACGGAATCGCCCCGCCGCACAGAACGATTCGATCAGCGGTGAACGACGTCGGACCCTGCGGCCCGATCGCGTCGACGCCCACCGCGTTCGCTCCGGTAAACCGCAGCCGCAACGCCCGCGTCCGGGCCCGCAGTGTCAGGTTGGGCCGCCTCAGAGCCGGCGCCAAGTATGCCGCGCCGGGTCCGATGCGCACCCCGTCGGCGATGTTGAGCGGGACGGCCCCCACTCCCGAATCGCACCCTCGCCCGGGGTCATTGAGGTCGGTGATCCATTCGAAGCCCGCGCGGTCGGCGGCGGCAATGAAACGTTCGCTGATGCCGACCATGTCACGGGTCCGGCGCACCGGGATGGGGCCGCTGTCGCCATGGGCGGGGCCGTCGAAGTCGAGATCGGTCTCGATGGCGCGGTAGCTGTTGAGGACGTCCGACCACGCCCACCCGGGTATCGACAGGCGGTCGAAGTCGCTCGGCAGTCCGCGGCAGAAGTAGCCACCGTTGACGGCGCCGGACCCTCCGACCGTCGCCCCTCGCACGATGGTCAACAGGCGAGCCGGGTCGTCGGTGAGCCGGGTCTCATACCGCGCGACCAGGCGGCTTCCGACGCCGATCGGGAGGCGCAGGCCGTTGGCGGCCAAAGCCAGCAACTCCGGATCAGCGAGTGCGGGGCCCGCCTCAAGGACCGTCACAGTGCGGTCGGTATCGGTGGACAACCTTTCGGCGACAACGGATCCGGCGCTGCCGGCGCCGACGATCAGCACATCGCTGTGCAGGGCGGTTGCGGTCAAGGCGGCGGCTAGGTCCGGATCTGCGGCTTGAGCGCGCGGACGTTGCGTTGGCGCGCCACGCCACGCCACAGCCCGAGACCGTAGGCGAGATCATCGGCACGCTTGAGCACAAGATAGGCCAACGGCCCGATCGGCTCGGACCCCTCACCAGCGTCCCGGCGACGCAGCCAGTCCACGACGCCGTCGGTGACGGCGGCGACCAGCAGGACGCGTCTGAATCGGCGAAACAGAACGGCGGCCGGCAGTGCCAGCGGCCAGTAGTGCCGGCACAGGGCCGAGGCCAACTGCAGCGCCGCCGACCACAGGCCGCGGGCCGCGATCACCAGCACGTCGGCCTGCGACGTGTCCGCGCCGCGCATGGCCCTCGCGATGCGGACACCCGTCGCGACCGCGACCCCGAGCGACGCGAGGCGCGACATGCGCGTCCCCAGCGACATCAGGATCCAGGCCGTCAAGGCCAGCCCGGAGATCACCACCGGCGCCGTCTTTTCCGGATGGCGGACCGACAGCGGAGCAGCCGAAGCACCGTAAAACGCCTTGCGCGCAAGCCAGTCGCGCAGGCCGGTGCGGTGATCGTGGGTAACCAGCGCGATCGGCTCGTAGCGTAGCCGGGTGCCCGCCTCGATGAGCCGCCAGCACAGGTCGACGTCCTCGCCGGACACCATGGTCTCGTCGAATCCGCCTATCTCGCGCAGCGAAGAGCACCGGCAGACGTTGGCCGCGCTGGGAACGTAGGAGACCGTGCTGTGCGGCAGGACCGGAGCTTCGCGCTCACCGAGATCCAGCGACGAGTGCACCGACTCGTAACGAGCCACCACGTTGCCGCTGTCCGGCGGGCCGACGATGCGCGGTGCGACCAATGCGACCGCGGGATCGCAGAAATGCCCGAGCAGGGCCTCGAGCCAGCCCCGGCGCGGCGTGACGTCGGAATCCAGAAATGCGACGAAGTCGGTCGTGCAGGCCGCGAGCCCGGTGTTGCGGGCGGCAGCCGGCCCCCTGCTGCGGACGTGGCGCAGCACCTCCACATCGCAGTGGACGCCGACGAAGTCGTCGGCCGAGATCGGCGGCGACGAGCCGTCGTCGACTACGATCACGCGCATGCCCCGCAGCGAGCTCACCAGGCATCGCACCCCGGACGGGTTGTCCCGCAGGGGAATGACGACCGTCACGTCGTTGTGCGAGGGGCCGCCCACCGGCCGGGGGTGGGCCACCGTGGCGTCCATCAGAGTCCGGGCCAACTGGGCACTGACGTCGTCACGGACCTTCAGCCGGCCGTCGCACAGCATGTCCCGGGCGGCGGGCGCCAACTTCAGCAGCCGGGTGGGCGACCCGCCGAGCAGGGCCGAGCCGTGACCGAGAACCCGCACCCGGCGGTCG
>Ga0194052_1001922_pt1 | contig 11661 bp, 9 predicted proteins | sample SepL226m_MetaG_FD_160117 | JGI IMG/M metagenome (GOLD analysis project Ga0194052, IMG submission 160117) | Anoxic zone freshwater microbial communities from boreal shield lake in IISD Experimental Lakes Area, Ontario, Canada - Sep2016-L227-6m | ecosystem: Environmental > Aquatic > Freshwater >... | reverse complement strand
TTGGCCGGACAGGTGCGATAACCGGGCGCATGAATCTGTTTCAATTCGCTCAAGACGTTAAGAAAAAACTTTGTTTGCCGAATGTAAAAATTTCCGGAAATCCGCTTATGTTGGTTCAGCGGGCCGCAGTTTGTTCCGGAAGCGGATCAAGTCTCCTGAATGCTTTTTTTGCTTCAACCGCCGATGTGTATATCAGTGGTGATCTCCGGTATCACGATGCCAGAGCTGCTGAATCGGCTGGGAAGGCATTGCTCGATATTGGACATTTTGCATCCGAACACCTTATGATCGAACCGGTCTGCGATTATCTTCGCAGGCAAATATCAATCGCTTCCTGGGAAATTCGTGTGGAAGCCTATCAACTTGAAAAAGACCCATTTACCATGATATAAGATAAACAGGGGGATGGACGATAGGCTATGGGTAATGGGTGAGCTGTTATGGAAACTTCCCACCTGACATAGCCCTTAACCCCAATTTATTAACCCCAACATTGCGGGTAAAGACATGAAAGATCAGATAGATATTCTTGTTTCACTGCAGGAAATTGAAATTGAATCTACAAGCGTAAATGCACACCTGTGTTCCATATCAAAACGGCTGAATGTTCTAAGCAACAGCCAGAATGAATTGGAGCAGCGCATCACGGATGAAACTGCGAAAATTGAAGAATCGAAAAAAAAGTATCGCTCTCACGAATCCGACATCAAACAGAATCAGGTCATGATTAAAAGGAGTCAGGAACGACTGAATTCCATCAAGAACAACCGGGAATATCAGGCGCTTTTAAAAGAAATTGAAGAACTTAAGCGAACCAATTCCGCAACTGAAGAACTGATGATAGATTGTCTGAATCAGATTGATGATGCGGAGAAAAAAATGGTGGCGATACAAGAAGAGCTTCAGTTGGTTCAAAATGACATTGTTCAGGAACAGCAGGTTGTCGGTGTTGAAACCGGGACGGCCGAAAAACGACTGAAAGAACTGGATCGGGAACGGCTGAAAATGTCTGGTAAAATTGATGCCGATTTGCTGAAGTTATTTCAGAAGGTTCAGTCACAGCAAGTTCGTGGAAATGCTGTTGTTCCGGTTCAGGATGCTGTCTGCCATGGATGCTTTGTCAATATTCCACCGCAAATGTATAACGAACTTCAACGGTGTGACAAATTGAGAATGTGTCCGAATTGTCAGCGGATCATATACTGGAAGCATATTTGATTAATACATGGCCGAAGCAGAACAGACGATCGCCGGATCCAACAGGGTCCGGAGGAAAGTCCGAACACCACAGGGCAGGGTGCTCCATAACGTGGAGTCGTGGCAACACGAAGGAAAGTGCAACAGAAAATATACCGCCCGGTTCTTTCGCTTTTCGCGCAGATTGCGTAAGGTGAAAACAGCTTGGTAAGGGTGAAATGGTGCGGTAAGAGCGCACCGTTCTTCGGGTGACCGAAGAAGCTTGGTAAACCCCACCTGGTGCAAGACCAAATAGGGGAGCGTTTGAAGGCGGCCCGCCTGAGCTCCCGGGTAGGTTGCATGAGGCGCCTGGCAACAGGCGTCCATAGTTGAATGATCGTCAACCGGAATCGGGTAACCGGTTCCGGATACAGGATTCGGCTTACGGGCTGCTTCGGCCATTTTTTACCGTGAAAATATTATTAAGCCAAGAATGACACGAAACAAGTAGGGGCGACCGGCCGGTCGCCCTACCGCCTCATACAAAATGTGCATTTGCTGTCCAAACAAATTTATCTCAGAAGGAGATTTAGAACGTGTCATATCCCTCTTGTGACATTCCTTTTATTGCAAAAACCCAGTTTTTTGCGCATGATCTTTTCAAATGCTGTCTGTATATTTCCAGTTTTACAACAGAGCAAAATCTGTTCACAAAGATGTTGTATTCCAAATTGACAGCTACCACCAAACTACTGGAAGATTTTTTGGATTCTCATGGCGCCAAGAACAATAAAAACTGGTATTATTTTAGAGAACTTACGGCGACACTCATTCATCTCAGTATCGGCAGTTATTCCCAAAAACATGTTTCCAATCGTCTTGTTTTTTATGGACTCGAAAATACGACTGAATTCGAAGTCCAGGGCCAAATTACACAGGCCTTTCTCAATTCGTCATTGCTGAAAATAGCACCGGCAATCCTGGAGGAAGCCCAAAGGCTGAACATCCCCATACCTGAAAAAGGTTATGAACCTTCCGATTTTCCGACTGCGACCACCTGTGAAATGCTGGAATCCGATGTTGATGATACGGATAAGGACCAGCAGAAAAAGCATATTGTAAAAATTGCCAGTGAGTTTCTTAGTATCGCCGGCAACTTTGATCAACTGGGTTTTTATGAACCATTAGATATTCAGGAAATTCGGGCGATTGTTCCGGAAAAAGTCAATGAAGTCGAAATTCGCCGTTTTGAGATGCTGGTACACAATCTTCAGTCTTCATTTGATACCTATGTGATTCACGGAGGTTATCGGTTTGGAAAGCGAAAGCTGACGGACCTGCGCGGACATTTTTCTGTCGTCTTTCATCTGCTTCAGATGACAGGACGGCTCCTTCACCTTTATGAGCGGCATCTTCATGAAGCCGGATATAAAAATACCTATAAAATGGTTCAGAATCGGCTTTCTTCCTTGGTAGATCCAGAGACACTTCTGGACCGGACCATCAATTACGGTCTCTATTATGCCTGTCATTTTCTGAACACCGGAAAAAAGCTGGCGCGGGAAATCCTGAACGAGAATATTGAACGATCATCCATTAAAGTTGGCATTCCGGTAGCCTTGGGGTTTCACAGTCGGCCAAGTCTTCTGGTGGCTAAAATTGTTCAATATTATGGCGGACAGGTCGAACTTTGTGTCGGAAGTGACCGGTTTGATGCCAGCAGCGTTCTTGATATTCAATGGGCCGGCGGAAAGATTCACAAGGAAAATGTTACGGAAGTGATCTTTGAAGGTGATACCAGGGCCCTGGCCGATATTGAAATTCTGGCTGGTGTTAACTACGGGGAAGATACGATGGGAAAAGGGGTTCTGCTTCCAAAAGAACTGAAGTATCTTAGATAATTACGAGTAACGAATTATAAGTTACAAGTTACGAATTCCCGTAGCGCATACCGGATCACTTGATACAACGATTGTTCATAATTCATAATTCATAATTAATCATGTCTGTATCAGCCATTATCGTTGCCGGAGGAAAGGGTATTCGAATGGGTGCCGCCATACGCAAGCAGTACATGCTGCTGGCGGGTAAGCCCATCGTCTGTCATACGTTGGAAGTCTTCGACTTGTGCCATTGCATCAGAGAGATTTATCTAGTGGTTCCACCCGGCGACCTGGATAACTGCCCTGAAAGATGGATTTCTTCCCTGACCTTGCATAAAAAAGTTCATCTTGTTGCAGGAGGCATAGAGCGGCAGGATTCGGTTTATCGAGGAATTCAGGCAATTTCGGGACAGTTATGTGAAGTCGTGGTGATTCACGATGCAGTTCGTCCCTTTGTCAGCTCCGATATAATCGAAGCCTGCGTCGCCGAGGCGCGTGTATCGGGTGCCTGCATCGTTGGAATGCCTGCGATGGACACGGCAAAACTGGTGCATTCAGGTCAGATTGAACGTACGCTGGATCGAAATGCTATATGGCTTGCTCAGACGCCGCAGGCTTTCGATTTGAACCTGATCAGGATGGCCCATGAAAAAGCCAGGCTGGATCACTTCATGGGAACCGATGATGCCATGCTGGTTGAGCGTTTGGGACGAAAGATCCGGATCATTCCGGGTTCCAAGCTAAACATGAAAATTACAACTCCAGAGGATCTGTATCTGGCGGAGGGGATATTTAAACGAAAATCTTGCAATATGGAAAAATAAGCGAAATATAAGGAATAAGCCATAAACGATACCATTTTTATCGTAACACAAACATATTATCAATATAACAAGGAGTTATTGAATGAAAAAACGAATCAGAAAAAAACTGAATTTGGGAGAATTTAAAGAAACAGGATTCGAGATCACCTGGAAAAATCAGGAATTCCAGGATGCGGATTTTGACAAATTTATTCAGGAATTCCTGGATGCAATTGAGTCCAAAGGGCTCGTATTCATAGGCGGCTGCTCCGTTGAGGATTCCTTGGAAGGGATCATTGCCAGAAACGAACGGTATTCCTGCCCGGATGCAGCGGACATGGAATTTGTTTCAGACTGGTTCAAATCCCGGACCGATATCAAGGAATTTGCTGTGGGCCACACGATTGATTTGTGGTATGAGTCCGAATGCTGCTGTGACATCGAAGCATAAGGGAGTTATTAATTAACGACATGGGAAGACAATGATCATGGGCGAATGATCCGGAAGAGTCAGTAGCAGAGTCATATACAACTTAATGGGTGGAGGATATAATCAGTGGCTCCTCATCATGAAAAATCAATGAACTTAACGGAATACGCACCTGGGCAAGATCAGTTGGATAAAATTGAACAGATTCTTCTTACGGATCTGATTGCAAGCGGTGTTCACTGTGTCTTGCTTATTGACTTTGCCGGCAACATCATTGCGCAAGGGGATAACGGACAATCCCGGATTGATGTTTATTCTCTTGCAGCCCTTTCAGCGGCCAATTTTGGGGCTGTAGAGGCAATGGCGAAAATTGTGGGTCAAGAAGAATTCGCCCTGCTTTTTCATAAGGGAGAAACAGGAAGTTTATACTTCAGCAAAGTGAATAACGAATTGCTGATCATCTCGGTGTTTGGAAAAGAAATTATTCTGGGGCTTCTGCGCATGAAAGTGGCAGATGCCATATTGAAAATCCAGCAAATTTGGAAATCCACCTAAATAAACAATCTATTGAAGGATTTATCAGGAAGGAATTTCTGCATTGGCGTTTATCAATATGAAAAATAAAGAGATTCAGGCCAAGATTGTTTATTACGGACCTGGCCGAGGTGGGAAAACTTCCAACCTGGAGTATATCTATAAGCAGTTTCGAGATCGTATCCCTTCAGATATGGTCAGTATTAAGACACATGGAGATAGGACGCTTTTTTTCGATTTTCTTCCATTTGAGGTCGGCAAGATCATGGGGTATTCGACTCGAATACAACTATATACTGTTCCAGGACAGGTGAAGTATGATGCTACTCGAAGGCTTGTTTTAAAGGGGGTTGACGGCATCGTATTTGTAGCGGATTCATTGGTGGTTCAGCGGGAAAAAAATCTGATTTCCCTAAAAAATCTTCAGATTAACCTGGCGGCTCACAAAAAAGATATTTTTCATGTCCCTCTTGTTCTGCAATACAATAAAAGGGATCTGGACGAACCTGGAATTCCCATTCTTTCCCTTGAAACCCTTGAAAATGATCTGAACCGCCAGTTAAAAGTCCCTTCATTTCCCGCAAGCGCACTAAATGGGGATAATGTTGTGCTTACCCTTAAAAGAGTTATTGCCCTTACGATTGCATCTTTTCAGAAGAGGCTATAATAGGAGAGGCATTTCATGCATTCAAAACGTGTCCGCGGCACAGAAATTGAAGAACAATTGGATGATCTTTTGGGTCAGGATAGCTCAACTGGGCTTTCATCAGGTGATTCAGAAAAGGAGAGTTCATCTGTGTCACCTCTGACATCCTTGAAATCCATAGTTCTGTCCATGGATTGGGAAATTAACGATTCAATTTTAAAAGAGTTTATTCAGGAGTTGAATCGGCTAAAGGCCGTTTTTAAACAGGATGGGATCGTGGTGAAATCGCTTCAGTTACTGGAAGCGATTGGTAAGTATATCCTGCAAAAAAAAGCCTTGACCCACCCGGATTCCATCAAGCTGCTGCAATCCATATATCGCGACCTGGAAATTCTTCTGTTATCCAAAGGAATTTCAGAAACTGTCAGACGAAACATTCTTATTGATGAAGTCGCTCAGTTCATGAAACTAAAGGAAAAACTCGTTGCACCTTCCAGGCCCGTGGTTGGGTACCTGTCCGAAAAATCTGGAGTAGGGGCGGGCTCCAAACTCGCCCCTACTCCAGACCGCCATGCATCGGGCAGCCCTTCTTCTGATCCGGCGCTCCATGCCAAGATTGTGCCTGATAAAGAACAAAACCCTTCCCTTGAAGCTGTCCTTTCCGCCCTTGAAGAAATTAAAAAAAACATTCGTACAGAGTTCACTGCGCTAAGATCTGAACTCAAGTTGTAAGGCAAGAGAGGATAATCCCAAAAGGGAATTAAAAACCCTTTCGCTCCACTTCCTGCAATCAGGTAATAGACCCTGATATGACTATTCCAGCAGCTATACTATTTCTCTGTTTCTGCAAAGTATTTTTAACCCCTTTGAAACCACAAGAGTTTCAAGCTTTAAATCTGAGGTTTTTAAAATCATGAGCGCTACTGTCGCCCATAAACAGTCAGATATGAATACCAAGATTCGTGAGGCTGAGATGTATCAGTCCATGGGACTTTTGGAAGCCAGTCTGGAAATCTATTGCCGCTTGCTTTCGGACTCAAAAATATCGGATCTGCAAATAGAAGAGAATATTCAAAGCAGGGCCACTTCTCTTCGTACTCAAATCCAGGAGCTGGAGAAAGAAGAAGTTGGCACAGTCCCCCAGAAAGAGCTTTCCATTCTTCAGGCTAACATCATTGCTGATGAAACTCCCGAAACCCTTATGGAAAGTGCAGCCGCCCTTAAAGAGCTTGGACTATTTAAAGAGTCTGTCATTGAGTATGAAAACGCATTCGCCAAAGATCCTTTTGCTCCAGATCTGGTGAATCGGCTCATGAACTGTCTGTTTCAACTTCTCAACCCGCGCCAGATTGTGGATCATTTGTCCAACCTGATTCATGCTCATGTTATTGAGAAGCCTGAACAAGCCAAGCTTATTTTCACTATGGGGCTTGAGTTTGAAAAACTGGGGCAAAAGGATTATGCAATTGAATTGTATAAATCTGCTCTTGAAATGGGTCAAGGGGACAAAAAGATTGAGTTGCGACTGAGCGCCCTTATGACGCAACTGGCACCGGGGTCGAGGTACGATTATCTGATTCATCAAAAACTAATTACTCCGGGGCAGCTTCAGAAGGCTCTGGTCATTTCTCAAAAAACTCGAAAAAGCGTGGAATTTATTCTTATGGAAGAGTTCCACTTGAAAAAAGAAGATATCGGCAAATCCCTGTCCACGTTTTACGGCTGTCCATTCGTATCCTTTGACCCCAAACATACCGTTCCTTTTGAACTCATTCGAAGACTAAAAAAATCTTTTCTGATTCATAATGTATGGGTTCCTCTGGACTGGGGGAAGAGCGTCATGAAAATCATCGTGGATGACCCGAAGGATATCCGAAAAACCGATGATATAAAAGCTCTGATCAAAATCCCCGACATTGAGCTTTCAGTTGGAATCAAAGAAGATATCATTCTGTTCATTAATATGTTTTACGAAGAGAAGCCAGTAGATCCCAAGGAATCATCTCTTGATTTTGATGATATTGTTCCTGATATCAGCTTTGATGAAGAAAATGAAGAGGCGGTTGAGTCTATGGATGAATCCACCAGCCAGGTGGTCCGTCTGGTGGATCAGATTCTGGTGGTGGCTTACCGGAGCGGTGTTTCGGATATTCATATTGAACCATCGCCTGTTACCAATAAAACGGGGATCAGGTTCAGAATGGATGGTGTTTGTCAGGAGTATCTGAAAGTTCCGAACACAATGGCCAGGGGGATTTTATCCCGAATCAAGATCATGTGCAATCTTGATATATCCGAGCGCAGGCTGCCTCAGGACGGGAAAATAAAGTTTCGTAGAAAAGGGGTTCCACCTTTTGAGCTTCGGGTGGCGACAATTCCATCAACAGGCGGATTTGAAGATGCAGTGTTGAGGCTTTTGGCAAAGGCAGGGGCCATGAAGTTGGCGCAGATGGGATTGAATGAGCGAAATCTGAAGATCATGGAAAAGTTGTTGATTCAGCCTTATGGCATGATTCTGGTAGTGGGTCCGACTGGTTCCGGAAAAACTACAACCCTTCATGCCGCATTAGGGCACATCAATAAACCCGGCATCAAGATATGGACTGCTGAGGATCCGGTTGAAATTACGCAGGATGGGCTGCGACAAGTTGAGATAAAACCTCGAATTGGCCTGGATTTCGCCAGGGTCATGCGATCATTTCTTCGAGCAGATCCTGATGTGATCATGATTGGTGAAATGCGCGATAAAGAGACGGCATCCATCGGAATTGAGGCTTCTTTAACCGGGCATCTTGTGTTTTCGACCTTGCATACCAACAGTGCACCCGAAACCATTACCCGGCTTTTGGACATGGGGATGAATCCCCTGAACTTTTCAGATGCTTTTTTGGGCGTTCTGGCCCAGCGGCTCGTCAGAACTCTTTGCACCAACTGTCGTGAGAGCTATTCTCCAACTGAGGAAGAATTCGGTGATATTGTAACTGCTTATGGCTCTGAAGCTTTCAAACTGACTGGCATAGCTAATACCCAGGATTTTGTCCTCCATCGATCTGCAGGCTGTGATACCTGCTCAGGAAGCGGATACAAAGGGCGGATGGGAATTCATGAGCTCCTGGAAGGAACCCGGGAGACCAAGCGTTTGATTAAAAAGCAGGCATCTGCTGAAGATATTTTAAATCATGCGGCCGGTGAAGGAATGATCACTTTGAAACAGGATGCTATAGAAAAAGTTATTAAAGGTCTTACAGATATGAAAGAGGTTAACAGGGTCTGTATCGGATGACTCTGCTATTATCAAAGAAGTAGCTATACCGTCCATGTCTGTTTTCTTTGGGGTCTGTTTTCTTGGGTGGCTATTTTCTCGGAAGAACCAGAGTTGATGCTCTGGCTACTGTGCAACTGTAGAGCCATGGCAACTTACAAGGCAAAACAATGGATAAAAACGCGCTGATAGTGGATAACGATTTCTTTTTTGTCGAGTTTCTGGCCGGGATTCTTCAGAAACGCGGGTATGAAGTCTTTAAGGCTTATGATGGCAAGGAAGGTATCACCATACTTAGGGAAAGGTATGTAGATGTTTTATTTGTAGATATGGTCATGCCCAAGATTGATGGCAGGCAGATGATTCAATATACCCGACAGCAGTATCCCGATGCCCGGTTCCCGATTGTTGTGTTATCCGGGACATTGATTGAACAAATTGAAAATATCCATAAATTCGGAGCTGATTTTTATATTGCAAAAGGCCCTATCGGAACCATGTCCGGCCATATAAACCGGTTTATGGACAGTCTGGAAAAACTGTCTTTTCCGTTTCATGGTCATGTTGAAGTCCTTGAACCGGTAAAACTGTATTCCCGGCAATCAACAGCAGAATTGATCGATGCCATGGATTTTCAGGAAGCGATCCTTAAATGTATCGGAGTGGGAGTATTTATTGCGGATAAAGATGCCACAATTATCAGAGTCAATGAACAGGGGCTGGAGATAATTCATAAATCATTATGGGAGGTTCTGAACCGCCATGTTACAACGATTTTACCTCCTTCAGAGAAATTCAAACTTGTCAATGAGTTAAAAAAAATCGCCACTCATCGTGAGTTGAAGCAGATTGTTTTTTCAGTAACAATTGATTCCAAAAAGATTCGCAATACCGTATCGCTTCTGGAAGTGAATGCTGAGTTTGTAGGTTGGATCATTGTTATGGATGAAATTAGCCAGTAGGAAAAAATATCAACAAGGATATTTTTGTATCTTTTGGCTAAGATGAACAGGATAAAAGACAAAAAAACAGTTTGTTAGCTTTTTTTATCCTGGCTATCCTGTTCATCCATGTTAATTCTTTTTTCCCTACTCGTTCACTCGATTTCGCAGCGCAGCATGCGCCGCCGCCAGGCGTGCAACGGGAACCCGGAACGGAGAGCAAGACACATAAGTCAATCCCAGCTCATGACATAAATGAATGGACTGGGGGTCCCCGCCATGTTCACCGCAAATCCCGCATTCCAGATCGGGCTTAACGGATCTGCCCTTGATCAGAGCGATTTTCATCAACTCTCCCACACCTTCCCGATCAATGGTGGTAAAGGGATTGTGCGGTAAAATACCTGCTTCCAGATAGTGGACCAGAAAACTGGCTTCTGCATCATCCCGTGAAATTCCGAAAGTCGTTTGTGTCAGATCATTGGTTCCAAAAGAAAAGAAGTCTGCGTATTCAGCGATTTTTTCTGCGGTCAGCGCTGCACGGGGAATCTCGATCATGGTTCCAAATTTATAATCTATATCCATGCCCCATTCATCCATGACCTTTTTTGCTTCGGTCTCAAGTATCTCGCGTTGGGTCTTCAGCTCGTTCACATGGCAGGTGAGCGGAATCATGATTTCCGGATGAACATGAATGCCTTCCTTGGTGGCCATGCATGCAGCCTCGAATACCGCCTTGACTTGCATGATGGTTACTTCCGGAATGTGAATCCCCAGACGAACCCCGCGCATTCCCAGCATGGGATTGGATTCCCTTAGATTCTCCAGTCTTTTCAGAACAGTTTCCTTGGCCCGAATCTGGTTAAGGAGTTCATCAAGTTCATTCAGATTAGCGGCCTGTTTGATTCGAATCTTTAAATCCGCCAGATCGCGTACCAGATCAACATGGTTTGGCAGAAATTCATGAAGCGGTGGATCCAGCAGTCTAACTATGACTGGAAGCCCATCCATGATCTTAAATATGCCATAAAAATCTTCCCGCTGAAACGGCAGGATCATATCGAGGGCTTCACGCCTTTCGATGGGAAGATCTGTCATGATCATTTTCTGAACAAAAGGAAGCCGTTCGGTTTCAAAGAACATGTGTTCGGAGCGGCACAGTCCGATGCCTTCCGCTCCGTATTCCCTAGCCCTGGCGGCATCCTTGGGATAGTCGGCATTGGCCCAGACGCCAAGACGCCGGTATTTATCCGCCCAGGACAGCAGCTTGATGAGCCATGGGTCATTAATGTCCGGAATGGTTGTATTGAGTTTTCCCAGGTAAACTTCTCCGACGGTGCCGTCAATTGATATCCAGTCACCTTCCCGAATGATCTTGTCCTTCATCATGATGCGGCGTTTGATCATATCAATTCTAAGATCCGTTACACCGACCACCGCGGGCTTTCCAAACTGCCGGGCGACTAATGCCGCATGGCTGGTTCTGCCGCCCCGGCTGGTTAGAATACCTTGTGCCGCCAGCATGCCATGAACATCATCTGGCCGGGTTTCAGCCCTGACCATGATCACCTGCTTGCCTTCCTGTTTGGCCCATGATTCAGCCAGATTTGCATCCAGCGCAACCACGCCGAAGGCTGCGCCAGGGGAGACATTCAGGCCGGTTCCCAGGAAATCGCCCGAAGCTTTGGCAGCCTGTCTGGACTTGCTGTCGAACTGGGGGTGGAGAAAAAAATCCACATGATCCGGACTGACCCTGAGAACAGCTTCTTCACGGGTTATGAAACCTTCTTCGGCCATATCCACAGCAATGCGGACAGCAGCCTGCGCAGTTCGCTTACCATCGCGGGTTTGCAGCATCCACAGCTTGCCTTTTTCAATGGTAAACTCCACATCCTGCATTTCACGGTAATGGTTTTCAAGGCGTTTGGCAATGGCTTCAAATTCCATGTACGCTCTGGGCATTTCCGTTTTCAACTGGAAAATGTC
>Ga0194052_1001920_pt1 | contig 11671 bp, 9 predicted proteins | sample SepL226m_MetaG_FD_160117 | JGI IMG/M metagenome (GOLD analysis project Ga0194052, IMG submission 160117) | Anoxic zone freshwater microbial communities from boreal shield lake in IISD Experimental Lakes Area, Ontario, Canada - Sep2016-L227-6m | ecosystem: Environmental > Aquatic > Freshwater >... | reverse complement strand
GTTTCCGGCCTGTCGAATGCTGCATCCTCTTCGCTGTTGGTAAATTGCAAATTATACGTGTAAGCTATTTTCATTACATGCTCAAGGTGCGAAGGGCTTATCAGCCAAGGCTTTTTTCTTTGGCGATTTCAAAATGGATCGAGTTGGGATAGTCGGCTGCAATCCTGGCGAATGTCGCCTTGCTTTTTTCCTTGTTCCCCATTTTTTCATAAACGGAAGCCAGATTGTAAAGGCTGATATCTTTCAGGGAAGTGTCGGCGGATGTGGTAAGCGTTTCATAGTATTTGACGGCCGATTCATAGTCTTTTTTTCCTTCAAACGCATACCCCAGGCTGCTCAAAATGAGATTTCCATAAAATGGAGTATTACTGAAATCACCCAGGGCGGTTTTGTACAGGGAGATCGCCTTGTCAAATTCACCTGCCTGAAAGCAAATATTGGCGAATTCGAATCCGGCAACCTTTCCCATCCGTCTTGAGGAATAGCCATCCAGAATCCGGGTAAACGATTTGTCAACGGCCTGATACGCCTTTACCGGGTCTTTGTCTTTCATGGCCATCTGGTACTGAGCCAGGCTCTCCGCCAGAAGTGCGGATGCCTTGTTTTCTGCATGGCTTAAATACGCCTGAAAGCCTGCTGTTGCAACAAGAAGTGCAAGCACGACACAGGCAGCAATGGTTGCCTGCTGTTTATAGGTATTGAGCCATTGAATCAGTTTTCCGGAAAACGTGATGAATTCATCAGGCTCTTTCAAGAGCTTTTTGCGAGTCAGTTTTTGTGCCATGATACCTCCAAAAAAATTAGTCAGAAAAAGTCAAAATTGTTATATATCTTATCTCCGGTACAAAGCCATCAGGCCAGAAGTTTTCGAATTCGTTCCCAGCCGTCATGGGGGATGCTGGCACCAACGACTTGGCAAACTTCATATCCACAGGCCGATGCCAGTTTGCCACATTTTTCCAAAGAATACCCGTTGACCAAGCCAAACAGGAATCCGGATGCCCACAGGTCGCCGGCGCCTGTGGTGTCAACAGCACAACCGTCTCCGAGAGGCTCGACCATAAAGATATTTCCCTGTTGCGAAATATAACTGCCGCGACTGCCAATCTTCAGGACGGCGATCTCGGCCCGGGAGGAAAGACTCTCGATCATGCGTCTTTCGTCGGTATGGCCAGTAAACGCACGGGCTTCGTCTTCGTTGGCAATCAGTATATCAACAAATTCATCCACAATCCGATCAAGCAGAGCCTTGTTGGATTCAACAACCGTAAAGCTGGCAAGATCCAGAGATATCTGTGCGGAGGATTTTTTAGCCAGCGACATGGACTGTAGCATCAGCGCCGGATTAAACAGCAGATAGCCTTCGATATGAACCACTGCTGCGTTTTCAAAACAGTTTTCGTCAATTTCTTCGGGCAGAATTTCCGAAGAAGCGCCAAGATAAGTCAGCATGGACCGCTGAGCATCCGGGGTGATAATAGAAAGCACCCTGCCGGTGCGGGAAGGGGATTGCAGCAAGCGTGGCTCCACTCCGTTTTCAACCAGGCTGGCTTCAAAAAAAGCACCCATTGGCTCGGCTCCCCGTTTTCCGACAAAACGTGAAGCCCCGCCAAGTTTTGCGACACCGATAATCGTATTGCAGGCAGATCCGCCCGGAACAATGCTGGGAGAAGATTTCAGATCCGAGACAATGCTTTCGATAATTGCATAGTCAACCAGCGTCATGCCTCCCTTGACTGCTCCGGATTTGCACAGAAACGCCTCTGTCTCATGGGCGAGGATATCAACCAAGGCGGAGCCGATGCCGACAATTACATTTTTCATAGATTTTCCATATTCTTATCTTACCTTACCATACCGTGGATTCGTGAATCCATCCTTTGTCGCCATCCGCATGTTCGACCAAAATCCATTTGTTATTGCGTTTCAGGACTTTAAAGGGGATGCCCGGCCCGACAGAAAACAGGGCTTTTGCATCCGCCTTGGGTTCGGAGCGCAAACTGTTTTTATCTTTTATGGTGATGACCGAGGGCGTATTTCCAACCAGGGATTGATGAACCCATCCTTGATCTCCCTCGAAATCCTTTACCTGATACCATTCCCCTATTTTTTTAACAACAGCAAAGGGGAAGTATTTTTCGGATTTCCAGAGTACTTCAAAATTATTGCCCGCACCAGATCGAATTTTGGCCTCGGTCACAGAAACCGACAGGCGCTGTTCGGCCTGAGCTGCGCCGCAAAGCAACAGAAAAGCCATGACTCCGTAAAAGCACAGGTATTTGATTTTCATAGTGACCTTCACACACCAATACACGTAGGGGCGACCGGCCGGTCGCCCTTGCTTTCCCACAGGAAAGACCAAGTGTCCACGGATATACAGGATAATAAAAAATGTGTCAATGCAGTAGGGACGACCAGCCGGTCCCCCCTACAAGATTACCGCGGGCCTGGAATATCAAATGTCGAGCAGGAGCCGCTGGAACAGCTTCGGGTCTGGGCGGAAGCGCCCGCACCTCCGCCTCCGCCTCCGCTGCTTACGGAGAAGTTTGTACTGCTGAGAACACGTTCAATTTCATGGCCGTCACATTTGGCGCATTTCAGCTCGGCGGTATTCTGTGTGCTGGTGAAGAGTATCTCGAAACATTCATTGCATTTCAAACACTTAAATTCGTAAATCGGCATATCTAATCTCCCAATAAAATAATCAGTCGTTGGTCGTTGGCCTTCTGCACCCGAACTTCAAACCGGCAATTTTACCACAAACCGTGCGCCTTTCATAAGAGATTTTTCAAGGGTGATGGCGCCGCCATGTCTTTCCACAATACTGTGACAGATGTACAGCCCCAGTCCTGTTCCCTTGCCAACCGCTTTTGTGGTAAAAAAAGGTTTGAAAATATCCTGACGGATGGTGTCAGGAATACCCGGTCCGGTATCTTCGCACTCAAAGATAACCTGATGACGGTTTCTGTCAACAGCAGTTCTCAGAAAAATGGTTCCGCAAGATGGCGCAGTAGCCTGAATGGCATTTTGAATGATATTCAAAGCCACCTGGCCTATGCCTGCAAAATTTCCGTAAACAAGGGGCAGGTCCTCGGCATACTGCTCGCTGATTTCGATCTTCTGATTTTTGTACAGATTTCTCAGCACTTGAAGCGCATCCTTTACAACGGTGTTCAAGTCAATGGCTTCGGTATATGTTTGCGTCTGCCGGGACAGGGCCAGCAGGCTGCTGACAATGGCCTTTGCCCTGGCAAGTTCCTTTCCGGCAAAATCCAGATCATCCAGAATTGCTGAATTCAACGGTGTATCGACATCCCGTGAAGAAATATCTTCAAGGGTTGACTGAATCAGGCTCATGGCGCTGGCAAGAGGGTTGTTCAATTCGTGGGCGGCACCCGCAACAAGGGTGCCGATTGCAGCCAGACTCTCGGATCGAATCAACAATTCCATTGCTTTGTCTTTTTCGATGATTACGGTTTGAAGTTCAAGGGTTCGCTCCGCAACTTTTTCCTCGAGATTTTTGTTCAGATATTCAATTTTCTGGTAGGATTTGGCGTTTTCGATGGACAGCGAGCTTTGGTTCGCCAGGGTTTCCAGCAGGTCCATGTCATCCGCCAAAAAGAGATCTCCGGATTTTTTATCTCCAATCGCCAAAAAACCGTTCAGGGTGTTTTCAAATATAATGGGAAAGACAACGGCGGCCTGGATGCTTTCCATTTCTGCATATACCTGACGGGAAAATGCATCCTCAAATTGCTGCATCAACGGTTCTTTACGCAAGGGTTGGAGGCGGCGTTTCATCCAGATCACCATGGGGGAATTCCCGGAAAAGACCGTCGGTAACAAAGACGGGTCGTCATTGATTCGACATCGCACATAACTTGGCGACTTCGAATCATCAGATAAATACATAAAGCAGTTACTGACCTGCATGGAACCGGAAATCGTTTCGACCAGAAGGGCGGCGATCTGCCTTATATCCATTACAGCGGAAATGGTTTGACTCAAATGCTTGATGGTTTGTCTGTAGTCATATTTGCCCTTGAAGAAATACCGGTCAACCAGTATTTGTATCCGTGTTTTTACCGGGCCAAAAACAAGCGACACAACAATAAATAAAAATAGTGGGAAATATGCCGAATCCGAAGCTTTAATGTCCGTCACGGTTTTGTTGATTATTGTGACAAACAGTGAGTATATCAGCGTGAGCATGATGGAAAGAATTGAATATATAACGCTTTTTCGAATCAGTATTCCCATATCAAGCAGATCGTAACGAAAGAGTCCCACGGCAAAAATGGACAGGGGAATAAAGCTGAAATTTCCCGGCGGATATATCGAATATCCCAACAGCGGAAGAGTGTTCATGTCGATCAGAAAACCTAAAATTCCAAATCCGCAAAAAAGGTACTTCAGCCGGTTTTTCAGAATACTTTGGGTTTCCCGCTGAATGGCCTGATAGATCAGCACCAAAACATAAACCGCGGCACAGGCTGTTTCTATTACCATAAGAATGTACAGAGCGCCGCCTTTTCCATAATAGCCAAAGCTGTGCCGCTGCATTTCTGCAATAAACAAGGGGGTAGGGGTAAAGCACATAAGCATAAAAGCAAAAAGATAGGCTGAGCGGATCAGCCAGATACGTCCGGGAATTTTCAGATAGACGTGAAAAAAATGGATATAAAGGGGGATAAGATAAACGACGAAGGAATGGTCCAGACGACTGATAAAAAGAGCTGTTTGGGCGGATTTGCAGTTAAAAATCACAAGGATGTCAGTGTAGAGAAAAGCGCCCAGTATGCAAATCAAGGTAAAGAGACGGTTGATTTTGTTTTTTTTGCCATGTGAAGCGGACAGATAGGCCAGGCAGACAAAACAGCACAATGTTAGAAATGGCGGAATGCTGTATAAAAGCCTCATGGCGATTCAAGCAGTTCGCGAGCATGTTCCCAGGCAGCGGGGGTAAGGGTTTCGCCGCCCAGCATTCGCGCCAGTTCACGAACCCTGTCCTCAAAATTCAGGGCATGAATGGTTGTGATGGTCCGACCTTGCTGAACATTCTTGATTATTCTGAAATGATGGTTTCCGAATTTGGCGATCTGCGGCAAATGGGTGATGCAGATGACCTGATGATGTCCGGAAAGATACAGAAGCTTTTTTCCGACAACCTCCGCCACTCCACCGCCAATGCCTGAATCCACTTCATCAAAAATGACGGTTTCCACGGCGCCTGTATTTGAGATAATGGCTTTCAAGGCCAGTACCACCCGTGAGAGTTCTCCGCCTGAAGCAATCTGGGAAAGGGGTTTTAATGCTTCGCCCGGATTCGGGGCGATCAGAAAAACCGCCCGATCCAAGCCGTATTCGGCCATAACCTTGCCTTCACAGGTCAAAAACTGCTCGCTGCTGTCATCCGCCGGATTGCTGCGAAGGGCGATCTGAAACCGGGTATGGGGCATTTTGAGTGCGGCAAGCTCTGTTTCGACTCGCTGCGCCAAAGCTGATGCCGCCTGGGCGCGCCGGCTCGACAGGTCTGTTGACACCTGACATAACCGGGCATGGTGGCGGGTCAATGCTATTTGGGTCTCCTCCAGTGTGCTGGAAAGGTGTTCGATGGTGAACAGTTCCTTTTCGATTTCGGTCAGTCTTGTCAGAACCGCATCAAGGGATCCCCCGTACTTTCTCTTGAGTTTATGCAAGAAATCAATTCTGGCCTCGACAGCTTCAAGCCGGCCATCGTCTGTCTCGATGGTGTGAAGATAGGTTCGCAGTCCTTCGACAATATCCTCAATCCGGTACCCTGCATCTGCCAGCGCAGTGGTAAAAGATGCCAGGCCCGGATCAATCTGCGCCGCCTTGTCCATTGTTTTTCGGATGGTTGAAAGATGCTCTAGGACGGCTCCGCTTCCCACATACAGGTTCTCAATACCGTCCTGAACCGTCTGATAGAGCATTCCGGCGTGCTTTAGCCGGTTCCGGTCCTTTTCAAGTTCCAAATCTTCTGCTGGCTCAATGCGAGCTTCCGTGATTTCCTTTTTTTGAAAAGAAAGAAGATCAATACGTTCTGTCTGGCGAAGGGCGGCTGTTTGAAGGCGATGAAAATTCTGAATCAGAGGCAAAAGGGCGTGATATCCAGTATAAACTTCATTTCGAAGGGCCAAAAGATCTCTTTGCAGTCCGCCGAACTGATCTATGGTAAGCAATTGCTGATCTTCTTTTAATAGTCCCTGATGGGCATGCTGCCCGGAGATGGACGCCAGGCTTTCGGTGATGGCGGATAGAACCTGAATGGTCGCCAGTCTGCCATTGACGTAAATGCGGTGCCGATCTGTAATGGAAATTATCCGCCGGATCAGAAGCCCTTCAGCGGGGTCATGCCCGTGGGACATCATCACAGTGGCCGTGCGGCTTTCAGGTGCAATGGAAAACAATGCTTCCAGCTCTGCGGCTTCTGCGCCAGAACGGATCATGGCGGCGCCTGCGCGGCCTCCCAGCATGAGATTGACGGCCTGAAGAATGATGGATTTGCCAGCCCCGGTTTCACCGCTAAGTATCGTCAATCCTTGGGAAAAGGATATCTTGAGGTCATCAATTATGGCGAAATTTTTGATTGAAAGTTCTTGAAGCATAATGATTCGCTGAAAAACATGAGAAATGAAACAGGCTGCTCACCCACCTTGCAGCCGGATGGCCTCTTCAATGTGGTGTGTCGGATATCCCAGGATGGTGCGTACCGGGCCTGAATATTCGAGTACGGTAAAAAGCCTGCCTTTAATTCGATATTCAGAATCCCAATCAATGCCGAAATCCGCAGATGACTCATTGACTGTAAACGGCAGCTTTTCGCCGTCAAGGCTCAGGCATCTGGCTTGCCCTTCATCAGGATCCAGTATCCACGCATCTCCGGTTTCTGTAGAAAAGAAAATCAGTTTTCCCAGAGTCAATAACTGTGCTTCTCTTTTATGTGACAACTGGATGATGTTATTGGCAAGAGATATTCCGGCCTGATTGAGGGACGGGGGCTTGGGCGAAAGGGGATATTGGTGGCTGAGGGGTTTTGGTTGCGGTTTTCTGGTTCTGGACGGTTTATTTCGCTTTCCCATTTTCCCTGCTCCTAATTTTGTACGCAAACATACGCATTAAGTAATTCGCTTTCCGTTGATAGGCTTTGCAACCTGCAACTAGAATCCTGGTTGAGCAGTTTCAACCGATTGGCACTGGTTCGTTTTAGCAATATGGCTTTAACCTGTTTATGTTGTTGACGATGCTGATAAGCCGGATGCCATTCGTAAACTTGAGGTACACAGAAACGCTGAGATAATTTCTGTAAATGTTGACAAAAAATGCGGTTAGTGCTTATAAATTACTGAAATCATTAGGTGACAATGGCGGAAGTGCATGGGAATCGAACCCACCCGGGACGGTTTTAGCGCCCCACACCGGATTTGAAGTCCGGGAGCCCCACCAGTGAGCTGTGCACTTCCATGCCTTACTTATGTATTATGTTCCATTGGATTGTCAATCTTTTTATAATATTCACGCAATTTCACAAACCTTTTCCGTTCGATAAAAGCCATCTCCTTACCAGGGTGAGTGCATCTTCGCGACTGGCAAGTGTCTGCAAAAGACTGGCTTCTTCAACAACATCAAGAATTATTTTGAATGTCGCCGATGGCTTCAACCCGAACAGGGTAATCAGGTCATGACCGTTTATCAGAGGCGCTTCTCTCTTTCTCGGCACAAAATCCTGAAAATAACTTTTCAACATATCTCCGATAAAACACAGAAAGGACGGATCAACGTCGCAGACTTTTTCAGTCTTCGCGCAGGCATCCGCCAGCGCATGGATCAACAGGTCCGGAGCATGGCCAGTTTCGTCAATGGTCAGTGATCTGAAAAACCGGACAATTCCTTTTCGGGTCAGTGTTTGATTCTGGTGAGCCTGATATAATAAAACCGGTCGCAAGTGGTTTTGTATCAGCAGACATAGATATTCCGTGTCCTTGCTTGAAAATTTCAGACGGGTTAGTATTTCTTTGGCAAGCTCGGAGCCTTTTTTTTCATGACCCCAAAAATGAACAGCACCGGCAAGATCAACCGACCGGGTCAGGGGCTTTCCAATATCATGCAGCAGCATGGCCAGTTTCATCAATGGCTTCATGCGGTCTTCAATTCCATTTATCGCTATCAGAAGAGAATCGTTTCCTTCGATATCCTTGCCGTTCAGAAAGGATTCCAGATGCCGACAGGCATTCAGTGTGTGATCCAGCACATTGAACCGGTGGTGGTGATTCTGCGTACATGCAAACTCGGCGGCAATCTCGGGAAACAAATTAAACAACAGACCGGAGTCGCTCATTTTTTGCAGATATTCGCCTGCGCAGGGTGCGGTAAGCAGCTTTATCGCCTCTTCCCGAATCCGCTCTCCTGCAGGCCGGCCAATGAGGTGGCCATGGGTTTTAACTGCCGATTCCGTCCTTGTTTCAATTTCAAAATCAAGTGTGGCGGCAAAGCGATAGGTCCGAAGCAGTCGAAGGGGATCACGAAGAAATGCCTGTTCAGAAACCATACGAATGGTTTTATTCGCCAAATCTTTTTGTCCCTGCATCGGATCAAGAAACGACCTATTGTCCAACCGAATGGCCATGGCATTGATAGTAAAATCGCGAAGACGCAGATCGGATTCAATCGAACCGCCTTCCATCTGAACCATATCTATCGTATAATCCTTGAATTGACCCCGAAGGACAGCCTGTCGGTTTTTCCCCATTTTAAAAAAGGAACCGCCAATACAGGCGAGAGATTTGGCAAGTGCTTTCGGGTCTTCCGGAACAACGATATCATAATCGGTCGGAATTCTGCCCATCAGGATATCACGGACGGCCCCGCCGACCAGATAAGCGTTACTGTCTCTTGAAATAAAATCAAGAATTGGCATAGCTCTAAAAAGAGCGGGAATGGCTGATGCAGTATCTATCATTGTCATTTGGACCTGGCGGTAGGGCGACCGGCCGGTCGCCCCTACGTGTTTCGTGTGTTTCGTGGTTTAAAAGTATTTTTCACGACAGGAGGAAAATATATCTGTGTGAAAATACAAGAATTATAAAAACAATCAAAAATCAAGAGTTTTTTCTAAAGCTTGATTATTTAAACTCAATCAATATATCAATACCCGTCCCCTATTTTCCTATCGTGTGCTGCACCGAAACTTACGGGCAAAAGATTTTGGGCCTACAGCCTGGAACATCTCTGCTCAGGCATGGTTCCTGAGTTTTAATGCAATGGGATGCGGATTCAGGTACACCTGCTGTTTCAGATATGGCTCGCCGGTCTTGCGTACATAATGGTTCAGGAGCGTCACCGGCACGATCAGCGGCACGAACTCGTTGCGGTAGCGGTCAAATATTTCAAGCATCTCCTGCTTTTCGTCGGAGTCGAGCTGATTCTTGAAATAGCCGAGAATATGTTCGAGTACGTTCAGGTTTTTTTTGATTGTCGATTTCATGCGCAGCGTTTCGATAAGAAGTCTTTCATACTGCACGTAAACCGCTTGAATAGGCGCTTGCTTGCCGTCGGCCACGAGTTTTCCCATCAGTCTGGCGTTGGCAGGGCTGTGGGAAAGCATGAGCAGCTTGTGCCTGGTTTGGAAATCGACAAGGTTTTTCATGTTACGACCAAGTGTCAGCGTCTCTCGCCAGCGCTTCAGGGTGAATATCTGTTCAATGAAGGTTTCCCGCAAGACTGGATCGTTAAGCCGCCCCTCTTCCTCGACCGGCAGCATGGGAAAATGCCGGGTGAAAGTCCGGGCGAACAGACCCACTCCTTTCTTTTCCGCCATGCCCTTGGAGTTGTAAACCTTGACCCGCATAAGGCCGCTGCTGGGGGAGTCGCTCTTGAAGATAAACCCGCAGAGGTTTTCCGCTTCGAGTTCCCGGACACGTTTTTCGGCCCAGCTCAGCATACGATCGGTGTGGTCGATGTTGGTGCGGGAGGTGACGAGACGCGGGGCCTCCGGGTCACCGACCAGACGTAATGTCTCCCGGGGGACGGAGAAACCGGACTCTACCTCTGGACATACTGGAACGAAATCAAGGTATTCACCCAGCGTGTTCGTGAGGTAACGGTCGTGCTTGTGGCTGCCGTCAAACCGGACCGGCTGCCCGACAAGACAGGCGCTGATACCGATCCTGATTTTGTCTTCCATTTCCATTCTCCTTTTCAAAACTTCACGCCATCGGCTTTGTTGGCTTCACAAAAAGCCCATCAAGAATTCTTTTCTAAAACCCGATTATTTAAACTCTATCAATATATCAATACCCGTCCTCTATTTTTCTACCTGCGATCCAGTGTTCGATATTGAATGGCTTCCGCCACATGGTCCACCTGAATATCAGGTGATCCATCCAAATCAGCAATGGTTCTGGAAATCTTGAGTATCCGGTTGTAGGCCCTGGCGGAAAGCCCCAGTCTGTCAATGGCGGATTCCAGAAGCGCACTGGAAGGAATATCTGTTTTACAGAATTTTTTGATCTGACGGCTGGACATCTGGGAATTGCAATACATTGCAAGCTGATAAAATCTCTTGGACTGTATGGCCCTGGCCGCAGCAACACGGCTTCGAATTGCAGCGGATGGCTCTTCGGAACAGTTGCCCATCAAGTCCTTGTACGGGACGGCCGGCACATTTACATGAATGTCGATGCGGTCAAGAAGAGGGCCGGAAATCTTGGAACGATATTTATGTATCTGCTGGGAAGAGCAGCCGCATTCGTGCTTGGGATCTGAAAAATAACCACAGGGACATGGGTTCATGGCGGCAACCAGCATAAAACTGGAAGGAAAGGTGATGGTTGTTGCGGCTCTTGAAATGGTTACCTGCTGATCTTCCAGCGGCTGGCGGAGAACTTCCAGAACATGTTTTTTAAATTCGGACAGCTCATCCAGGAACAATACCCCGTTATGCGCCAGACTGACTTCACCTGGCCTGGGAAAATGACCGCCGCCAATCAAGCCTGCATCGCTTATGGTATGATGCGGGGACCGGAACGGTCTGCGAACAACAAGCGCCTGATCTTTTGGAAGCATTCCGGATACGCTGAATATTTTGGTGGTTTCAATGGACTCATCAAAGCTGATGGGCGGAAGAATTGATGGAATCCGTTTGGCCAGCATGGTTTTGCCTGAACCCGGCGGACCGATCATAATCAGATTGTGTCCCCCGGCTGCAGCTACTTCCAGCGCCCGCTTGGCAAGCTCCTGTCCCATGACTTCCGCATAATCCAAATCATACTCACCGGTTTCATCAAACATGCGTGAAACATTGCTTATTTCCGGTGAAATTGGCGAATAGCCCCTGAAAAAATCAATAACCTGGCGCAGGGTTTTCACGGGAAAGACCACAATATCCTGAACCACGGCGGCTTCCAGGCGATTGTCATAAGGAACGACAATTGATGGATAACCGGCCAGTTTTGCCGCAATCGCCATGGGAAGGGAGCCATTAACCGGTTTGATACGGCCGTCCAGAGACAGCTCTCCAAGTATCAGGCACCCGGAAACCGCTTCTGCAGGAATCAGCCTGGTCGCAGCCAGAATTCCAACTGCTATGGGAAGATCAAAACCAGTACCCTCTTTTTTGATATTGGCAGGCGCAAGATTTACCGTAATCTGA
>Ga0194052_1001919_pt1 | contig 11686 bp, 6 predicted proteins | sample SepL226m_MetaG_FD_160117 | JGI IMG/M metagenome (GOLD analysis project Ga0194052, IMG submission 160117) | Anoxic zone freshwater microbial communities from boreal shield lake in IISD Experimental Lakes Area, Ontario, Canada - Sep2016-L227-6m | ecosystem: Environmental > Aquatic > Freshwater >... | reverse complement strand
TCACGCCCTGCCCGCCCTGCAAGTTCAGGGGGGAGAGGTCCCATTCGTACTCGACGCGCTGGACCCGCCCGCTCGCCCCAAGCTGCACCCGCTGCCACTGCTTCTGGCCGGGGGCCAGGTACTCCAGCGCGAGTTCGGTGAGCCCGTAGTCGTCGGTGGCCACAGCGGCAAGGTGGACGGGCCGCAGGGCAGCGAGGGTCAGGTCGCGACGCGGAGCAGTGAGGCGGACACTGGGGCGCTGGTCGAGCAGGAGACGGAGGGCACCCTCGCGGCGGGCGAGGTGCTGGCCCTCGGAGGCGGCGAGCCGCCAGACCGTGTCGCTGCCGGGCGTGAAGGCATACCGGGCGTGGACGCCCTCCCGGGTGAGTTTGCAGGCGCTCTTCCCCATCGTCAGTGACAGCTCGCCAGTGACCGGGACGAGGGTGCTGAGGCTGACTGACGAGCCCTGCGGGACATTGACCCGGCGCAGGTCCTCGGTGAGCGTGCGAGGGGGCAGGTTCGTGTAGCTCGGCGGAGTGATCCGCAAGGTCACGCCGGAGAGCAACGGCTCGGGCGGCGGCGCGGGGGCCCGGGGCACGAGGCGGTGCACAACCGGGAGTTCAGCGGTCACCTGCAGCATGGCCGCGAGGCTGTCGCGGTAGAGTACGGATAGCGAGAGTCCAAAAGCCAGCGAGACTGCGGCGAGGAGCACCAGCGGCCGCAGGCGGCGCGTTTGGAGGAATTCGCGGCGCGGGACGGCGGCGACTGCCTGCTCAGCCTGCGCGATCAACGCCGCGGTGAGCTGGGGCGAGAAATGCCGGGCGGTGCGCGGGTTCTCGACCAACTCAGCAGCCGACAGCACCATTTCGCGCAGTGAGGGGTCGCGCTGCTCGATCAGCGCTGCCACTTGCCGGTGGCGAAGGCGGACGGTCAGGGGACGCAAGAGACAAGCGAGGAGCGCCAGGGCGATGAGCGCGAGGGCAGTGGGCAGGACCCACGCGGGGGCGCTCAGGCGCGCCGCGATGGCCAGGAGCCCCAGGAGCGGCCCGGCCAGCAGCAGCCCGCGCAGCAGGCCGCGAGCGGCGGTCATCAGCCGCAGCAGGCGTCCAAGGTGGCTTAGCTGGCTTCTGAGGTCGAGCATGTGCAGGCTACTTCGTTAGACGTACGGCGAACCCCTGCGGTCCCAAGAGAAAGACCCCGCCGAAGATCGGCGGGGCCTTTCCCAGTCGAATTCGGCGTAATGGCTGTCGGCGCTACTCCGGCGCACCCAACAGGCCCGCGCCGGGGCCGAGGCCCCAGTCCTCGGCAATGCGGAACTGTCGCTCATACATCTCTGCGTACAGCCCCTGCTTTCGCATCAAAGTCTCGTGATCGGCTTCTTCGACGACTGCGCCGTCGTCAATGACCACGATCTTGCTGGCCTTGCGCACCGTTGAGAGGCGATGGGCGATGACGAAAGTGGTGCGGCTTTGCATCAGGTTGTCGAGGGCCTTTTGGATCAACTGCTCGGCCTCGGTATCCACCAGCGAGGTGGCCTCGTCGAGGATGAGCACGCGGGGGTTGGCGAGCAGGGCGCGGGCGATGGCGAGACGCTGCCTCTGCCCACCGGACAACTTCACGCCGCGCTCCCCAATCTCAGTCTCGTACTTGTCGGGGAGGTCCTGGACGAACTCGTCGGCGTGAGCCGCCTCGCAGGCCTCCTGGACCTCTTCGTCGGTGGCATCCAGGCGGCCGTAGCGCACGTTCTCGTTGACCGTGCCGTTGAACAGGAAGGTCTCCTGCAAGACCATCGCCATGTTACGGCGCAAGGATTCCTGAGTCACGTCCTTGACGTCGATCCCATCAATGAGGACGCGGCCCTCGAGCGGATCGTAGAGGCGCGGGATGAGATTGACGAGGCTGGTCTTGCCAGCACCGCTGCGGCCGACGAGGGCGATGGTCTCGCCCGGCTCGGCGTGGACGGAGACATCCTTAAGGACAATGTCGCCGGTCTCGTAACGGAAGGTGACATGCTCGAGGTCCACGCGGCCCTGCACCTGGCCCAGTTCCATCGCGTCGGGCTTGTCCTCAACCTCCGGCTTCTCATCGGTAATCTGGAAGATGCGGGCGAGGGCGGCGAGGGCACGGTTGTACACGTCATAGGTGCGGATGAGCCCGCCGAAGCGCCAGTAAAAGCCCTGCAGGTAGCCGACGAAGGCCATGATGGTGCCGATGCTGACCGCTTTCTCTCCGGCGCTCATCATAAGCCCACCGCGCCACATTACCAGCAGCAAGCCGACTGAGGTGATGAAGGTGAGAGCCGGGAAGAAGGTGGACCACATGCGGATGCCGCGGACGTTGACGGTGTAGTACTTGCGGCTGGCAGTCTCGAAGTTGGTGTACTCGTACTTCTCGCGCGCGAAGGCCTTGATGACCAGAATGCCGGAGATGCGCTCCTCCAGCTGGGCATTGATGTCCCCGAGTTCCTCGCGGATCTTGTGGTAGATGGGGCGAACGAACTTGGAGAAGACGATGATGGAGGTCACGAAGACAGGCAGCGGCGCGAAAGCCAACAGCGTAAGCTTGGGGTTCATCCAGTACATCGCGCCCACGCTGAACAGGACGCGCAGGCCGTCGCTGACGACTTCATCGGTGCCGTGTACTACCATGTCCTCGACGGAGTTCACGTCGTTGGACAGACGCGACATGATGTCGCCGGTCTTGTTGCGATGAAAGTAGCTTAGGGCGAGCTTTTGCAGGTGGCGAAAGGTCTCGATGCGGCTCTCGAAGACGAGGCGCTGGCCGAGGACGTGCATGAGGTTCATGCGCAGCGCGGAGAACAGTTGGGTGATGAAGTTCAGGGCGAGCATCATGAGCATCGCCCAGGTGATGGCTGCCACCCAGTGCTTGGCGAAGCCCTGGTCGATGAGGTACTTGATGAGCAGAGGCTGGATGGTATCACCGGCAGCGCTGATGATCATGGCGATCAGCGCAACGACGAGAATCGGCCACCGAGGGCCGACGATGCTGCCGAACCACTGGAGCATCCGCTTGTCGGTGATCTTCAGCCGCGGGGCGTCACTCTCCGAAGGCTTCTTGCCGTGAGCCGCCGAGTGGGGACCACCACCGCCTCTGCCATGACCGCGTCCAAAACCCATAGTGTTGATCCTATTCTGAAGTGGCGCGCGTAGGGCGACCGTCCCGGTCGCCGGTCTGGTCGGACTTGGAAGTCCGACCTACGCGAGACAAGGCAGCACGGTCCGAAAACGGACCGTGCCACCGCTTGGTTCATTCGTGAGAGTCGTTAGCTGCCCGAGGTCTTCGGCAGCCGTGGGATGAGCACGCCGAGGAAGGCCTCGAAGCTGCGGGTCTGCATGTACAGGCGCCCGGGGCCGGTGAACTCCGAGACAAGACCCTCGCCCGAGAACAGCGTCTGCTTCAGGCCGCCGACGGCGCGAACATTATAGGTCATTGTGGCCTCGAAGGCCACCACGTGCCCGGTGTCCACGATATAGCCCTGCCCGGCCACGAGTTCCACCATGTGGATCGCGCCGTAGCTGCTGACGAACAGATCGCCCTGCCCGTCGCACTTGAGCAAGAAGAGGCCCTGCTTGCCCAGGAAGCCCTTGGCACCGGCCCAGGAGGTGTCACAGTTGATCGTGGGGGAGCTGGCGACGAACCCGCCAGAACTCACCATCATGGTGCCACCGGCCATCGGGATGTGCATCAGGTCGCCGGAGAGATTGGGGGCGAGGCATAGCTCGCCCTGCCCGTTAGCGCAGGTGAAGGTGTTGATGAAGAAGCTCTCGCCACCCAGCACCGCGCGCTTGAGGCCACCGAGGATGCCGCCTTTGGCCGCCGTCTGCACAGTCACGTTGGGGGTCATCGACACCATCGCGCCCGATTCAGCCTGCACTGACTCGCCCGGCTCCATGAGCAACCGCAGGAGCGAATACGACGGTCGATAGAGAATCTCGTTTTGCATGGTCAGCCTCCTTGACGTCGAATTCCGCGTAGGGCGGACTTCCAAGTCCGCCTGCAATCGGGGTCGGACTTGGGGTCCGGCCTACGCGAGAGAGTGAGACTACTACAACGCGATGCGCTCGCCGGTCGCCGCGGACTCGCGCTCAGCCATAACGACCTCGACGGAGGCCATGGCGGATTCGGGCAGTACGCGGTCGGGGTGCTTGCCGGTCTCGAGGCACTCCATGAAGTACGCGAACTCGCGCTGGTAGCCGGTCTCGGCGGAGACTTCCGGGTGCACCGGGTCGCCCTGCGCCGGGTAGAAGGTCAGCGAGGGGTCCTTGGAGGTCGAGAACTCCAGCGCGCCGTGCTCGCCGAGGACCTGGAAGGACATCTCGAAGGGCCAGGTCGGCGGGAAGCCCCAGCCGCCCTCGGCAAAGCAGGCGAAGTCGCCGTAGGAGTACTGGGTGAGCACATTGTCCACGGGGTCGCCGCTGCTGTGGCGGTTGCCGCCCTGAGTGCAGACCATCTTGGGCCGACCGAAGACCGAGATGATGAAGTCCACGTCATGAATGTGCAGGTCAGTTACGGCGCCACCGGACAAGGCAACATCCATTAGCCAGCCGTCCTGCGACCACGTCGGCGTGGGCGAGATGCGCGTGAACTTGGCCGAGGTGAGCTTGCCCAACTGCCCATGCTTGATCATCTCAGCGAGCTTCTCGTAAGCGGGCCAGAAGCGAATGCACTGAGCGACAAAGAGCTGCTTGCCATTGGCCTGGGCGGCGTCAATCATCCGCTGGCAATCGTCCGTGTTCAGGGCCATGGGCTTTTCGCAGATCACGTGCTTGCCGGCCTCCAGCGCCTTCACGGTCATGTCGGCGTGCAGGTATGTCGGGGTGCAGATGTCCACGCAGTCGAGGTCCTGCGCAAGTAGCTCCTCAAGCGTGGCGCAGCGGGCGTAGGCGGAAAGGTCGAGGGTCTGTGCCTCGCCCAGGTTGCCGCCGACGGCTTCGGCCTGTGCGGCGCGCCGCCTCTCCTCCTTGTCGCAGACGGCGACCAACTCCACGGTACCCATCGCCTGATGAATGGCAAAATGCTGCTGTCCCATGAAGCCCAGACCTATGATACCAGTGCGGATCATCGTTACTCCTCCTCAAGATAGCTTCCTGACAGGCGGCCTGGCGCTGCAACGCCCATCGTTTGTCGATTAGTTGATCGGCAGTGAGTAGAATTGGCGAGGGAGCAGGTGAATTCCTGCATTTTTCGGGAAATGTTTGGGGCACGGATTCGGCTGGTCTACGGACGCCACTTCGAGGCGGAGGCCCACAGGGCGCGGCGAGAACAACTGACCACGATTTTGTCAAGGTTCCTTGAAATAGTTATACAAGACTATACTAAGAGGCCTTTTGGCTCTTGACATATAACCATAGCGAGGCGTATGTTTGACCCACGTCTCAGGGCTCCGGCCGACGTCCGGAACCCGGGAATCCGGTGCACAATCCGGAGCTGCCCCGCAGCGGTAATTGGGAACGAACGCCGCTTTCGCGCACTGGCCCCCAGAGGGCTGGGAAGCCGCGGCAAGTAGGAAGCCACTTTGGCCCATAAGCCCGAAGACCGGCCCTGATGATGTGTCTCGCGTCGTCTTTTCCGTGGGAGGGCTCCCTGAGCCCGAACTGTCGCGGTCTGGACACCGCTCCCGCAGGAACAGCGGCGCAGGCACTGCCCAACGGCGCTTTCGAGGGCGAAGCGCCATGGCCCCCACGCCGTGAGGGGACCCACGTGACGCACCTGTCTGGCCGCGACAGCGCCTTTCTTTCCGGCGGCCCGCCTTAATCCCGCCCAGTCACCATCGCACCAAGGGAGCCTCTTGTGATGGACTCGCCCGCCACCGTGGCCGTACCCACCTCCTGGGTGGGTCGTGAGATCGTCAAGCGCGATGGTTCGCGCGCCCCGTTCGATGTCGAGCGCATCAGGGCGGCGATCACTAAGGCTGGCAAGGCGACCGGGGAATTTGGCGATGACGAGGCCAGTCTCCTCACCGCACAGGTCCTCAAAGTCCTCATCCACCGCATCTGGACCTCCGACCCCTCCGTTGAAGATATCCAGGACATCGTCGAGCAGGCGCTGATCAACGCCAACCACCTCGCGACCGCGCGCGCGTACATCGTCTACCGCGAGCAGCGCCGCCGTGTGCGCGACGACAATCGCGCGCTGGTTGACGCCGTCGCGTCGGTGAATGAATACCTCCAGGAGGCTGACTGGCGCGTCCATGCCAACGCCAACCAGGGGTACTCGCTCGGCGGGCTGATCCTCAACGTGGCGGGCAAGGTTACTGCGAACTACTGGCTGTCCGAGGTCTACCCCAAGGAGATCGGCGAGGCGCATCGCTGCGGCGATCTGCACATTCACGACCTCGACATGCTCAGCGGGTACTGCGCCGGCTGGTCCTTGCGCACACTGCTCACCGAGGGCTTCAACGGTGTGCCGGGCAAGGTCGAGGCCGCGCCGCCCAAGCATTTATCAAGTGCCGTCGGGCAGATGGTCAACTTCCTCGGCACGCTGCAGAACGAATGGGCGGGCGCGCAGGCGTTCAGTTCCTTCGACACCTACCTCGCACCATTTGTGCGGCTGGACAACCTGACCTACCCGCAGATTGAGCAGAGCATTCAGGAGTTCGTCTACAACCTGAATGTCCCGTCGCGCTGGGGTACGCAGACGCCCTTCACAAACATCACGCTGGACTGGACCTGCCCCGAGGACCTGCGCGACACCCACCCGGTCATCGGCGGCGAGGAAGTCAGCTTCGTCTATGGGGACTTGCAGGAGGAGATGTCGCAGATCAACCGCGCGCTCATCGACGTGATGACCACCGGCGACCGCCGCGGACGCGTCTTCACCTTCCCGATCCCGACCTACAACATCACGAAGGACTTCGATTGGGAGCATCCCAACACGATCCCACTGTTCGCGATGACGGCGAAGTATGGGACGCCCTACTTCCAGAATTTCCTCAATTCCGACCTGTCGCCGAGCATGGTACGCTCGATGTGCTGCCGGCTACAGCTTGATCTGCGCGAACTGCTCAAGCGCGGCAACGGTCTGTTCGGCTCGGCGGAGCAGACAGGGTCGCTGGGGGTAGTTACGATCAATTGCGCGCGGCTGGGGTATCTGGCCAAGGGTGACATCGAGGCGTTGTACAAGCGGCTCGATCACCTGCTGGACCTCGCCAAGGACAGCCTGGAGATCAAGCGCAAGACCGTGCAGCGGTGCATCGACAACAACCTGCTGCCGTACACGAAGCGGTATCTGGGGACACTGCGCAACCACTTCAGCACCATTGGCATCAACGGCGTCAATGAGTGCATCATGAACTTCTTCAAGGATGCGTCCGGCACTTCCAGCGCGCACACGATCACCGACGCGGTCGGTCACGACTTTGCGCGCGACCTGCTGGTGCACATCCGCGAACGGATGGTGGAATTCCAGCAGGAGACGGGCCACCTGTACAACATGGAGGCGACGCCGGCGGAGGGCGCGACCTACCGTTTCGCCCGCGAGGACAAGAAGCGGTTCAGCGATGTGCTGCAGTCCGGGCCCAAGAACGCCCCCTACTACACCAACTCGACGCAGCTTCCGGTGGGCTACTCCGACGACCCCTTCAAGGCCTTGGAGCATCAGGAAGACCTGCAAGGGCTGTACACCGGCGGCACGGTCTTTCACCTGTACATGGCCGAGCAGATCAGCAGCCCCGAGGCGTGCCGCAATCTGGTGCGCCGGTGCCTGGAGCGTTTCCGCATCCCGTACCTGACGATCACGCCGAGCTTCTCGATCTGCCCGCGTCACGGCTACATCGCCGGGGAGCACCCTTACTGCCCCAAGTGTGACGAGGAACTGCTGGCGCAGAAGGCGAGCGCGCAGGCGGGGGCGGGATAGGATTCTCTATTGAAAGTCACAACTGCAGGTCGAGTTACTATCCCTGTCGCAATCCGCCGGGCGCTGGACCTCCAACCCGGCAGCGAGGTCGACATCGTCCTTGACGATGACGGTGTCACGATGGTGTTAGTAACCAAGACACCAGCCTGCGCGCAACGCATTGTCGAACGCCTGCGCGGCTCAGGCACAGTGCGGATGACCACTGATGAGATCATGGCTTTGACGCGGAGCTGACCGGCGTCCCGAAGATCGCACCCTGAACATAGCAGGAATCGAAGCCCACACCGTAGAAACGGCCACTACACGAGGCGAAAACAATGTCTGAGCAAATCAAGTCGACTAAGATCGAGAATTCGGAGCGCACTCCCTGTGAGGTCTGGAGCCGCGTCATGGGCTATTACCGGCCCGTCTCGGCGTGGAATGCCGGCAAGCAGAGCGAGCAAACTGACCGCGTGACTTTTCGCGAGCCCCCGGCTTGCGTGCTGGACCAGTCGGGCCAGATGAAACTTGGCGTCTGATGGTTCCCTCACCCCCTGCCCCTCTCCCAGGGGGAGAGGGGGGCAAGGAGACACTGCGCGTGGGCGGCCTGCTGCCCCTTACCACCGTTGAGTGGGAAGGGCATCTGGCCGCCGTGCTGTTTCTGCAGGGCTGCCCCTGGCGCTGCCGCTACTGCCACAACTCAGGGCTGGTCGCGACGCGCACCTCGGCGCTGACCCCCTGGGCTGAGGTCTGGAGCTTTCTGCTGGAGAGGCAAGGGCTGGTCGATGCGGTGGTGTTCAGCGGCGGGGAGCCGACGGCCCAGGCGGGTTTGCCGACGGCGCTGGAGGCGGTCAAGGAGTTGGGCTATCTGACCGCGCTGCATACGAATGGCTACAACACGGCGGCGCTGACGCGGGCGCTCGACACCGGCGCGCTGGACTACGTCGCCATGGATATCAAGGCACCCTTCGCGCGCTATGACGAGGTGACGCGGGTGGCGGGCAGCGGGCGGAAGGCCCAGCGCAGCGCGACCGCCATCATCAAGTCGGGCGTAGCGCACGAGTTTCGCACCACGTACCACTCCGACTTGCTGTCACCCGATGATGTACGGGCGATTGCGCAGGACCTGCAATGGCGCGGGGGGCAGGCGTACTACCTGCAGCGCTACCGCGACGACGGCTCGCCGGACATGTCACTGGCCCTGAGCCCCAGCGACAAGCCCTCGGCGAAGCTGCTGCGCGAACTGAAGGCGCTGTTTCCGACGTTCGGTACACGGGGGTTCTGACCGCGCCCTGCCCTCACGCGATGGGCGTGAGCGACGCTGTGATGATTGCCTCACCGATGTCCCCCGGTAGCAGAACCCAGTCACCCTCGTACTCAGTCCAGCCTACACCGTTGACGCTGACCGCGCCTGCGACCATGCCCGCGGGTGCCCGCAGGCGGAGCTTGATCTGCGTGGGCGGGTTGCGCCGCGGGCCACTCAGGCGCACCGTGATCTGGTCATCGCTCGCCTCAAAGACCACACTCATCTCCCCGAAGTGAGTCATCGCGCCCTCGACGCCGCAGCGCTGACCGGGCCTCAGCCAACTCTCCGGCACCGCCTGCCCCACCAGCAGCCTCTCCCCCTCCTCGCGCACAAACAGATACCGCAACCAGCCGCAGGCGTTGGCCTCGTCGGGGCTCTTGTAGTGGTCGCCGCGCCAATCGCCCAGCTCCGGCAGAGCGTGCTCGGCGGCCATGCGCGTGTCGGGGTAGTAGTTGGCCGCCAGTGCATTGAACGCGCCGCGCAGGGCGTGCTTGACCTCATCGCGGTAGAGGTAGGGCTCGACATGCAGCAGCAGGCAGGCCTGCATTGAGAAGCCGCCCCAGTCGAACCAGTGCTGCTCAAAGCCCTCGATGTGGTAGCCGAACTGCTCGCTGAGGTACAGGTTGTCCTCGAAGTCATTGATGATCCACTGCGCCTCGCGGCTGTGCGGGTCGATCAGACCGGTGATGAGCAGGTGGATCGCGCCTTCGAGGGTTTCGCAGATCCAGCCGAAGCTGCGGCCGCGACGGTAGGGCTGGGACGGGGTGTGGGGTACGTACGTACCGTTGCGTAGACGCACCACCGGCGCGCGCTCGGCGGCTTCGCTGAAGCGGGCAAGGATCGCCGCGCGGTAGTCGTCGGCTTGCGCCTGCAAGCGGGCGGCCTCCGGGTGCCCAAGCTGGGCCAGCCCCCACGCGGCCGCCTCCAGCCCGCGCCAGGTGTAGCAGTTGGTGCTCAGCCACGGCCACCAGTCGGTGATGTCCTCCAGGTTCCCGGCGGGGATCAGCCCGGCCTCGGGGTGGCCAGCAGGCAGGTCGCGGTCGCGCTCGCGGATGACCCACTCGGCCGCGGCAAGAACCTTGTCAGCCACCGAAATCAGCCACGCCGTGTCGCGCGTGAAGCGATAGTGCTCGATGACGTTCCACAGAATCCACCCGTGGTGCTGGTTGTAGCCGATGTGCTCATAGCCCGCCGCACCCCACAGCACGCCCTCGGAGGACTTGAAGTCGCCCGGCAGGGGGACAGACCCCTGGTAGTGCAGGAAGCCCTCAAGGCACTCGCGCGCGGCCTCGTGCATCCCTCGCCGGTCGAGGTCCACGATCATCATGCACGACTCGTTGGCGAAGGCGAGGTAGGTGAAGGACCCGGCTCGCGCGAAGCGGCGGCGCGAGTTGGGCTCCAGTTCCGAGTTGATGAGCGAGTGCATCGCGACGGAGGTGAAGAACTCGTTGAGGGTGGCCTCGGTTGTGAGGAGCTTGGACTGATCGCCGAGGACGCTGCGCCAGTAGGCAGCGACCGCAGCGTGCTCGCGGTCGAAGTCGAGAGCCTGCAACTGTGTAATCTCGGCGTCCGTCAGCCACACATAGGGAACCTTGAGGGTGATCGCGTGGGTCTCGCCCTCGCCAAGGGTCACGGTGTAGACGAGGCCCTGCTCGTCAGTCGAGACCTCACCTCGTCCGCCGGTACCGAGCAGAGCGCGGAGCTTGTCGCCGGACCGAATCAGCCCTGTGTCGTCGAGGCACAGGGCTTCCACGGTCTCGCCCGCGTTAGAGCGCAGCGGCAGGCCAAACTCGCCGCTGCCGGTGAACGTGAAGCACAGCAGGCAGACCCCGCCCGCATCGGCGTCCGGCGCGCAGTCGTCCGGGTTGGTCCCTTCCAGGATCGTGGCGAAGGCCACCTGTTCGATGGTCCCTCCGGGTACCTCCCAGGTGGTGATGCCTATGGGCAGAACGCCATCCTCAATGGTCCGCGACGAGTGCTGGGCGGGCAGGCCGAAGCTGAGGCGTAGCTGCTCGGCGTCAGCCTCCAGCCGCTCACTATCGATGCCGCGGCACTTGAGCAGCACCTCGTTGTTGGTGCGGTAGGTCAACGAGCCGTCAGGCTGCAGGCCGAACTTGTGGCGGCTGCCATCGGGCGCCAGCGGCAAGGACAGGCGGCCGCGCTTGGGGACCATGTTGTCCCAGGCCCGTTGCCAGGATTGCTCCGGCAACCGCGCGACCATGTCGTAGATCTCGGGCCGGGCAGTCACCGCGATCTCAGCGCAGACACCCGCGTAGTCGCGGGGGTCGTTGCCACAGACCACACACAGGCCGTAATCCGCGACCCACACCGCGCCTTGGAGCACATCCTCCAATGCCACGGTCACCGACTGCTCGCCGATGATCGTGAGCAGTGTCTGGTCGAAGGTGTGCGGGTCGGTGTTGGTGGTAGCCCAGAGGCTGACGACATGGCGGCCGGGCGCGGTCTCGGTCACGCTTTCGAGATGCCCGTTGAAGGCTTCGAAGCGCACGTCGCTGTGCGGCAGCGCGGTCAGCACCGTGACCGTGC
>Ga0194052_1001918_pt1 | contig 11686 bp, 10 predicted proteins | sample SepL226m_MetaG_FD_160117 | JGI IMG/M metagenome (GOLD analysis project Ga0194052, IMG submission 160117) | Anoxic zone freshwater microbial communities from boreal shield lake in IISD Experimental Lakes Area, Ontario, Canada - Sep2016-L227-6m | ecosystem: Environmental > Aquatic > Freshwater >... | reverse complement strand
ATAGTGGATTGTGATACCCTGTAGTAGATTTTGAAAAAGTAAATTTTAATAAAATTTACGCATTTAGTTCATTTTCAAAATTCGCTACTGGGTGATATAATATCTTTATGAAAATTACATTTTTTGAGGTGCCCAAAAAGGAGGAAGAGATTTTTACTAATTTATTGGCCGGTTATGAAGTTTCTTTTATCGAAGAAAAATTAAAAGAGGATACAGTACATTTTGCTAAAGATGCAGATGTGGTTTCTGTTTTTGTAAATTCTGTAATCAATAAAGAAATCATTGATGCAATGCCAAATCTAAAATTAATCGCTACTCGCTCAGCTGGCTTTGACCATATTGATCGAGAATATTGTGCTTCTAAAAATATTGTTGTATCGAATGTTCCTGCTTATGGCACAAAAACTGTAGCTGAATTTGCTTTTGCATTATTATTGTCTCTTTCGAGAAAAATTTTTGATGCTGGACGCCAGATGAAAGAAGAAGGAGATTTTTCAATTTTTAAACTACAGGGTTTTGATTTAAATGAAAAAACAATTGGAGTTATTGGAACAGGTAAGATCGGTAAAAATTCTATCAAAATTGCTAAAGGTTTCAATATGAATGTTTTGGCTTATGATCCATATCCGGATGCACTTTTTGCTAAAGAAGTTGGTTTTGAATATAAAAACTTGGAAGATATCGTGGCAGTAGCTGATGTGATAACCCTACATGCACCTTTCAGTAAAGATAATTACCATTTGATTAATAAAGAAATTATTTCAAAAATGAAAAAAGGTGTTTACTTGATAAATACTGCTAGAGGTGAATTAATAGATACTGACGCTCTTATTTGGGGCTTAAACGAAGGTATCATTGGGGGTGCAGGCCTTGATGTTATGGAAGGTGAGAGGGAATTGAAAGAAGAAATCGAAATACTTTCTAATGAAAATATGAGAGAAAAAGTAAAAGATTATAAAACTTTATTTGAAGACCGAGTATTGATTGAAATGCCTAATGTCATAATTACACCTCACGTTGCATTTTATTCTAAAGAAGCTGAGGGTGAAATTATTAAAATTACAGCAGAAAATATTGAAAGTTTCGCTTTAAATAATCCTCAAAATTTAGTTAAATAAATTATGGAAAATACAATAACAAAAATTACAGCAGAAGAGATAAAAGATTCACGTGGAAATCCTACTCTCAAAGTAACTGTTTTTGTCGGAGAATTATTTGATATTTTTTCTGTTCCATCTGGTGCTTCGACTGGTGCTCATGAGGCTCATGAATTAAGAGATGCTGATGGTAAAGGTGTAAAAATTGCAATTGAAAAAGTAAATAATGTTATTGCTCCAGCTTTAATTGGAATGAATGTTGTGAATCAAAAAGAAATCGATCGGACAATGATTGAACTTGATGGAACAATAAATAAAGATAATTTAGGAGGAAATAGTATGATTGGAGTATCGATAGCCGTAGCCAAGGTTGCGGCTAAGGTTTTAGGAGTAGAAACATATGAACATTTGCGAACCTTAAGTGAGATGAAGCCTTCGCGAAGAATTCCGCATTTATATATGAATTTAATAAATGGTGGGAAGCATGCAAAAAATGATTTAGCTTTTCAAGAATATCATGTAGTTTCAGACATTTTAGATGCAAGTGAGGCCGTTAACATAGGATTTAAAATTCAAGCATCATTAAAAGAAATTATTGGAAATGAATTAGGAGAGGATTCATTATTTTTGGGCGATGAAGGAGGATATGCCCCTAAAATAAGTGATATTAGAAAGCCACTCCAATATTTAAATGAAGCAATAAAGATAAATAATTTAGAGGGAAAAGTGCGATTAGCCCTAGACGTTGCTTCGTCTTCTTTTTTTGAAAATGGAAAATATAAAGTTGATGGAAAAGAAATTACTAAAGAGGAATTACTGAGTTTATATGCTTCGTTGATAGAAGAGTTTAATTTAATTTCTATTGAAGACCCATTTGACGAAGAAGATTTTGAAAGTTTTACAAAATTAAAAGCTGAGCAAAAAGATTTAATTGTAGTAGGGGACGATTTAACTGTTACTAATAAAACATTGTTAGACAAGGCTATTAATCAAAAAAGTATAGGAGGAATGATTATTAAGCCAAATCAAATTGGGACATTGTCAGAAACACTTGAGACGATGAGGCTGGCAAGAGAAAATGATATTGAACTTATTGTAAGTCATCGGAGTGGGGAGACAGATGATGATTTTATTGCTGATTTAGCTTTTGCTTTTGGTACTTATGGTTTAAAAACTGGTTCACCTGTTAAATCTGAAAGAATGGTTAAATATAATAGATTGATTGAAATATCAAAAAAATAAAATATGTTATAATGAAACCCAGTGTCTTTAGACACTAATTATTATTAATTTATAAATTTAAGAATATGATAGAAGAAAAAAAAGAGAATTTTGTAAAGTGGTTTTCTGAAGTTGGGATTGAGGATGTTCCTATTGTTGGTGGTAAAAATGCAGCTCTCGGAGAGATGTATTCCAATTTAGTGCCACTTGGAGTAAATATTCCAGATGGTTTTGCTTTGACTGCAAATGCTTATAGATATTTTTTTGAAAAAACTGGACTTGATAAAGAAATTCAAGATATCCTTGGTGATTTAAATACTAAAAATCTTAAGAATTTACAAATTCGTGGTAAAAAAGTTCGAGAAACTATTTTAAAAAAAGAATTTCCAAAATTATTGCATGATACGATCGTTGAATCGTATGCCAAAATGGAAAAGAAATACAATAGAAAAAATATTGATGTAGCGGTACGATCTTCTGCTACAGCTGAAGATTTACCTGGTGCTTCTTTCGCAGGACAACAAGAAACATATCTCGACGTACGTGGAACAAAAGAATTGTTACTTTCAGCACGAAAATGTATTGCATCATTATTTACTGACCGAGCTATTTCTTACAGAGTTGATAAAGGATTTTCTCATTTTGATGCAGCTCTTTCAGTTGGCGTACAATTAATGGTTCGTTCAGATTTATCTTCTTCTGGAGTAGCTTTCACAATTGATACGGAAACTGGTTTTGATAAAGTAATTGAAATTAATGGTATCTATGGCCTTGGGGAATTTATTGTACAAGGAATTGTTATTCCCGATGAATTTGTGATTTACAAAACTGCCCTTGAAAGTGGACATAAAGCTATGCTTTCAAAAAAGCTTGGTAATAAAAATGTTAAATTAGTTTATGCTAAAGGAGAGGGTACAAAAAAAGTATCAGTGCCTACAAAAGATATTCAAAAATATTGTTTAACTGAAGTAGAAGTCATCAAACTTGCAGGTTGGTGTTTACAAATCGAAAAATATTTTTCAAAAAAGCGAGGAGTTTATAGTCCTATGGATATTGAATGGGCTAAAGATGGCAATACTGGTCAATTATTTATTGTACAAGCTCGTCCCGAGACTGTTCAATCTGGGAAAGACAAGAACATTATTATGGAATATAAGCTTGGAAAAAAGACTGAGATTATAACCACGGGTATTGCTGTCGGTGGAAAGATTGGAGCAGGAAAAGTTCGAGTATTAAAAACAGCAAAAGAGATTTCTAAATTTGAAAAAGGAGAAGTGTTAGTAACAGAAATTACTGATCCAGACTGGGAGCCAATTATGAAAATTGCTTCTGCAATTATTACAGATAAAGGAGGGCGAACATCTCATGCAGCAATTGTGTCTCGTGAGTTAGGAATTCCTTGTATCGTTGGTACAGGCAATGCAACCAAAATATTAAAAAATGGCATACCTGTGACAGTTGATTGTTCTGGTGGAGAAGTTGGAAATGCTTATAAGGGAATTTTGCCATTTGAAGTTATAGAACATGTGCTTGATAAAATGCCAGAACCTAATGTTAAAATAATGGTGAATATCGGTTCACCCGATGAGGCATTCAAAAATCATTTTCTTCCTGTGAAGGGTGTTGGGCTAGGTAGACTTGAATTTATTATTGCTTCTCATATTGGAGTTCATCCAAATATTTTACTTGATTATAAAAAATTAAGTAAAGGTAAAAAGACCCCAGAGTTAAATAAATTACTGAAAAAAGTAGAAGAAATTACCCATGGTTATGAAAATAAGCCAGACTTTTATGTAGATAAATTAGCTTTAGGTATTGCTAAAATTGGAGCTGCCTTTTTCCCAAATGATGTCATTATTCGTTTTTCAGATTTTAAGACAAATGAATACCGTACACTCACTGGTGGAGAAGCCTATGAACCGCATGAAGAAAATCCTATGATTGGATGGCGTGGAGCGTCCCGTTATTATGATCCTAAATTCAAAGATGCCTTTGGTCTTGAAGTGAAAGCAATGAAGAGGGTCCGAGAAGATATGGGACTTACAAATGTAATTCCAATGATTCCATTTTGTCGTACTCCAGAAGAAGGACAAAAAGTTATTGATACAATGAAAGAGTTTGGACTTGATCGAACAGCTGACAAAACTTTAAAGGTATATGTCATGTGTGAAATTCCTTCAAACATTTTACTTGCTGATGAGTATTTAGAAATTTTTGATGGTATGTCTATCGGTTCAAACGATCTGACTCAGTTAACACTTGGTCTTGATCGCGACTCTGGTATTGTGACTCATATTGCGAATGAAAAAAATCCTTCTGTTAAAAAATTAATTGCCGAAATTATTCATAAATGTAAAGCAAAAGGGAAGTACATTGGTATTTGTGGACAAGCTCCATCAGATTATCCAGATTTTGCAAAGTTTTTGATTGATGAGGGAATTGAAAGTATGTCATTAAACCCAGATACTGTAATAAAGAATATTATGGCTCTTGGAAAAATGGATAAAAAGGATTAAAATAATGCTTTAGCATTGCGGGATTAGTTTAGTGGTAGAATGAGTCCTTCCCAAGGATTAGACGCGAGTTCGATTCTCGCATCCCGCACCAAATGCTAAAGCCAAAAATTATTAACTTACCCCAATTTGGGACATATTAAAAAACATGAAAAAAGTAGAAATATATTCAACCCCAACGTGTCACTATTGTCACATGGCTAAAGATTTTTTTAAGGCAAACAATGTAACTTATACGGAATACGATGTAGCTTCTGACTTAGTAAAAAGAAAAGAAATGCTTGATTTAACTTCTCAAATGGGAGTACCAGTTATCGTGATTGATGGTGATTGGGCTGTAGGTTTCAACAAGCCTGCTGTAGCCAAGATGCTTGGATTGATTTAGGAAAAAATGAATCCCGTTAGAAGCCGCGGTCGCGAGCTGTAACAGGAAGAAAAGTAATATTATTATTGACCGCGACCTGCTTCTAAACGGGATGAAAAATGTTTTTAAAAATATTATTGCTCTGACCATACTCGGTATCGCTATTTATATTTTTAGAGGAACAATACAAAAAAGTTATTTTATTGTACAAGATAAATATTTTCCTTGTACTAGAACTATTTCTTATTCTATCGGGACAGTAGATGAAGGTTTTGGGTTGTCCAAAAAAGAATTTTTAGCTGCAATCAGTGATAGTGAAAATATGTGGGAAGCATCGATAAATAAAGATTTATTTGTGTACAAGCCTCAAGGGGGAGAATTGGTAATTAATTTAGTTTATGATAAAAGACAAAAAAATACTCAAATATTAAAAAATATTAATGATTCAATAAATGATAACCAAGGTTCTTATAATAGTTTAAAAAGCCAAGTTGATAATCTTAAAAATGAGTTTGAACAAAAAAAATTAATTTTTGATTCCAAAATTATTTCTCTTAAGGATCGCAAGGGAAGGTATAGTCAAGAAAGTATTACAGAAATAAATAATTTACAAATTGAATTAAATAATTATGTTAATAGAATAAATCCTTTGGTGGACCAGTTAAATAAATCAGCTAGTTCTGTTAATGGGCAAGTAAATGAATATAATAATGTAGGAGATGAGCTTGGTGATGAATTCGAGGAAGGACTTTATCACTCTGATAAAACTGGTAAATATATTGATATTTATCAGTTTGAAAATAAGAATAAACTAGAAAGAGTTTTGATGCATGAGTTGGGACACGCTCTCTCACTAGAGCATATAGATAATCCGGATGCCATTATGTATCAATTTAATACTGCTTCTAATCTTGAACCAAATGGAGATGATATTGAGGCACTTAAACTGCATTGTGCAGTAAGGTAAAAAGATTTTTTATTTAGAGTGCCCTCACTCCGAATCGAACGGGGATCTATTCCTTAGGACGGAACTGTTCTATCCATTGAACTATGAGGGCAATAACTATAAGATACCACACAAAACCAATATTGGAAAATTGGATTTTAGAATTAATTATGCTAAAATCCTTTTATGGATCCTGAATCCAAAAAATTACTTGAAAAGACATATGAGCTTGTTAAGGAGAATAGTGAAATCCTTCATAAGGTTCGAAGTGTTCAAAAATGGCAAGCATTTTGGAGTACATTGAGAATTATTATATTAATTGGCGTTACTTTAGGAGCCGCATATTATTTACAGCCTTTCTTAGAGAAAGCAATTAATTTATTTAATCAAATTTCCAGTTCTCAGCAAGTAATCGATACTTCTTCTTTGCAAAATATTTTAAAAAATATGCCGAGGTAGCTCAGTTGGTAGAGCGCTCCCCTGAAGAGGGAGATGTCACCAGTTCAACTCTGGTCCTCGGCACAATAAAATAAAAAACCGCCATTGGCGGTTTTTTATTTTTTAAACTGACTTTACTTTTACGTTTGTTTTTTTATCTTTATCAATCTTAGGAAGTTTTACAGTAAGTAGTCCATGCTTTTCAGTTGCCTCGGCTTCCTCTGGATCAACTTCTGCAGGAAGAAGAATCGTTCTTGAAAAAGATCCCCAATACAATTCTTTCGTAAAGAAATTTTCTTCACTAATAGTTCTAGATTCTTCACGTTTGCCTCGAATAGTAATCATGTCTCGAGCGATAGTTAATTCTAAGTCTTCAGGTTTTACTCCAGCAACCATTGTTTGTACAATTATATCACCTGGAGTTTGATATACATCAACAGTGAGTTCTGCTTCTTCGTTTTCTTCTTCAATCCAGTTATTTTCACTTTTGTCACTTTTGACAATTATTTTTTTTTCTTCTTCGATATCTTCATCGGCCTTCATACTCCCTGTTAGTCTTTCAAAAAAACTTCTTTTTTTATTATGCATAGTTATATTTTAACAAATAATATTAATTTTCACCACTCATTCTTCTTAATTTTTCAAAAAGTAGTAAATTGATAATTGTCGCGACCCAAAGGAAAGCGAATACTCTCAAGAAATCACTTCCATTATTATCCATTATAAAAAAATTAAAGCCACTATGCAAGGCGATTGCTAATATCATTCCTAAAAATATGTAAGCTTTTTTTGCAAATCTTCCCATGTAGAAGGAAAGTCCAGCTGAAATACCTACTAGTCCGCTCGATACGGTGTGCAGTAAAGTGGATCCTAGAAATCTCAATTGGCCAGTCATTAATCCGACGGTTGCTTGGTTAAGAGAAAGTGGTTTTATTACAAAAAGAATGTTTTCAAAAGCAGCAAATCCAAGAGCAACTGTAATTAAAAATATGGGCCAATCTATTGGTTCGTCTAGATATTTTGTTCTAGATAGTAATATAATTACTGCAAAATATTTTAAGAATTCTTCAACACTTGCCCAAAGTACTATTTGAATTTGGTTATCACTTACTATGCCTTGAATAAATTTTTGAATGGGTATTGCAAGGACTACTAAGGTCATTCCGATTATAAAACAAAAAGTCAAAAGACCTGATGGTTCTGGTTTTTCTTTATCTTCTTTAAGCCAAAACCAGAGCCAAAAAAGAGAGGGCAGTATTCCTACCAAGAGAGTCAAACCTAACATTTTTGGATCTTTAATTAAATTATCCATTTATGGGTTTACCCCGAGCGAACTTTGTGAGTCGAGGGGTACTTCGACATTATTCAGTACGGGCCATTTTTCTACCATTAATATTTTTTTATTTCCATTTGTTTGTATTGTTTGCCAAATTTCCTCAGTGACAAATGGCATGAATGGATGAATGATTTTTAATAAGGTAGTTAATTGTGTGTAAATAAGAGCTTTGGCTGATAGTACATTATTATTTTCTAATATTTTTTTCTTAGATCTTTCAATTAAGATATCAGCGAAAGTATGCCAGAAATAATGATACACTTTTTCAGATACAAGAGAAAAACGGAATTCATCCATCTCTTTTGTTATTTCTTTAATTAAATCTTTTAGTTCTTTGTCTGATAGGGAATCTTCCTCGTCAAATTCTGGAAGATTTTCTATATCTAAATCTTTTATATTTTCCATTACAAACCTCGAAGCATTCCAAATTTTATTTGCAAATTTGGCATAGCCTCTTATGTCATCCTCATTAAGTTTTAAATCTTTTCCAGGAGTATTGCCTATCACCATTGCCATACGAAGTGCATCACTATTGTATTTTGAAATTAAACTAAGTGGATCGGTCGCTTTGTCTCCTAGGGACTTTGACATTTTTTTACCATCAGCCGTTCGGACCATGCCATGGAAATAAACATTTTTAAAAGGAATTTCACCAAGCAAGTATTGAGACATAAGAACCATACGAGCAATCCAGAAGAAAATTAAATCGTGCCCAGTTTCAAGTACGGTTGTAGGATGATATGTTGCTAAGTCTTTAGTTTTCTCGGGCCATCCCAAAGTAGAAAAGGTCCATAGTCCTGAAGAGAACCAAGTATCGAGAGTATCTGGATCTTGTTCCCAATTCTCAATGTCCTCTGGTGGATTTATATCACAATAAATTTTTTCTGTATTTTTATTCGTAATTTGTAATTCGTCATTCGTAATTGATTTACGATACCAGACGGGGATACGATGCCCATACCAAATCTGGCGAGAAATACACCAGTCTCGTAAATTTTCAATCCAATTAAAATATACTTTTTCAAAATGATTTGGTAATATTTTTATTCTGCCATCTCGTACCGGCTCCAACATTAATTCTTTCAAACTTTTGTTTCCACGATTTGGGATTTTTTTATTTACATCGATAAACCATTGTTCCATTATTTGAGGCTCAACCATAGCACCGGTGCGCTCAGCTGTCGCTACTCTATTTACATAATTCTCATCAATTGAAACCAATAAGCCTTTTGATTTTAGTTTCTCGACAATTTTTTCTCGAGCATCAGTAATTTTCATGCCAGTAAATTCTTCTGCAATTGGAAGCAATTTTCCATACTTGTCGATTATTTGTTCTTTTTCTAATTTATATTTTTCAGCTAGGGCAAAGTCTTCATGTGAGTGCCAAGGGGTGATAGTCATGACTCCTGTACCGAATTCCATATCGATCATTTCATCTTTTATAATAGTCGCTTCGATTGGACCATTAATCCATTCCAAATTTATTTTTTGGCCATGGGTCCAATTTAAATATCTTTCATCTTCTGGATGCATTACAACATATTTATCTCCAAACTTTGTTTCAGGACGAGCAGTACTAATTTCAAAAGGTCCATACTTAAAAGTATAAAACTTACTTTTTCTTTCTTCGTACACTAATTCGTCGTCTGAAATAACTGTTTGTCCTTTTGGATCCCAATTAACAATACGATGTCCACGATAAATTAAACCATCATCGTACATTTGCTTGAAAGCAGTTCGGACTGCAAAATTTCTTTTTTCATCGAGTGTAAATGCTTCTCGAGACCAATCAAGTGAAGCGCCCATTTTTTTAGATTGATTGATGATTGTATCGTGCGAGTCTTGAGCAAATTTTGCTACTCTTTTCAAAAATTCTTCTCGCCCCAAATCATTTTTTCGAACCCCTTCTTTTTCCAGTAATTTTTCTACTTTAGTTTGAGTTGCAATAGCCGCGTGATCCGTACCAGGTACCCAGAGCGTTTTATAGCCACCCATACGAGCGTAGCGAACCATTATGTCTTCGAGTGCAAGCATTAGAGCGTGACCTGTGTGTAAGCTTCCTGTGACGTTTGGAGGGGGAAGGACAATAGAGAAAGGGATGGCGTCTTCTTTTGTTATGCCTTTTTCAATACAAACATCTGGATTAAAAAAACCGCTTTCTTCCCAAAGCTTGTAAATTCTATCTTCAGTTTCTTTTGCATTGTAGGGTTTTAAGAATTTCTCATCCATTCTTATATATTATCATTATTTCTTTTATTTTTCATTATGATTTTTTTATAATGCCACATACTTGACAATATACAAAATATTTGTTATGATATGTTAGAATTTAAAAACTTTATATATGAAAGAAAGTGATTTGTCTTCGTGTGGTAAGTGTATCCGCACGCAGAAAGGCAATCTTCTCGTTTGCTTTGAAATTTACGGGAAACAGTTGTATTTTTACATGGACCCGAATGGTCTAAGACTTCCTTCAGCCCATGAAACAAAAAGGGGTATGTATATGAATGAGCAGGAATGGAACCACGCACTGCGCACGTGGCCGGGTGCAAAAGAAGAAGAACTTCATGGATGGGAATTAAAAAAAGCCAGGGATTTGGCTTTAATTCTGTCCCAGAATTTTTGTTTCGGGATGAGTGATGAACAAATTTTACATCTCCCGAAAAACCATTTCTTTTCTTTCAAATAAAAACCTACCTCAGGTATTTGAGGTAATAGCCCAGATTTTTAATTCTGGGCTAAAATTTTGCCAATTTTTTAATTTAGTCTCAAATTTCCGTCTGCTTTGATCGAAGACAATCTCACAGTTTTATTATTATTTTCTGTAAATTTAAAATATCCTGCTATAGCTATCATCAAGGCATTGTCGGTAGATAGAGTTTTATTTGGGAAAAGGAGAGTTTGCCCGCCTTTTGTTGTTTTTTTCATTTCATTTTTTAAATATTTATTTGCTGAAACTCCACCGGCTACAATCACTGTTTTTATATTATATTTTTCGATAGCCTTTTTTGTTTTATGGGTTAGAGTCTCTACGACAGCATCTTCAAATTCTTTTGCTATCATTTGTTTTACTATCTCATTTTCTAAAATATTTGGGTCATTTTCTTTCAAATCACGTATTAGATAAAGCACAGCCGTTTTTAATCCAGAAAAAGAAAAATCAAAATTTTTACTATATTTCATGGGTCGAGGTAAAGAGAAAGAAGGAAAATCTTTTTTTAAAGGTTTGGTATGGCTGGAAGAAAATATTATTTGAGGGGACTCCGCAGGGTGGCGACCCGAGGACTGAACAAATTTTTCAGCAGAAAAATTGTGACCCCGAGAAGAATGATTTTCTTCTAGCCTACCCAATTTTGCTAATTTTGAAACAGCCGGGCCACCGGGGTAAGGGAGGCCAAGCATACGAGCCACTTTATCGAAAGCTTCGCCTGCAGCATCATCGAGTGTCTCTCCGATGATTGTGTATTTTCTCCAATTTTTAATTAATACGAGCTCTGTGTGGCCTCCAGATACTAATAGAGAAAGAGCAGGGAATTCAATTTTTGGTATAGAGAAACTTTTTTTAACACCCGCAAAAACAGAAAGTATGTGTCCTTCCATATGGTTTACTGGCACTACTGGCACTTTCAATTTTTGAGCTAATTCTTTTGCGAAAACTATTCCTGTCCAAAGTGCAGGCTCAAGCCCAGGTCCTGTCGTCACAGCAATAAGATCAATATCTTTTTCTTTTATTTTTGTCTTTTTCAAAATTCTTTCTAGTAAGATGGGTAG
>Ga0194052_1001917_pt1 | contig 11687 bp, 11 predicted proteins | sample SepL226m_MetaG_FD_160117 | JGI IMG/M metagenome (GOLD analysis project Ga0194052, IMG submission 160117) | Anoxic zone freshwater microbial communities from boreal shield lake in IISD Experimental Lakes Area, Ontario, Canada - Sep2016-L227-6m | ecosystem: Environmental > Aquatic > Freshwater >... | reverse complement strand
GTTCTGGAGCAGCACCCCCAGCCGGTGGTGGGCCTGCCAGCCCTCCGGGAACAGGCTGAGCGACTTTTCGAAATACCGGTGGGCCGCCTGGTGGTTGTCCTCGCCGTCCAGCCCCGCGAAGACATCTGCCAGCACGTCGTAGGCCTTGTGGTCGGCGGGATCCAGGCGCACGGCCTGCAGCGCCATCTGGCTGGCACCCTCCAGGTCGCCCAGGCGCAGCTGGATGGAGGCCAGCGCCCGGTAGGCCTGGGAGGCGCTGGGGTCCAGGCGCATGGCCTTCTCCGCTGCGGCTTTCCCCTTCCGGAGCAGCACCTGGCCTTCGTCGTAGCGGCCCTGGCTGAGTGCCGTGATGGCGCCCAGCTCCGCCAGGGTCCAGGCATATTCCGCGTGGGCCGGCGCATAGTCCGGCTCCAGCTCGATGGCCGAGGCCAGGAGGGAACTGGCCAGCCGCACCGAGTCCTGGTTGCCTTCCGTGAAGACCTGGAGCGCCTTGGTGTAGAGCTCCCGCGTCCGCGGCAGCCGCGCCTGGGAGCGCAGGGCGCCGGGGTCGCTGCCCAGACCCATTTCCAGGGGCAGCCGCTGCTGCAGCTCGTCCTCGAGCTTCAGCAGCTCCGTCACCGGGCGGTCGAGCTGAAACTGGTGGAGGGTGGAACCCCGGAGTGCATCCACGACCCGGACGCCCATGCGCAGCTGGCCCGCCACCACCTGGTAGCTGCCCAGCACCAGCAGCTCGGCCTTCAGCTGGCGGCCCAGCTCACCCACCGCGTGGGGCGCCTGGCCCGGCGTGTCGCCCAGCTGGTGCATGGCCTCCACCACCCGCAGGCGGTCCACTACGGCGAGGCCTTCCCGGCGCACCAGGCCGAAGGCCATGGCGTCCGCGAAGCCATTGCTCAGCCAGGCGTGCTCCGGGTCCGGCCGCAGCTGCTCCAGGGGCAGGATGGCCACCACCCGGCGGCCCCGGGTGAAGTCCTCCCGCGAGGCCCGGCGCGCCTCGCCCAGGCCTGTGGCCTCCGCCCGGCGCCACAGCCAGAACCCCAGGCCAGCCGCCACCACCACCACGCCGCTGACAGAAGCCAGGAGCAGGCGCCGACGCCCGCTGCGCCCAGGAGTCGCGAGGTGGGGCACGGTGGCCGTGGGCACATTCTCGGCAAGGCCCACCGCCAGGGCCTGCAGGTTGGGGAACCGGTCCCGGGGGACCTTGGCCAGGAGGCGGTGGATGGCGTCCTGGAGCGGGCGGGGCAGGTCGGTCCGGGCCTCCGCGAGGGGCCGGGGCTCGTCCCGGGTCACGGCGTAGAGCGTGTCCACCAGGCTGCCACGCAGAAACGGATGTACGCCGGTGGCCAGCTCGTAGAGCACCACGCCCAGGCTGAACTGGTCGGACTGCCCCGTGAGCGCCTGGCCGTTGGCCTGCTCGGGACTCATGTAGGCGGGCGTGCCCTGGCTGTAACCCGGCGCCGTGCGCTCCACCAGGGTCAGGTGGTGGGAAGCCTTGCCCGGGAGCGGCTCATCGGCGCCGCGGCGCGCGATGCCGAAATCCAGGATCTTGAGCTGGCCCTCCTCCGTCAGCAGCAGGTTCTCGGGCTTGATGTCACGGTGGACGATGCCCTTCTGGTGCGCGTGGGAGAGAGCTGCCGCCGCCTGCCGGGCCAGGCTCTGCAGGGCCTCCCCATCCAGGGGCCGGCCCACCAGGGCCCGCAGGGTCTGGCCTTCCACCAGCTCCATCGCGATATACGGCGTGCCCTCCACCTCACCCGCATCGTAGATGTGGGCAATGTTCGGGTGGTTCAGCTGGCAGGCCAGCTTGGCCTCGCCGATGAGTGCCTGGCGGCGCTGGTCGTCGGCATTCTTCAGGAGCTTGAGCGCCACCTCGCGCTCGAGCCGCAGGTCGAGGGCCCGCCAGACTTCACCCATGGCGCCCTCTCCCAGCCGGGAGAGCAGTCGGTAGGAACCGAAGTGCGAGGCATCAGAAGGCAAGCAGGTCCTTTGCGGGGAATCCGGCCAGTATACCTATCGACGCGATCCTTGCTTCATGCCCTTGCTGCGATTCCAGCGGAAGGCTTGACCAGGCTCACGAAATATCGAGAATCAGGCCGGAGGCCCGCATGCCCGCACAGGATCTTGAAGCCGCGCTGACGGGGGCCCGTCTGGTGGAAGAGGCCGGCTCCCTTCTCACCCTCGGCGAGGAACCCAGCCGCATGGTGACCCATGCCTTCGAGCGGCTCAGCCAGCTGGTCCCTTTCGACCTGGCCACCCTGCTGCTGCGCGAGGGCGACGGCCTGCGAGTGGCCCACGCCATCGGTCCCCTGGTCACGCCCCAGCTGGCCGGAACCCTCATTCCGGTGCGCGGCAACCTGCGCCTCATCCACGCCCTGAAGACCGGTTCCCTGCCCGCGACCTTCGAGGAGGACGATGCCGGCGAGGACACCTTCCAGGGCCTCCTGGAGATGCCCCACGGCCACAGCTGCCTGGTGGCACCCCTCCGCAGCCAGGGTGAGACCTTCGGCCTCATGACCCTGGACGCCGTGGTCTGTCGACAGTATCCCGCCAGCGTCCTGCACCATGTGGGCGTCTTTGCCTCCCTGCTGGCCCTGGGCCTCAAGCAGGCCGAGCACCTGGGCCGCCTCGCGGAGCGGGAGCGCAGCCTGGCGGAGGAGGTCAGCTACTTCCGCGAGGCGCAGCGCCAGGGCGTCCTGCAGGAGCCGCTCCAGGCCGAGAGCCACGCCATGCGGGCCCTCCTCGAGCAGGTGGGCCAGGTGGCCACCACCGCCGCCACGGTATTGATCACCGGCGAGACCGGCACCGGCAAGGAGAAGGTGGCCCAGACCCTGCACCACCTCTCACCCCGCCGCGAGAAGCCCTTCATCAAGGTGAACTGCAGCGCCCTGCCTGCCACCCTCATCGAGTCCGAGCTGTTCGGGCACGTGAAGGGCGCCTTCAGCGGCGCGGCCTCGGCCCGCAAGGGACGCTTCGAGCTGGCGGACGGCGGCACCCTGTTCCTCGACGAGATCGGAGACCTGCCCCTGGACCTCCAGCCCAAGCTCCTGCGCGCCATCCAGGAGAAGGAGATCGACCCCCTGGGCAGTGAGAAATCCCGCCGGATCGACGTGCGGCTGGTGGCCGCCACCCACACGGACCTGCGCAAGGCCGTGGCCGAGGGCCGCTTTCGCGAGGACCTCTTCTACCGGCTGAGCGTCTTCCCCATCCACCTGCCGCCGCTGCGCGAGCGCCCCGAGGACATCGCGGCCCTGGCGGAGGGCTTCCTGGTCCGCTTCGCCCGCGAGAACCGCCGGCCGCCCATCGCCCTGCCCCCGGGCCTACTGGAGCAGTTGGAGGGCTATGCCTGGCCCGGCAACGTCCGGGAGCTGCACAACGTCCTGGAGCGGGCCGCGATCCTCTCGGCGGGCCGGGAGCTGCGGCTGCCGCCGGGCGCCCTCCCCCGCCGCACCGAGCGCAGCGGCCGGCCCCTGGCCTGGGAGGCCCAGGAACGCGACTACCTGGAGCGCCTGCTCCGGCACACCCGCGGCAAGATCTCCGGCGCCGACGGCGCGGCGGCGCTGGCGGAGCTGCCCGCGTCCACCCTGCTCTCCCGGCTCGAGAAGCTGGGCCTGCGTCCCCGGGACTTCAAGGGTGTGTGATAGGTTAGTGCCCCCCGGGAGTATCCGATGAACGAGCCCACCGGCCCCCAAGACGTCCTGCCACCGGCTTTCGGGCTGACCGATCCGCAGCCGCTCCTGGCCCCACCGGGGGCAGCCGCAGCCTTGCCGCGACCCGTGCCCTTCGAGGATCGGGAGGCCTTCCCCGGCTTCTGGGCGCGGGTGGGCGGCATGTTCCAGCTGGTCTTCCGGGACCCCATGGAGCTCTTCGAGCGGGTGCCCCTCACGGAGGGCCTGGGGGCGCCCTGGCGGTTCCTGCTGCTGCTCTCGATTCCCATTTTCTTGCTGATGGCGCTGGTCTTCTTTGCGGCGGGCATGGGCATCGCCGTCGCCGCCCTGGAGGAGGCGGGGCGGACGGAGAACCGGGTGCTGGCCGCGGCCATGCCCTTCGTCTTCGGCGCGATCCTGCTGCTGATGCCCGTCTTCAGCTTCCTGGGCATGGTGGTGGGCGGGGCCCTGAACCACTTCTTCCTCTGGCTCTGGGGCGGGCTGCGCCCGGGCGTCCCCACCGCCCAGAGCATCCGCGCCTACGGCTACGCCTCGGCCTTCGTCCAGCTCGGCGGCTTCATCCCCATCCTCGGCCTGTTCATCCAGATCGCGGGCATGGTGGTCATCGGCATGGGCATGGCCCGCATGCACCGGACCGCCACCTGGCGGGGCGTGTGCGCGGCCCTCACGCCGCTCATCCTGCTCCTGGTCGGCGGCTTCCTGCTGCTGCTGGGGATCGTGGCCCTCATCCTGCTTAAGCGCTAGGTCCGAGCCACCGCAGGACCTCTTCGCGGATCGCGCCGGGGGCCACCACCCGGTGGACGGCACCGGCTGCCAGGGCCGTGACCTCGTCCCAGGTCTCGAAGCTCCGGAAGAGCCGATCGGCGCCCGCGGCGCCGAGGAGCTCCGGCAGGCGCACGGTGCCGCCGAAGCCCGTGAGGATGCCGTGCTTCGCGGCGGGGTGGGCCAGGCGCAGCCCGCCCTTGCCCGTGGCGGGATCCGCGGCCACGGCCCAGCGCTCCTGGCCGTGCAGGGCCAGGTCGCAGCCCCCACCCATGGCCACGCCCGAGATCACCGTGAGGGTGCGCCAACCCGGCCAGAGCAGGTGGCCCATGACCCGCTGGCCGCGCCGGGCGAAAGGGTCCGCAGACACCGCATCCAGGGCCCCCACCTGGTGCAGATCTGCCCCGGCGCAGAAGTGGTGCCCCCGTCCGGCCATCCAGGCCGCGCCGCCCAGGGCGATCCGGCGCACCCCGGCCCAGCGCAGCTCGATGAAGAGCCGGTCCAGAGCGTCCAGCAAGTCCGTATGCAGACGGTGCAGGCCATCGCCCGAGCGCAGGCCGATCCAGGCCCAGTCCGGGCCCTGAAGCAGGTCCAGGGAGGTCCGGCCTTCGTACCAGGTTCGGGGTGTCATGGCAGCTCCAGCCGGGTGAAGGCCGCCGCCAGCGGCTCCGCATCGGGATCCCACACGGGCACGCCGGGGAGCTGATTGCGGAACCAGGTGGTCTGGCGCTTGGCGTAGGCCTGGGTCTCCTGCACCACCGCTGCCTGAGTCCGCGGGGCCTCGCCTCCGGCCATCCAGGCCGCGTAGCCCAGAGGCCGCAGGGCAAGCAGGTCGTCGGCATGGCCCGCGGCCACCAGGGCCGCCACCTCCTCAGGCCAGCCGGCCCGCACCTGGGCTTCCACCCGATCCACCACGCGGTCCCGGCGCCGCTCTCGCCCGGGGGCGACCACCAGCACGCGCCAGCCGGAGGGAAGGCCCGCTTCCACCCCAGCCAGCAGGCTCGACGGCGCCCGGCCCGTGGCCAGGTGCAGGGCCAGGGCCCGCTGCACCCGGGCAGTGTCGTTGGGGTGCAGCTGGGCGGCCCGCGCGGCATCCACGGCCCCCAGGTAGCGGTGCAGGAAGGGCGTCCCCAGGTCTGTGCCCCAGCGCCGCACGCGCTCCACGAGGGCGACCGGCACCTCCGGCAGCGCGCTCAGCTGGTCCCAGACGCCGCGCAGGTAGAGCCCCGAGCCCGTCACCAGCACCGGCGCGGGGGCCTCCGCCAGCCAGGTCCGGACCGTGGCGCCAAAGGAGCTGGGATTCGGCCGGGCGGACAGCGGCAGCACGCCATAGCCCCGGTGGGGAACGCCCTCCTGCTCCTCCGGCCCGGGCTGGCCCGTGCCGATGGCCAGGCCCGCGATGGCCTGGTAGGGATCCCCGTTGACCACGACGCCCCCCACGCGCCGCGCCACCGCCACCGCAAGGGCGGACTTGCCGGAGGCCGTGGGACCGAGAATGGCGATGGGCATGGGTTAACGCTATCAGCTGTGAGCCCGGGAACCTCAGGGCGGCTGGACTCATTTCAAGGCCATGCGCATCTTGCTCTGCCTCTGTCTTGCCGTCGGCTTGGGAGCCGGCGAGCCTCCCCTGCCCGGGCGGGACCCGGTCTTCCTGGCCCAGATCCTGGCGGCCAGCCCGGATCCCGCCCGGCCCTGGAAGGCCTACCGGGTGTCCGAAACGTCCGCCTCGGCTGTGGTTGAAGTGGTGGGAGAACTCACGCAGGAAGAGCTGCGCCAGGCGGCCTTCCAGGAGTTCCTGGTCTGGTTCCGGGAGGATATCCGGAAGTTCCTGCACAGCATCGGCGGCCCCACCGGGCCCACGAACCTGGCCTCGGCCACTCTGCCCGTGGACCGGTTCGGCGGCAATCCCGTGCCGCGCAACGTGCCCATCGGGTGGGGCTACTAGGGGCCCAGCCTCTAATCCGCCATCAGCCGGGGCAGCAGCCGCGAGGCCTGATCCCGGGCCAGGCGGGCGGCCTCCAGGGCATGGTGGGCCGCATCTTCCGGGGACTGGCGGGGTGTGAGCAGGGCCTCCAGCTGACCGCGCAGGCGCAGCACTTCGCCTTCCGGATCCGAGAGGTGCCGATTGGCCGCGGCCTCAAAGGTCACCATAAAGCACTGCACCGCGTTGCAGGCCGCCGACACGATGGCGGCGCTGTTCCGATGATCCAGCTCCAGCGCCAGGGCCGCCGCCAGGAAGCGGAGACCATCCTCAAAGTGGGCCTGGGGTGAACCTGCGGGACCGGAACCCGTCATCTGCCCGGAGGGGGGACAGGATAGTTGCCGGTGAAGCAGGCGTAGCAGAAGCCGTGGCCGTCATCGCCCATGCAGCCTTCCAGGTCCTTGAGATCCAGGTAACCCAGGGTGTCGGCCTCCACGAAGGTGGTGATCTCTTCATGGGGCATGTAGGAGGCGATGAGGTGCTGCCGCTTGGGGGTGTCGATGCCGTAGAAGCAGGAGTGCGTGGTGGGCGGGCAGGCGATGCGCATGTGCACCTCCGCCGCCCCGGCCTCACGCACCATCTGCACGATCTTCTTGCTGGTGGTGCCGCGCACGATGCTGTCGTCCACCAGCACCACCCGCTTGCCCGCGAGCAAGTGACGCACGGGGTTCAGCTTCACCTTCACGCCGAAGCTGCGGATGGTCTGCTTGGGCTCAATGAAGGTGCGGCCCACGTAGTGATTGCGGATGATGCCGAAGTCGAAGGGGATGCCGGACTGCTCCGAGTAGCCGAGCGCCGCACTGACGCCGCTGTCGGGCACAGGCACCACCAGGTCCGCCTCCACAGGATGACGCAGGGCCAGGCGGCGGCCCATCTCGCGCCGGGCCACCATGACGCTCTGGCCAAAGACCAGAGAGTCCGGCCGGGCGAAGTAGATGTGCTCGAAGACGCAGGGCGTCGCCTGCACCCGGGGCAGGGGGAACCGGGACTCGGGCTCCCCTGAGCGCCGGGGCACGATCACCAGCTCGCCGGGCTCCACGTCCCGCCGGTAGGTGGCGCCCACGAGGTCGAAGGCGCAGGTCTCGGAGCTGAACACGGTGGTGCCATTCATGGTGCCCATGGCCAGGGGCCGGAAGCCCCGGGGGTCCCGGGCGGCGATGAGGGCGTCTTCCGTGAGGATCAGCAGGGAATAGGCGCCCTCAGCCTCGCGCAGGGCCGCAACCACCGCGTCCTCCAGGGTGTCCGCCTGGGCCCGGTTGATGAGGGCCAGCAGCACCTCGCTGTCCGAGGGGCTGGTGAAGGTGTGGCCAGCGGCGATGAGCTTGGCCCGCAGGCACTCGGTGTTGGTCAGGTTCCCGTTGTGGCAGAGGGCCACCTGGCCGAAGCGTCCGTGGATCAGGAAGGGGTGGGCGGCGGAGGCGACGTTGCCGCCGGTGGTGGAGTAGCGCGTGTGGCCGCTGGCGGCGTCGCCGGGCAGGCCATCGAGCACCGTCTCCGTGAAGACGTCCGCCACGTAGCCCTGGGCCTTATGCAGGTGGAGCCCCGTCGCGTCCGCCGAGCAGATGCCCGCGGCCTCCTGGCCCCGGTGCTGAAGGGCATAGAGGCCCAGATAGGTCTGCCGGGAGGCTTCCACCTGGTGGCAGATCCCGAAGACCCCGCACTCATCCCTGAACGGCATGCTTCCCCCGAAGCTCCAGGATACCCGTCGGGACCCTGGCTCCGGCGGCAAGGATGGCCCTATTGGACCGTGACCGTGGGCTCGGAAGGCTGACGGGCCTCCCGGGCCCAGCCCTGGAGGGTGGTCAGCAGGGTGGTCCCGGCCTCGGCGGGGGCCAGTCCGGCGGTGCTCTCCAGCCCCTCCAGGTGCAGCTCCAGCCGCGCGATGTCCCCCTGCTCGAAGCGCACGCTGAGGTCACAGAGGGCCAGCAGCCGGGGCGCCACTTCGACGAGCACCGTCGAAGCGTGGAACCCCAGGGGCATCTCCAGGCTCCAGACCTGGAGGCTGCGGGTGCCGAAGCGTAGGGCGATGGGCTCCTGCTTGGTCTGGGGCGAAGGCCCGGCCAGGTAGAGCAGCCGCTCGGCGCGGCCCAGCAGCATGGCCTGGGCGTAGGGGGTGCCCTGGGTGCGGTCCGCCTCCAGGCGCCAGCCCCCCATGCGGGGCTTCTGCACCCGGTTCTGGCTGCGGGTGGCCGGGGTGGCCTGGAGCCGGAACTGCGTCTCCAGGGGCACCGCCTCGCCGCGCATCCACACCTGGATGCGGTAGCGCAGGCCCCCCTGGGTCTGGGCAGACAGGGGAAGGGCCAGGAACAGGAGAAGGAACCATCGACGCACGGCAAACCACCTTCCCTCTGAGAATGCCACCCTGTGCGATCCTGGACCAGAGACACACGCCGATGCCCATCTGCTTCGACCTCGATGGAACCCTGGGAACCTTCAGCTCGGGCTACCTGCTGCTGCGGGAAGCCCTCGGTGAGCTCTGGGGCCAGGCGCCCACCCGGGAGGAGCTCGGCCGCTGCTCGGGGTCCACCGACTGGGAGATCGTGGACGAGCTCCACCGGATGCGCTACGAAACAGGGCTGGATGAAGCTGGCTACGGGGCCTACGAGGCCGCCTGCGTCCGGCGGTTCCGCCACGTTTTTGCCCCCGGGGGCGAGGCGGCGGTGGCCTTCCGGGGCGTGCTGGAGGGCATGCACTGGCTCGCGACCACCCGGCCGGTCTGGCTGGTCTCGGGCAACGCCCCCGGACTGCTGGCCTTCAAGGCTGAGGTCCTGGGCATCGATCCCGCCATCCCCCGCCTGGGCTCCCTGCCCCGCCATGACCGCTCGGACCTGCTGCGCCTGGCCCGGCGCGGCTGCCCCGGGCCGCACCTCTACTTCGGCGACCGGCCCCACGACCTGGCGGCGGCCCGGGCGGCGGGCATGCCCTTCGTGGGCGTGGGCGAGCAGGTGCCCGGAGCCCATCCGATCCTGGGCGCCAACGCCCCCGCCACCCTGGTGGTGGAGGTGGCCACCCGGCATGCCCGGGCGGAGGCTAGCGGGTCCTGACCTCGAAGTCATCCAGGAACGCTGCGGTGCGCGAGTCGCCCTCCTTGCGCACGATGGCCTGGGCGTGGTGCAGGCGCCCCCGGCGCGCCACCACGATCCCTTCGACAATCCCGCCGTTGGGACCCTTGACCTTGTAGCGGAACCCCGGCCCCTTCTCGGCGGGCAGGTCCGTGCGCTGGATGGCGCCGAAGCGGTAGCCCAGGAAGTTCCGGAAGGTGTTGAGGATGTCGCGGGCGTTGCTGCCGCCCTTGTCCCCGGGGGGGAGGTTGCCCACCGCCACGCTGAAAGTCTCGTCCAGGCGCCCCGCGGGACTCATGGCCAGATCGAACCACTCCACCTCGCCATAGGGGCCAGGGTCCGTGTGCCGGTGCAGCTTGGGCGTTCCCGGGAACGTCGCGGCGATGCCGAGGTTCTCGTTCTCGACGCGGTGCGGATCCTCTTTGCACCCCGTGAGGGTGAGCAAGACCACCAGACACCACCAGACGCGGGACATTCTTTCCCCCTAGGGCTCCATCGGATGCTCGGACTGGGAAGTTGATTCCCTGCTCGCTGCTTCTGACCAGCGCCGGGCCTCCCGGGGATCCCGCAGCACGCCGTGCCCCCCCAGGTAGGCCTCGGCCAGGGCCGCCATGGCGCCGATGTGGCCCCCTTCCGCCGCCTTCCGGAACCATAGCGCAGCGGTCAGGTCGTCCTTCATCCGGGGCCGATCCCCCTGGCGGTAGGCCAGCCCCAACCGGTAGCAGGCGTCCGGATCGCCGGCCTCGGCGGCCTCCCGCAGGCGGTCCCGACCCGTGCGGGGCCGCTCCCGGTAGTGCTGCCAAGCCAGCCAGGTGATCATCAGCAAGGGCGGGGTCATGAAGATCAGCGGCAGGTGATGGAGCTGGGAGGAGCCCGCCCAGAAGAAGGTCAAGGCCACGCCAAGCCAGAGCACCGGCAGCAGGACGGCCCCCGTCAGCAGCAGCCAGCGGAGGGGCCGGTGCGCCAGGGCCCGGTCTGCCAGTTCCTCGACGCCTGCCATGGCCTTCCCGCTCGCGTGGACCAGGGGGTCTGCCGGGGCCACGTCATGGCGCAGGAGGCTGTGGGAAAGGGGCAGGAAGGGGCGCAGACGCTCCGCCTCGAGGGCCCACGCTCCAGCCTTGGCCTCGTCGGCGGGAACCCCGTCCCCGTCCTGGTAGGCCTGGGCCAGCCAGGCCGCCGCAGGGCCAAAGCCCAGGGCCGCGGCTCGCTGGTACCAGGTCTCCGCCTCGGCCGGTTCCGGCAGGGGGACGCCGTGCCCGGTGCGCAGCGCCTCGGCCAGGCGGAAGGCTGCCTCGGGATGGCCCCGCAGGGCCGCGCGCCGGAACCGGTCGAGCCCGGTGGTCTGGCCGCCGTGGCCCTGCCCGCCTTCCATGAACAGCAGGCCCTCCTGGAACTGGGCCTCCCGTCCCCCCAGCGCCGCGGCCCGATCCAGGAACCACCGCGCCAGGGGCGGATGGTGCGCCCCTCGGGCCCACTGCAGCCAGAGGACCTCAGGCCGGTCCGAGAAGCGGGCGATCCAGCTGCGGAAGAGCCGCTCCGCCATGGTCACGGCGGGGACGGAGGCGTGCAGGAGCGTGCCAATGAACGAGCCGACGGCGAAGACCCAGACCGCCAGGATCAAGACCATCTTCCAGGTGTCCGCGACAATGGCCAGTCGGGTGCCCTGCAGTCCCAGGGGACCGAGCAGTACCAGGACCAGCAGGGCCGCCCCGCGACCCCAGAGCCGCCAGGCATCCAGGACCGTCGCCAGGCGGGTCAACGGCGGCCCACAGCTTCATCCAGGGCCCGCCGGGCCAGCCCCTCGCCATAGCCCGACCAGCGCTTGATGAGGCGCCCCTCCCGGTCGACGAGGATCGTCGTGGGAATGCCCGGTATCGGCCCGAAGGCATCCAGGGCTTCCCCGCCGTCGGGCAGGTAGGCGGTGAGCCCGAGCTGCGGGTTCTGGGCCAGGAAGGGCTTTACGTCGCTCCAGCCGCCGCGATCCACGGAGATGGGCAGCACGGCATAGGCCTCGCCGCCGACCTTCTGCAGCTCCGCCACCTCGGGCAGGGACCTGCGACAGGGCGGGCACCAGGTGGCCCACACATCCACCAACACCACCCGGCCCCGGTAGTCCGCCAGGGTGTGGCGGTTCCCCTCGGCGTCCCGGAAGGCCACCCTGCTGACGTCCGTGCCGGGAGCGGCGCCCTCAGTGCCACCCGCGCCGCCAGCGAACAATCC
>Ga0194052_1001916_pt1 | contig 11696 bp, 11 predicted proteins | sample SepL226m_MetaG_FD_160117 | JGI IMG/M metagenome (GOLD analysis project Ga0194052, IMG submission 160117) | Anoxic zone freshwater microbial communities from boreal shield lake in IISD Experimental Lakes Area, Ontario, Canada - Sep2016-L227-6m | ecosystem: Environmental > Aquatic > Freshwater >... | reverse complement strand
CCCAGGGCGTGGACCACCGCCGCCCAGGCGCCCTTGTCCTCAGGACCGAAGTGCACGGGGGCCTGGGCGGGCTGGCGGCGGAGGACCGCGGTTAGCGGCAGCGTGGCCAGAACCATCACCGCCACGGAGCCCATGGCGCCCACCCAGCCCAGCACCAGGAGGAGCTTCTGGATCAGCGGTGCGAACACGAACTGCCCGAAGGAGCCACCGGCGTTGATGATGCCCGTGGCCATCCCCCGCTTCTCCGCAGGCAGGCGCTGGGCTGAGGCGCCGATGAGCACGGAGAAGCTGCCGGCCCCGGACCCCGCGGCAGACAGGAGGCCCAGGCTGAGGATCAGGCCCCAGGACGTGTGCATGAAGGGGGTGAGGGCGGTGCCGATGGCCAGCAGCAGGAGGCCCGCCGCCAGCACCCGGGCGGGTCCGTGGCGGTCGGCAATGGCCCCGGCGAAGGGCTGGACCGCCCCCCAGACGAACTGCCCGATGGCCATGGCCAGGGAGATGCTGACCACACCCAGGCCGGTGGCAGCGTTGAGCGGCGCCACGAAGAGTCCCTGGGACTGCCGCGCCCCCATGGTGACCATGAGGATGGCCGCCGCCACCAGCGTCACCAGCCAGTAGGCGCGGGGACTCTGGGCGTCGGTGGCAGTCATGGTGGGGCCTCAGGGAGCGAGCGGTCGGTGTTGGGACAGGTCTGCTTCCAGAGGATCCCAGGCCTGCGGGTTGGTCAAGGGAAGGATGAAAGGAACTGAAGGGAAGCGGAGGACAACGGAGGAGCGGAGGAGAGCGGAGAAGGGCCGGGGTTTTGGGCTTGGTGGTCTCCGTGGTGCCCCTTCTCCGTGGTCTCTGCTCGGTAACCAAGTAGGCTCATAGGCGTTCCCGTGCCTCCGGAGAGTCCCCATGAAGCTGGTCCAGCACCAACCCCTGCGCATTGCTGCGGCCCGCCTCCTGGTGGGCGCTGGGGCCAGCGAAGACGACGCCTGCACGGTGGCCGATCATCTGGTGGACTCGAACCTGTCGGGGCACGACAGCCATGGCGTGGGCATGCTGCCGCACTATGTCCGGGCGATCGCTGCTGGGCTACTGGATCCCAAGGCCCAGGCTGCGGTGGAGGATGCGGGTGGCGCGATCATCTCGGTGGATGGCCAGAACGGCTTCGGTCAGGTGGTGGCGAAGGTGGGTACGGCGCTGGGCATGGCTCGTGCGAAGACCATGGGCATCGCCATGGTGGCGCTCCGGGGGGCCTTCCACATCGGCCGCATCGGCACCTACGCCGAGCAGGCGGCTGCACAGGGCATCGCCTCCATCCACTTCGTGAACGTGGTGGGCCATGCGCCCATGGTCGCCCCCTTCCGGGGCAGCGACGCCCGGTTCGCCACCAACCCCTTCTGCGTGGCGGTGCCCGCGGCGGCCGATCACCCGGCCGTGGTGCTGGACTTCGCCACCAGCCTGGTGGCCCTGGGCAAGGTTCGGGTGGCCCTCAACAAGGGCGAGACCCTGCCGGAGGGCACGCTCATTGACGCCACCGGCCAAGGCACCACGGATCCCGCCGTGATGTACACCGATCCCCGGGGCGCCATCCTGCCCTTCGGCCTGCACAAGGGCTACGGCCTGGCCTTCCTCTGCGAGTTGCTGGCTGGGGCCTTCACCGGGGGTGGCACGGTGTCCACAGTGCCCTTTGCGAAGGACCGGATCACCAACAACATGCTGTCCATCTTCATCGACCCGGCGCAGCTTCCGGGCGCCGCAGGGCTGGAGGCCCAGGTGGCTGCGGCCATCGAGCACGTGAAGGCCTCTCCCCCCGCCGACCCGGACCTGCCGGTGCTGGTGGCCGGCGAGCCCGAACTGGCCCACCGCGCCCAGCGCCGGGCCGAGGGCATCCCCATCGATCCCATCACATGGGAGCAGCTGGTCGAGGCAGGAAAAGTCATGGGCATGGACTTCGCACTCTGAGGCATCCAAGGGGTGCCCGTTTGGGCGCACCCAGGAGGGAGCCCACCATGTTCCCCGCCAGCAGCACAGGCTCTGCACGACCCGCCCTCCAAGCCCCGGGACGCTGGGTCGGTGTGGTTGCCTACCACTACCCGGACCTGCCCACGGTGGAGGAGTTCGTCCCTGTTGACGCCTTTTCCCACGAACCCCGCCTCTTCGAAACGCCCGAGGCCGCTATCCAGGCGGCGGACACCTGGGGGCAGGCCTACCGAATATCAGACCGGACCGAAGTGCTGAGCGGAGTCTACGGTGGCGAGTCCTGACCGAGTTGCCACCAGATCTTCAGAAGACCTCGGTTTTTTATTGAATATTTTATGGCGTCAATGAAATTTAGACGTATCGTTGGGATCTCTGGCCACCCTGGAGGCCCCATGCCCAGCACGACCACCCCTCAGCTTCACATCACCCTGGACTTTGCCGAGCGCTTGGTACGCCACCTGCGCGAGGCCGGCGGCGGGATCGGTGGGGCCTCCCTGCTGCACGACGCCGAGCAGCTGCGCTCTGAGATCGACGCCCAGTTCAGCCAGACGCCGCCGGAGCACTGACAACTCCCATGGGTCGCCTGCCCTTTCATCCGGCCATCAACCCCTTCCCGGTCTTCACGATCCTGCTGGCCAGCGGGTGCTTGTTCATGGCGCTCATCAGACCCATGGCCGAGCGCCATGAGTGGACCCACCGGGCCTGGCTGCTACTGCTGACTGGCGTGGCAATTTTGCCGTTAGTGCTCCTGACGGGCCGCTCCTGGAGCCTGGCCATCGGCTTCTGGCCGCGCTCCCTTCCCTGGCCGACGCCCCAGGCTGCCAGTGGCTTGCTGCGTGCGCACGTCATCGGAGCCAGCCTGTCCAGCCTCCTCATCCTCCTCTCGACACTGGCCTTCTGGAGCTACCGCCGGGCCCGGGGGACCCTGGGCCTACTATTTGTTCTGGTGCTGAGCACGGCGTTGCTGACCGCTTATACGGCCCACCTTGGCGGCAGGATGGCCTTCGGCGAGCCCGGCCTGGAGAGCGACTCCTGAGCCAGGCTAAGGGCTCGACCGGGACCGGGTTAGGGCCTAGCTGGCGGCTTCCTCCGGATCCTCTTCGCTCCCTCGGTTCGCGGAGCTGAGCACCGCCTGCAGGGAGGCTTCCAGGATGTCGGCGTGACGACCCACGCCGTAGCGGCAGGAGCCGTCGCCGGCGCGGAGCAGGACGTAGGCGATGGCCTCGGCACTCTCGCCCCGACCCAGGGCGTGCTCGGAGTAGTCCGAGACATGGATGTCCTGGTCGAAGGCCTGCTGGAAGCCCCGCAGGAAGGCATCGATGGGACCATTGCCCTCGGCCTGCAGGAGCACCGCCTTGCCCCGGTCCAGCACCTTGGCGGTCATGCGGCACTGCTCTCTGGAGAGGCGGTGGGTCTCGTAGTCCGCCAGCTCGAAGCGGCCAGGAGTCAGGTACTCCCGCTCGAAGGCCTCGAACACCTGATCGGAGCTGAGCTCCTCGCCGGTGCGGTCCGTGATGGCTTGCACCACCTGGCTGAACTCCTGGGCTAGGGCCTTGGGCACGGCGTACCCGTGGTCCTGCTCCAGCAGGAAGGCCACCCCGCCCTTCCCGGACTGGCTGTTGATGCGGATGATGGGTTCGTACTGGCGGCCCACATCGGCGGGATCGATGGGCAGGTAGGGGACCTCCCAGAGGGGATTCTTCTCCCGCTTCATGGCCTCAAAGCCCTTGCGGATCGCATCCTGGTGGGAGCCGCTGAAGGCTGTGAAGACCAGCTCACCGGCGTAGGGGTGGCGGGCGGGAACCGGCAGGCGGTTGCAGTGCTCAGCCACCTTGACGAGGGCCGGCAGGTTGCTCAGGTCCAGGCCGGGATCGACACCCTGGGTGTAGAGGTTGAGGGCCACCGTGATGAGGTCTACGTTGCCCGTACGCTCACCGTTGCCGAAGAGGGTGCCCTCCACGCGGTCGGCGCCAGCCAGCAGCGCCAGCTCCGTGGCGGCCACGGAGCAGCCCCGGTCGTTGTGGGTGTGGATGCTGATGAGGGCCTGGTCCCGGTGCCGCAGGTTGCGGTGCACGTACTCGATCTGGTCGGCGTAGCGGTTGGGGGTGGTCACCTCCACCGTGGCCGGCAGGTTGAGGATGACCTTGTCACCGGGGGCGGGGGCCCAGGCTTTAATGACCGCATCGCAGACCTCGGTGGCGTAGTCCACTTCGGTGGAGGTGAAGCTCTCCGGGGAGTACTCGAGGGTGACCTTGCTGCCCGAGAGGGCTTTGGCGGCCTCCTTCACCCACTGAGTGCCCTGGATGGCCAGGGCCAGCACGGCGGCCTGGTCCAGGCCGAAGACCACCCGGCGCTGGAGGGTGGAGGTGGAATTGTAGAGGTGCAGGATGATGTGGGGGGCGCCCGTCACGGCCTCCACGGTGCGGTTGATGAGGCTCTCCCGGGCCTGGGTCAGCACCTGGATGGTGACGTCCGCAGGGATGCGGTGCTCTTCAATGAGCTGGCGCACGAAGTCGAAGTCCGTCTGGGAGGCTGCCGGGAAGCCCACCTCGATCTCCTTGAAGCCCATCTTCACGAGGGTCTCGAAGAGCAGGAGCTTGCGGTCCGACCCCATGGGCTCCACCAGGGCCTGGTTGCCGTCCCGAAGGTCCACGCTGCACCACATGGGGGCGGCGGTGATTTCATTGTCCGGCCAGGCGCGGTTGGGCAGGCTGACGAGGGGAATGGGGCGGTAGCGGCGAGCTTGCATGGGTTCCTCCAAGGGCGATGGGTGGTCTGTGGGTGGTCTGTGGGGGATATGCGAAAACCCCCTCCGGGGTCAGCGGAGAGGGTTGTGAGCTTCGGTCTGCGGTGTCCGCTTGCTCTCAGTCCTCCCCTGCGCCGCTAAGCGGCAGGGCCAGGAGCAGGTTCAGAGACAGGCTGGTTCGCATGAGACTGCTAGTTTTACGGATCGCCCCGGTCCCCGTCAAGGGGTCTGTTGGCTATATTTAGATGCTCGAAAGCGGATGACATCATCATCTTGCACACGCTGAAGCAGGCCACGCTGCTCGAGGTAGAAGACGTGGGCCAAGCACTCGCCCATGGCGAACAGTGTCTGGAAGGGGTCGGTGATGGGCCGCTCGAAGACCACGGGGATCAGCTCGGCCGCAGTCAGGGCCTTGCCTTGGCAGGCCTCCTGGAGGGCGCTGCAGCGGGCGGCGTGGTGGGTGCGGAGCTGCTCGATGCGGAGGTGTAAGCCCCGGAAGGGCAGCCCATGAGAGGGCAGCACCAGGGTGTCGGCGGGCAGGGCCTCGAAGCGCTGGATGGAGGCCAGGAACAGCCCCAGGGGGTCATTCTCGGGGGTGGCAGCGAAGGCGCTCACATTGGTCGAGATGCGCGGCAGCAGCATGTCGCCGGAGATCAGCACCCCGGCGGTCTCGCAGTAGAGGCTGGCGTGGTCCGCCGAGTGGCCGTGGCCGCAGAGGACGCGCCAGTCCTGGCCGCCGATGGGTATGAGCTCGCCCTCGCGGATGGGGCGGAAGGTCTGGGGGAGAGTGGGTGCTCCCAGGCGGAAGAGGTTGCTGCCCAGGGCCCGGGTCTGGATGCGGGCCTCCTCCAGACCATGGAGGCGGAAGAAGGTCTGGGTGGCCTCGGGCGCGAAGCCGGCGATGCCGTGGAAGAACAGCTGTGCGGTGGTGTACTCCCCGAAGGTGATCCAGAGGCGTGGGGCCTTCTACATGGTACGATCAAGGGACTTTGCAACGGTGGCGGGCCGCAAAGGTGCCTGGCTTGGCAGCGGGTCCGCTGGCTGGTTTTTGGACCCTGGTCCTTTCGTGACCCTACCCTAAGACGTGATCATGACCCGGTACTGGAGCCCTGTCGTCCACGGCCTGACCCCCTACGTTCCGGGGGAGCAGCCCAAGGTGGCGCGCCTGGTGAAGCTCAACACCAATGAGAACCCCTACGGCCCCTCGCCCAAGGCGCTGGAGGCCATCCGGGCCGCCACGGACGCCACGCTGCGCCTGTACCCGGACCCCAACAGCGAGGCCCTGAAGGCCGCCCTGGCTGAGCGCCATGGCCTGGGCTCCGAGCAGGTCTTCGTGGGCAATGGCTCGGACGAGGTGCTGGCCCACGCCTTCCTGGCCCTGCTCAGCCACGAGCGGCCCCTCTGGTTCCCCGACATCACCTACAGCTTCTATCCCGTCTACTGCGGCCTCTACGGCATCGACTCGCACCTGGTGCCCCTGGCCGACGACTTCTCCCTGCGCACCGAGGACTACCTGCCGGGCCCTGCGGGTCAGGCGGGGGCCATCATCTTCCCCAACCCCAATGCCCCGACCGGACGCCACCTGCCCCTCCAAGAGGTCGAGCGCATCGTGGCCGGCAATCCCGAGGCCGTGGTGGTGGTGGACGAGGCCTACGTGGACTTCGGCGGCGAGAGCGCCCTGCCCCTGGTGGACCGCTACCCGAACCTGCTGGTGGTGCAGACCTTCTCCAAGAGCCGCTCCCTGGCGGGCCTGCGGGTGGGCTTTGCCGCCGGTCATCCCGACCTCATCGAGGCCCTGGAGCGGGTGAAGAACAGCTTCAACTCCTACCCCCTGGACCGCCTGGCCCTGGCGGGTGCGGTGGCTTCCCTGGAGGACGACGCCCACTTCCAGACGACCCGCCACAAGGTGATGGCCACGCGGGAGGTGCTGGTGGCGCAGCTGGCGGCCCTGGGCTTCAGCAGCGTGCCCTCCACCGCCAACTTCATCTTCGTCGCCCATCCCAAGCACCGCGCCGGCGACCTCGCCAAGGCCCTGCGCGAGCGGTCCATCATCGTCCGCCACTTCGACAAGCCCCGCATCTCGGACTACCTGCGGATCACCATCGGCACCGAAGACCAGTGCCAGGCGCTGGTGGCCGCGCTGAGCGAAATCCTGGGCAGCTAGTTCAGGCCAGGAAAAGAAAAAAGCAGACGGGGATAAGGGCGGATGAACGGGGATAAAGATTCCCTTAAAAGGCCTTGGGGCAGGCGTGTATTAGGAAGTGCGGAACCGCAGATGGGCGCACACCCAAAGAACCCAATTGCAGTTATCCCCGTCCATCCCTTGATCCCCGTCAAAAGCACTTGAAACAGGGATGCAGGGGAGGAAGGGGATAACGGCAAAAGAACTTCCTGGTTATCTGCGTCATCTGCGCCATCTGCGGTTTCGCTTTTTACTCCATTGGAAGGGGTTGAGGCTTGCCCAGAAGCGGGATGGGGGTATGTTGAGGCTAGGGGTGGGTCGTTCGTGCCGACTCCGCTGGGAGGCGCCATGCGCATTTCCTTTCACGGAGCCGCCCTGGGTGTGACGGGCTCCTGCCATCTGCTGGAGGCCTGCGGCAAGAAGATCCTGGTGGACTGCGGGCTCTACCAGGGCAGCCGGGCGCTGCGGGACGAGAACCTGCGGGACTTCGGCTTCGATCCCGCCAGCATCGATGTGCTGCTGCTCACCCACGCCCACCTGGACCACTGCGGCCGCATCCCCCTGCTGGTGGAGCAGGGCTTCAATGGCGAGATCATCACCACCGCAGCGACCCTGGCCCTGGTGCAGCTGGTGCTGGAGGACACGGCCCGCCTCCAGGAGGAGGAGGCCGAGCGCGCCCAGCGCCATGCGGCGCGCGGCCACAAGCACTTCCGGGCCGATGCCGAGCCCCTCTACGACAGCCAGGCCGTGGCCAGGGCCCTGCACCTCTTTGGGCGGCGGGCCATCTATGGCAAACCCATTCCCCTGGGCGAGGGTCTGGTGGCGACCTTTCGGGACGCCGGCCACATCCTGGGCTCCGCCAGCATCCTCATCGCAGCCCAGGAGGACGGCAAACCCCGCCGAATCGTCTTCTCGGGGGACCTGGGGAGCCGCTACCACCCCATCATCCGGGACCCGGAACTCTGCCCCGAGGCCGATGTGGTGGTCATGGAGAGCACCTACGGCGGCCGCCACCACCGGCCCATGCCGGAGACGGTGCGGGAGTTCCATGACGCCATCAACGACACGGTGGCCCGAGGCGGCAACATCGTCGTACCCACCTTCGCCCTGGAGCGGGCCCAGGAGATCCTCTACGGTCTGCGGGAGGCGCATGAGCACGGCCGCATTCCCAGCGGCCTCAGGGTCTTTGTCGACTCGCCCATGGCCCAGAGCGCCGTGGCCATCTTCCGGCGGCATCCCGAGTGCTTCGACCCCAGCACCCGCACGGTGCTGGAGACCCGGGATCCCTTTGACCTGCCAGGCCTGACCTACGCGCGGGACCGCATCGCCTCCAAGGCCATCAACGACGTCCGGCGGGGGGCCCTCATCCTGGCCGGGTCCGGCATGTGCACCGGGGGCCGGGTGCTGCACCACCTGGAGCGCCTGCTGCCCCGGCCCGAGTGCGCCGTCATCTTTGTGGGCTACGCCGCCAACGGCACGCCGGCCCGCAAGCTCATTGATGGCGCCGGCACCCTCCATCTCTACGGCCAGGAAGTGACCGTGCGGGCGCGGATCTACACCATCAATGGCTTCTCGGGCCATGGGGACCAGGCAGGCCTGCTCCGGTGGCACCAGGGCAGTGGCTCGAGCGCCCGGACCTTCCTGGTGCACGGCGATCCCGAAGCCCTCACGGCCATGCAGACCCAGCTGGAAGCCAAAGGGCATCCGGTCACGATTCCACAGCCCCATGAGGCCTTTGAACTCTAAGGGAAGCTATTTCAACGCAGAACACTGAGGAAACTGCAAAAGCGATTAACCACAAAGAACACAAAGGGCACAAAGAAAAAACCACCCGATCTGCAGGAAGACAACTCGCCTCTGCGGCATCTGACTGAGTGACGACCCTCGTCCCGCTCCGGAGTTGCTGTGCCCAGTCCCCTGAAGGCCATCCTGCTCGTGCCCATCCTCACCGCCGGGGTCGCCCGGGCGGTGGAAGAGCCCCGCTTTACCGTGGAGTCCCGCACTACCACCTACGAGATCCGCCGCTACGAGCCGGTGCTGGTGGCGGAGACGCCCGTCACCGCTGCCTTTGATGAGGCCGGCAGCGCTGGGTTTCGGGTGCTGGCGGGCTACATCTTCGGCAACAACCAGTCCCGCGCCCGCATTGCCATGACGGCCCCGGTCATCCAGGAAGCCGCCGGCCCCACCGTCCTCAAGCCGGCAGCCGAGGGGTTTGTGGTGCAGTTCACCATGCCTGCGGGTTACGCCTTGGCCACCCTGCCGACGCCGAATGATCCCCGGGTGCGCCTCCGGGAGCTCCCGGCCCGCCGCGTTGCGGTGCTGGGGTACTCCGGTTCCTGGTCCGAGGCGCGCTACCAGACCAAGGCAGCGGCTCTGCTGGCGGCTCTGAAGACGGACGGCCTGCGCCCGGTCGGTGGCCCGGTGCTGGCCCGCTTCGACTCGCCCTTCCAGCTCTGGTTTCTGCGGCGCAACGAGGTCTGGGTCGAGCTGGACGCCTGAGGCACGGCCTCAGGGCAGGCCCTTGAGCAGCTCCATCAGGTAGGGCTTCCAGATGGCAGCCTGGGTGAGGGTCTGATGGCCGATGGTCTTCGGACCGGCAGGAACGAGGATCGCCCGGCCCTTCGGCACCTTTCTGATGAGGCGCTCCAGGGTACCCAGCTCCACCGGGTTGATCAGGTCGTCGGCGAAGTTCACGGCCAGGAGGGGGGCCTGGATGCGAGCCAGCTCCGGCTCGGGGTTGTAGTCGTAGGAAGACTCGAACCAGTAGAGGGTGTCGTTGGCGTCCAGGCTCTTGAGGGACGTCGCCACCAGCCGGTCGTAGAGGGCCCCGGCCTCTTCCCGGGTGGGGCCCTGCCCCTGCAGCCGCACCGGACTGTCCGTCATGAGGGTGAAGATCGGGTAGGAGCGCACCCAGTGGGTGGGGGCGGTCTTGTAGTTGCCACCCTGCCAGTCCGGATCCTGGCGGATGGACTCGGTGAGCAGGCGCCGCCACAGCAGGTTCCGCCCGGCGATCTGGGTGGGCAGGCTGGCGATGGGCAGGAGGGCATCCATGAAATCCGGGTAGCGCTCGCCCCACAGCCAGGTCTGCATGCCACCCATGGAGGTACCCAGCACCAGGCGCAGGTGGTTCACGCCCAGGCCCTGGGTGACCAGCAGGTGCTGGGCGATGACCACGTCCTGATAGCCGTAGCGCGGGAACTTGGCCCGGGGGCCATCACTGGGCTTGCTGGAGCCTCCCCGCCCGATGCCGTCCGGCAGGATCAGGTAGTGGCGAGCGGCATCCAGGGGCTGGCCAGGGCCGAACAGCTCACCCCCGAGGCTGGGCGCCAAGAAGCTCTTCCCGGTGCCAGTGGTGCCGTGCAACAGCAAGACCGCATTGGTGACTCGGCCAGCCGCATCCCGCTCGGGGCGGCCGAGGGTGGTGTAGTGCAGACGCAGCTCGGGCAGGACCTCGCCGCTCTGGAAGCGGAAGTCCTTTGCGACGAAGTCCCCCTCTTTCTGGTCCAGGGCACCGGGTGCCGCCGCCTGCAGGGGGGCCGTCAGCAAGAGCGCCAGCAGTCCGGTCATCAGCATTGATGGCATGGGGCCTCTGGAAAAGGGAAGGTGTTGGGGACTTCAGGCTTCCCCGGGCAGGGCGGTGAAGTAGCCCTGGTGGGGATGCAGGTGAATGGTTGTGCCGTAGAGTTCGGACAGGGTGCGGTTGGTCAGAACCTCCGGCTTGGGGCCATCGGCGAAGATTCGGCCTTCCCGCAACAGGATGACCCGCTGGATCTCCGGCAGGATCTCCTCGATGTGGTGGGTCACCAGGATGAGGGTCCGGCCCTGCCGGGCGAGGACGCGCAGCATCTCCAGAAAGTGCTGGCGGGCGACCAGGTCCAGGCCAGTGGTCGGCTCATCCAGCAGGAGGGCCCGGGGTTCTGCCACCAGCGCCCGGGCGATGAGGATGCGGCGGGCCTCGCCGGTGGACATCTCTTCCAGGCGCTTGGCGACAAGGTGCGTGGCCTCCACCAGGGCCAGGGCGTGGCCCGCCCGCTCCCGCATGCTTGGTGTCACCTGCTGGTGCGGGAAGATGCCCTGGCTGGCAAAGAAGCCCGACAGGACCACCTCTCGGCCGGTGCGAGCACCGCCCCCTCCGGCCTGGAGGAAGGCCTGATGGAGGTCTGCCGAGATCACCCCCAGCTGAGTGCGCAGCTCTGTGACATCCCAGCGGTCCTGGCCGAGGATCTGCATGGGGCCAGGGCCATCGCGGTGGGCCACCGGGTAGTCCTGGCGGGTCACCAGGCGCATGAGGCTGGACTTGCCCGACCCATTGGGGCCCAGGATGGCCGTGTGCTCGCCCTCGTGAATGGCCAGGGTGAGATCCGCCAGGACGGTCTTGCCCCCACGCATCAGGGAGGCCCGATTCAGGGCCAGGAGGGCGGGAGCAGCGGTGCTGGCTGCGGTCGGGGCTGGATCGGGCATGCACGCATCCTGGGGAGGTGTTCAGCCCCTGAACTTACAGCAGATCCCAGCCCCGGCCGGAGGGAAATCCGGGCCGGGGCTGGGAGGAGCTAAAAGGGTCGACCAGGCGCCATTGAAAGTGCGCTCCACCAGAACAGAACTGAGCACCGCCAAGGCGCCAAGAGCGCCAAGCAATGCACGACCCCTGCGGTGGACCCATACGAACTCTGTCGGCGCCCCTTGGGGCTCTTGGCGGTGGTATTTTCTCCGACCCGCGTGCCGGCAGGCCAGCAGAGGATCTTCTTGGAGATTCTCAAGGGAAGGGGCTTAGCGCCGCCACCCTGGGGAGAGGCCCCTGCC
>Ga0194052_1001915_pt1 | contig 11698 bp, 6 predicted proteins | sample SepL226m_MetaG_FD_160117 | JGI IMG/M metagenome (GOLD analysis project Ga0194052, IMG submission 160117) | Anoxic zone freshwater microbial communities from boreal shield lake in IISD Experimental Lakes Area, Ontario, Canada - Sep2016-L227-6m | ecosystem: Environmental > Aquatic > Freshwater >... | reverse complement strand
TGAGTCCCTGGCAAAGGGTGCCGCCGAAGCGGCCAACAAACTTGACGACGACGCCAAGAAGGCCGCGGCTCAATCAATCGCCAAGCGTAGAGCGGCTGATTCAGCCAAGGCCGCCTTGGCACGGGCGCAACAAGCAGAGCGGAATTTCCAGAGCCAGATCGACGCAGCGCCCAAGAAGATCGGCGAGGCCGAAACTCAGAAGAAGGCAGCCGACGATGCCTTGGCCAAGGCCAAAGACCAAGTTGCTGCCGCCACGACAGCCTGCCAATCAGCCGAACAGGCTGCGTCGGCAGCGGAATCTGACGCCAAGCCGGTTTCCGAAGCGGAGCGGAAGCAAGCGGCTGACGATGCGATTGCCAAGCGCAAGGAAGCGGACGCGAAAAAGGCAGCCATGATCCAAGTATGGCGAAACGAAACAGAATCGCAGGCCAAAGCCAACACCGCTGCCAAGAACCTGGCAGACGCCCCCGCGCAGAAGAAGGCTGCCGACGATGCCTTGGCCAAGGCCAAAGACCAAGTTGCTGCCGCCACGACGGCCTGCCAATCAGCCGAACAGGCTGCGTCGGCTGCGGAATCTGACGCCAAGCCGGTTTCCGAAGCGGAGCGGAAGCAAGCGGCTGACGATGCGGTCGCGAAGCGTATGAGAGCCGATGCGGCGAAGGAGGCCTTGACCCAAGCACAACAGAACGAACAGCAAGCTCAGTCTCAAGCCGACGCGGCTTCCAAAACTTCCCCCGATGCTCCTGCTCAAAAGAAGTCGGCCGATTATGCGTTGACCGCCGCCAGGAACCAAGTTGCTACCGCCACGACTGCTTTCCAATCAGCCGATCAGGCCCTTCAGTGCGCGGATGCCGTCGTCAAAGCGATGGCCGGGCGCACCGGGCTGTCGAAGGGGGAGAGCCAAAAGGCCGCGGAACAAGCGGCTGCCAAGCGGAAGGCTGCCGATACGGCGAAGACGTTGTTGACCAGGGCCCAGCAGAACGAACAGCAGGCGCAAGCCCAGGCCAACACAGCCAGCAGGAATCTCGCCGACATGCCGGTGCAAGAGAAGGCTGCCGAACAAGCGCTGGCAAACGCCAGGAACCAGATGGCCGCCGCCACGAAGGCTTGCGAGTCAGCCGAACAGGCTGCGTTGGCGGCGGAGACCAATGCCAAAGTCGTGGCAGAGCGTTTCAGGAGGTCAAAGTCGCAGATCGAGCAGGCGCAAGCAGACGCTGTCCCCAAACGCAAGGCAGCTGACTCGGCAAAGGCGACCCTCACCCAAGCCCAGACAGCCGTGAAGAATTCACAGAACTTGGCGAACACTGCTGCGCAGAAGTTGACCCGTGAGGAGGCGCAGAGGAACCAAACGGTCGCAGCTTTAGCGAGCACCAGGAATCAAATAGCCACTGCCACTGCCGCCTCCCAAGCTGCCGAGCAAGCGGCCCAAGATTCGGAGAAATCGGCTGCGGAGAAAAGCAGGTCATCCGCGGATGCGGCCGCCAAGCGCAAAGCGTTGGCGGATGCCGGGGCGGCTCTGGCCCAAGCGCAGCAAGGCAAGCAGCAAGCGCAGGCTCAAACCGCCGCTGCCTCCCAGAAGCTGACCGATGCGCAGTTACAGAAAAAATCGGCGGACGAAACTTTTGCGAATGTCAAAAGCCAAGCGGCCGCTGCCGCCGCCGCTTCGCAGGCCGCCGAGCAAGCCGCCCAAGCCGCTGACACCAATGCCAAGCAAGTTGCCGAAGATTCGGCCAAGCCGGATGCGGAGAAAAAGCAGTCGGCCGATGAATTAAGTGCCATGCGCAAAGCGTCTGAAGATTCCAAGGCCGCTCTGGCCAAAGCTCAGCAGAGCGAACAGCAATCCCAAGCCCAAGTCACGGCTGCCGCGCAGAAACTGGCCGAAGCAGAGGCGCAGAAGAAGTCGTGCGACGAAGCCCTGGCGAAAGCGGACTACCTCGTGACTGCCGCAACCACCGCAGACCAAGCGGCCAGGGAAGCAGGCAAGGGAGTCATCCAACCCGACATGGCTGCCAAGCAGTCCGCCGCAGATGCCGCCGCAAAAAGGAAAACAGCCAATGAAGCCAAGGCCGCACTGGATCCAAAAGTGAAGGCGGTGGAGAAATCGACAGTTCAGGCTAATAACGCAGCGCAGGAATTGGCCAGATCCGAAATGAGGAAGAAGTCCGGCGAAGAGGAGATCGAGAACCTAAAGAAGCGGATTGCGGCGGCTAAAGAAATATTCGAGGCTGACGAAAAGGCAGCTCAAGCGGCGGAGGCTACGGCCGCGCCACTGAAGGCGGAAGCAGAAAAGGCCAGAGCGACATATACGGAGGCCACGAAGGTCGCTGACGCAAAGCGCGGCCTGCTCGAGCAGGCAAAGACCACACTCTACCGGCTGGTTTCCGCACGACAGGTGGCGAAAATCATGGAGAGCACCGAGCCACCGGCACCGGCGAACCGGATTGATGAAATCGTGTTTGCGAAATTGAAGGCGCTTGGGATCCGACCTGTTCTGTGCTCCGATGCTGTGTTTGTCCGTCGTGCCTATCTGGACTTGACCGGCATGCTGCCGTCTGCCGAAGAGGCCAAGGCGTTCATCCAGGAATCAGACAGGAACAAACGTGTTGCACTGATCGACCATCTCCTCGACCGGTCCGAACACGTGGATTATTGGGCCATGAAATGGAGCGATATCCTGAAGGTCAAGGCAGAGTTTCCCGTCAAGCTCTGGCCCAACGCGGCGCAGGCCTATCACCGATGGATCTGGGAATCGATCGCCCGGAATAAGCCGTATGACCAATTCGTCCGGGAGCTGCTCACTTCGAGTGGAAGCAACTTTCGTGATGGCCCGGTCAACTTCTACCGCGCGATCCAGGAGAAAACACCGGAGGGCATCGAAGCGGCTGTCGGCTTGGCTGTGATGGGCGCGCGGGTCCACTTATGGCCGGCAGAACGCCGCGCTGGCATGGCAGTATTTTTCTCGCAGATCGGCTATAAACCCACCAGCGAGTGGAAAGAAGAGGTCGTCTTCTGGGACCCCCTCAAATCGGTCGCCGTTCCCGGCAGTGTCGCGCCGGGACTGGATTCCGTCGCCAAGGCGGTGACCGCGACCAACATGATTCCGCAGGGGTTGACCGACGTGCTGACTGAAGCCGGCGCGAAGGAGGCCGCGTTTCCCGACGGCACCAAGACAACGCTCCCATCGAACCGCGATCCGCGGGAGGTGTTTGCCGATTGGCTGATTCGACCGGACAATCCGTGGTTCGCCAAAGCTATTGTCAACCGGACTTGGGCGTGGGCGATGGGACGGGGAATTGTTGACGAGCCGGACGACATTCGGGATAACAACCCGCCCAGCAACCCCGAACTCCTTGCCTGCTTGGAGAAAGAGTTGGTCTCGAGCGGCTACAATCTTAAGAATCTCAAGCGGCTGATCTTTACCTCGACGGCGTATCAGTTCTCTTCGATACAGAGGTCCAAAGCGCCCGAAGCCAGAGCCAACTTCGCCAGTTACCCGTTGCGACGGGTAGAGGCTGAGGTGTTGATCGACGAGTTGAACGAAATTACCGGCGGTTCCGACTTGTATACCAGCGCCGTGCCTGAGCCGTTCACGTATATTCCCCGCGGCATGACTGCTGTGGAACTTGCGGACGGCAGTGTCACCAGCTCGTTCCTGACGTTGTTCGGACGTTCCTCGCGGGCCACAGGGATGGAATCCGAGCGGGTCAACGAACTGGCCTCGACCCAGTGCCTCCACATGTTGAATTCGGCCGCAATCCAGAGCAAGCTTCAGGACGGCCCAAAGCTCGCGGCAATACTCTCCCAAGGCGGCAAACCGAATGAAATCGCCGAGAAACTTTACCTGACAATCCTCTCGCGGCTTCCGACAGATGCCGATCTGGAGACGGTCGAGGGATATGCCAAGAGCGGCGCGGCAAAAGGAAACGGCGTCTGGGTCGATGTTGCCTGGTCGCTCATCAATAGTCCCGAGTTTCTTCTGCGCCATTAATTGCGATGTGGTAACATAATCTTAACAATCCGTTTCATGGCAGGACCACCAAAGCGGAAGTGAAAGGATGCTAAATATGAACAAGAATCACAATCAAGACGGCCCGAAGCGGGTCACGCGGCGCGAGGCTTTGCGACGTTGCGCTTTGGGCGTTGCAGGCGCGATCACAGCCGGCAGCCTGAGTTCCCGCGTCTTTGCTGCCGACGCTGCGCTGACGCCACAGCCGAAGCTCGCCGAAGAGAAGGCGATCCGGGATGCGACAGCCAAAGCCAAGGCCAAGGACAAAAAAGTCCGGATCAAATCGGTCATCCAAATCTTCTTGTGGGGAGGTATGTCGCACAACGATACCTGGGACCCCAAGCCCGCTTCGGGCTATGGCTACATGGGTGATTTTGACAAGGTCATACCCACCAACGTGGACGGAATCCAACTCGGCGCGCTGTTCCCCAAACTGGCCCAGCAGGCCGACAAATATTCGTTGATCCGCAGCATGACCCACGGCAATAACGGCCACGAGACGGCCGCCTACCTGATGCAAACCGGCCACCAGCCGGGCGGGCGGCTTGCCTACCCCAGCGTGGGCGCAACATTTACCTTCTTTAAAAAAGACCAATACCAAGGACTGATTCCACCCTATATCGTGATGCAGGAGGCAGCCGGGCGTTTTTCCGAGGAGGGTTTCCTCGGCCCGGCGTATAAGCCTTTCGCCACGGGCGGCGATCCAAATGCGGGCCGCTTCGAGGTGCAGGGAATCGTCAACAAGGGAATCGACGACGGGCGGCAAAACGCTCGCCGTGAACTGGTCGATAAAGTCAATCTCATGGGCTACGGTCTTGCGGAGGCCCCGGAGATGGCTTCCGCCGAGGCGGCCAGGCAGAAAGCCTACGGGTTGATTTTGGGCAGCGGTAAGGAAGTGTTCAATCTCGAGAACGAACCTGCGGAAGTCAGAGATCGCTACGGTCGCCACACATTCGGCCAGGAATGCCTGGCGGCGCGGCGGATGGTCGAGGCAGGAGTTCCCTACATCACGATCAGCTTCCCAGGTGGCTGGGACACGCACTCCAACCATTTTGCCACTATGAGAAAACAGTGCCCCAATCTCGATCAGGGACTCGCGATGCTGCTTGCGGATTTGAGCGAGAAAGGCTTGCTCGAAAGCACGCTGGTTTGGTGCACCGGCGAGTTCGGTCGAACGCCAAAGATTTCCTGGGAGCCTCCTTGGAACGGAGGTCGCGGTCACCATGGCGCGGTCTTCACCGTGTTAGTCGCTGGCGGTGGATTCAAGGGAGGCCGCATCGTCGGCTCATCCGATGACAAGGGTGAGCAAGTCAAGGAAAGGCCGGTGTATCCGGCAGATCTGCTGGGTAGCTTTTATCTATTGGCCGGCATCGACGCCACGGCCAAGTTGCCCCATCCATGGGGGTTGGATGCCTACGTGTTGGATACCGAAAGCGAAGGCATGAAATCGGCCGGACTTTTGGAAGAGATTATGTAACCAATGAGAAGAAATGGAGTAGCTCGTGCGTAGATTCGCCAGGCTTCTGCTTGTGGCGCTGGCGATCCTTGTGCTTGCGACATCCGCAACTTGTGCGGAGAGCCAATACATCGGTTATGTCTATCCCGCTGGCGGCCAACAGGGCACCACCTTCCCTATCCGGCTGGGTGGACAGGGGCTCATTCACACTTCTGACCTAGTTGTGAGCGGGGAAGGCGTTTCCGTTCGGCTGGTTGATTACAACCGGGTGATGAACAACGAGGAGATGGGGGTGCTCACTCGCCAACTCAGCGAGTTGCAGAAGAAGGAGACGACGATCAGTGGCGAGATGGCCGCCAAGATGGCTTCGTTCGAATTCCCCGAGCCCATCGGGCCGGATGCCGGACCCAGCGCGACTCCTTTTCTCATTTGTCCGATATGCGGGACTGCCAATCCTCTCGACGCCAAGGTGTGCATCAAATGCAATACAGCGCTAGACAAGGCGGTTGTGGTGGGCGGAGAGACCCCGAAGATCGAATCTTCCAAATCTGAAAAGGAAGTGGCCAAGCAGAAACTGATCGAACGGATCCAAAAGAAATTTGCCGACGACGAGCGCAATCCGGCCGTTCGTTCCCAGACCGAGCTCGTCTTTGCCGAAGTCACGATCACGCCAGACGCAAAACCCGGCCGGCGAGAGATAAGAGTGATCACCAAACAGGGTGTCTCCAACCCGCTGGCCTTCTACGTGGACCAGGTGCCCGAAGTCGCCCGCAAGCCGATGAAGGCCATGCAGCTCCCGGTGCTCGGCAAGGAGTATCTAGCCCAGCGCAAACGGCCACGGGAAGAAGAGGAGATCCGGATCATCTTACCTTGCACGATGAACGGCCAGCTCGCAGCGGGCGAGATGAACAGGTATCGTTTTCAGGCAAGCAAGGGCCAGCGACTGGTCATCTCTGCCAAGGCCCGGGAGCTGATTCCTTACGTTCCCGACGGCGTTCCCGGCTGGTGCCAAGCCGTGCTCCGCATCCGCGACGCCACCGGCAAAGAACTGGCTTACAACGACGATTTCCGTTTCAACCCCGACCCGCTTATCTATTTCGAGGTTCCCGAGGACGGGGAGTATGTGCTGATCATCAACGAGGCGCTGTTTCGCGGTCGCGAAAGTTTTGTGTATCGGATTACCATCGGTGAATTGCCCTTCGTAACCGGCATCTTTCCGTTGGGAGGACGTGTGGGTGAGCCGGTCAAAATCGATATGGACGGTTGGAATCTGGAAAAGGCCACGATGGCACCGCCGCCAAATGACGCAAAACCGGGGCTCCATCTGCTGGCTGCCACCGATGGCAAATCCGTTTCCAACTCCGTGCCGTTCGCCTTGGACACATTGCCCGAATGCTTGAAAGGCGGCCCCATCGACGATCCGTCGAAAGCGCAGAAAGTGACCCTTCCGATCATCGTCAACGGGCGGGTGGACCGTCCGGGCGAGTGGGACATCTATGAGGTAGAAGGAAAAACCGGCGAAACGATCGTCGTGGAAGTGTGGGCGCGACGGCTCGGTTCCCCACTCGATTCCTTCATCAAAGTCACCGGCGCGGAGGGCAAGGTCATCGCGATCAACGACGATCATTTCGATGCGGCATCGGGGATGAATACCGACCACGCCGATTCCTACCTCATGGTCAAACTGCCAGCTAACGGAAAGTATTTCATTCACCTCGGCGATACGAGGCGCCACGGTGGGAAAGACTACGCCTACCGGCTCCGGATCAGCCAGCCGTTACCGGATTTCGAGTTGCGCTTGATCCCTTCCCGAATCGTTATGCCCGCCAACGGATCGGCGAAGGTGACAGTCTTCGCCATCCGCAAGGATGGATTTGACGGGCCAATCAATCTGACCTTCAAAGACCTGCCGAAGGGGTTCGAATCGCCAGATGCCACGCTACCAGCCAAAAAGGAAACCGTGGAATTGACGCTGAAAACCAATCTTACTGCGATGGAGAAGCCGATTAACCTCACCGTCGTAGGCACGGCGAGAATCGGCGACCGGGAGGTTGTCCATGAAGTCGTGCCGGCCGAAGACAAGATGCAGGCTTTCCTCTGGCGCCATTTATTGCCTGCGGAAAGCCTTCCGGTATTGGTCTTCGATCCCTCCTACCAACCGCCAGCCGACCGTATTCGCCCTCCGATCCGCGACGAAGATCGTCCAAAAGACGTTAAGCGCACGCTGACCCGGTCCTCGGTCGAGTCATATTTGAAGCAAGTCGAAGGCCTTTACCAAGAGTGGTTCCTTACCGACGAGTTCGCCAATCGCGAGATCGCAAAAACTGAAGCCGGTGTGATTCAATAAATGGCCTCGGCCCTCAATTAACCCGGAGATTTACCTTTCCGCACCTATTGATCTGTCAGCTGAAAGCATGTATTGCTCCCGAATGGCGCATCGCATGGAGCGGAGCGCCGGAATAAATATCTTCATATGAACTACGCCACGCCCGACCTCACCCAACATCCACCCCGCAGCGCACGCGCACGTCTCGGCGGTTACGTCATCCTGCCGCGCTGCCTCGACAAATGCCGCGCTGGTCTCGCCGGAAAAGGCGGCGATTACCACTACGCCTGCCCGCTGGACCAACGGTTCCTTCAATTTGCTGGAATCGATCCCGAAGCCCTCAAGGCCGAAGTGGCTAAGGGATTGGGCGATTTTGAGATCCTGACTTGGATCCAATCGAATGCGGTGCACAAGCGGACCGAATGGGAAATCGCCCAGTGGAGCGCCCAGGCGGATCAATCCGTTCCGTCCGACAACGGAACCCGCGAGTTTTTTAGCGGTCTTGTGGCTGGAGCCAAGGCGGGGCACCGCGATGACATCAAAGGCTGGTTCGATCTCCTGGACGTGGACGACTTCGCGAGCTTCGGCGGGAAACCCTGAGCCCGTCTGATTCACGACACAACGACCGGACATCCGGGCACCGCCGCAAGCATTTTCGCAGTTGCGGCGTTTCGCGGCTATGTGTAGCGTTTCCAACTCTCCGGATCAACCCATGGGCAAAATTTACAACAACATTGTCGAAACGGTCGGCCGCACCCCGCTGGTCAGGCTGAACCGCATCACCGCCGGCCTTCCGGCCACCATCGCTCTCAAGTGTGAGTTCTTTAACCCGCTTGGCAGCGTCAAGGATCGCATCGGCATGGCGATGATCGAGGACGCCGAGCACAAGGGCATTCTCAAGCCGGATACTACCATCGTCGAACCGACAAGTGGCAACACCGGCATAGCCCTCGCGTTCGTCGCCGCCGCCAAGGGATACAAACTCATCCTCACGATGCCCGAGACCATGAGCGTCGAGCGGCGCACCCTACTCGCCCTGCTCGGAGCCAGGCTCGTCCTGACTCCCGGTTCTGAAGGCATGAAAGGAGCCATCGCCCGCGCCGAGGCCATTGTCAAAGAAACCCCCGGCGCATGGATGCCCCAGCAGTTCAACAATCCCGCAAATCCGGCCATCCACGCCAAAACAACCGCCGAAGAAATCTGGGCGGATACGGATGGCGCGGTTGATATCTTTGTCGCTGCGGTCGGGACCGGAGGAACCATCACTGGAATGATCGAGGCCCTTTCAGCCCGCAGACCATCCCTTCAGGCCATCGCGGTCGAACCGAAGGACTCCCCGGTCATTTCGCAGACGCTGGCGGGAGAGCCCGTCAAGCCGGGGCCGCATAAAATCCAGGGAACAGGAGCCGGATTTATTCCCGGCAATCTTCATTTGAAATCTGCGGCCGGCGTGGCCCAGATCACCGAGTGCATTCAAGTCAGCAACGATGATGCTTTTGCGATGGCCCGCCGACTCGCAAAGGAGGAAGGAATTCTGGCCGGCATCAGCTCCGGAGCAAACGTCCACGCCGCGATTGAGGTCGCAAAACGCCCGGAAAATGCCGGCAAGCTCATCGTCACCGTGGCCTGCTCGACTGGCGAGAGGTATCTGAGCACAGCCCTTGCAGATCAGGCCCGCGCGGAGGTCGGAGGATAATGAGCGCTCCCATTCCCTCTGACGATGCCGTGGTCGAGCGCGACGAGATCGACGCCTTGCTCTTCTGGCACACCCACAAGAAAAACATTCTGCTCGGCGCTTTGGCCATCGTGGTGATTGGCGGCGGAAGCCTGGCTTGGTATGTCCATTCCACCTTGACCGCCAAGGACGCCATCGCGGCACTTGCCAACGCCAAGGACATTCCGCAGCTGGAAACCGTCATCAAAACTTATGGCGGCACGATGCCTGCGGCGGACGCTATTCTGCTGCTTGCCGCCGAAAACCAGAAAGCCGGACACCTCGCGGAATCGACCGCCGCGTTTCAGAGCTTCCTGAAATCCTTTCCCGACCATCCGCTCGCGGGAGGAGCTCTCCTTGGCATCGGGCAGAACCAAGACGCCTCCGGCAAGCCGGACGAAGCGATGGCCACGTATCAGCAGGTCGTCGAACAATATCCGAAGAGTTACGCCGCGCCGTTTGCCGGCTATGTTCAGGCGGAGATCCTTCTGCGGACTTTCCAGCGTGAGAAGGCAAAGGTCGTGCTGGATTCCCTGGTTTCCCAATTTCCGGATTCGACAATCGCCCGCCTTGCCTCCGCCCAGCTCGCCCGGATCAGAACGACTCAGCCTCCCCGGTAGCGGGGTGAACCCGGCATCGTTCCTACTGCTCAAAAAGGGTTGTGCAGAGGGCATGCAGGAGGATAGCGTGCACGCACAACGTTCCCCTTATGCCTACTCCCTCTGCACCCAAGAAGGTTTCTTTCATTGTTTACTTTATTGGCTTCACGGCTGCCCTTGCCGGCTTGCTCTTCGGCTTGGACGTCGGGGTCATCTCGGGTGCCCAGCACTTCATTGAGCAGGACTTCAAGATCGGCGACAAGGAGATCGAACTCATCGTCAGCGCGCTCCTGTGGGGGGCGGTTTTTGGAACTTTGATCAGCGGAGTGCTGTCGAGCAACTTCGGGCGGCGGCGCACGATTCTCGTGAGCGCGGTGATTTTTGTGATCGGATCGCTCGCCTGTTCCCTGGCGCACAACCAACACACGCTGATCATCTCACGCTTCTTCCTAGGCATTGCAGTGGGCGTCGCCTCGTTCACAGCCCCGCTTTATCTCTCCGAGGTCGCGCCCCGGGCCATCCGCGGTTCGATGATCTCCATGTATCAGCTAATGATCACGATCGGCATCGTTCTCGCTTTTCTCAGCGACACATGGCTTGCTTCCTATGCCACATTCGGCGGAGTCACCGGAGGCCATTGGCGCCTGATGCTTGGGATTATCGCCATTCCTGCAGCGGTCATGTTCGCAGGAGTGCTCTTCCTGCCGGAAAGCCCTCGCTGGCTGTTTCTCAAGGGATTCAAGGATCACGCGGTGAACGTGTTCAAGCGCATGCACCTCGACGATGTGGAGATCGCCGCCGAGGTGCAGGAGATCGAGGACAGCATGAAGGTCAAACAAAACGGCTTTCAGATGTTCCTCAAAAACTCGAACTTCCGCCGAGCGATCGGACTCGGAATCGGGCTCCAGATCATCCAGCAACTCACCGGGATCAATGTTGTCATGTATTACGCACCAAAGATTTTTGCTCTGGCCGGTTTCGAAAACGTCAGCCAGCAGATGTGGGGGACGGTGATTGTGGGGATCACCAACGTGCTGGCCACGTTCATCGCCATCGCCTTTGTCGACAAGCTCGGGCGCAAGCCGATCATGTATGCGGGCTTCGTGGTCATGGGCCTGGCCCTCTTGACCGTAGGCACATTTTTCAACCTGGACATCGCGAAGAACCCTCAGTTCGGGTATCCGGCGATCGGTGCCCTGCTGGTGTTCATTGTCGGCTTCGCCATGAGCGCGGGACCGATCATCTGGGTGATCTGCTCGGAAATTTATCCGCTGGCCGGGCGGGACCTGGGGGTGACCTGCAGCACTGCGACGAATTGGATTAGCAATGCGATCGTCGGACAAACATTCCTGACGATGCTGGCCACGTTCGGTGGCGGGAACACGTTCCTGCTCTACGGCGGACTGAACGCCCTTTTCATTATCTTCTTCCTCATCTTTGTTCCGGAAACCAAGGGGATCTCGCTCGAACAAATCGAACGGAACCTGATGTCGGGACGGATCCTCCGGAAAATCGGAAGATAATTGAGGGATTGGCCATCGAGGGAGCTGCGTCGTCAACGCCGAGTATTGTCTGCGGACAACCAGGCGGTCTTCCC
>Ga0194052_1001914_pt1 | contig 11703 bp, 5 predicted proteins | sample SepL226m_MetaG_FD_160117 | JGI IMG/M metagenome (GOLD analysis project Ga0194052, IMG submission 160117) | Anoxic zone freshwater microbial communities from boreal shield lake in IISD Experimental Lakes Area, Ontario, Canada - Sep2016-L227-6m | ecosystem: Environmental > Aquatic > Freshwater >... | reverse complement strand
GGTGCGCAGGTTGCTCCGGCCATCCCAAAGCAGCGCACTCATCCCCGCCGGAAGCGCCTGCACGGGCAGGGCCGCGACCTCCCGTCCCGCCAGATTGAGGATCGTGGCCCGCACCGTGGCTGCCGCCGCCAGATTGACGACCAGCTGCGCGCCCTGAGCGGTGGACTGGGCTGAAGCGGTAACGGCCACCGGCACCCCTGCCGCCTGAGTCGTGAACCGCCACACGAAGGCGGTGCCCATCGTCATCGCGGAGGCGGAGCGCGCCCCCGCCTTGATCGTGATGCGGTACTGCTGCCCGGCGGCCCACTGCCCGTCCGGAGCGAACCGGAGCTTGTTGCCGCTCCATGAGAACGACCCGGTCACCACGGGGAAGACCGCGAAGTTGTTCTGCGCCGACTCGTGGTCCATGGGCATACTGAAGGTGACCACGACCGCCGCGGTGCCGAGGGCGCCCGGACCCTTCGGCCACCACTTGACCACGGTCGGGCGGTTGCTGGGGGTCTTGGAGGCCCGCGGTGTGTTGCCGTCAAAACCCATGTTGAGCCGTCCACCATTGGGGGCAGGCTCCAGAGCAAAACCGGCAAGGGGGTCGCCGGCATCCAGGCACGGGCTGTTCACCTCGTCAAGCACCCACTTCTCCCCCGCCTCCCAATGCCCGGAGGTGGACTGCAGGCGGTAGAGGCTGGTCCCCGAGGACACGAAGCGCGGATCGACCGAGAGGTTGCCGTCACTGCCGGTGCGATTACCGACGCCAACGTAGTTGCCGCCGACGTTCCCCCACACGTCGCAGTAGGCGAGGGAGGGGCTGCTACCCTCCGGAAGGGCGATTCCTCCGCCAGCGGAGGACTTGGCGACGATGCAGTTGCGCACGGAGGGGAGGAGCGTTCCCAGCCCACAGACCGCGCCACCGCGGATGGCGTTGTTGACGGCGAAGGTGCAGTTGGCGATGACCGCAGGGGAGGAAAGGCAGGCGATGCCACCGCCCCGGTTGCCGGCGTGGTTGTTGTTGAAGAGGTTGTTGGCAACCTGCGGGGCGGAGCCTTGCACGCAACAAATCGCCCCCCCATCGCGGCCAACGTCGACGTAGTTGTCGCGGAAACGGTTGCCCCTGATGACCGGGGAGGAGACCTTGCAGTAGATGGCTCCGCCCTCGTAGGCAGAGTTGCTGTCGAAGTCGTTCCCCTCGATGAGCGGCGAGGCATTCTCGCAGTAGACGCCGCCACCCCGCTGCGCCCAGTTGCCACGCACATAGTTATTGGTGATGGTCGGGGAGGACGCGACACACTCAATGCCCCCGCCGCCACCCGCCCCACCGTGGGTGCCCTGCTCGATCGTGAAGCCGGAGATGACCGACGACGCCGTCTCACCGCTGTGGAAGGCCACGACCTGAGTGGAGTGGAACGTACTGAGCGAAGTGCTCGCCACTACCGCGGGGTCGTCAGGGTTGGTGCTGCGCAGCGTGATGGCCTTGCCCTTGAAGTCGATGTGACCGAAGTAGCTCCCTGGCCCGCAGACGATGACGTCCCCCGTGGACGCCCCATCGATCGCAGTCTGGACCGACTGGCCGGAGGTAAGGTTGATCGTGGCAGCGTGGCCGCAGGCTGATCCGAGCATGAGCAGAATCGATACACCGAGCAGAAAACGCATGGCAATCATCTCCTAACAGGTTGATCCGTCTACTGCTTCGCGTGCCATCACGCGCTTTCCTGCCAGTTTCTGACCACTGAGTACTGTTTGCGCAAAATCCACAGGAGGCCCGCCATGACCCAGAAACCTCTCATCCACAAGCTCGGCACGATCGACTGCGACCTCGTCGAGACCACGCCGGTGGTCTTCAAGGGACGCCTCTACCGCTTCGAGTACGTCCGCCCGGACTACGCGGCAAACACCACCGGGGATTCATACTTCCGCTTCGTGGACCACGACACGGGCGAGTATTCGCCCGGCTTCGCCGCCGGGTATCACCTCGGCAATGTCTTCGTCGAAAATGAGATCCTCTACGTCACCGGAACCAACATCTGGGATGGGGAGCGCGTGGACCTGTTCGTGTCGGGGGACATGGAGAACTGGGAGCAGCGCAGCGCGCTGAACCTGCCCGGTTGGGGGATCTTCAACACCTCCATGTGCCGGGCCGAGGACCACTTTGTCCTCATGTTCGAGGTGGGCAAGCCGCCGGACATCGCTGGCGTCCCCTTCACCGCGCGCTTCGCGACCTCGACGGACATGCGGACGTGGGAGCTGACCCCGCCCGAGTGTACGTACTCCAAGGAGCGCTACACCGCGCCGCACGCTCTGCGCTACCTGGACGGCTACTACTACAATTTCTACCTCGAAGCGCTGCCGGGGCCGGAATACGACCAGCGCGTGGTCCGTTCTTGCGACCTCATCACCTGGGAGCCCAGCCCGCTGAACCCCGTCCTCGTGGCCTCCGAGGAAGACCGGATCATCGCGAACCCCCGCCTGACCGTGGCGGAGCAGGAGCGTATCGCCTCAGCCATCGACATCAACAACTCGGACATCGACTTCTGCGAGTTCGAGGGTCGCCTCGCCATCACGTACTCCTGGGGCAGCCAGCTAGGCGTGGAGCACCTCGCCGAGGCCGTGTACGACGGGACGGAGGCGGAGTTCCTGCGAGGGTGGTATCCGGGGTAAGGCGGGAGTCGCCAGCCTGATGAGGCCCTTGACGGGGCCGCTGAGAGGATCGAACGGCTCTCCTCGCAGCGCTGGTTTGGGTCAGTCTCCGCCCTCCACATTGCGCTCTTCGCCTTGCGGCCTGTTATCCAGCCACTCGTCTGCAAGCATCTCGCCCTTTTGTGTTAGCTTCAGGCTGAACAGCACTTGGCGATAGTCTACGTTACCCGCGTCTATGTCGGCAACTTCCTTGCCGATGGACCTCTCGATCCTGGCGAGAGCTGTACCGGTCTCTTCGGCGGCCTTCTGCATCTCGTCGCGGGCCCTCGCCAAGGCTTGCGGGCCGTTCTCTTCCTTTGCATCTTCTTGATCCCCATGAAGGTCTGGCGTCAGACTGGATTGATCCAACATCTCGTCTATCTTGGCTGAGACGTCAATAGTTCGGGCCTGTATCCGCTCATGAGCCCCCATTGCTTCTTTGTACCGATCTATCAGAGAAGGCACACTGGCCAGTTTCACCGCATTGGGCGTTAGCGGGTTCATCTCGGCCTCAACCAGTCCCGCAACGATGAGACCGGCAAACCTGGATAGTCCATCAAGAGTATAACAAGCCAAGTCCCATTTCCCCGCGCCTCTTCTCAAAAACAGCAGTAGGTCCATCTGGTCTCTGCCGAGCGCGTGGTTCATCGCGACAAGCCGCTGCTTCCAAGTGTGGAGAGCCTCAGTCTTGATGTATCGTCGGTGGTACTGGTCGTGGCAGTTGGGGCACAGTGCCAGCAGGTTCTCTGGCTTGTCGCTTCCGCTGTTCGATACCGGGTCGAGATGGTGCTGGTGAAGAAGCGGATATCCGCATTGTGGATTGGCACATCGGTAACCTGCTTCGATGAGCACGACATCGACGGTGGATTGCGGCAGCGTCTTCCTGGCTGGCATCTGTTGGTCCCCCGGGTCTGAAGCTGTGGTGTCGTGGTCAATTCTACGCGTCAAACGTCACAGAAGGCAAGCGCCGCCGTCCGTCATTCGCCCTGACTCCTTCGTGGATTGCCACGAGCGCCTAGCAATGAACAAACGCGGCCTTGCCCGCTACCTGCTGGACGCCACCAGATGGCCGTCTCCGCAGCATCCTGAGCGCGACAGACGGGCGCACCCCTGGTCGGCGGGGTACAAGCCCCCGCCTTAGAGAAGCTTCTCTCGCGCCTCCGCGCCCTGCACTAAGCCCCCCTACCCCAGCCACCGGTCGAACCACGCGAAGGCTTCGTCCTGCATGGGACGGTCGAACTTGTGGGGGCCGGGGTAAAACGAGCAGCGGTAACGGTCGGCGGCACCGGCCTTGGCAAAGACCTCGCGCAGGATGTCGTCGGCCCGACGCATCTCGGGGAGAGTGAACAGGTCGTCGTCGTTGTCGTTGAGCACCATCGTCGGCAGGGGCGCGCGCAGCCCAAGGATCTCCGGGTAGTCGAGGTCTTTGGGCAGCAGCGGCACGTAGACCATCCAGGTGTGCGTGTGACACTTGTGCAGCAGGTAGTCACGCCAGGTGCTCATCATGCCGACGCAGACCGCGCATTTGATCCGTGGGTCAGTGCCACCCAGAAAAGTCGTCCTCATCCCGCCTCCGGATAGGCCGGCGCAGCCGATGCGCTCCGCGTCCACGTCAGCCCGCGCGCACAGCACGTCCACCGCGGCCCGATCCTCAGCTACAAAGACCCCCGGCCACGTCGTCCCTGCGCAAAACAGCGACTTGGCCATGATGGCCTCGTGGTCGCTGGCCCACGCGTTGTAGGCCGCGATGTTCTCCGGGTTCTCAGGGTCGTCGTCCGTCAGCTTGCCGCGCAGCACCTCCGGCACATCCGCCAGCAGCACGCGACGGCTGGCGAAGGGGAAGGCGTCATGCACCAGGACCGCGTAGCCGTGCCGCGCGATCTCGTTGGCCCAAGCCCGGCCCCCGTAGTAGGTCTGCTGGTGGTCGACCATCATCGGGTGCTGCTCATCGCTGACGCGGGTGATCTTGCGCGCACCGAAGTACTTGTTGCCGCCGTGGTCGTGCAGCGCCACGATCCCCGGCAGCTTGCCGGTCGCGCCCTCGGGCTTCAGGAAGACGGCGGAGGTCTGCGGGCCGTAGGGTAACTGCCAGGACAGCTCCTCGATCTCCAGGCCGTCGTAGACGCGACGGTCATGCACGGTGACCGAGGGCACGCCACCGGTGTCGGGGGAGGCGAGGCGCGCGCCAAGCTGCGCCCGCGCGGCGGGCTGCCAGGAGGCGAGGTCGGTCCAGCGCGGATTGCGGAGGGAAAACTCGCCCGGCCCGTCGCCGACGAGGGAGTCGGCCCAGGGGCCGTAAGCACCGATCATGTTGGGTTGCATCGTGTCTTCTCCTCTTCGTTCTGAGGCGGAGTGCAAAGGCTGGCCCGACTTCGCGTTAGAATCAGAGCAGCGTCGCCCGGGCCTCCACCGCGATCTTCTCCAACTCCCGCACCACGTTCTCAGGGTGCGAGGCGGGTTGGTACGCCTCGATCCGCCGCTCCACTTCCTCGTGGGCCTGATCGAGCATCTGCTGCTCGGTGCGGCCGCGCGTCGCGCGCTGGAAATACTGCGGGTCCCACAGTTCCGCGCGATAGGTCGTGAGTGTGTGGTCGTGGGCCAGGAAGTTGCCGCCCAGGTCGAGGATGCCCTCACGCAGCCGCTGCATGATTTCGCCCTCGGCGGGGATGAGCGGTGCCTGGGTCAGCGCCGCGAACCCTCCGGCGACCTCCAGATCCAGCAGCAACTGCTCCGGGCTGGTCATCGACCCGTTGTCCAACGTCCCGCCGCCGGCGTAGGCGAAGGCACTCTCATCCACCAGTTGCGAATATCCCACCGTCTTGAGCAGCTTCTCGAAGACCGCCGCGAAGCCGGGCTTGCGCGCCGAGACGTACGTGCGCCCGCCGATGCGCGTCCCCCCGCCGAAGTGCTTCTCCATCAGTTGGTAGACCCCGGCATCCACCTGCACCGTCTGCGGCGACGAGGAGGTGATGTTGCCGGTGCGCATGTCCACCTGCACACTGGCGATATAGCCCAGCAGCGGGCAGTCCGGGTCCACAATCGCCGAGAGAATCAGCCCGCCGACGGTCTCGGCCACCCCCTGAATGATGGTGCCGTAGGTGTCCATCGGGCTGGAGCCACCGATGCAGGGCATGGGGGTAATCATCGACATGGAGTGCAGCGGCGCGCGGCGCAGCATGGTCTCCGCCGTCCGCTCCTCCAGCCGTAGCGGCGGGTTGATGCAGTTGCACGAGCCGACGAACTCGGCGGGATTGCGCCCCAGCACTTCGCCCATCCGCGCCACGAACGGCACCGCCTCCGGGATGGTCACGTCCAGCCCCCCCAGCGGCTTGTCCGTCAGCTTTGCCATCAGCACGAGGCTCTCGATCTGCTCGACCTGCGGCGGGAGGTCCTGGCGCGACAGCGGGAGCGTCACCCCGGTGACGTAGGGCGCACTGTGGGCGAACTTCACGAGCTGCGCAAGGTTGTGCGCATTGCCCCCCTCGGGCATCTGCCTGGCGTAGTTGAAGACCTTCGGCGTGAGATTCCCCCAGCCGGTCGCCGGGGTCCACTTGCCATGCAGGCGGTTGATGAGCGGTCGCGGCGAGGAGGGCGGGTACTGAGCCTCAAGGCGCACCTTGAGGTCCGCGATCTGCGCGTCGCAAAACAGCACACGGCCGGTGGTCGACTCAGTGCAGCCGGCCTGCAAGGCCTTTTCCTTCACGCGCGGGTGGGCGACATGGTAGCCGATCTCGCGCAGGACCTGCCCGACCTCGTCAGCCATGCGGGCGAATTGGTCGTCGGTGAAGAGGGGAGTGTTCATGGCGGGAGAGTTCGGCGGACCACCGCCTCGTCCCTGCACAGGAGGCCATCGGCCCACGAGGGGGAATGACTCAGGGTCCGTAACCTTGCGCGGAGGCCGAACTCATGAAGCGTTCCCTCGTGTCCCCCATCCTGCTCCTGCTCGCCTGCGGTGGTGCCTTCGCCCAGGCCGGGTGGCTCAATGTGCGTGATTTCAAGGCGTCGGGCTCCGCCTTCACCACCCCCGCCACGACCGCCGCTGGGTCCAGGCAGATCACCGTCAAGGACGCGGGCGACTTCGAAGTCGGTCAGGGCGTGATGGTCTCACGCTGTAACGTGCAGTACAGCGCCAAAACGCTCTGGGGCCCGAAGAAGACCTATGAGGCGCAAAGGCCGCTGAAAGACGAGGTGGAGATGCGGGGCTACGACGGGGCCGCCGGGAGTTGGTTCGTCTACGTCATCGACGTGGCCCCTGTGACCGCCGGCACCCCCTCAAGCTTCCGCTGGAGCGACGACCTCGGACGCACCTGGAAGCAGGGCGGCCCGGTCAACGACCAATGGCAGGCGCTCAGCGGCGGGACAGAGATCCGTTTCGGCAAGCTGGACTGGGAGGCGGGCTGGACGGTCACCTTCAACGCCCGCGACCAACTCCTGACCCGCATCGAGAAGATCGCTGGCAATGTCCTTACCCTCCGCGACACACCCAATCGCACCGCGACCGACGCCGTGGTGCGCCACAGCGACGACGAGGCGCTCCGGGCCGCAGTGGACGAGGGCCTGAAGCAGAAGCGCAACGTCTTCATCCCGGCAGGCCGCTACTGTCTCGCCAGGGGCATTCCTGTGCGCAACCCCAACGGGCTTGTGATCGAGGGCGTCAGCGCCGAGGACGTGGTCTTCGACATCAGCGAGGGCGAGGGCTCGTGCTTCGACTTCAGCGGCGGGGCGGAGGCCACGCTGCGCAATGCCACCATGGTCGGCAACTGCGGCTTCGCGGACAGCGACATTGCGGGGTATCTGAACACCAACGGCGCGCGGGGCCTCTGGTGCTTCTACCTCAAGCGCTGCAACGCTGTCTCCAGCGCGGGGACCGAGCGGCTTCTGGTCGAGAATTGCCATGCCCGCAAGATGAGTTGCGAGGCCTTTGTGTCCGGCGGTCCCAGCCGCGCCGCGAAAGCCCCCCGCACCTACAGCAAGGCCATCACCTACCTGCGTTGCTCGGCGATCGACTGCGGGCGCAACGCCTTCAATGACTGGAACGTCGGCCCGGAGAACACGAGCATCCTGCAATGCCGGATCGTCGACTGCGGCGGGTGTTCGTGGGAGGGCGCTTCCCGCTTCGTGAAGTTCATCGGCAACTACGTCCGCAACGCGGGACCGATCGCCATGGGGAACATCGGCCCCTCCAACCGCGACGAGTCCTTCGGCGCGCTCGGCGCGGGCCAGCACATCGTCGCCGACAACGTCTTTGAGAGCGGGACGAAATACGCGGGTAGACTCGGCGGCCCGATGATCCAGATCGCCCACGGTGCGACCCAGATCATCGTCCGCGACAATCTCTTCATCAACTTCGACTCGACCGCGATCAGCTCCAGCGGTCAGTGTGACACCAACCACTTCCCCTCCCAGTACACCACCATCACGGGCAACATCATTGACCTCACCGCGGTCGCCGACAAGTCCCTCACGCGCTACGGGATCGACGTCAGCACTTCGGACACCATCGTCGCCGACAACCAGGTCTATGTGCGCGGTGCCGCCGACCCGCTGGTGACGGGCCTGCGGGTGCAGGAGCCAGCGTTGAACGTGACCGTGCATGACAACCTGATCCGCAACTGCGGCACCGGGCTGATCACCACGCGGGCGCGCGGGACGGTGACCGAGGTCATCGACCCACAGACTTTCACGATCTCCGGCTGGAACAGCATCCCGGTGGCGCGCCGGCCAAGCGACCTGTATCACGGCTGGCGGGTGGTGTGGCTGAGCGGTGAGAAGGTCGTCGGCAATTCCGTCCTCGAGCAGTGCGACCCTGACACCAGCCAGTTCAAGCTGCGCGAGCCACGGACGCTGAAGGTCGGCGACCAACTGGAGATCTACCCGCCCTACGGCGCGAACTGGGACCTACACCACAACACAATCAGCGGGTGCCTCAAGCCCCTCGTGCTGGAGGCCTATGGCAGCGAGACTGCACGCGTACGGGAAAACACGGTCACGCGGGACGCCGCGACCGGCGTGACGGAGGCCGCCACCATCAAGGGGCGCTTCCAGGTGGTCGGCAACCTCTTCTCCGGGTTCAACGAGCCCGGCTGTGTCGCCCTGGGGCTGTACCTGGACCGCCTGGGCCAGCCCCCGGCCAGCCTCTACCGCGACAACCGGTTCGAAGGCTGCCCCAAGGTGGTTGGGGAGGAGCAAAAGGGGATGTGGGAGAAGGCCGCCGGGCAGGCTCCGAAGTAGCGGGGGCCGACAAGGCGACTGCCGTCGGGCTGGTCGGATCGGTGCTGCGGACGGTGATCGTGAGACGCGCGCAGCCGTAGTTATCCTTGATCGCATCGGGTGCTGCTCACCCTGCTATGGTCCTTTGAGGGGGAGACTGCGCGGCCACCATAAGGCAGGGGCCGCGCAGCGGCAGGCGTACGGCTACGACTTGCGCCTGGAGTCACCGTATGCGGCGACGCCAGGCGCAAGGTCGGCGATGATCTTCTCTGAGGGTGGGGTATGTTGAGCGTCCCCCGGAGCGCTCTACCAGCGCAGAATGCTGTACCCCGAACTCACGGTCCCGTCGGTGCGCCGCGCGGTGACTTGTACCAGATAGGTGCCTGCCGGGACGCTGGTGCCGCTGAGGCCCTTGCCGTTCCACAGGAGGCCGGTGGTCCCAGCCGGCAACTGGCGCGGTGACAGGACGGCGATGTCCCGGCCCGCCAGATTGCGTACGCGGGTCTCGACCTGCGCCGCGGCCGACAACTGCACGGTGATCGCCACCCCGCCGCCACGGGTAGGCATAGCGGCCACCGCCAGAGCCATCGCGGGAGCGGGTGCCCCGGCAACGGTCACCGGCGCCGCCCACGCATTTGCGCTCCAGTTGGACCCATCACCGGCGTTGCAGCACACTCGCCACCGATCCCCGGCGGTGAGCAGTGAGTGGTTCAGCGTCGGGCCGGAGGGGGCCAACGCAGTCCACGTGGTCGAGCCCGCTGGTTTCTTCGACCACACATAGCGGTAGACCAAGGCCTCATCGAGAGGCGTCACCTCGGCACGCAGGTCGCTGGTGAGGCTGGCCAGGCCCAACGGCTGCTTGCCGTCCCAGGTGATCGTTACGGCGGTGGGCGCGGTTGGCGCGAGATTCACGACGGTCACGGGCTGGCTTTGTCGCCAGTCGCAGTATGTCCCGCCAACATACGAAGCACGGGCCCGCGCCCGCCAGCGCTCACCCAGTGCCAGCGTCGCTGTCAGCACCCCAGCGTCGCTGGTGTTTCCCCAGCTACCCCACAGTCCTCCGCCCGCGTACTTCTGCCATTCGTACTGGTAGGTCACGGTAGCGCCCGGCAGGGGACTGACAACCTGCGCAGTCGCGATCAGCACGTTCGGAGTGTCCGCAGACACCACCAGGCGCAACCCTCTGGGAGCCGGCAGCGGCGTAGCCACGGTTACCGGATCACTCTCTTTCCAGAGGTTGAGGGAACCGCCGGCGCCCCCAGCACGGGCCCGCGCCTTCCACTGCTCGCCCCCAGTGGTTTTGCTGCTGTCGAGGGTCTGGCCGGCGTTGCCCCAGGCCTCCCACACGCCCGACCCGGCGGGCAGCCTGGCCCACTCGTAGGTGTAGGTGAAGGCGTCGCCATCCGGATCGATGGCGCCCAGCGCCGTGGCCGTCAAATCCTGACCGTATATCGGGGCTGCCGGCGTGATCGTCACCGCCGTAGGTAGCGAGGGCAAAGTGTCGCCGATCGTCACTGGTGGGTCGCTTGCCGTAGCGGAGCTATAGGCAGTGCCATCGTACGCCCAGACGAACACTTTGAACTCGTCGCCCTTGGTCGTCTTGGTCTTGTCCAGGACCGGCCCGGTGCCAACCGTCTCCCAGGTACTACCACCTTCGGCTCTCTTCTTCCAGGAATAGGTATAGGTGAGGCTATCGCCATCGGCATCGCTGCTGCCCGAAACAGACGCCGTCAGGTCGTCGTCGGTCTTGGGGTTGGCCGGCACAATCGCGACCGTCGGTGCGGTTGGTGGCGAGTTGAGAATCGTCACCGGGTCGCTGACCACCGCGGGACTATAGACCGTGCCATCGTAGGCCCAGACATAGACCTTGATGTCGTCGCCCTTAGTCGTCTTGCTCTTGTCCAGGGCCGGTCCCGTTCCTACCGTCTCCCAGATACTGCTTCCTATGGTCTTCCTCTTCCAGGAGTACGTGTAAGAAAGGGCATCGCCGTCAGCATCGCTGCTGCCCGAGATGGCCACCGTCAGATTGTCGTCGGTTTTGGGGGCGGCCGGCGTGATGGCGATCGTCGGCGCGGTTGGCGCCGAGTTGTCGATGGTCACCGGATCGCTGGCCTTCCAGGCGCTGTAGTCGGTACCGTCATAGGCCCAGGCGTAGGCCTTCCACTGCTCGCCCTTGGTCGTATTGCTCTTATCGACGGTGGCTCCGGAGCCGGCGGCGATCCAGGTGGCGCCGCCGTCCGTGCTCTTCTTCCAGGTGTAGGTGTAGATCAAACTGTCCCCGTTCGGGTCAGTACCGCCCGAGGCGAGCGCCGTGAGGTCATCATCGGTCTTCGGCGCGGCCGGCGTAACCAGGACCGCCGTTGGCTGCGTGGGAGCGCTGTTGGCGAGCGTGGTAAACGACCAACTGGTGTCCTGGACCATAGGCATCCCGTCAGCGCTCGTGGCTGCCATGCCGACGGTCGCCGTGTATGCGGTACCGTAGGCCAACCCGACAGCCTTGGCGAGGCCCCGTGAGCCCGCGATGGGCCCTAGACGTTTGGACGCGCTGGCGGCTGAGCCACCACTGGACGAGGCCCCGCTGCCGGGCGTGAAAGTCAGCGTCTGGTTGCCATTGGACCATGCGAAGGCCCCTGCGGCCGTAGGCGAGAGACTGAACGCCGCGTTCGTGGTGGCGGTGTTCATCGCTCCGCTGAAGTTGACCACGATCGGCGTGTTGGGGGCTATGTCAACCGCGCCGCCGACCGGGGAGGTGCTGACGACAGTCGCCGCAGGCGTACCCTTGGAGGCGTAGACGGTATTGCCGTCAAAGCCCATGTTGATGCG
>Ga0194052_1001913_pt1 | contig 11703 bp, 12 predicted proteins | sample SepL226m_MetaG_FD_160117 | JGI IMG/M metagenome (GOLD analysis project Ga0194052, IMG submission 160117) | Anoxic zone freshwater microbial communities from boreal shield lake in IISD Experimental Lakes Area, Ontario, Canada - Sep2016-L227-6m | ecosystem: Environmental > Aquatic > Freshwater >... | reverse complement strand
CGCCAATCTTCACGTCTTCAGCCAGTTTATCAATGGGTGTGGCTGAATTATCGAGCCTGGTCAGAATCTCATATAGTCTGGTTACTTTTTGTTCGTATGTCATCAGCGAAATATCGTCTTGCGTGTCGGTCATCTCATTTACCTATCGTATGATTTACGGTACTGAAGATTATCCCATCAGAAATATTTACCTGAATTTGCTCTACTGTGCTGACCTATTTCGAATGGGGTCGGGCCACCACAACCAACGTTAAAGCCGGAATATAAAAATCGTGTAGAATATCCACCGGACGGCCATCAGAACCGGCGCTGGATGTCTTATAGGAAAAATGCCAGGGGAAAGATTTGTTCAGCGACCCAAACGTTCATTCCCTATCCGCCAAAACGGATCCTGATGCCAGTTATCCGAAAATCCCATTTTGTTTTTGGGCAGATCGTCGTATTCCTGAAGTAGATCATACAAGCGCAGATACCACTGAGAACCGTCTGCGATAATTCGTAATAATGCACTCAGGATAACAGCGAATGCATAAAATCGATGATTATCCTGCAATTGTATTTTATACTTTTTTGCGATCGCTGGTTTGACCGTAAACTGGCGGTTCCATATACGCATGTGATGCGCACAAAGATTGCGAAGATACGTTATCGCGTGCATCCAGGAGGCCAATACCCCGGATGGAAGCTCAAACGCATCACTGACAGGCTTTCGTTCGGAGTGATGAAGGTGGCCGTAAATGCTGGACCATGTTCCAATTGAAAGAAGTTCAGCCACCATCCAACTGGGCGGTAGGACAGGATAGGAATATGTACTGAAATAATGGGAACAAAACTCATTTCTTTTGCCTGGATTTTGGTATCCGGTTTCTGTTTCAATTTTTTTAATGAGCGCATCATGGCCAAAATTTGATAAAAAAAGGCTATTGTTCAGATACCAATGACCGCCGTATTTCTGGCTCATCCAATTTGAGATGGTTGTTCGAAAGGCGACTTCAATTCGTTCCACCGCATCCATGATCATCAGTCGGAGTTTTCGATCAAAAATGTAACAGCGCAATGTCTGATCAAATGTCGTGTTGAGCTGAAATCTGTGGAGGGGATCGCCTTCAATCTGAAAAAAGCCGACACAAGAGCGTTGGAAATAACCGCTCAGACGGTAATATCCGATAAAGCGAAGATACTGACGCAGTCTTTGGGGATTTTCAATGATAAGCCCGCGGTTTTTCAGTAAAGCGATTTGCTCGTCAAGGCTGAGAGAAGGTTTCAGGAAATGGCTTTTGCTTTCGGACATAAAAAAACCCACCAGGTTGCGCTTCCAATGGAGAGGCGTGGCGGGTGTTGTTGATATCACTATTGTGCAACCCGCCCTTTTTGTCAAGCAATTTTTAAAGCTTCAGTGGTTGAAGATAAAAGCATGATTTCAGAACTTCAATTCACCCTAACTATCGCTCACAACTGCGCTCAATTCACTACCACTGAATCCGATGTGAACACAGGCGATGAGTGTATGGTCTTTCCGCCACCAAATCCGGCCTCCAGTCGATGAATAGCCGGTACAGTGTTATTGCCGGACAGTCGTAAAATACTTCCTGAACGACCGTTTTCAGTCCGTGGGATGGGTAAGTGGCATCCATTCAAGTAACAATGGTAACAAATTGATTTGTCAAACTCCCTGAATAACAGAGCCTCTAAATGTGGTCAAGAGCAATTTTGTTCCTCATTCAAAACAAAGTCATAGGAAAAAGACACCGGCGTAAAACTATAGGTCGTCCAGGATATGCATCTGGCATGGAGGGAAGAGAACAATTTACTGGTGCCATGAAAAGGTCATGCTGCTGGTCAGTCAGATTGAATTTAAATGAAATTTGTATCTTTCTTAAATTCGATCACCCCATATATGAAAATGATACTTCCCCCTTTGGAAAAGGGGGATCGAGGGGGATTTATTCAGGTGGATAGCCTCCTAAATCCCCCATGGCCCCCCTTTTTCAAAGGGGGGAATCCTTTCGATTTTAGTTGTGATTAGCGGACACAAGAGCGTTCGATGAAATTTAAAAATGATACCCGAAATATTTCTTGCAAAAGTCAATCAATGAACTTACCATTCGTTTTAAAAATATACCAACGATCGAACAACACCCCCCCACGCATCCCGTCAGTTATGCGCACCATGGGGGGTTTCTTTTTTATTCTGAAAACCTTGACAGCCTTTGCCAACACCGCAGGTGGTGTTTTGCTGATCGGGATTGAAGATGGCACAAAGGATGTACTTGGGCTTAAGAATCCACTGGATGAAGAGGAGCGGTTATGTAGTCTTATAGCAGACAGCATTGAACCTCGCTTGGTACCCAATGTTGAATTGATCTCCTGGCAGGACAGAACCTTGATAGCTGTGGAAGTTTATCCAAGCGGCTCACGTCCTCATTGGCTGAAAAGCGAAGGCCCAATGGAGGGAGTACACGTTCGGCTCGGTTCCACCAATCGTCAGGCAGACATTGATTTGATTCAGGAACTGCGAAGAAGCGCCTTGGGCGCTGCATTCGACGAACAACCTCTTCCTGAAACGGAGATTGATGAACTCGATTTTCGGGGGGCAGTCACCTGTTTTTCAAGGTACCGCAAGCTGACTAAAAAAGATTTGGAAACCAGTGGGGCAGCGGTATCCGGCGAATTTTTGAAGAGGCTTAGCAGCTTGGTTTGCCTGAGCCTCAAATGGTCGAGATCGGGATGCGTGTCCGCTTCATCATATATCTTGCGCAACCTTTCACCCCGTAAATTCAAATTCTCAGCCGCCCATGCAGACTGAGCCAACCGAACAAGTGACAGATCAAGTAACCGAACAAGTGGCTGAACAAGCAACCGAGCAAGTAACCGAACAAGTAAAAAGATTGTTCATCTGCCTGCAGCATCAACCTTTATCGATCCGTAAAATCATGCAATTCCTGGAACTAAGACATCGTCCAACATTTCTTAATGATTATTTAAAACCTGCCATGGATGGCGGGTTTGTTGAGATGACCCAACCGGATTCCCCCAAAAGCCCGACTCAGAAATATCGGCTGACGAAAAAGGGAGAACGACTTTCCAATGAAACTTATGATGGAAGTGAACATGCGCTGATCATGAAAAAAACCGCATAGTTCTACAAGTTTTGGCATCTTGAGTTCGGATTTAAAGACAAAAGCGTAAAGTTTGAATATCAACCTGTCGTCTTGGAAGCCTGACTATAGAAGTCCCTGTATTGAAATTAAGGCCAGATAGAATTTCCCCGGATGGGGTTCCCGATGTTCTCCAAAAAACCCCGAAATTCCCTTGACCCAATCTCATTTCCTGTGATATACAATCGTCGAAAAAACAGCTTTGTATTCCATGTTTAGCCGTGTAGGGAGGCGCCATGCACTGGAATGAGATTCCCGGATGGTTCCGATGGCGGGATGCCCAAGAGCAAGCTGCTGCGAACTTTCCGGATGGAAGCCGCTTTCTTGAGGTGGGCAACTTCCTGGGGCGCAGCATCTGCTCGCTGGCCGAGGTCGCCCAACTGAGCGGGAAGAATTTCACCCTCATCGGCGTCGACACCTGTCGTGGAAGCGGAATTGAAGGTCCAGTTCCGGGCGACTATCATGCAGCGACTGTTGAAAGGGGGGGCGGTACGTTCGTCGGGCAGTTGCACAGAAACATCGTCAATTGCGGGTAGGCCGACGCGATCTCATTGATCATTTCAGATTCCGTTGCCGTGTCCAGGTTCTTTCCGGATCATTCGGTCAACTGGATCCATCTTGACGCACGCCACGATCGAGAGTACCTGAGCCAGGACATCAACGCCTGGCTGCCGAAGGTGGCCCACGGGGGCTGGCTCAGCGGTGATGACTACGACGAGCAGGATTGGCCCGAGGTTGTGGAAACCGTCTATGCCCTGCTGCCGCAAGCGCAACCATGGTGTACGTTTCAATGGCGCCTGTTAGTGGACTGATTCCAATGAATCAGGATAAAGGTCATCGTTGCCGAATTGTCAAACCACATTTTACTGAATGAAATCTGGACCGCCTGCATGCAGGCCAACATAGAAAACATTGCCATACATCGGTTCCCTTTCACTTATCGTGCTGAGAGGGGCGTAGTCAATAACTCGACATCCTTATCCTTTTTTCACGGTGGTTCAGCAGATGAAATTCTACAATCGTGACAGCGAACTTGAAGAGCTTGCCTGAAATACTGACGATCCATCTTCCGCGCGGCATGGTGACGCCCCCTGTGAACCCCTACGGCCGCCAAGTCGCGAACGCCGGAGTGTTCCGGGCTCTCGCGCGTCATGGTGGGTACCGTCGCATTCACGTGCAGAGCCGTGAGCCTCTCCCGACTGATCGACTCGCCCGCGAACTCCTGTCATCCGAAACCGACGTCGGGGTCGTTCTCAGCTCTGGCTCCCCCCTTTCGACCGAGGTTCCGTCCAGGGGGGGTATCCTCCTTTCGGGACAGCCGTATCTCTCGGAACTAGCGTGGATCAGGCGTCATTCCGCCGCAGATCACGACTACAGCATCATAGGAACAATCTTTGCCTTCGCTTCCCCGACCCACCGCGAACTGATGATGAAATCGGCGCTGGCGCCTCTGCATGACTGGGATGCGCTTATCTGCACCTCCCCCTCGTTGCAGCTTGCCGTTCAGCGTACCTTCGACAGATGGGAGGAGTACCTGCAGGAACGAACCGGCGCTCTCCGCCTGCCGAAGCCTGCTCTGCCGGTCATTCCGCTGGGGGTCGATCTGGAGGGGTTGCAGACTCGGGGGGAGGATGCCGATGCCAGGAAAACCATCCGCAACGTATATGGCATCGCCATGTCCGATGTGGTTGTTTTCTTCCTCGGGCGCCTGTCGTTCTCCGACAAGGCTTTCCCGCAGCCCATGCTCAAGGCGGTCGAGGCGGCACAGCGGATTTCCGGTGCCAAAACGCATTTCATCATGGCGGGATGGTTCCCCGGAGGAGAAAAGGATCGTTTCCGGTTTGAGGAGGCGGCACGATGCCATGCGCCGAACGTCAACGTCCTCTTCCTCGACGGGAACGACTCGGCCATTGTGGCCGGATGCTGGGCGGCAGCGGACATCTTCCTGTCGCTGTCCGACACCATTCTCGAAACATTCGGCCAGGCGCTCACAGAATCCATGGCCGCCGGTCTGCCACTCGTTGTCAGCGACTGGGACGGCTACCGCTCCATCGTCCGAGACGAGGTAGACGGATTCCTGATTCCGACGCTCGGCTCCCCGGGGGGATGCCTGGGGGAGACGCTCGCACACCTCCAGTCCTTCGAGATGGTGAGCTATTACCAGTATGTCGGTGCGGTCGCCCAGCACACGGCCGTTCATGTCGGCCGTGCCGCAGAAGCTCTGGCGAACCTGATCCGCTCTCCCGAACTCCGTCGCAGGATGGGATCAGCAGGCAGGCAGAGAGCACGCGATCTGTTTTCCTGGCCGGTGATCGTCGCCCAATATAATGAACTCTTCAGCGAACTTGCTGAGCGACGGCTTGCGGCTCTTTCCGCTTCAGGAGCCGGTTGTGCTTCGACCCACCGAATGAATCCCCTGCAGGGCGACCCGTTCGAGGGGTTCCGCGGCCATCCGAGCGCGGTCATGGAACCGGAGCTGCGCTTTCGGCTCGCGGCCGGAGCGTCTGACGACCCGCTCGGCGCTGGCAGGACCGCGGCCCTCGACCACCTGTTCCCCGGCCTGCGCGGCACCCTGCCGGAGGCGAAGAGGTTGATCGACCTCCTTCGGGAACAGGGATCGCTGTCCGTGACAGTGCTTCTCTCTTCTTTCCCCGCAGGGCGCCACCCCTTTGTCCGCATGTCCTTGGCGTGGCTCGCGAAGCAGGGGATAGTGGATTGGCTGCCGACCGTCAGTGCGCCCCAAAGGGATGACCAACGCGCAGGTCAACTGGGGCATGGAGCAATTTAACGGCTTCCTGTTTGTGGCGGAGCAGATGCGCGGAGGGCTTCGGGTGCGGGAAGTCGATGAAATGCGACCAGTCGCGCCTGTCATCGGCGACACGCCGGAAAACGCAGAGGTTTTCGCAGAACGTCGTGACCTCGGAGAAGTCGTTGCGATTGTGCCGGATAAAGGATGTTACCGCCTGGATGCTTTCCAGCCACATATCGTGGAACACAACCAGACCGCCGGGCTCGCAGAGCCTCTGGGCGAGGTAGAAATCGACAAGGACGTCGTCGAACCGGTGGTAGCCATCGATGAAGATGAGGCCGAACGCGCGTCCCATCCGCTCGAGATCAACCAGGGTACGGTGTGAGCAGTCATCGATCCATTCGAACGAGACAGGCGCCGAACGCAATGGGGTATTAACCAGAGCCTTTGCCTGTGTAGCGCCGATTCCGTGCCAATCGGTGGTCTGGTACGGATCGATCGCTGTATGGCTGCCTCCGCCGCGACCGACATGTGCCGCCAGCAGGAAAAGGGTGCTGAACCCGTAACCTAGGCCGACTTCGAGGGATGACGTAACACCGTTCTCCAGACAGAGCGCACGGAGCGTCATCCCCTCCGCGACCGAGATCCTCGTGGTTCCGTCGATCTGGTACAGGATACCATCCGCGCCGCGTTGCGGTTCTCCCCGGTACAGAGACAGCAGAGCGTCGCGAAAATCGACCTCCAGGGGGAGGAATTCCGCTAAATTCCCAATAGTATCAGTATTCATGTTTATTCAGCAATTCCCGGAACCACGTTGAAATGCAATAAATAAAGGGTTTTTAAATTATGCTTTCGTAAACTTTTGACACAATATATCATTTTTGGCTTCTCGCTGTCTACAGTGGTTAAACCCATTGAAATATAATTTGAGTTGTGTTACTTTTATACACTATGAAAGACACTGAATTAATCCAAATCGCGTTGATTCTGACAAGGTTGATTACCCACTGTAGACAGCGAGGAGCCTTGTTTTTCATGGTATACAATGGTTCTCAGTATGGATAGTGCTAAAAGTTTCACCCACACAGGTTTCATCACCCGCTCCATTCGTCATGGCCGGGGGCAGAAACTCTATCAGGTCTATGTTCCATCCGGCTACACCCCGGAAAGAGGGTGGCCGGTGATCCTGTTTCTGCATGGCGCAGGGGAAGGGGGGGACGATGCGCTTCTGCCGACCGAGTATCAGTTGGGGAGCGCGATACGACGCAATCCCGGACATTTTCCGGGTCTTGTCGTATTCCCGCAGATTCGGCGCAGGTCGGTCTGGACAACCACAGACATCAGGTTCGCGCTGAAGGTTCTATCGCACGCCCGGAGTGATTATTCCGTTGACCCGGATCGCATCTACCTGACCGGCGTCTCCAGCGGCGCCAGAGCTGCCTGGACGGCGCTCTCCCTGAGTCCGAAACGATTTGCCGCAGCCCTCATCGTGTGCGGCTACGTCCGGTGCCCGCGCCGAACCGGCGTTCCGGTGACAACTGCGCCCCCTCTTGTTGCCGAAAGCGATGACGAGTTCCTGAACCTGCTGGCGACTCGAATCCGGGATGTTCCGGTGTGGATTTTCCACGGCGATGCCGATCCGGTCTTCCCCGTTGCAGATGCCAGGAACATTGCGGCTCTGCTGCAGGAACAGGGGGGGGTGGTTCGCTACATGGAGCTGGCGGGGTTCGGCCACGACGTGTGGGATGTGGCCTATTACTCGGAAGCGGTTGCGGATTGGCTTTTTAGCCAATTCCGTGTGCACTGAGTACCTATGTCGAACGAACAGTTGAACGCATTTCTGGCACGGGCGGTGTCAGAGCCGTTGCTCCGAAAACGGTTGTGTTCCGCCGATGCCACCGGTGCGGTCCGTCTCGCTGTGCGGGAAGGTTTCGATGTAACAGTGGGAGACCTGATCCGCTACAAGGCGCGGGCGACAACCTGGCGACTCACCGACGAGGAACTGGCTGTGGTCGAGGAGTGGCAACCCCGTCAACAGCCGTATTGGTGGCAATTCATCCCGGACAAATGACGATGCTGGACGGGCAGCTTTCCGACCATCCGGGCAGCCCCGATCACCCTGCCTGGCGTTATAATTCCCACGGGTTGCCGTGGACAAAGGAGAATCATATGACGAACAAGAAGGAAACACACCCCGAAAAGACCTCGGTACCGCAGCAGGAAAAACTGACGGAAAATGACCTGATCAACGTAGCAACCGAACTCTCCGACGAGGATATGAAGGACATATCAGGGGGTATGAATGGCATACCAGGGGGGCTGGGCGAAGCGGTTTAAAAGCATAAACATGGTGGTTCGTCGCGCGATTCGGCAAATGAAATTCAGAGAAATTCTTCGCAGATGCGTGTTAGGAACAATCGGTTATATCGGAAACCGGGACCATCTCGCCAAAGCTGAATGGCACATCCGACGGAACCTGCCGATTCTGGGGGAGTTCCGTCGGATACTCGTTGCCACCAATTTTATTTGCGGGGGTGATCCCGGGCTGGTGGTCGCTAACAGGGCAATGTGGCGGAGTTTCTTTCCGGACTGCATTGTGCTGGATTCGGAGCGCAACAGGGGGCATGCCATTGGGGCTGCGGATCTCGACAATCTGCTGTTCGATCATTGCAAGGCGAACGATATTGAATGGCTATGCAAAGGGGCGAACGATATCCTGTTGGAACCACTGCTCCTTGAAATCGAGGTTGAGTCGGCTGATTTTTATTTTCTCAACGCAATTGCCTTCGCGGCGATGAAAAAGTACCAGTTCGATTTCGAAGCCATCCTTTCAAGCCTCTTCTTTCCTCAGACCAACTTTTACGTCATCAACGTAGCGAAGACCGATTACCTGGTCGGAAAGCGGTTTCTGGATAGTTCGCACGCGATTGTTAAAGGGATTCCCGGGTTCGACGGCAGAATCTGGGAGCATATTCCGAACTGGAGCAACGAGAACCTGCTTCGAAAGTGCGTTCAGAGAAATTGCCTGACCCGGTGTCACCTGATGGACACGGCTCTGTTCCTGCGGGTGTTGAAGGTTGTGAAGGAGCATGCGATAAATGATTGCAGCTTCAAGAACCTTGAGATCAACGGGATCTGCCACTACCACGGGGTTACGGCCCCCCGGGACGTGGCACCCGAAGGGGTCATCCATGTCTAACGGCTCGCCCCCCCCCTTTTCCCGTCCCCGCAGGCAGCGTTATACGCAGATGGGGGGCGCGAGCCCAATGAACGGCAGGTTCCGCGCACCTCCAAAGTTCGACGGGGTTCATCTTTTGGAAGAAGATGCCGGAACCCGGAAAATCCTCTGCTGCCTGACGGTTTACAATGAGCCGGCTCCGGCCGTCGTCGTGTCGCTCTACGCGCTCTTCAGGAATCTCGTCTGCCTGCGCCGTAATGCAGAGGGATTCCGGGATTCCGAATTTTCGGTATGCATCATCGTCGACGGGGTCGACCGGCTGTCCGGGTCAGCCAGGAGCCTGTTCTCTAATCTCGGGTTCCTTACGGACAGAGCCGACTTTGAGATTGATGCCATGGTCATGCGCCGCAGGGTCTTGCGGCTGAAGGATATTGAGGCGCAGTTGAATTCGCTGTCCGGGGGGGAAGGCATAGACCGGGTGTGGGTGGACAACCTGCGCGACTCTCTCGAAGCGGGGGCCATCCCGGCGTTGGTTTTTCGCTTGAAGATGCCGGGACGGGTCTTGAGGTGTTTCTGGGCCTGAAACGGGAGAACCGGGGAAAGCTGGACTCCCACTGGTGGTTCTTCGCCGTGATCTGCGGGAAGATCAGACCTGATTACTGCGTCCAGATCGACGCAGGGACCACCCCCCGGCAGGACGCCGTATTCAACCTGTACAGATTTTTCGAGGGGAATCCCCGCGCCGGAGCCGCGGCGAGCATGATTCTGATCAGCCGGACGAGAGCGCCCTTTGCTCTGCTGCGCGCATGGCAGTTCGGGGATGTGCTGTGCCAGCGCCTGTTGGGCTGGCCGGCCGAGGCGCTGACCGGGTATCTGTCGGTGGTTCCCGGCCAGTTCAGCTTTCTGCGGCTGCGGGCGGTGCTGGGGGAGACACCCGGTCAAGAGGCTCCCGATCGCCTCCCCTGCGCGCATCCGGCCAAGGTTCCCGCCTCGAACTATTTCAGGGGGCTGGGGCGGCTCGATTCGTTCCAGTCCACGATGTTTCTGGCCGAAGACCGGATACTGGGCTTTGAAATCATTTCGAGACCGCAGAACCTGTGGCAGCTGGTGTATGTCCCCTCGGCAATTTCGTTCACCGACCCCTGCGAGTCGCTCGGGGAACTGCTTCAGCAGAGAAGGCGCTGGAACAACAGCGAGTTCTCCTGCAATCTCTGGTTCCTCGCAAATATCCGGTCTCTGATCGACAGCCAGAAAATGCTCGAGGACAGAGCGCTGCTGCTCTTCAGGGCGCATATCCTTTTGATCACCTGTGTCCTGGAATATACCCTGCCGGCCCTTTCAATCGTGTTCGCGCTCGTTCTAGCGGAAACCTGCAAGGCGTGCGGCGGATTTCCAGCGGAACTTTGCGCACTTGCCGACTTTCTCGCCGAGGCCTTGGCTGCGCTCTCCTTGATGCAGATCGTCCTTTTTCCCCTTGAGCGGTTCCGGTCCGTAATAAAGAGTCTTTTCTGCATGACCGGGGCGGTTCAGGTCGCGCTCTTCACTTTTGCCATTCTTCTGCTTTTCCGTAATGGCGGCGTTCTCGGAAACTCGCTTCTCTTCGCCGCGATCGTGGCCGCAGAGTTTTTTTCCGGGCTCCTGCTGGCGTCAATGCACTCGAAAAACACCTTTGCCGGTTTTGCGAGGATCGCTCTCCCCTTCTTTCTGCTTCATCCCATGATGGAGGTTCAGCTCAGGACCTACGCCTTCTGCAACTTCCATGATCTTAGCTGGGGGACCAAGGGGAGGAAGAAAGATGAAGACGGCGAAAACAGGGAGGCTCGACATCAGGCGAGTGCCAGATACTCCCGTATTCTGTTTCTGGCACTCTGGGTGGCGACCAATACTGCCTTAGCGGGATGGTCATACCACCTTTCCATGGTGGGGAGATTCAGGCTGTTCAACCTTTTCTTGTCACTTGTCGGCATTCTGACGTTACTGAGGATGCTCGGAGGGGGGACGACCTACGTCCGCAATTTCATCTCGCGAACCTGATATTTGGATATATCCGTTTTTTTGTCATCTTGACAGCAGTTCTTGTTGCAGCGCGCCCGGTACCTTGAACCTTAATTCAGCCTCAATTTATCCGCTGATTTTTATCGGGTTTTATTGGACTGAAGCGCATGTAATAGGTCAATAAAAATCCAAAAAAATCATGAAAACAAGGTAACACTTTTTTTGCCGTGACAGCGATTGCAGCCATTTTAACGATTCCGATAACTGTTGGTGGTTCAAGCTTTTGCTCTTTCTGTTCAATAAGGCGTTCAGTTTCAAGCATAGCCTGCTGGTTATATCGTTTATTGCAATAGTCCTGATAGCGGGCATCATCAATTTCCTGTTGTACATTTTTCAGAATGCCAAAAAAATATGGCAGTGTTTTTCGGTTGCCATCCCGATTTACTGCTTTCAAAAAGGCTTTTTCCGCTTCGGCAATGGCTGTCAAATCGTAATAGCAGATGCAGTCAAGTGCCCGTTTGAGTGCAAGAGGTTCAGGATTCAGGCCATGATAAGCGATGATTGCTCTCAGCCGGTCGATTTTGGGTTGATTGACATCGTCATTATTTCGCATAGCTTTATGA
>Ga0194052_1001910_pt1 | contig 11711 bp, 9 predicted proteins | sample SepL226m_MetaG_FD_160117 | JGI IMG/M metagenome (GOLD analysis project Ga0194052, IMG submission 160117) | Anoxic zone freshwater microbial communities from boreal shield lake in IISD Experimental Lakes Area, Ontario, Canada - Sep2016-L227-6m | ecosystem: Environmental > Aquatic > Freshwater >... | reverse complement strand
CAGTAGAAATAGCGCCAACAGGATTTAAGGCAGTAGCTTGCGTAGGAAATGGTGGCACTGGAAAGCGCATTTGATCTACGATGACAAATAGAATATTGGGGGTACTGGTAGGTTCGGTATAGGGATAGTTCGCTTGTGCAGTGCTTGATGAACTGCTGCTGCTATTTCCGCCCCCACTGCAAGCTGCAAGTCCAATTGCTGGAGATAAGCTAGCAGCTGTTTTGAGAAATTTTCTTTTAGAAAGGTTTGCCTTTGGTTTCATGATCCATACCTGGAAAAATTAATGAGATTTGACTTCATTTTTTATTCAATACTTTTTATCAGCTAATACATAAAATAACTTTAAATCATTTTGCAAATAAAAAATAATAGCTTTCAAATGAATTTGAAAAGACGTCAAAGGTATTGCACCTTTTTGGGGAATGTTGTGCAATGCAGTATAAAAAATAATGTCAAAACCAAGCAGCTCCATCGCTCGCCGATTCGACCCGCAAGACCGGTTGCCTACACCACACCACTTTCTAGGCAGGCTTAAGCTAATGCCTAGGCTACTGTTTTAGAACAATTTTGCGTCTTTTAATCCGTTCGTCGCGAGTTCGAAAACGGAGTTTCGGTGCAGGCAATCTCGCCTGAGCCTTCAGCAATAAAATACCACCCGAAGGTGGCTTTTTATTTCTTATTCAATTTAGCTTGACGCCAAAATGAAAATTTATTGCTTAACAATTGCTGGCGGAATCCATTGAGGAGAGCTAGTGCTACTAATTCCGTTAAAGGGATTGAGAATCGTACTCACCCCCGTAGTATTAGCAGCCACTGGATTATATAAACGCATCAGCACACTAAATACGCCGCTAGGTACTGGAATCCAATAAGGTAACTTTGCACTAGAGCTGGGCACACTATTTTGAAAATAAAGTGTTGGTATTCCACCCATTGCTGCCAACTGAATAGAGCCTAAAGCATATACACCACCAACCTGACTGGTGTAGTAATAGGTATTGGTTGTAGAGCTATAAATATTGTTATTGGAGTCATATACCGTGACTGACCAAAAACCATTATTGGTAGTAATTGGTGGAATACCAACAGTAGAAAAATTAAGAGAGTAGCTATTTCCACTGGCGCCCGTAAGAGGTGCAGCGCTGCTATCAACCGTCAGCTGTGGATAAGTGCCATCAGCTGGGAGATTTGCACCCAACCCAACCTTGGCCGTTGCCGCAGCAGTAATCCATCCAGCATAATCCGGTTTGTATTGCCCTAGAGTAGTATTAATTGACCAATAATTAGTAGCAGAGGTAGCACTTGATCCAGTAGCAATGTAACCGATGGCAGTTATTGCATCGGTATATCCATTTGAAACCAAACTCGTTTGGGCGGGACTCAGCAGACTCGCATCATAACCACTCGATGTGAGGCCTATTAATGAGAAAGTATTAAATATTGCGGTTTGATCATAAACATTCGATGTCATATTTAGCACGCCATTAATCACGCCTGCATAGTTAGCTAATAGTTTATTTTGATTAATAGCAGCAGATAAATTGGTGAAAAACTGAGTGGCAGAATTTGCTGTGGGTGCGCTACTTTGCTTAACCGACCCGCCATTGGTATTAGTAAAGTTGGTAAGCGCCTGCAGACTATATTTACTCATGACATTTTGGGATTGCCACAATGCTAATGCGGAACTTGCAACCCCGTACAAGGATTGATAGAGTGTCTGCGCAACCCCATTTTGCGTTTGCACTGCATAAGTATCTACTGCCACCCTGCCGATCAGCCAAGCTTGGGGGGTATAAATCGCAACAGAGTTGTTGGGATAAGCTGCTTTCACCTGTTCAGCATAAGAAGCGTTGGCATAGTAAAGCACAACGGCACCGCAAGTGTTGATCCTGCTACCTACGCTTGCTTGCACATTGGTATAGGCATCCATAACTTGCAATACGTTATAAGTAGAGGATTGTGGATAGTTCACTAAATAGGGGTTGACACTTAAATCCAAAAAACCATTTGCGTACAGTACCGAAGTATTTGGCGAGACAATTGTTGTGCCCGTATCAATTGTTTTGGATAGAGCTAAAGTATTGACGGGTAAGGGAGTACTACTTGTAAAGTAAAGTCCCTGCTTCTCCCAAAATTGTTCAGCTGGCAAACCCCACGCATAAGCCTCAACTGCCGCAGCGTAGTAACGACCATCCCCGATGAGCGCCTCAGCAGGGGTAACCTTTAAGGGATTGCTCACTCCCTTATTTGTGGCAGCTGTGGCTGTTGCAGAATAAATCTCTGCATACAGAAGATCAGAACGGCTCGGCGCAGCATTTACTCCGCTTGTCGTCACTGGAAAAGGTGAACTTGAAATAATGCAGGCAGCACTTGAGCTCGCAGCACTATCGCTGGAAGATGAACCGCATGAGCTTAGACATGCGGTAATAAATAGAAATAATGCCGCCCGTAGGGGCACTGAAGCTATTCTATGAACCATGTGCATCTCAGAATAATGCAGCATTTTGGTGTGAAATATGAAAGATATAAGGAAGTCATAAGCTAGCATACTCCACAAAACATCAATTTACCCCCATCCAGTGCTTTATTGAGGAGATTAAATTTTGCTAGCCCCAATTAGCACAATCATATTCATGGCTGCCAACGGGATAATACCAATTTTAAATAGTTGAGGATTCATTGAATTCAATATTGAGAGCCTTTAGAAAGCATTAAATAGCCCATTAAATTCAAAATAATAGAGAGTTGTGGGTGGATCTTCCGAGACATGACAAGCTATCTCGCTCGACGATACAATGTTGATCCAAGAGATAGATCTTGCAAAATCTACTTTGGGCTTTAACCGGTGTCCAATATGAATTAATAACGCTTATTAATTACTTCTTGGTTTAAATACCCTGGGGGTAAAAGAGATGACATCCCTTTTTGCGATATGAAACGATAACGCAATTTCCAATAGCCATTCTTCTTAGTCCAGTAATCCTGGACTGACCAAATATCTTTGATTTTATTTTGCGCTACTTCTTCAAGATAAAAACCCACGATCTGATTATCGCCGAGAGATCGGACTGTTAGGGATCCAATCTTGCATGAAGCCCAACGGTTAAAAGCGCTCACGTCTAATAATTGAGTTGCCGTGTTACTTAGATCAAGCTTATCTGCAAAAATATACTCAAAATTTGGGTCTAGCAGTTTGGTGACTATCTTTTCATTACCAATGCGCAGTGCGTTCAGTAAATCTTCCTCTAATCTAGAAAACTCAGCAAAAGGCTTCACTTGCTGAATGGTATTCACTGGCGGCGATACTACCTGGGCATTGGCTAGTAATGGAAATATTAAAACGAATACTATTACTAAACAGTGACAAGGAAATTTTACAAAATTCGTCATCTAGTAATTACTGCTTACCGCTAGCGTCTACATAGCATTTAGAATTCGCAACTGCTAAGGAACGCTGTATTAAATAATTTTGATCCCCGCCAGACTTTTTTGGAAGGGTAACGTTGTAATAAGGCCCAACACTTGACTTCATATTGCCCGTGCTAGACCCAAAGGTCCAGGCACATTTATCAGCATTTTCAGCACCATTTATGTCATACCAAGCATTTAGCTGTGGATCTGTCACCGTTTCCTCGAGCTCATGCGCGATCACTGAAATCATTCCATCAACGCCAGGATTACTGTTAGGACTTGTTGATTGTGGAGCACAGCTAGCAATACAGCGATTGGCATTGCCAATGAATGCATATTTGACTGGAGTCTTTGCAACATTAAGGGATGTGGTGTAGGTATGCCAGCCACAATATTTACTACAAAATCCAGAGGTTTCATTTACATCTGAGGAGGTTAAAACTAAGTAAATAGCATTGGCATCTGGAATCCAACCTGCTTTAGTCATGGCATTTTTTACAACTGCAGTTACTCCAGCGTCAGTTAAGCTCGCTGTACCCGCTTTAGGCAACCCTTGACTATAAGAAGAATCAGTGTATTCAGAAATATTGCTTGAGGCTATGGAAGAAACTTGTCCGCTTGGTCGAGTTAATGTAGCTGACTGCGTATAAGATCCCATCAGAGTAGAATTTGCGCCTGTGGTCACGCCACTATGACTTAGAGGACCCCCAATTGATAAGCCGTAGATTGCATCTCGGATAAGCTGTTGTCCTGCACTAGTATCTGATCCCTTGCTCTGGTTCCAATTACCATACCAAATGATATAAATTGTAGATACTTGGGTCATTACTGGGCCACTGTGATAGACAAGCGGCGTGGTAGCAATAGTTGACCCTGCTGTCGGCATATTACCGATTTTATTGGGATTTGTACTAAACGGTGAAATTAAAATCACCTGATCATTTAGACGATGAATGGTTTTTTGAGCGATGTGGCCAAAACCATCAACTTCAGGCTCCCGAACAACTTCAATACGATCTGAATCTCCCCCTTCTGAGCGCTTGGTATTATCTGCGTAGGAATTGCTTACGAATAAAGTACACAGAAAAAGAATGATTATTTTTTTCATCAGATCTCTCTAAATTTACTATTTTTAAAAATATGTAAGCTTCACTATATATCAAGGCTTAGACATGGAAATTATTCCCCGACTATGCTCATAACATCCCTCTTTTATTGCATTCTATAGTGGTTTTAAGGGTAATAGATGAAAGTTAGATCAATTCCACATCTTTTAATCAGTTGGTCGCGAACCAGTATCACTTCGCCTCGCTAAGCGGGGCTTTTTCATTTCTAGAACTCTCACTTGCATCTACTAGCATCACACAGTTAACCTACTGCTTGTTGGTGCTAAACGAAGAGCCACTTTTAAGACAAAGTGATCGCTCAGGGAGAAGTCTTCTGAACGTGATTTGTTACGAATACTTAAGGCGTAATACTTAGCCTAATGTAAGCTAAAAATATCACTATGTGCATCATTCCCTGGGAGAAAGTAGCTCTTCCAGTTGAGATGGTCATAACGCTGATAATAAAAGTGAGTAATAAAAAAACTTGGGATTTTGCATCCAAACCTAAGGTCAATGTGATTCCAGCCAATATCGAAATCACGGCAGCTACTGGAATTGTTAGACCAACACTTGCCAATCCTGAGCCTAAGGCCAAATTAAAACTATTTTGCATCTTATTGTTAGCTGCCTGACGAATGGCTGAAATTGATTCCGGCAATAGAACTAGGCCTGCAATCAATACTCCAACAAATTCTTTGGGAGCGCCGATCTCATTAACAAAGCTTTCAATATATGGCGCCATCATTTTAGAGAGTAGTACCACAGCTGTTAATGAAAAAATGATAGCAATGCCACAAAAAACAGTAGCTTTTAGGCTCGGTTTCTCATGGCTACTTCGCTCTAATGCTGAACCAAATATTCTAGGTGGTAAAAAAAGATTTCTATGCTTAATAGTCTGTGCATATACATAAGCAATATATAGAGCTAAGCAGGCTATTGCAGCACCACGCAATTGTTCTGAATTGTAATGAGGGCCTGGAATTGATGTTGTATACATTGGTAAAACAAAAGCTAATACTGATGTAGTGATAAGCATACCCAATGTAATATTTGTTCCCTCTACTTGAAAAATGGTTTCGTTATATTTAAGCGCCCCAATTATTAAGCACACCCCTACCAAGCCATTACAAACAATCATAATGGTTGCAAAAATTGAATTTCTAACGATTGCGTCGCTTCCAGGGGATCTCGAAAGTAAAATGCTTGAGATTAAAGCAACCTCAATAATAGTGACTGCAAGCGCTAATAATAGAGAGCCATATGGCTGACCAACTCTTAATGCAATTACCTCAGCGAAATGAACTGATATCAAAATGCTCAAAACCAATGCGGCGATAAGAATTAAAGGTATGAGCATTATCTAAGAATTATATTTATAAAATAAGAGGATACATTAACAGTGGCTATTGGCATAGCAAGGAAAGGAAATATCTTGATACTTCTTATTTGAGCACCTCTTTGGTATGTATATCGATTGATCTTGATATATGAACCCACCAGAAATTCCATCTTGAACTAAAAGCGTTTTGGTGAAGCCAACCACACCCGACCCACTAGTCTAGACACGTGTTTTAAGTGCGTCGGTTAATCGCATCAGCCCAGGGCTATAGCTCCCAAGAGGAACACAGGCACGAATAATAAATACTTCATCAGTCGAAGTTGCTTGAGACAGTGCCTCATATAGCTCTTCTTCTGTCTCGCACAAGATACCAACACCACTACCAAATGCTTTTGGAAGCTCTTCTGCTCGTAGTGAAGGAATATCATTAAATGGTCCATCAATCATCGGTCTCTGAGTGCCATAGCCTTTGTTGTCCACCACAATCACAATCGGATGAACCCCATGATGAGCTGCGCTAAGGACTTCTAAACCTGTCATTAAAAAGGCGCCGTCTCCCACTAAGACAATTGGTCTAGTGCTTGGGTCCGCTATAGCAGCTCCTAAAGCAGCAGGTACAGCATATCCCATCGTGGCGTAATAAGCGCTTGCCAAAGTAAGACACTGGGCTGGCAAATCTACTGATCCAAAAAGACAATCTCCCGGATCCACGATTAACCTGGTTTTTTTATCTATAAAACCTGCAATACATTCCATAATTCTTTCAACAACAAGATTTTTATTAGCCTTTGCTACAAAGTGCACTTTCCGATGAGTGACATGTCCGGATTCTTTGTACCCCTTTTCCTTTCCGGCTTGAATTAAGGCCGGCAAGAACGCCCAAAGGGGAACATCGTGATAGGTATGAAAACCGATATTGACATGTGTATCCGTGCATTCAATCACCTGCCCTCGATCTAAGTGATCTGTAAATCCACCCATGACTAAATCTCCAAACAGCACGCCAAATGAAATCAGCGGCTTTGCACTTTCAACTTGCTTAATAACAGACTTAGCACTAACAGCGCCCATATAAACACCCAAAGCTAAAGGATGTGTTTCAGGTATCACCCCTTTAGAAAGAGAAGTTGTGGCCATTGGAACATTAAAGCTTTCAGTAAATGCTAAGAGCTCAGGCCCAAGTCCGCGACGCACCGCCATAACGCCTGCAATAGAAACGGCATCACCAACAGCCTCCAATAAAGACAAGGCCTCTGCGACTGCGAGCTCTAAGCGTTTTTCATGGACCTTAGGTAAATTAATAGAGAGACCCTCAATACGATCAAGCACTGGCACATCGACCATATCTCTAGGAATCTCAAGATAGCCAGGGCGCTGATTGGCGATCATCTCACTGAGAACGCGATCAATTTCTTGGGTGATCGTTAAAGGATTGGATAACACAGCCTGAGCAATAGTAATGTCTTTAAAAACTTCGAGCTGAGTATCAAAGTTTTTAACTTTATGATGAATCAAAGGATCGCCCTTTCTCTCAGCAAGACCAGGGGATCCACTTAATATTAAAAGAGGAACATTCTCCGCCCATGCACCAGCAGTAGCATTGATAACCTTAAATCCGCCTACAGAATAGGTGACTGCACATACGCCTAAACCACGCAATCTTGCATATGCCTCTGCTGCAAATGCACTACCCTGTTCATCGGTAGTAACCAAAATAGGAAAGCCATGATGAGAGAGGCGATCAAATAACTTCAGAGCAAAATCACCTACTATCCCAAAACCCTCATTCACTCCTAGCTCATGAAAGCGTCGAATCAGAAATTCGGGAATAGTCGTCATCGCTTGATTTGCCATACATTGCTCCATTAGTGTTTTTTGCATATATGCCAAACTTTACCCCAGAATAATAGTAAGCCTCACTAAAACAAATGGCATCGTTTAATCTCTTAGAGCCCCCATAAATGAAAAAGCCACCCGAGGGTGACTTATCGTGAGGACTAGAGTGAAAGATCATACAAGATCAATAAAGACTAGTCGGAATGTTAGCTACATAACCATTCAGTGCTTGTGCACCAGGTTTATAAACTCCCAAGATATTGTTCTGGTAAACAGTATCGGCAGTAGTAGTAGTGGCATTAGGGTAGCTGACAGTAACCCATGTTGGGCTTGTCGTAAAGCCACCATCTGGAGTCCTAGTAACGTGGGCCAAACCGACAGGAATTGTGCCATTAGGCAAAATTCCCTCACCTGCCAAGTTATAACCACCCTTGGTTAGATCAATCGTGATGCCTTCAAAGTGAGTGCCAATGGCTCCAGTAGTGCCATTCTCCCAATTAAGTTTAGTGAAATGCGTCCAAGTTTTTGAGGAAGAATCATAATCTACGATATATCCTGTTACGCCTACTGCAACCGAGGGGTCAGTAAGCTTAGAGCTAACTGCGCTACTGTATCCCCCCACAATTGTGTAGCTTGTTCCACCATTCCACCAAACGCCATATGCAGAAGTACTGATGCCTGCACCTGCTGGAAATGCATCTTTCATATCACTGCAAACAGGAGTAGCAGGAGTAGTGATATCACATATGTAAGCGCTAATGGCCGCATCTTGATAGCCACCTACGACAATATTATTCATCACGCTATGAGGAATGCTGTTATATGTCGTACCATTCTTGCTAAAAGAAATGTCATACCATGGTGCTGTTCCTACAGTACCTACGCCATTATTGTTAGTAACAGGGCCTTGGTATAAAAACCCTTTTGTTACGCCATTGATGACTGAGCTTCCTACAACCTTTACTTGGGTATCTAACCAGTTATCTGCGCTATAAGAATTAGTACTGCTATTTGATCCAGGAACGTTGAGTGTGTAATAAGTCCCGCCACCAGTAATAGGGCCTACATAGAGTTGGTTGCTATAAATGCCACTGGCAGTGACTGCTGCGCCAGTAATATAAACATTACTTGAATTACTTACACCTCGAATACCCGTCAAACTAGTGTAGTTCGCACTTGAAGTGGAAGAGTTGATTGTCGTATAAGCAATGGTTGCTGGAGAAGAGGTAGTACTATCGCCCCCACCACTACAAGAAATTAAGCCCATTAATGCAATGGCGCTAAGTCCAATATAAATAGAACGCAAGAGTTTCATAGATGATGGTTCGTACATATAAATTCCCAAGTTAATAGTACTAATTTCGCTCAGATTATAGATAACTGGATAATCGTATCAAGGGGTGCAAGTGCCTATGTTGTTAGCACCATCCGAATTCTTATCAGCCCCTGATATCAAAATACAAATCAATTTACCATAGGATCAAAACGCAAAAAGATTGAATTGCACTAATTTGATGCAGGTAATTCAATGCCGCAATAAGAGTAACCCCCATCAACCCGAATAATGGCTCCTGTCATATAGCTAGATGCTCTTGAGGCAAGTAGTAGAAGTGGGCCAGTCAATTCGGATGGTTTAGCAGCTCGGTGCATAGGAATGGCATCCCGCCATTTTTTCCCTTCTGGGCCATCCAAGAGATGATTCACCATATTGGTTTCCATCCAACCTGGCGCCAAACAATTTACGCGGATGTTCTGCGATACAAGCTCCATGGCTAAGTTACGCGTCAAATGCTCGACTGCCGCCTTAGATGTTGCATAAGGCACTCGCTTAAGTTGGGACCTCAATCCCAAGGAAGATGAAATATTAACAATCCTGCCTTCGATCTGGTGAGCAACCATATATTGAGAGATGTGTGTTGCTGCTAGCCAACTGCCTTTTAGATTTACATTCATAACGCTGTCCCAGTCGTTTTCTGAAACATCAAATAGCAATTCATCTGGCCCTAGAATTCCAGCGCAATTAATTAATACATCAATCCTTTTAAATTTATTGTGTGCATTTTCTATCAGAGACAGAATATCTTGCTTATTAGTGACGTCGCACTTCTGCGCAAGAACTTTCTCTCCAGAGGGATCAAGCTCTTGAGTCAATTCCTTGAGTTTGATTTCGTTAATATCCGCAAGAACCAAAGTAGCGCCTGCATCAGCCAAAATGGCAACCAACTCGCGACCCAGTCCTCCTGATGCTCCAGTTATAACGACAACTTGATTTTCCAAAGAAAACTGCTCAATCCATCTCATGTAAGCGCTCCTGTCAGCATCTAAGAATATATGATTAAGAGCTAGACTAAGAGCCCTTATTCCCACTCAATAGTTGCTGGTGGCTTTCCGCTGATATCGTATACAACCCGATTAATGCCCCGCACTTCATTGATGATGCGGTTAGATACTTTGCCAAGTAGCTCATGAGGTAAATGGGCCCAATGCGCTGTCATGAAATCCTGGGTTTGTACTGCTCTGAGCGCTACAACATATTCATAGGTTCTACCATCACCCATCACACCAACTGATTTGACTGGCAAGAACACTGCAAAGGCCTGACTAGTTAAGTCATACCAAGACTTCTGGCTTACCTCATCGATGGTGTTGCGCAATTCTTCAATAAAGATGGCATCGGCACGTTGCAAGAGATCCGCAAATTCTGCTTTAACCTCACCTAAGATACGAACACCTAGGCCTGGACCAGGGAATGGATGACGATAGACCATTTCTCTTGGCAGGCCTAATGCCACGCCAAGCTCACGCACTTCATCCTTGAACAACTCACGTAATGGTTCAAGTAACTTAAGGTGCATGTCTTCTGGTAGGCCACCGACATTGTGGTGACTCTTAATGGTATGCGCGCCCTTCTTACCCTTGCCAGCAGATTCGATGACATCGGGATAAATAGTGCCTTGGGCAAGCCACTTAGCATTCTGAATCTTGCTAGATTCACTCTGAAATATTTCAACGAATTCTTTACCGATGATTTTACGCTTTGCCTCTGGATCAGAAACGCCAGCCAACTGACTCATGAAGGTTTCTTTAGCATCTACACGGATGACTTTCACGCCAAGATTACGTGCGAACATTTCCATCACCATATCGCCTTCATTCAGGCGAAGCAGACCATGATCTACGAATACACAGGTGAGTTGATCACCAATGGCACGATGAATCAAAGCAGCGGCAACACTAGAGTCAACACCACCTGATAAACCCAGAATGACTTCATCATCACCAACTTGCTTGCGAATATTCTCAACCGCTTCGCTGATGTAATCGCCCATTACCCAGTCAGGTTTGCATTTACATATCTCATGCACAAAGCGTTCAATAATCGCAGTACCTTGAATGGTATGAGTCACTTCTGGGTGGAACTGGAAAGCATAGAAGCGACGTGCTTCATCTGCCATGCCAGCAATAGGACATGATTCAGTAGATGCCATCAACTTAAACGAGGGTGGCAAGGTCGTTACTGAGTCGCCATGACTCATCCACACTTTGAGAATGCCATGGCCTTCGCTAGTAGAGAAATCCTGAATACCTTTGAGCAAGCTTGTGTGGCCATGAGCGCGAACCTCGGAATATCCAAACTCTCGGGCTTTACCTAATGACTCTGCTGAAGCTACTGCACCACCCAGCTGGGTTGCCATGGTTTGCATGCCATAGCAAATGCCTAGAACAGGAACACCTAATTCAAATACGATTTGAGGAGCACGAGGGCTACCCTCTTCTGTTACTGAGCTTGGGCCACCTGAAAGAATAATCCCTTTGCCGCCCTGCTCTTGAATAAATTTGCGAATAAATTCAGGATCACTATCGTAGGGATGTATTTCTGAATACACTCGCGCATCACGCACACGCCGAGCAATTAATTGAGTTACTTGTGAACCAAAGTCGAGAATCAGTATTTTGTCGTGCACGAAAAAGTAGTCTTAATCAATGTGGTAATTGGGTGATTCCTTAGTGATCTTTAC
>Ga0194052_1001906_pt1 | contig 11722 bp, 8 predicted proteins | sample SepL226m_MetaG_FD_160117 | JGI IMG/M metagenome (GOLD analysis project Ga0194052, IMG submission 160117) | Anoxic zone freshwater microbial communities from boreal shield lake in IISD Experimental Lakes Area, Ontario, Canada - Sep2016-L227-6m | ecosystem: Environmental > Aquatic > Freshwater >... | reverse complement strand
GAAGTATATATTCACGATATGGAGCCGGGAGTGGCGGTGCATATGGTGGCGATGGATCGGGGGGTTGCGCATCCGATGGCCTGGACGCGGTCCGAAGGCCGCGGCCGGATCTGCTACGTGGCGCCGGGGCACGACGGCCAAGTCTGGAATCTACCGCCATATCGACTGCTGCTGGCGCAGGCCGCGCGCTGGGTGCTCGGCTCGAAAAAGTGATGCAGGGTTAGTGGTGGTTCCACCAAAGGCCGGAAGCCTTTTCCTTCACGGCGATATTCTTCAGAAAAGCAAAGCCCTTTTCGAAGCCCTCGATCGTGGTCATCATGCAATCGTCATGCTCGAGGCTCACGACACCATCGTAGCCGATCGTGGTCAGCGCCGTGAAGATGTCCCGCCATAATTTTTCCTCGTGGCCATATCCAAGGGTGCGGAAGATCCAGGCGCGCCTTGCGGTTTGGGTATACATCTTAGGGTCGAGCCGTCCGTTCAGGGGAATGTTATGCTTGTCCTCGCTGCAATCCTTGGCGTGAACGTGGCAGATGGCATCGCCAAGGAACCGGATGGCGACCGTCGGGTCGATGCCCTGCCACATGAGGTGCGCAGGGTCGAAGCAGCAGGCGATCATGTCGCCCACTGCTTCGCGCAGCTTCATAAACGATTCCGGATTATAAACGGAGAACCCGGGGTGCATTTCAATGCCGATCTTCTCGATGCCGTGATCTGCCGCGAACTTCACCATCTCCTGCCAGAACGGGATCAGCACCTCATTCCACTGATAATCGTAAACCTCCCGAAACTCCAACGGGAACGGCTGGATGACCCAATTCGGATACCTGCTGCCGTCCGGCGCGCCGGGACAGCCGGAAAAGTTATGGATATATTTCAAGTTCAGCTTTTCCGAAAGGAGTATGGCCCGCTTGAAATCCTCCAGGTGGGCATTAGCGATGCCCGGGTTTGGATGAACCAGGTTGCCATGCGCCTTAAGGTTGCTGATGGAAATGTTGTAACGCTTGAGCAGGTCGCAATAGCGCTCGAACTCCGTGGAGCTGCCAAGCAGTAGTTCGGGGTCCGCATGAGTCCTTGAGAGCATCCCGCCCGCCGAGGGCTCGATGCACTCAAACTGGAACGGCTTAAGATACTTGAGGGTCTCCTCAAGGCTCATGTAAGAAAAGCAGGCTGTCGCGACTCCGAGTTTCATTTCAAGGTGTTAGCAGTTTTGATCGCGGCCCGGCTAGTCCAGCGCCTCGAGTTCGACCCAGCGGCGCTCCTTCGCGCTTTGAAGGGATCTTTCGGCCAGTTGCACGCCTTTAGCCCCAACAAGCAAGTTCCAGCGGAACGGCGTGTCGATAACGACATGTTTGAGGAAAAGCTCCCACTGCGTCTTGTTCGCGTTTTCGTAGGCCTTGCGATTGGGCATCGGAGACCAGAGATTCAAATAGTCGATGGCTGGGGTAACGTCAGGACACCAGACAGGGCGGGGCGTCTGCGCATCGCTCAGAGTATGGCACTCGAACATCCCCGCCACAGCGGATCCGCGGGGGCCGTCCACTTGGATCGACCAGAGATCGCGACGGCTCACGCGCACGCTCCAACTGGAGTGCCACTGGATGGTGAGGCCGTTGGAGAGCTCGAAGAGCGAGTAGGCGGTATCATCGGCGTCGCAGTCATACGCATTCCCGAACTCATTCACCCGCCGTTTGGTGCAGGTTGTTGCCGTGGTAAACGTGTTTCGTATCTCACCGAAGAGATCGCCGATAATGTAGCTCCAGTGGGGATACATATCCAGGATCATGCCGCCGCCATCAGCCACAACGTGGTTCCACGCAGTCCGCTGGCAGGGCCACTGGAATCCGTCAAATATCCAATATCCGAAATCGCCTCGCACGGCGTGGATCCCACCGAAATAATCGGTGTCGATAAGGTATTTGAGCTTCTGCAGGCCGGGATAGAGCACCTTGTCCTGAACCACGCCGTTCTTGAGCCCCTTTGCGGCAGCCTCGCGATAAAGCGAAACCGCTTCCTCTGTCGTTCCTGCGGTGGGCTTTTCGACGTAGAGAGCTTTTCCTGCGGCGATGGCTTTGCGAACCATTGCCGGACGAAGGCCGGTCAATGAGGCATCGAAGAATACCTCATTGTATGGATCGCCAAGAGCCGCGTCGAGATCCGTGGTGTAGCGGGGGACATCGTGCTCCCGCGAAAGCGCGGCGAGTTTGGCTTCATTGCGCCCGACGAGGATGGGGTCCGGCATGATGGTGTCGCCATTCGGCAACGCGACTCCCCCTTGGGCGCAGATTGGCAGGATGGATCCGAGCAGATGCTGGTGGGTTCCCTCGCGTCCGGTAACGCCACTCATCAGGATGCCGATTTTACGTTCCATGGTGACGAATCATTGATGGGATGGTTAGCCTGCCTTCGCTCATGATGATTCTCATTTCCGCACAACCACGCCGGAATCCAAGGCCGAAATCAGTATACAGTAAACTTGACTGCCTGCCTGTTTAATCAGGCTCGCGAAGCAGGCGAAAGCCAACTCCGGGGGCATCGGTGAACCACCAGATACTTTTGGGGTCGCCCGGCAGTCCGGGGTAATTGGCGTTCCAGACCTCATCGTCCTGGACTTCACGCCCGGCTCCGCCAAGCGCCGCCACGGGGCTGAGAAAATCCCCGCCGCGAACCACCCGGTCCTCACCGGTGTCGGTCACCCATTCGGAGGCGTTTCCGATCATGTCAAAGATTCCAAGTTTGTTTGGAGCCTTCGATCCGGCCGGAGCGGTTGCATTCCATTTGAGCGAGGGAGGCTTTGAGTTTCCGAGCCACGCCGCGCTCGCGTTGGCTTCCTCTTCGCTGGGGGCCCCGTGCGTGTCGCCGCCGCCGAGTTCAAAGGCATGCAGCCACTCCTTTTCCGTGGGTAGCCGGTATTTGTGACCTGTCTGTTTCGAAAGCCATTCGCAATACAGTTCCGCAGCAAGGCGGGACATGCCGATCGCCGGGCGGTTTGCAAACCCGAACCCCCTATCAACCGTAGCATAAGGCGCGCTCGGTCTTTGCTTGAGCGCACGCTGTTCGGCGTGCTGCTCTTCGGGGATATCCTTGCACATCACCCATGGCATGAACTCATCCCATGTCACTTCGGTGCGGCCCAGGTAGAACGGGCCAATGCCGCTTGCCGGGTCGTAGGGAACGAGGATCATGTCAAAACCGACCTGCGAGAGTGGAATGACATCGTGACAGGTCTTCGGGAGTTCACCCGTCGGCGCCGGCTTTCCCTTTAAGGAATTCGCCGTCACGCCCGGTGTCGCCTGTGAGTTGAGTTCACCTGCTTCCACGGTGATGTTCAGTGCAACCCAAGGGAGAATGTTGCCGTCGTCCAAAAGCGGGAAAGCGTGGTTGTCGCGATAGAGCACGCCGAAATCCCGTCGATTAATCGCGAAGCGTGCCTCGACACGCAAGCCGCCGGGCGTCACTTCGATCCTGGCAGGCGCTGTCAGAGATTTCTCGATTCCGTTCAACTGGAAGTTGCCCTGAACCCGATGGGTGGTGCCGCCGGACCCGCCGTTAACCGGATCGATGCGGGTGGTGATGAAGGTTGCGGTGGGATGCTCCTTCACATCGAAGAACCCACACCCGAGAAGGTTTTTTGTCAGCAGGTCATGCTCCGACCAAAGCGAGGCGATCTCGATTTCCCCGCGCATCTGCCGCAGTTCCCGCGTGAGAGGATCCACCACGGCGACTCCCTTCCCGCGGCTGGAAAACCTTCCGCTCCATCCTCCCGTAACAGTCAGAACCTTGCCACCCAACGATTTCGCGGCTGTGAAGGTGATGGCTGCGTTCTTGCCGTCCAACTCAATGACCTTGTCGGAAGCGGCGGCCTTGATCACCTCCGCCAGCACTGGCGGCTCCGCAACGGCGTGGACCTCTTGCTGGCCAGGATCCCGCGCGTTCGGCATGAAAACATACGCTGCCACACCGGCCAGAATCATTAGGAATATGATGAGGATCGCTAATCGAATGCGTTTCATAGGGATTTGTATGCGGCTATTTCCGGTTTGTGTCTGGCGATTTTACCTGCATTTGTGGAAATGAAAACTATCCTTGGTTTTGCATGATCACTTCCTGTCGCGCGATCCGAGCCGCACTGCTGCTCACCGCGATCTTCCTGACGTCCGGTTGCGGGCAGCGTCTCACCGAGGTCAAGGTCTCGCAGATGCATATGGGTATGCAAGTGGACTTGATTGTCTGGGCGCCGAGTGTGACGGAGGGACAAAAGGCCTGCGCGACAGCATTTAAAAGAATTGGCCAGCTCAACATGGTCTTTTCGGACTATGAAGCGGACTCGGAACTGTCGCGGCTCTGCCGGGAATCCGGGCGCGGCCCCGTAAAGATTAGCCGCGAGCTTTTTACGGTGCTTGAGACTGCCCAACGGATCTCGCAGCTGACGGACGGGCGCTACGACGTGACAGCCGCCCCGGTGATCCGTTTGTGGCGGCAGGCGCGGCGCGATCACGCGCTGCCGACCCGGGACGCGGTGGCGAGGGCTCTGGAATACGTTGGCTATGGCAACCTTGTGCTGGACCCCCATGCCCGGACCGCCGCGCTGACAAAATCCGGAATGCTTCTCGATCTTGGCAGCATTGCAAAAGGTTATATTGGAGACGAGGCAATCACATCTTTGCGTTCCCAGGGAATCCACCGGGCCGCCTTTATCGCCGGCGGCGACATGGTTTTCGGCGACGCCCCTCCCGGAAAACAAGGATGGGCGGTAAACCCTGCCAAACCCGGCCTTCCGGAAATGGAAGTCGCCAACTGCGGCTTCAGCGTCTCCGGTGACACGGAACAGTTTGTCGAAATCGGCGGACAGCGATTCAGTCATGTGATCGACGCGCGAACCGGCTGGGCGTTGACGGACCGTCGCATGTGCATGGTTCAGGCTCCCGCAGGGCTGATTTCCGATACCCTCTCCACGGTCGGAACCATCCTCTCCAAAAAGGAATTCGATGATTTGACGCGCCGTCATTTCAAGGATGTTCGAACCTGGTAGCCGGGAGCATGGAGTGAAACTTTACCTTCCACCATATTTCGTCATTACGGCGTAGAGCCCTGATCGTGCAGTGATAAACAGCGTTTTCCCGTCCCGTCCGCCAAACACAAGGCTCGACGGACGCTCGGGAACTTTGATGACATCGATTTTTTTGCCCGAGCTATCGAAAACAAAAATATCGCCTGCGGCGATGTAGACGTTTCCTTCCGCATCCACGGCGACGCCCGCTTCGCCTTCCTCCGCAAAGAGTTTCGGGGCGGATAGGTTGCCGCTTGCATCGACGGAAAAGCTCCATGTTTTCTGCGCAAACTCGTCCGAGAGATACAACGGCTGGCCGGGTTTGCCGGCCGTGAGCTGATAAGCCCTCAGCAATCCGACCGTGGACTGCCGGATCTTGCGCTGAGAAGGCCCCTGCCTCGCTGGATCTGAAGAATCGGGCCGCAGCAAATCGGCCGCTTCAAATTTTTTGTTCCTTCGCGCCGATCGGAATTCATCGTCCGTCGGGATGAAGGCAGAGCCGTCCGGCGACACGTAATGGTATAGTTTCGCGCCTGTGGCATTGGTGAGGAAATCATGCTCGTCGCGCCAGCGATTCACGGCAAACAGCGGGACGGCGCCCGGGCGCCGGGTTGTAGGCTTCGGTTCAAGGACCGTAATCGCATCCTCCGCACCGTCCGGCTGAAAGATGTAAACCATGCCGGTGCGCGATACAACCATGAGATTCCCGGCGCGATCAAACGCGAGGGCCAGCGGATCGATGGGGCTGTCGCGGAGGAGCGTCAGGTCGCGGGTCTCCGGATTCCACCGGTAGATGCGGTGCCAGCGACCGTCGATGAAATATATGTTTCCGGCGGCATCGGCGCACGCGCCGTCGATGAAATCAAATCCGCCGATGCATTTTTCGACTTTGGCGCCAGGCGCCAGCACGCTGGATGCGGAATCTTCACCGGATTTGACAGGTGCCTGGGCATCGATAGTGAGTCGGGCAATTTCGCGGGAGCGGATTTCCTCGCCGGTAGTTTCGTCGAAAACCGTATTGTCGTGTGTTGTTTTACCAGGGCTGTAGGCGTGAACACCCCGGAACACGATGTCCGTCGAAGATTTGATTCTGACGCCGCAGGGCGACGCGGAATCAATGCTCACGCGGTAAAGAAAGAGATTTGCAAAAAGAAGACTATCGCAGTTATCGATACTCACCGGCAGCACCCGCGGCCCCTCTCCGCGCTCCTCCTCGAGTTGCATCGCGAAAAACTGCCAGTTGGAAATATTGCGAAGCTTCACCTCGTTGCGGACGTGATGCTCGATCGAAATCGCATACATTCGGCCCTCCGTTTTCGTTTCAGAAACGCAAAGGCCGGCCTGCGCAAACGTGTTGGGCGTCCAGATGTCCTTGAAGGTTCCCCCGCCGCCATCCGTGACCCAGAGGCTGGAATATTGCGAATCCCAACGGCGTTTTTCGTCCGGATCGCCGGTGCGGTTGTTGTTGTAAACCGGCACCCGGTTACCGTCGGGCTTGAATGTCCCGTGTCCGCCGAGAAACCGGACATCGTTCACCAGCGAATTTTTTCCGGCCATCCATTTCACCCCGAATGCGCCGGGGTTGCTGCCTGTGTCGATCCCGATTCCGGTGAGGATGTTTGACCCTCCCTTCGGGGCCACCAGCAGCGGCTTCGGCGGGGCCTCACCCTCAAATCCAAGCGCGCCGTCGGCCAGGACAATCTGCGTTGTGACCGGGCTCAGTCCCACCAGCACGGTGTCCGGTCGCAGCGTGATCGTCTCTTTCACGCAATATCTACCGGACGGCAGGTAAATCGTCCGGTATTTCGAAATCGCCTCCTGAAGGACCGCCGTGTCATCAGTCACACCGTCACCCGCTGCGCCACAGGCAATGAGATTACCCCAGAAATTTTGATCCGGCAGCGATGGAATGTCCGACGGAATGAATGCGGGCACGGAATCCAGTTTCGCCAGATCGCAGGAGGTGCGAATTTCCGGGTTGCCACCGGAAGGAGCGATCTGCAGTCCGTGACAGAAATCACGAACCTCATATACCGCGCCGGGACCAGCGATTTTTTTTCCGCTGTCGCGAAATGAAACCAGCACCGCCACCCGTTCGCACACGACATTCTGGAGATTGGTTTGCGAGCGGGCGTTCGCCTCGCCGCTGATCACCACGGCCGGTCCACTCACATCCTCAAAGCGCGAGTCCTTGATCCAGAGTTCCTCGTCGCGGTCCGGTCGCACCGCCACAACGGAGGGCACATTTTTGAAATGGTTGCGGACGATCGTCAGTCCAGCTTCTTCGGTGTCGATCGCTGCAGTGCGCTGGCTCTCAAAATAGGAGTCGATGAGCAGGAACGGCCAACTCGGTGAGGTTTTGCAGGTCGTGATCCCGTATTCGCCCCCGAAAAATCGGCAGTCTTCCATCTCGTTGCCGACATCCTCGACACCGGCCTTGCCGGAGCCGGTATGGAAATCGGCATGCGCGATGAAGCAATGTTGGGCCACATGAAATCGGACGCCGATGGCCGCAGGGTTCCCCGCCCCGATCTCAACGTCAATGTTGCTCATCCCGGAATAAAACGTGCCTGGACTCGCATCGTGGATCGGTTCATTGCGAAGCGGGCGGCGCCCGCAAAAATGTATCAGGTAATTGCCCGATCCCTCCACATCCGGATCGTATTTCTTGATTTCCTGAAACCCCGGCGTGTTTTCACCCAGCACGAACATCGGCCGGTTTTTACCATAGCCGATAAGTCGGATGCCCTCCCAGACATGGATGGTTTTTTCGAGCCGGTAACGGCCCTCCGGCACGAAGACAATGCCGCGGCGCGTGGTTTCCTGCACTCTGTCGACCGCCTGTTGCAGCGCGTCGGAGTCGTCGCCTTTGCCGTCGCCATGCACGGCAAAGTTTTCCGCCGTGAGATAAACGGCCAGGGCGTCGTTCGGTCGTCCGGTGTAAAATGAGGCGGCACGCACGGAGGTCACGCCGGCAAGCAACGTCAGGACGAGCACGCGGATGGTCATTGTATTCAGTTCATTTCCGAGGCAAACACTCCGGCGGTTCGCTATGGCTGCCCTGGAAACGACATGCGGTTAATCTCCGAGAGATTGATTTGGACTGTTTCAGCAGCGGAGGAATGGCGGGCCAGAAAGAAGATTGCAGAACTAACAGCAAGTATACGGTTTGCTTTCATTTGCGGTTTGAGGAGATGTATTTCTGGGTTTATTCCCGGGTGAAAAAACAGTGGCGAATGGGCCAGACGCGGGCGATGGCCACGGGCAAGTGGCTCACCACATCGTGCGTGGCGATCGCTCCTACACTGGCTGCTGGCCGCGCTCGAGACGGCGCTGGTTCAAATCTTCGCGCATTCTTGCACAAAAGTTGTCATCCAAGATGTATCCGAGGAACAGGAGCGCGATGAGGACAGTGCCGATACCCGGTACAAAACTCGCGACCATATTGATCCCCTGCAGGGTGTCCCTTCCTTGCACCACATCGGGCACATAGTGGACTTTCCAGAGCACGACATTGACCAGCACTCCGCCGATGGCCATGCCGGCTTTTTGGGCGAAGGTGGTCGACGAAAAGATCAGGCCGGTATTGCGGAGGTTGAACTTCCATTCGCTGTAATCGGCAATGTCGCCAAGCATTGACCAATAGAGCGCCGCTGCGATTCCGCTGAAGAATTGGGCGACGAAAATCACGATCATTACGGTGCCCACGTGGCCTGCCGGAATGAAATAGTAGGGGAACAAGGCGACCCCCGAGAGTGCGGTGGTGAGGATGAACGCGTATTTTTTTCCGAACAGTTTCACCGTCGGCTGCGTGAACATGGTGCCGATCACGAAGGTGATGCCGCCCCAGACGTAAAGACCCGACGTTTTGTCCCAGTTGAAGAGATGCAGCCCGAAGATATCGACCGGCAGGATGTTCATCGCGCTGTCCATGAGGCCGATGCTGTAATGGTAGTAGTAATACGCGTTGGAGCTCCTTGCGATGACGAGCGTCATGTTGATGATGGCAAAGACGCTCATGATGACCCAGGGACCGTTTTTGAAAAGGGTCTTGAAGTCGTCCTTGAAGCAGGTTTTTTGCGCCGGCGGAGGCTGGATGCGCTCCCGGGTCGTGAAGAAAGTGATGAGGAAAAAGATGGCCATGAGAATGGCAAAGATGACGACTGCGCCCTGGTAACCCTTCGCCTTGTCAAGGATGCCGTTCGAGCCGGTGCCGAAAAAAATCATCAAGGGAATCGTGAGACCTGTGACGATGAAGCCGCCGATGTTGGCGAAAGCCATGCGATACGCACCAAGGCTGTTGCGGTCCGCGGGGTCATCCGTCATCACGCCCGAGAGCGCGCCGTAGGGAATGTTGATCGCGGAGTAGAACGACATCAGGACGGTCGCGGTAATCCACGCATACACCAGATAGCCTGTGATGGGTGCGGCATCGATCGGGTAGCCGAAAAAGCTCCAGCCCGGAATCGTAAAGAAATGCAGATCCCAGGATTTCGGCGGGACGGTGTAGTTCATCACAAAAAGCACAGCCACCGGGAGCACCCACCACAGAAGATAAGGCCGGAATTTTCCCCATTTTGTTTTGGTCCTGTCGGCCAAAGCACCGACAGCGACATCCACAAAGCCGTCGAACAATCGGCTGACCAGCATCACGATCGCAACGGCTGCAGGGGCAAGGCGGAAGATGTCTGTATAGAAAAAGTTTTGGAAATTTCCTGCTGAGGCCCAGATGAAATTGCTGGCGAGATCGCCGCAGCCATAGCCGGCTTTTTCTCTAACGGTCAGTTTGGGGAGTTTTTCGGTATTCATGTGGCGGATGGTGGTTCCTATCGATTATTTCACTTCAAGCCATCTCCTTCTGGCGGTCATAACGTGTGGCTTTTTCAAATTACTTCACAGGTTAGAGCGATTCGAGCAGGGCGGGAATATCGCGGGGTTGCTCGAGATCCCAGATGACGGTCATTGAGTTGGTCTCTCCCGGCTTGAGGCGCGTAACGGGAGCGGTGAACTCAAACTCAATGTAAGGGCCAATCCCCTTGGGACGAAAGTCGGAATTATCCGGGTCGGAAAAGACCTGGGCGCGGCGATAGGGTTCATAAACACCACTGGCCGGCACCACGACACGGGATATGAATAGATCTTGGCTGACGGGCACGGCAAGAATATCGGCGTCGAGACCCATTTTTACCCAGGGAGATGCGGGGCGTTCCATGACACGCACCCGTCCGATGCTCTGCACTCCGTCCCAAGGGTTGGGAGGGAAGTTCTGATAGCCGATGCCGGTGACGGCGCTGCTGATGCGGGCGTAGATGTGTCGCGGGGCCGGTAGTTGCGTGACTATCCAGGGGGCGACCGGTAGGTCGAACCTGCAGGCGGCGACTTTTTCGATGCGGTTTTCCAGCGTCACCCGTGGTCCGCTCCGTGCGAGGGTGATCTCACGCACGATACGCACGCCGTACTCAGCGATGACCGGCGAGACCATCCGCATATGCAGCCCGTGGACCTCGACGGTATACGGCTCGATTGCCGGGTCGCCGGGTGGCTGTTTAATGCCAGTCCACACTTTCCAGTCCTCCTCGGGCCAGATCCAAACCTTGTCTCCACCCCAGTTGAGCCAGCCCTTGAAGGGGGTTTTAGCTTCCTGGGGACGGGGGTTGGTCCAAAGCACATTAGGACCACCGATGCGAGCGTAGCGAACGATTCGTCCACTTCGCGAGGAGACCGCGAGTTCGAAGTCTGCATTGCGGAGAGAATCGGCGGAAAGTGTTTCAGTCATGTTATCGACGCCCGAACCAGCCCGGCGTTGACGGACCGGCGCATGGGCATGGTTCAGGCGACCGCAGGCATGATTTCCGATGCGTTCTCCACCGTGGGAACGATCCTCTCCAAAAAAGAGTTCGGAGCTTCGAGGTGCGGCCATTTTATGGATTTTTGAACCTGAGAGCCGGAAGCATGGAGCGCATGATCGATGAGAGTGCACAATTATGCAATCTCATTTCGTGGTCAGCAAGCTTTTGGCCTTTGCGCGGGGAGAACGATCGGTCGGCTGCGAAACCCGCCAGCGGCGGGAGATGGCAACGCTCATTCCCATCTCCATGAAACTCATGGTATCGGCTCTCCGGAGGACTCCGCATCCGATTCCGCGCGGCGTTTTTTCAGTTCGTCTTTGATCTCGTAGGCCTGCTCCTCGGTCAGTTCGTAGAAATGCATGAACACGATAGCCAGCAAGGCGCCGATGAATGGGAAGGCCACGTAGCTCCACTTCATGGCCAGGAGGGTGCCTGGTGATTGTGCGCCCAACGCCGCGTTGAATCCGATGGCCACGAGGACGAACCCCGAGATGAGGTATCCGACGGATCCCCCGAGCTTGTCCACCCACATGGTGAGCGAGGAAAAGAGAGCCTCCCGACGGGTTCCGTTTTTCCACTCATCGTAATCGGCAATATCGCCGAGCATGGAGGCTGAGACGAGGCTGATGCCGGAAAGCGCGGCGCCGTTGCAGCCAATGATGATCAGCTGCCACCAAGGTTGCCCGGGAAGGTAGAGGAAGATTTTGCAGGTGCAGCCGACGATGAGCATCCCGGCCGCTACTTGGATGGTGCGGCGTTTTCCGATGTGCCGGCTCATCATCGGATAGACGAGGACCGCCCCGATGATCGCCACGATGTGAAA
>Ga0194052_1001905_pt1 | contig 11725 bp, 9 predicted proteins | sample SepL226m_MetaG_FD_160117 | JGI IMG/M metagenome (GOLD analysis project Ga0194052, IMG submission 160117) | Anoxic zone freshwater microbial communities from boreal shield lake in IISD Experimental Lakes Area, Ontario, Canada - Sep2016-L227-6m | ecosystem: Environmental > Aquatic > Freshwater >... | reverse complement strand
GGGTGGGTCTGGGCATACTCCCGGGAGAGGGTGTCCACGGCCCGGCGCACGGGGATGCGGGTGGGGATGACCTCGCCGGCGCTGGCGAAGAGCTTCTCGAGGGCGGCGATGGCCTTTGGATCGCTGGCGCCGTGCTCGAAGGCGCCCAGGGTCTGCACCACGTGGGCGAGAGCCATTCGGTCCTTCTTGGAGAGGTAGTTGTAGGACACCATGGAGCTGCCCTTGATGCCCTCGTCCAGCGTTCGGTAGATGTCTTCCAGGCGCGTGCCGTTCTTCCAGGCGGTGGCCTGGGTGAAGTTGCGGGGCTTGGGGTTGAGGCCTGTGCCGCCGGGGCCGTCGCCCTTGCCCTCCGCGCCGTGGCAGGTGGCGCAGGTCTGGGCGTAGACCGCCTTGCCGCGGGCCATCAGCGCAGGATTGGGCGTCAGCACCGTGCGGGGATCGATGGGCGGGATGACCTCCCGGGCCATGGCGGGGTAGTCCGTGGGATCCAGCCAGCCGGTCTCGCCCTGGACGGCCTGGACCGGGGCATCCGGCAGGGTGTGCGCCTGGTAGCGCAGGCCTGGCAGCACCGTGAAGCCGAAGAAGGCGGCGATGCAGATGAACCCTACGACCACCATGAGGGCGGACAGCAGGCGCTTGAGCTCGGCGGGAGAAAGATACTGGTCGATCATAGGCGGAACTCCAGGCCCTCGCGGAGGAAGGGATCGCCGACGGGCATGTCCTCACCCTTCTGCATGGCGCCGCGAATCCAGAGGAGGATCCCGCCCAGGAAGAAGAGCGCGAAGCTCAGCTCGGGCCAGCCGAAGCGGGGACTCCCACCCAGGGCCGGGAAGATGAGCCAGTACATGTCGAGGACGTGGGCGCTGAGCATCAGGATGGCCACCCGGCGGAGCCGCTTGGGATCCCGCTTGGCGTCCCGGGTGACCAGGGCGAAGAAGGGCAGGATGAAGTGAAGGGCGGCCAGGGCAAAGGTGATGGCCCGCCAGGCACCGGCCAAGCGCACCTTGTAGTAGATGACCTCGTCGGGCATGTTGGCGTACCACATCAGCATGTACTGGGCGAAGCCGATGTAGGACCAGAACACTGTGAACGCAAAGAGGAAGGCGCCCAGGTTGTAGAGGTGGTCCTGGCGTACGCCCTCGAGACGCCCTTCGCCCTGGAGGTACAGCAGGGAGAGCGCTGTGGCGGCGAGGCCGCTGAGGAAGGCCCCGGCGAAGATGTAGACCCCGAAGATGTCGCTGTACCACTCGGGGGTGAGGCCCGAGATCCAGTCGAAGGCCACCAGGGTGATGACCAGCGCGAAGATGGCCATGAAGGCGGGGGCGAACTTGCGGGCGCGGAAGTTGAAGGCGGGATCCTTGCTCACGTCCTGCTTGAGCGACCCCCCCACCAGCACGGCCAGGGCGATGACGACGAGAACGAAGGCGAAGACGGTCCGGGCCGAGAAGAAGGGGAGGCTCAGCCAGAAGGCCTTGCCCGCGAGGATCGGGTGGTGGGCCGCCTCGGGCCGCGAGCCCGGGTAGAGCACAGGCACCGCGCCGAGGGCGATGAGGCCCACGGGGATGGCGGGCAGCAGCAGGGTGGCCAGCCGCTCGGGGATCCGGCGCACGGGCACGCTCCACTTGGCGCTCACCAGGTGCTCAAGGGCCACGATGAAGAGAGAACCCAGGCCCAGGGTGAACATCAGGACGAACCAGAGCACCCAGTTGGCCCAGAAGCGTTCAGGTCCGGCGGCGAAGTAGGTGCCCAGGACACCGGCGGCGCCTAGGGCCACAGCGCCCAGGAGAATGGGGGGAGTCGGTTTCTGCTGGCTCATGGTGCGACCACCTTCAGGTCCTCGTCCGTGGCGTTCTGGGCACGCTGGAGGGCGCGCACGTAGTGGACCACCGCCCACCGCTGGGGCTCGGTGAGGTAGGCCGCGTGGGCGGGCATGGCATTCTTGCCGTTCACGACAGCCCAGTAGATCTTGCCGTCGGGGTAGTCGCGAAACTGCTGGGCCTGCAGGTTCGCGGGCTTGGCTCCGTAGGCGGCGGTGAGGCTACCCGCGCCGTTGGCGAGGGCGCCGTGGCAGACCTCGCAGCGGTTGCTGTAGACCTTCCGGCCCTGGGCGAACACTTCCTTGGTGCGTGGCAGGGGATTCACCAGCGTGGCGGCGGCCTCCTGGGTGCCCGTGGCGGTGGGCAGGTAGCCCCGGGCCACCGTGCCCGGCACTGGCGGCTGCATGCCGTGGCCATCCTTGAAGAAGGTGGAAGCCTTCTGGGCGTTGAGGCGCGGCTGATCCTGCATGTACTTCATGGGCGCCAGCAGCGGGAACCACTTGATGAGGGAGTAGATCCCCAGTCCGGCCACCAGGCAGGCCACGAAGATGCTGCCCAGGGTGCGCAGGATGTAGTCGCTGGTGAGGAAGGGGCTGCGGTCCGGTGCGGGCAGGACTTCGACCTCAGCCGCACCCGCCGCTTCGAGGGCTTGGGCCGCTGCGGCGCTGTCGAAGGTTTCGCTCTCGGCCTCCAGGGCCAGGGCGTAGCGGTCGCGGGTGATGCTCTTCATGGCCTTGGAGGACAGCACGGGATGGCCGAAGAAGGGCAGGCGATTGAGCAGCAGCAGCATGCCCAGACCCGCCGTGAAGGTGGCGAAGAGCACCGTCACTTCGAACATGATGGGAATGAAGGCTTCCCAGGAGGCCGCCGACTTGCCGCCGGTGATGATCGGGTAGTCGATGGCGCTGATCCAGTACTGGAACCCGAAGGCGGTGAGTGCGCCCAGCACACCCATGACCAGCACCATGCCACCCAGGGGTGAGCGGCGCAGGCCCAGGGCGTCATCGATGCCGTGGATCGGGTAGGGTGTGTAGGCCTCGACGGTGCCGAGCTTCGCCGCCCGCAGCTTGGGGATGGCGTGCATCAGTGCGTCGGGCGTGTCGAAGAGACCAAGGACGGCGTAGGACTTCTTACTCATGGCTGCCCCCGTGACTCGGCTGCGCGTCCGGGAGGATGGCCTTCACCTCAGTGGTGGCGATGACGGGCAGCACCCGGGCGAAGATCAGGACCAGGGTGAAGAAGAGGCCGAAGGTGCCCAGCAGGATGCCGAAGTCGATCATGGTCGGCTTGTAGATGCGCCAGGCGGAGGGCAGGTAGTCCTGGTGCAGGGAGATCACGATGATCACGAAGCGCTCGAACCACATGCCGATGGTCACGCCAGTGGCCACGAGGATCATCCAGAAGTAGCTGCTGCGGCACTTCTTGAACCAGAGCAGCTGGGGGATGAAAATGTTGCAGCTGATGGTGATCCAGCCAGCCCAGCCATAGGTGCCGGTGATGATGTTCATGAAGCCGTGGTGGAGGTACTCGTTCATGGAATACCAGGCCGTGAAGCCCTCCATCATGTAGCTATAGCCCATGATGCAGCTCATGGCGAGGATGACCTTGTTCATCACGTCCAGGTGCCGCATGGTGATGAGGTTCTTGAGCTGCATGGTCTCGCGCACTACCACCAGCACCATCACCACCATGGAGAACCCGGCGAAGATGGCGCCCGCCACAAAGTAGGGCGGGAAGATGGTCATGTGCCAGCCGGGCACCACGGAGGTGGCGAAGTCAAAGCTCACCACGGAGTGCACCGACAGCACCAGGCCCGTGGCCAGGCCCGCGAGCAGCAGGTAGGCCTTCTCGTAGTGCTGCCAGTGGGAGGCTGCGCCGCGCCAGCCCAGGGCCAGGACGGTGTAGATGGTCTTGCGCAGCTTGCTGGTGGTGCGATCGCGCATGGAAGCGATGTCGGGGATCAGGCCCAGGTACCAGAACATGAGGGACACGGAGAAGTAGGTATTCACCGCGAAGACGTCCCAGAGCAGCGGCGAGCGGAAGTTGGTCCACAGGGCGCGCTCGTTCGGGTAGGGGAACAGCCAGTAGGCCAGCCAGGGCCGGCCCACGTGGATGAGGGGGAAGATCACCGCGCACATGACCGCGAAGATGGTCATGGCCTCGGCGAAGCGGGCGATGGCGTTGCGCCAGCGCTTCCGGAAGAGGAAGAGGATGGCGGAGATCAGGGTGCCGGCATGGCCGATGCCCACCCAGAACACGAAGTTGATGATGTCGAAGGCCCAGAACACCGGGCTGCTGTTGCCCCAGGCGCCGATGCCGGTGGTGAAGGTGTAGCCGATGCAGGCCACGCCGATGCCCAGCGCCGTCAGGGTGACGGCCAGGGCCAGGTACCACTGCTTTGGCGGCTTGGTCTCGGGGAAGGCCAGCACCTGGTCGTCAAGGCTGCCCGGCGTGACCTTTCCCACGGTGAGCGCAGGCTCCAGCAGGCCTTCGGGGATCGGAACCGCGTGAACGGAGGCGTCAGTTCGCATGGTGACCTCCCGCGACGGGGTTCTTCAGATCGGCCAGGTAGGTGATGGCGGGCTTGGCGCCCACCTCCTCCAGCACGCGGTAGGCCCGGGTGGCGGTCACCAGCTGGGCGATGCGGCTCTTGGGATCCTTGAGGTCGCCGAACACGATGGCGTCCGAGGGGCAGCCCGCCATGCAGGCGGTGGTGACCTCGCCGTCCAGGATCGAGCGGCCCTCGCCCTTGGCGCGGATCTTCACGTCATTGATGCGCTGCACGCAGAAGGAGCACTTCTCCATGACGCCGCGCGGTCGAACGGTGACTTCCGGGTTGTAGGCCAGGGTCTCGGGCTCGGTCTTGTAGGCGGTGTATTCCAGGAAGTTGAAGCGGCGCACCTTGTAGGGGCAGTTGTTGGCGCAGTAGCGGGTGCCCACGCAGCGGTTGTAGGCCATCTGGTTCAGCCCGTCGGGACTGTGGTTGGTGGCGTTCACAGGGCAGACGTTCTCACAGGGCGCGCTGTCGCAGTGCTGGCAGAGCATGGGCTGATGGACCACCTTGGGGTTCTCCAGCTCACCCTCGTAGTAGCGGTCGATGCGGATCCAGTGCATCTCGCGGCCCTTGGCCACCTGCTCGGGACCCACGATGGGCACGTTGTTCTCGGACTGGCAGGCCACCACGCAGGCGGAGCAGCCCACGCAGGCGGCAAGGTCGATGACCATGCCCCACTTGTGGTCCGGGAACTTCTGCTCCTCGTAGAGCGTCACCAGCTCCGGCTGGTGGTGGTGCCCCTGGGGATGGTGCAGGAACTCATCCATGGTGAGGGAGCGCACGATGTCGCGGCCCTCCATGCGGTGGTGGCTCTGGGTGCGGGAGAGCTCCTTCTTGCCACCCGCCTTGGCCAGACGGGCGTCGGGGCGGACGTTGGCAGTGGCGGGATCCAGACCCAGGAACGGGTAGGCATTGGCGCCCACGCCCTTGGCGACCCCGCCGGTGGTGCGGCCGTAGCCCAGGGCGAGGGCCAGCACACCCTTAGCCTGGCCAGGCTGGATCACTGCGGGCAGCCGGAGGGAGGTGCCCTCCAGGGTCAGGGTGACGAAGTCGCCTTCCTGGATGCCCAGGGCCTGGGCGTCCTGGACGGACACGGCCACCGGGTTGTCCCAGGTCATCTTGCTGATGGGATCCGGCGTCTCCTGGAGCCAGCTGTTGTTGGCGTGGCGGCCGTCATGGGTGGCAAATCCCGGGAAGAGGACCAGTTCCAGGCCCTCGCCGCGCTTCGCCGCGCGCCCGGCGGCACTGGCCACGGAAGCGCCCTTGAAGGCAGGCGCGGCGGACTTGGCGTCACCCTTCACCAGGCCGTCGTGCAGAGCCTGCTCGAAGGTGCCGCCCTGGAGCACAGCCTTCTCCCAGCGGGCCCGGAGGTAGGTGTGGTAGTCCGCGGCCGGGGTAGCGCCCAGGGCCTTGAGGGCACCCAGCAGGACATCCTCACCCTGGCGGGTGTCGTAGAGGGTGCCGACCGTGGGCTGCTGGAGCACCGCGGCGCCGGGGGTGCTGTAGTCGCCCCAGCTCTCCAGCCAGTGGTTCTCCGGGAGGAGCAGCTGGCACTGGGCGGCGGTCTCGTCTTCCATCAGGCCGATCCAGGCCCGCAGGGGCACCTTGGTCAGGGCCTCCTTCCAGGCGGTGGCCCGGGCATAGGTGAAGGCGGGGTTCACGTCCCAGAAGATCGCGGCGGCGTAGCGGCCCGCGGCCATGCCCTGGACGGCAGCCTCGATATCCTTGATGGTGGCCAGGGGCTCGGCGGGGCTCAGGGCCACGGCCTCGGAGCCGAGGATGGCGTTGAGCAGGTGGGCGGCCTGGTGGGCTTCGGCAGGCATCTGGGCGCCACAGAGCACCACGGCGCTGCGGCCCGCGTGACGGAGGTCCTGCACCAGGTTCGCCCAGGCCTGGGCGGGCACCTCGGCACCTTCGGGGAACCCGGCGGCCAGGGCCGACAGATCCGTCCCGGCAGGGAGTGGCAGGCCCTTGGCGGCCAGCTCCCGGGCCAGGGTGAAGGCCAGGGCCGCCAGGCGCGAGGGCGCCACGGGATAGCGGTGGTCGGCGTTGGTGCCCGTCAGGGTCAGGGGACCTTCCAGCACCCAGAGGCGGTTGATGGGCTCCTTGGCGTGCTTCAGGCGGCGCTGGGCGCCCCAGGCGGCCAGGGTTTCAGGGTCCTCGCCGTTGAGGAAGTCCGCGCCCAGGGACAGGATCACCTTGGCCTTGGCCAGGCGGGGCTGGATCGCCACGCTCTGGCCGTAGCTGGCGCGGGCGGCCACCTCGGCGGCGTCCCCGGCAGCGGGCTCGTAGGCCAGGTGCTCCAGGGTCGGCAGGGTGGCCTTCAGATCGGCCAGCAGGGCCTTCCGGGTGGGAGAGGCCACGGCGCCCGAGAGCAGCAGCACGGGCTTGCCAGTGGCCTTGGCGGCCTGCAGGGCCCCGTGGAGCCGGGCCTCGGCCTCGGTCCAGCCGGTGGTGCGGCCCTCGGCCTTGGGGGCGCGCAGCCGATCGGGATCGTAGAGCCGCAGGACATCGGCCATGGCGCGGGGGCTGGTCTTGCCCTTCACGCCGGGGTGCTCGTCATTGCCCGTCAGGTGGATGGGCCGGCCTTCCCGGGTCTTGACCAGGACGGGGTAGACCCGGCGGCCTTCCTGGAAGGCGCTGGCGTAGTAGTTGGCCACGCCCGGAGTCACTTCCACGGGGCGCTTGGTATAGGGCACCACAGTGCCCTGGCCCTTGCGGTCACAGCCGACGGTGGCGGCCAGGGCGGCAGCCGCGCTGACCAGCCCCAGGAAGTCGCGGCGCGATACCCCGCTCTGAGGGGGCAGGCCGTGGACATCGTCGAAGGCCGGGACGGCGCCCGGCAGGAACTCATCGTGGGCGGCCTGGCGGGCCTCCGGTGTTTCCACGCGCTCTTCCAGCGTGCGCCAGAACCGGGGCGCTTCCACGGGGCCATGATCGGGGAGTCGGGTCTTCATCGGGTCATCCACGGCGCTTGATGGCATGTTCGGGGGGCGTAACAGGAATCCGCTGGAGGGCCAGGGAAGGCGTCTCCGACGGGATCTCCCGGTCAGATGAAAAGACCAGGCTCAGGGCCTGGCGGCCCAGCAGAAAGGGGCCTGCCAGCAGGGCGGCGGCCCGGTCGAGAAGGGGTTTGCGGTCGGCATCGGCCATGGTCGGTCTCCCCTGGGTCCTAGCGGTGGCAGGCGGCGCAGTGCTCGGCGCCCCGGGTGATCTTGGAACCCGGCGGCAGCGCCGCGTGGGGATCGCGATGGCAGGCCAGGCAGTTGCCCATGCGCATGCCCATCTCGCGGGTGATCACCTTCATGGTCTGGACCTCGCCGTGGCAGCTCTGGCAGGCGATGCCCGCGTTCACGTGGGGCCGGTGGTCGAAGAAGACGTGGTCCGGCAGGGTGTGGACCCGCTGCCAGGGCAGGGGCTCGCCGGTCTGGGCGATGCGGGCCAGCTTCTGGATGGCGGGGCGGTCGGCCTTGGTGACCTTGTGACAGCCCATGCAGAGGTCCACGCTTGGGATGCCCGCGTGCCGGGACTTGTCGACGCCCGAGTGGCAGTACTGGCACTGCATGCGCAGGGTGCCCGCATGCAGCTGATGGCTGAAGGGGATGGGCTGTTCCGGGGCGTAGCCCTTGGCAAAGCGGTCCGGTTCCGTGAGCCAGCCCACGGAGAGGATGGTGGCGAGGATCGCCACGGCCGCGGCCGGCAGGACGAAGCGGAACGCTCGGTCGAACGGGTGCATGCACAACCCCTTGGGAAGCGCTGGTCCGCGGGTGAGGCCGGGAGACCATCGGGGAACAGGTGGGACGTTGTCCGAGCCGGTAGGCAGGCCTGGACGAATCTCAACAAACGGATGTGTAGGAATAACTAATGAAGATAAAAAAAAGAGCGGGTTAGGGCTGTGACGACAGCAACTCTAGCGAGTTGTGCTGTTGGTCACGATGATAGAGCACCCGGAAAAGAATGTTTAACTATTTTTTCTGAGACACTTCCATGCAATTAAGACGATTTTGGGGTTGTCTATATCGACCTCATCCGAAAGGACGATTTCCTCCATGCTAGGTCCCCTGATTCCGGTCCCTCTGGCTGGGGTCCGGGCAGGGTCGCCCCAGGGTTGGCCAGGTCCAACCCGACGCTCGTCCTTGGCCGCCCGGATCTAGTTGGGGAAGCCCATCCAGGGTTTCAGCAGACCCAGGTGGCCGAAAAGAGCTCCCATGCGCTCCACGGGCAGGCCCATGACGGTGGAGAAGCTGCCTTCCACGGCCTCGATGAAGAGGGCGCCGATGCCCTGGATGGCGTAGGCACCAGCCTTGTCCATGGGCTCGCGGGTGGCGACATACCAGCGGATCTGCGCCTCGCTAAGGGGGCGGAAGAATACCTGGGAGGTGTCCACGAAGCTGTGGATGGTGTCGTTCTTCTGCAGGCAGAGGCCCGTGTGCACCTGGTGGGCCCGGCCCTGGATCAGGGACAGCATCCGCACGGCGTCTTCCACATCCACGGGCTTGTTCAGGGTGTGGTGGTCCACAGCGACGGTGGTGTCGGCGGCCAGGACCCAGCGGCCCGGGTTGCGCCGGGCAACGACCTCGGCCTTGAGCTCCGCCAGGCGGAGCACCAGGTCCGAGGGATCCTCGTCCAGCAGCGGTGTCTCGTCCACGTGGGGGGCCTGCAGCTCGAAGGGGACGCGCATGGCCTCCAGCCACTGGCGCCGGCGGGGGCTGCCGCTGGCAAGGATGAGCGGCTGCATGGCCATGTCGGGCAGACCGGGCAGGGTCTCGCTCACCGCAGTCCCCGGAGCTTGAGATCCGCCGTCATCACCCGCATGTGGATGCTGTCGATCTCGGTGCCCAGCCGGAAGCCGAAGCGGGGATAGAAGTGCTGGCGGTCGCGGGTCTCCAGCACAAAGCGGGTGACCTCGCCCACCCAGGGATGCCGCAGGCCCCATAGCACCATCTGTCCCGGGATGTCGTATTCCATCATGTCCCGGGCCGTCACCATGTCGTAGAGCTTGGCTTCGTAGGCATGGTCCGACCAGAGCCGCGTGACGGCGACCAGACGGCCACCCTTGGTGCCCTCCGGCACCAGCCGAGCCGTGAGCAAGTGGGAGCAGGCCAGCAGGCGCCGCCACTGCTCGATGGTGCGGTCCGCGGTCCAGTAGACTTCCTCCGCCTGGAAGAAGATCTGAAGCTCGCGTGGGTCGATGCTCCAGGTCTCGTCCCGGAACGCGATGGTGCCATGGGGGGTCGACATGGGTTCGGGTGGGAGGAAGTCGCGATCCATCAGGTTTTCCATGACAAGGTTCCCCATCCTAGCCGCGGGAGGAGGCGCAATGCGAGGATTCCCAGCGCGAGGGCCGCGGCCAGGAGAGGCAGGAGCCAGCCTGAGCGGGCCGGGGTGCGCACGGGCCGCCACTGCAACTCGAGAGCGTAGGCGTCCTCGCTGAGGGGGCCACCCCAGAGCTGGAAGCGGCCGTCCTCCCGGAAGAGACCGGACTTGCCGGTGAGGGTGGCGCGCACCAGGGGCACGCCCAGCTCCGGCGCCCGCAGGCGGATCTGGGCGGCGTGCAGGTCCGTGGCGATGCTGCGCTCGAACCAGCCGTCATTGGTGTGGTTGGAGAGCAGCTCCGCATGGCCCAGCACCAGCCCCCGGCGGGTCCGCTCCGGCAGGAGAGCCTCGCTGCAGAGGAGGGGATGCACGCGCAGGGGTCCGCCGGGCGCGGGCACCGGGAAGGCACAGCCCTCGCGCAGCGCGCCCGCCTCCTGCGAGACGAAGCCCAGCTGCTGGTCCAGCCAGCGGCGGAACGGCTCGGGGCCGGGCATGCGCTCGCCGAAGGGCATGGGCTCGGTCTTGGCGAAGAGGAAGGTCGGCTGGCCCGGGGCTTCGCCGCGCACCAGGTTGAGGAGGCCCCCCTCGGTGCCGTAGAGCCAGGCCACGCCGCGGCGGGTGGCTTCCGCATTCAGCCGCGGGTCGGGCTGGCGGTCGTCCCGGCCCAGGACCGAGCTCTCGGGCCAGAGCAGCAGGGTCGGGCGATCCCGGCGCGGCAGCCCGTTGGCGCGGAGCAGGGCGTCGCTGCGCCGCCACATGTCGGCTTCCATGCCCGGCACGCGCTGGCCTGCGGGGTAGTTCGGCTGGATCAGGGCCACATCCAGGCTGCGGAGGGGGTCCCGGGGCAGCAGGAGCCAGGCTCCACCGCCCAGCGCCAGCAGGCCCAGCGCCAGGCCCGGACCGGCCAGGACGCGCCGGAGGGGGGCACCCCCCGCCAGGGCGGCGCCCGCCCAGGCGCCGGTGCCCCAGGCCAGAGCCGACAGGCCCGAGGCACCGAGGAAGGCGGCGCTGCGGGCGGTCCAGGGCAGGGCGCCGAAGGCCGCGCCCCAGGTCCAGGGATAGACGTGAAAGCCCCAGGACTCCCAGGCCAGCAGGAGCAGGGCGGCGCCCAGGGCGGCGCCCAGGGGGCCGCTCCGGCGGCCCAGCCAGCGCGAGCCCAGGGTCACGGCCCAAAGCCCCGTGGCCTCCCAGAGGCTGAGCAGCACCGTCCCAAGCAGGGCCACCCCCAAGGGCAGGCCTCCCTTCGAGGTCAAGGTCTGGGGGACCCAGGCGTAGAGGAAGAGCAGGCCCGCGAGCAGGGTGAGCCAGGTCCAGAACGCGTGCCGGCCCCGGAAGACGGCCTCCATCAAGAGCACCGGGAAGGCCAGGGCCGCAAGGGGCTCCAGCCAGCCCCCCAGCGCCCCGGGATAGCGGAAGGCCAGGGCGAAGAGCGACGCCAGCACGACGGTTTCCAGCGGACGCAGGAGCCAGGGCGTCTTCACGGGCGGCGCTCGGCCTGCCGGGCGGTCTCAAAGCAGGCGATGCCCGCCGCCACGGCGGCGTTGAGGCTCTCCAGGCCCTGGATGGGGATGGCCAGGCGCTGCACGCCTTCGGGCAGGGTCACGTCCGCCCAGCCATGGCCCTCGTTGCCCACCCACAGGCGCAGGGGTTCGGACAGGTCCGCTTCGGCCAGGGGTAATGAGCCCGGCCCGCCATCCAGGGCGAACCAGTGGCCCTGGTCGGGGACCAGGGCGGCCACCCGGCGCAGGGGCAGCAGAAAGGCGGCGCCCATGCCGCCCCGCAGGGCCCGGGGGTGGAAGGGGTCGGCGCAGCCCGGCCCCAGCAGGGCCTCCTGGAAGCCGAAGGCCGCGGCGCTGCGCAGGATCGCCCCCAGGTTGCCGGGATCCTGGATGCCCCAGGCGCCGATGACCCGCGGCGCCAGGGGCCCCGTGGGCTCGGGCCCCAGGTCCATGAGCAGGGCGTGCTCCGGGGGGCTGCCCGCCTCCGCGAGCTCCCGCATGAGGGCCTCGCCCAGCACCTGGGTGGGCAGGGCCAGGAT
>Ga0194052_1001904_pt1 | contig 11733 bp, 13 predicted proteins | sample SepL226m_MetaG_FD_160117 | JGI IMG/M metagenome (GOLD analysis project Ga0194052, IMG submission 160117) | Anoxic zone freshwater microbial communities from boreal shield lake in IISD Experimental Lakes Area, Ontario, Canada - Sep2016-L227-6m | ecosystem: Environmental > Aquatic > Freshwater >... | reverse complement strand
ACCGGTGCGGGAAACTTCCGGTCATAGGGGGCGACACTGTGGTCGCCATAACCGCCCGGCGGGGTATGGACAACCGGGATGTCACGAACTGAGCTCACGATTCGTCTGTCTCCGCCGCCGCCAATGCGGCCTCGATCCTTGCCTGCGCTCCAGCCAGGTGTTCCTCGCAACGCTTCGCCAGTTCCTCGCCGCGCTCCCAGAGTTTCAGTGATGCATCCAGATCAAGGCCGCCTTGCTCGAGTGCCCCCACCACGTCGATCAGCTCGTCTCGGCACTGTTCGTACCCGAGTTCGCTGACCGGCTTCGGTTGTTGCTGTTTGTCGCTCACGGCGTTCCATCCTCCCGCCCGGTGCTGACGGCGCCCACCGCACCGTCGGAAACCCTGATCCTCAACCGGGCGCCGGCCGGAGCGTCGGCCGCCGAGCGCAGCACCGCAACCGATCCGTCGATCGTCTGTACGACGGCGTATCCGCGCGCCAGGGTGGCCGCCGGACCCAGTGTGGTCAGGCGCGCACCCAGGTGCCCGATCCGGTCCGACTCGGTGGCCACCATGTGCTTGATATCGCGTCGCCCTGCGTCGCGGGTCCGGTTCAGCTCAGCGACGCGGTCGGTGACCAACCGCATGGGGTCGGCCAGGACCGGCCGATTACGCAACTGCGTCAGCCCGTGCAATTCGCGGCCGACCCAGTTGCGCAAGGCCCTCGCGCCGCGGCGTCGCAGATCGGAAACGCCCTTGAGCTCGGCTACCGCGTCGGGCACCACCTTCTTGGCTGCGTCGGTCGGGGTCGCTGCACGAACATCGGCGACCAGGTCACACAGCGGATTGTCCGGCTCGTGTCCGATCGCGCTCACCACCGGTGTTCGGCACGCGGCGATCGCCCGGCACAGCGTCTCGTCGGAGAACGGCAGCAGGTCTTCGACGCTGCCTCCGCCGCGGGCGATCACGATGACGTCCACCTCGGGATCATTATCGAGGTCGTACAGGGCCTCGACGATCTGTGCCACCGCCCCGCTGCCCTGCACCGCAGTGTTGCGGATCGCGAACCGAACCGCCGGCCATCGGGCGGCGGCCACCGTCGTCACGTCATGTTCGGCTGCCCCGGCCCGTCCGGTGATCAGCCCGACCATGTTGGGCAGGAACGGCAGTGGCCGTTTGAGTCGCGGGTCGAAGAGGCCCTCGGCGTCCAGTAGTTGGCGCAGCCGCGCGATGCGGGCCAGCAGCTCGCCGAGTCCGACCGCACGAATCTCAGTGAGCCGCAATGCGAATGACCCTCGCCGGGGGTTGAACTGCGGTTTACCCAGTACCACCACCTGGGTACCCTCGGTCAGCTTCACCGGTGCGGATCCGACCAGTGCGCTGCTGCAGTTAACGTTCAGTGACATATCCGCGGCCGGATCGCGTAACACCATGTATGCCGTCGAGCTACGGACTTTGAGCTCGGTGAGCTGACCTTCGACCCAGACCGCGCCCAGTCTGTCGATCCAGCCCTGCACTCGGGTGGCGACCGCGCGGACCGGAAACGGGTTCTCCACAGAACTACCCGGAGCGCTAGCAGGCGCGGTCATCACTTTGCGGTCGCGCGGGTGATCCTGTTGGCCAACAGGGTCTGGAACGGGGCGCGGGCTTTGGCCGCCTCCTCGTAGGCCAGCAGCGCCCGCAGGTCGGTGACGCTCAGCGAGGGCATGCGGGCGCGGAGTTGGGCCAGTGTCAGCGACTCGTAGTCCAGTTCGACCGCGATGGGGGGTGCTGACACCGCGGCTTTAGCCGTCGTCTTCGTTGGAGCCTTCCTGGCTGTCCTGGTGGTCGCAGCTTTGGCGGTTCTGGGTTTTGCGGTCGGAGCTTTGGCGGTCGCCCTGCCCGGTGTCTCGGGGTCCTCGTCGTCGGTCACCGAGTACAGCGCGAACCGTCCCTCGGTGCGGCGTGCGCCATCGCCCGGCCAGGGTGCCGGGTTATCGGCGTCGTCCTCGTCGAAGGTCGCCCACTCAGGGTGTTCGTCCTTCGGTGGGAAAAGGCCCTCCAGTGCCGAGTCGCCCTTGATCGCGAGATCGGCCAGATCCTGCTGCATCTTCATCGCGACCTGCGCCAGGTTGCTGGCCAGCGTCATCGGGTACATGGCGATGGTTTGGGGCAGCTTGAGGGTCTCTTCGATGGCCGTCACTGCCGCGCCGACCAGCAGACGGACCCCGTACGGTGCGGTTGCCATGCGCACCAGACTACGACTGGCCCGCTCGTGCGGGGGAGAACGTAGGCTTATTGCATGCCGCCAACCGTCAACATGGGGATTCCCGGCACCGCCGGCTCAGAAAAACATCGAGGCGACAAGCGCGTCCTGCTGGCCGAGCCGCGAGGGTACTGCGCCGGCGTCGACCGTGCCGTCGAGACCGTCGAACGTGCTCTGGAGAAGTACGGTGCGCCGGTGTACGTGCGCCACGAGATTGTGCACAACCGTCATGTCGTGGAGACATTGACAGAAGCCGGAGCGGTATTCGTCGGTGAGGCCGATGAGGTGCCCGAAGGTGCCATTGTGGTGTTCTCGGCTCACGGCGTTGCACCGACAGTGCATGAGTCGGCCGCCGCACGAAACCTTCAGGTGATCGATGCCACCTGCCCGTTGGTGACGAAGGTTCATAACGAGGTCAAGCGGTTCGCCCGCGAGGACTACGACATCCTGCTGATCGGCCACGAAGGCCACGAAGAGGTTATTGGCACCGCGGGTGAGGCCCCCGATCATGTGCAATTAGTCGACGGGCCACATGGGGTCGACAACGTCACGGTTCGTGACGAAAGCAAGGTGATCTGGTTATCGCAGACCACACTCAGCGTGGATGAGACCATGGAAACCGTTGCGCGCCTGCGGAATCGATTTCCAACGCTGCAGGATCCGCCCAGCGACGATATCTGCTATGCCACCCAGAATCGGCAGGTCGCGGTGAAGGCGATGGCGCCGGAGTGCGAACTCGTCATCGTTGTCGGCTCGCGCAACTCGTCCAATTCGGTGCGACTGGTCGAGGTGGCTCTGGGCGCCGGCGCGGATGCCGCGCATCTGGTCGACTATGCCGAGGATATCGACGCTAATTGGCTTGAGGGCGTCGTCACCGTCGGGGTGACCTCGGGTGCATCCGTACCGGAGATTCTGGTGCGCGGCGTTCTAGAACGACTGGCCGAGTTCGGTTACGGCACACTGCAAACCGTGACCACCGCCAACGAGACTCTGGTTTTCGCGCTACCCCGCGAGATTCGTCGGCCTCGGTCCTGATGGCCTAGCGGCCGGGCCGGTTCCGGTAGCCGTCGAGGTCGTCTGCGTCGGTCGGGCCGGATTCGCGGTAGCGCACTCGGGAGACCGGATGATGAGTGCCGGAGGACGGGCGGCGCGGGGTCTCATAGGGCGGGTACGGATCGCGGGATGGATACCCGCGCCCGGATTCATACGGCTCGAAGCGACCGGCGCGGGCCGACCTCGGCGGGTACTGGCCGCGGTCGTCGCGCCGTTCCCGGGGTTCGCGCCGGGGCGGCGGCGGGGTCCGACCGGGTTCGCGGTCCGCCCGCGGCCGTCGCCGTGGCGGGTCCATCGGCGGCTCGTTGCTCCTGGCAGAGCGACTCGGGGGCTGACGCCGCCTGGGCGGGGTGTCATCGAAGTCCTCAAGTGGCGGTCGGGGACGACGTGACCGGGCGGGCGCGGGATCGTTAAGCCTGCGTTCCGGATTGGGCCTCCGGCCGGCAGGTGCACGATCGGCTCCGTGCCGGGGTTTGGCCGGCCGTCCGACTGCCTTGCGTTCGTCAGAACGTGCGAACACCGATGACAGTGCCGCCGACCATCCGGCGAATCTGCTGGGTTGTGTGGGTAGTTCCGCGCCGGTGCCATCGACAGTTGCCGATTGCGGGCGGGGCGTCATCGCCAGGAACCAGCGGATCATCCCGATAAGCAGTACGGCGGCCGAGGTGAACAGCATCAGAGGGAAGCGTTCGATCAGCGGATACCCGCAGTTGATCGCAATGTCCTTCAGCCCACCGAACGTCGAACCGTGCAATATGAAGTAGGCCAACGGAACCGCGACGAACAACAGCAGCGGCGGCTGGACGACGGCGGTGAAGATGCTGGACTGCCGGACCAGCAATACGGCGGCGATACAGCCCAGGGCGTAACAGGCTGCAAACGTGGTGCCCAGTTCGCTGTTGTCGGAACCGGCTTCGATCGCAAAACCGGCGAGGGTTGCGGTGACCGCGATCAGCACCGCACCCCACGACTGCAGACCCGCACGATGCCCGAACGCAGAGCGCTGATCGTCGGCGACCGTCCGCTGAGCTGGCACTCCTAGACCGTACCGGCTCGACGTGCGCCCTGCCCTCCGTGCCCATTCCCGTGTCGCTGCGCCCTAGACTTCGACCCTGTGAGCTTGAGCCTCGGAATCGTCGGTCTGCCCAATGTCGGAAAATCAACCTTGTTCAATGCGCTGACCCGCAACAACGTACTGGCAGCCAACTACCCGTTCGCCACCATCGAACCCAACGAGGGTGTAGTCCCGCTGCCTGACGCCAGGCTGGCGCGACTGGCAGAGATGTTCGGATCCGAACGGATCCTGCCGGCGCCGGTGACCTTCGTCGACATCGCGGGGATCGTGAAGGGTGCCTCCGAGGGCGCCGGGCTGGGCAACAAGTTCCTGGCGAACATCCGCGAGTGTGACGCGATCTGTCAGGTGGTCCGGGTCTTCGCCGACGATGACGTCGTACACGTCGACGGCAAGGTCGACCCGCGCTCGGATATCGAGGTCATCGAGACCGAACTGATCCTCGCCGATATGCAGACTCTGGAGAAGGCGGTCCCGCGGCTGGAGAAGGAGGCCCGCAATAACAAGGACCGCAAGGCCGTTCATGAGGCCGCAGTGGCCGCCCAGCAGTTGCTCGATGGGGGCACCACACTTTTCGCGGCCGGTGCCAAGGTTGATTCGGCCGTGCTGCGCGAGCTGAACCTGTTGACTACCAAACCGTTCCTGTACGTATTCAACGCCGATGAGTCGGTGTTGGGGGACGACGCCAAGATGGCTGAGTTGCGCGCCCTGGTCGCCCCGGCCGATGCGGTATTCCTCGATGCCAAGATCGAGTCCGAGTTACAGGAGCTTGACGACGAGTCCGCCGCCGAACTGCTGGAGTCGATCGGACAGCACGAGCGCGGGCTGGACTCGCTGGCGCGGGCGGGTTTTCACACCCTCAAGCTTCAGACCTATCTGACTGCCGGACCCAAGGAGTCCCGGGCCTGGGTGATTCACCAGGGCGATACCGCGCCCAAGGCCGCCGGGGTGATCCACACCGACTTCGAGAAGGGCTTCATCAAGGCCGAAGTGGTCTCCTTCGCAGACCTCACGACGGCGGGATCGATGGCAGCCGCCAAGGCTGCCGGCAAGGTCCGGATAGAGGGCAAGGATTACGTGATGGCTGATGGTGACGTGGTGGAGTTCCGGTTCAACGTTTAGAGATCAGTCCAAACACTGATCCGATAAATCAGCCAAACGGTATGAAATCCTGGTCATGACGACCAGTCGGGAGGTAATGCCATGACGACCGATGCCGCGCGGGAGTTCTTCGCCTCCCGGCTCCAATTTCAGACCGACCCATCCGACCTGGCGGCCGACCGTGCTTCTGGCACGCCTCCGATCGTCGTTGACACGAGATCTAAAGAAGGCTGGGATCAGGGCCACATCCCGGGGGCCCTGCATATTCCGGGCAGCGAACTGAGCACGCGGGCGGCGAGTGAAATGCCGGACTTGGATGCAGACATCGTCGTCTACTGCTGGGGGCCCGGATGCAACGGATCAACCCGTGCGGCGCTCACGCTGACAGACATGGGCTATTGCCGTGTGCGTGAATTGATCGGTGGATTTGAGTACTGGGCCAGGGAGGGGCTTGCGATCGAAGGGACGCGTGGACGCTTCCGGCGCCCCACTGATGACCTCACGGCTCCGGTGAATGGCTGATGGTGACGTGGTGGAGTTCCGGTTCAACGTTTAGCGATCAGTCCAAACACTGACGCTGTACGGCCGAAGCTATCGACGCGCAGCCGTCCGATTCGGTGCTGCCGCCTTGGCTGCTGACTGCGGTTGAGATGGAAGGGTTGACGAGCCCAGGCTGACCGCAGCGACTGAGGAAACCGGTGCAGTCAGTTTTGCTGCTACGCCCCGTGACGGGTTCGTGCGAGGGTTCCAGATTTTCATGGGCTGATCGTTGACGACGATGATGGTGCCCCTGGTGTTGCTTGGTGTCTCTGACGCGTAATTCACTCGACCGGTGCTACCTGTGGTCGAAGTCGGTAGGACTGCACTTACATCGACACCGCCACCGCCTCCGGTGTGGGTAAAGGAATGCGTGTTTTGGCCGAGGGTGAGTTTCTCGGTTGTGACCCCCTCGCTCGTGGTGGGAGTGCCAAAACTTGCCGGGTAGGGCGCGCTACCCGACGACCATCCGACCCCATTTGGGAGGGAGCCTGCCTCGTAGTCGAAGGTGAGAGTCCACGCAGAAGCGGCAGTGTTGGCGTTTTCCGGCATGGTGAAGGTGTAAATCACCTCCGAGTACATGGCAACGGAGTCATCGACAAATGTGGAGCCATTTGCAAGCGGTTGATTGGCGGTTGTCGTACCGCCGGAGCTGTAGACGGTGTAGCCCGTGTTGTTGAGAACCTTGGCGGTCGCGCACCCGATGGAGGGGTCGGCGCAAGCCGATGCGATTCCCGCAGACCAACAGGTGACTGCGGCGGCCGCGGTGACTGCTGCGCCCAACACACCTGCGCAGACTTTTTCGAACTTCTGTGGCTGAATCCTGCGGTCCGTGGGTGATGTCATGGCGCGTCCCTTGATTAGTTCGGCTCGACTACCGGATAAAGAGTTCGAGTGCCGTGTAGGCGGAAGGTACCCGGCACGAGGGGGATTACTCTAATGACGCCGACTGCATTACAGTCGGCGCTCATTTTGGTGGGGAGCAGTTCCTCCGACCGGGACCTAAGCGAATACGAAAGGCGCGTTGCGAAAAACTCCGGTGGAGTTCCGGTTCAACGTCTAGAACCCGAGCGCGGATGGGGCCAGCGCTGCCTTGGCGTTCATCCCCGGCGCTAGTATCCGTCCATGACAACAACTGCCGCGTTGCGCGCGATCGGGCTCCTTGCCGCTGGGGTCGTGGTGGTAGCGGCATGTGCGGCTCCCGCGCCCACCACAGCACCGACTCCCACCACGACCGCTGCCAGCCCGACGACCGCGCCGTCGGGTCCGCAGGCGGCCGTTCTCGGGACGGCGTTGAATGTCATGACATCAGGTGCTACCGCTTCCTACACCGTCAGTAACCTGGCGCCGGTTCCCATCGACGCCCAGATCATCGCAGCCCAAGGGACGATGTATGCGGTGGATGTGAACATCGTGGCACAAACTGGCACAACGTTTTTCAACGGTTTCTATTTCGTTGCCCGCGACCAGGATGGTGCGAGTATCGCTCCTGCGGTTGGTGCAGTGAAACCGGGAATCACTTCTGGCCAGCTTGCGCCGGGACAGACTGTGGCCGGCCATCTCGCCTTCGACGTGCCGCAGGGCAAGTCGATCAGCCAAGTCGCGCTCCGTGACCCGCAGGGCAAGACGCTCGCGATTTGGGGAGTCGGGTAGCGGCCGCTTCAGTCGGGATCCGGGGTCATGAGTTTGTATCCCCGGTCAATCGTCTCCGGTGGTAGCGGTTGGCTTTCCTCGTTGGGGATCATGACTTCGATATAGACCGCCCCGTCGTGATGGTCGATCGCGGCAAGGGCCTGATCCAACTCGGCGACTGTGCTCACCCGCGTCGAATACCAGTCCGCGCAGCCGAATGCGGCCGGCAGCAGGTGATATTGGACGGCGGCAAGGTCGTCGTACGCATGGCCACGTTCACTGATCACATCTTCGATGCCGTAGAGCCCGTTGTTGAGGACGAAGATCACCGGTTTGATGCCGTATCTGCCCATCACTGCAAGTTCGTTGAGGGTGAGCTGATGTGACCCGTCGCCGGTGACCAGCCAGGTGCGGCCGAAAGTTTTCGCCATCGCAATACCGAGCGTGGCCGGGGTTGCCCAGCCGATCGAGCCCCACAGCCCCTGAGCTTCGGTACGTACGCCAGCCGGTAGCCGCATCCCGTTGAGGTGGAACATGCTGGTGCCTGTTTCGATCACGAGGGTGTCGCCGGACTGTAATTTTCGCTGCAGGCGCGGGTAGAAGTTTGCCGAGGAGGTTGGCTCGTCACCGGAGCCGACCATGGCGAGTAGATCTGCGCCGACTGCGGTAACGACCCCGGCCCGCGGCTTAACTTCTGCGATCAGCGCGTCCAGCACATCATCGATTGCCACATTGAGAAACACCTGGCTCCCGATTCGCACCCAGTTGTCGTGAATGCAGGCGGCGCGTGCCGTACGTAGCACGTCGCCCCACATACCTGTATTGAGTTCGGTGAGTAACACCCCGCCGATATCGAGGATCAGATCGGCTGCCTCGACCGCATCGCGGACCATCGGAGGCTGTGAATTCTCCGCGGCGTACAGGCCGAGGTACTGCGGCAGGGATTCGTCGATGACTCCCTTGTCGTAGGAGGTCAAAGCGACCGGAAGGTTGGCTTTGGTGATCAGTTCGACGGCCTTGTCGCGAACGCCGTACCTGAGGGTCAATGCGGTGGCCAGGGCGAGGGGACGCTGGGCTTTCGCCAGCGCCGCCAGTATCGCGTCCACCGCCGCCTTGAGTTCCTGCGGATCGCTTCGCTGACGCTTGACATCGGCCAGCGGTTCGCCGCGCACCGGTGTGCCGATCACCGGCATCAACCCGTTGACTTCCGAGATGACAATGTAGGCCGGCATGCTCTGCCGCAGCGCCTCACGGATGACGCGTTCGAGTTCCTCAATGCAGTTGTCAGGGGTGAGCACGGCAGTCACACAACAGGCGGCCCCGGAAATCGGGATGTACCGGTCGTAGCGCGTATCACCGAGGTTGTGGTGGGTGATAAGTCCCAATCGTTGAATGCGTTCGCTCGGCATCCCCACCAGATGGAATACCGGTAGGCGGTGCGCCTTGCTGCCCATCACTCCGTTCAGGGCCGAGAGTTCACCGACTCCGTGGGTTGTGGTGAGCATCGCCGCCCCACGGATGCGGGCGTATCCGTCAGCCGCGTAGGCCGCGTTAAGTTCGTTGGCGCAGCCGATCCACTGCAGTCCCACTACCTGTTCGACGGCGTCATCGATGGAGAAGGCGTAGTCACCGGGCACTCCGAAGATCTGGTCGATGCCCAGTCGGGCGATTCGGGTGAGGACGTATTCAGCAACGGTGGGCTGGTTCATCGCGACTCCAATTCAGTCTCGGGTTTCAATCTTGTCGGGTGACGAATGCGACCACCGCTTCACTGAAGGCGTCATTGTCATCCCCGGCCGCAGTGTGCCCGGCGTCGGAGAGTTCTACGAACTCCGCGTGCGGCACCTTGGTCAGAAAATCCTCGACGCCCTCGGGGCTCACCACGTCGGACAGCTTGCCGCGGATCAGCAGGATGGGTATTTGCAGGTCTATCGCCTCCTGCTCAAGTCGGTCCACGTCCACGAATGGGTCATTACCTACCGAGGTGACGAATGCCGGATCCCAATGCCAGTGCCAGCGACCGTTGCGGTAACGCAGATTCTTCTTCAAGCCATCGAGGTTGCGCGGGCGTTTGCGATACGGCAGGTAATCCGCGATGGCGTCGGCGGCCTGATCCAGGGTGTCGAACCCGTGCACGTGACGGGACATGAAGTCGCGGATGCGATGAGTGCCCTCACTTTCGAACCGCGGCACCACATCGACGAGTACGAGTTTGACAACGCTTTTCGGACCCGCCCTGTTGGCGGTGATGATTCCGGTCAACCCGCCCATGCTGGCCCCGATGATCACCACCGGCCGACCGATCTGTTCGATCACGGCCGCCGCGTCGCGGGCGAACGCGTCGACGGCGTAGTCGGCGTTCTTTGCGCGATCACTATCTCCGTGGCCGCGGGCATCGAGTGCGACGACGTGAAATCCATGGCCGGCAAGTATCTGACCGGTGTTCTTCCACGAGAACCGGTTCTGCCCACCGCCGTGCAGCATCAGGATCGTCGGCCGGTCCGGATCGGCGGTATCCCTATTCCATTCGTCGGCGACCAACGCCAAAGAATTGTCACCACGGAACTCGACGGTTGCTGGACCGGTGTTCACCGGACTCCTCTCACTGCGCATACGCACTGCACGTTACCTGCGCGCCCTACCGGTAGCCTTTGCCCCCAGTAGCCGACCGTCGCAGAGGAGCCAGCATGGCCGAGCAGGCCGCCGAGGCCGCCGGGTCCGCGGAGACCACCGGCGCGGTCGGCGGCGACTCGGTGTCGGACCCGCACCCACTGCCCGGCTCGCGGGTGACGCGCCCCGTAATCGCCGGTGTGGTGGTGCTTGCGGTGCTCGCGGGACTCAACGGCTGGCTCGGCTACCGCGACTACCAGGTCCGCCACGGCGCGCAGATACGTCAGGAGATGGTGCAGGCGGCCCGGCAGGGCGCGATCAACCTGACCACCATCGACCACGAAGACGTTGAGCAGGACGTGCAGCGCATCCTGGACTCCTCGACCGGGGTGTTTCGCGACGACTTCGCCCAGCGCGCACAGCCTTTCAGCGAAGCCGCCCGCCGCGCCCAGTCCAAGTCGGTAGGCACCGTCACCGAGGCGGCTCTGGAGTCGGCCGAGGGTGATGAGGGCCGCGTCCTGGTGGCGATGACGGTGATGACGTCCAACCGAGGTGTGCCCGAACAGCAACCGCAGGCCTGGCGGATGCGGGTGACCGTCACCAGAGTCGACGACGAGTCCAAGGTCTCCAAGGTGGAGTTCATCCCATGATCGCCAGCCGCGGACATCTGCGCGCCACTGCAGCGGGTGCATTGGTCTTTCTGCTCATCGCCAGTGGGGTCTGGCTGTTCTGGGATGCCGCGTCGCGCCAGGAGGCGGACCGCGCCGGCTCCGATGCCGTGCAGGCCGCCCGCGACTCAATCGTGGAGATGCTGACCTATCAGCCCGATACCGCCGATCAGAAGCTCAACGCCGCGCGCGGCCGGTTGACCGGGCCCTTTCTGGAGTCCTATAACCAGTTGATTCAGACTGTCGTTATCCCTAGCGCCAAACAGAAGAAGATCACCGCGGCGGCCACGGTGCCGGCCGCGGCGGTGGTGTCAGCGGGTGCCGACCGCGCCGTCGTCCTGGCCTACGTCGACCAGACTCTTGCGCTGGGTGCTGCACCGCCCACCCGCACCAATTCCAGCGTGCGGGTGACGATGGAGAATGTCGACGGTGTTTGGCTGATCTCCGGTTTCGATCCGATCTAATGCCCCGGGCCGGGGCGATGATGCTAGGGAGATGACGATGCCTGAGCCACGCTGGATTGATGTCACTACGCCCGCGGTGCAGCTGCGGGCTCTGAGCTGGGGCCCGGAAACTGGCCCGATTGCGTTGTGCCTGCATGGTTTTCCCGATACCGCATACAGCTTCCGTGCGCTTGCACCACACCTGGTGGCAGCGGGTTACCGGGTGATCGCGCCTTTCATGCGCGGCTATGTGCCTTCCTCACTGGCGTCGGACCGTTCCTACCACCTCGGCGCGTTGATGGATGATGCGCTGCAGGTGCGGGCCGCGTGTGATCCCACCGAAGCCGATGTGGTCATCGGTCACGACTGGGGTGCCATCGCCGCGACCGGCCTGG
>Ga0194052_1001902_pt1 | contig 11752 bp, 8 predicted proteins | sample SepL226m_MetaG_FD_160117 | JGI IMG/M metagenome (GOLD analysis project Ga0194052, IMG submission 160117) | Anoxic zone freshwater microbial communities from boreal shield lake in IISD Experimental Lakes Area, Ontario, Canada - Sep2016-L227-6m | ecosystem: Environmental > Aquatic > Freshwater >... | reverse complement strand
GGGATGATCGAGGCCTGCGAGGGCCTCGACGTGCGCTTCCGGCTCCTGTCGCGCGGCGGCTATGCTGAAATTGCGCCGGAACGCACCTTCCGCCTCAAGACCATCGAGTTCGCCCGCGACGCCTTGCGGGCCGACGTCATCATCAATCTTCCCAAAGCCAAGACGCATGGCCAGACCGTATACACGGGTGCGATCAAGAACATGTTCGGCGCGATCTCGCCCCGGCAGCGCATTGACGTCCACCTGGTCGGCAAGTTCTGGGCCTTGAGTGAGGCCATCGTCGACTGCTACGCCGCGCGCCCGCCGCAGTTGCACCTGATCGACGCCGTGACCGTGATGGAGGGGATGGGGCCCACGCAGGGCAATCCTCGTCATCTCGGCGCCCTTCTCGCCTCGACCGATGGCGTGGCTCTGGACCGGGTGACGCAGCAGCTCATGGGCATCGCACCGGGGGAGGTCGCCACGACCATCGCGGCGCATAATCTCGGGCTGGGGGAGAACGATCTGTCCCAGATACAGGTTACGGGCGCTGCGCTGGCCGACCTCACGATCAAGGTCGAGCAGTCGCCGGTGATGCGCGCCGAGCACCTCGGTCCGCTCCTGCCCCTGCTGCGCTACGTGGTCTCGGCCCGCCCGAAGATCGTGAGGAAGGACTGCCGCGCCTGCGGTGCCTGCAAGGGCATTTGCCCCGCCGGGGCGGTTGTGATTGAGGACTACGCCATCATCGACACGCACAAGTGCGTGGAGTGCTTCTGCTGTCAGGAAGCTTGTCCCTTCGACGCGATCCAGGTGCAACGACCACCGGCCTACCGGGCGCTCTGGCGGCTCAAGCGCGCTTTGGATGGCCTGATGCGACGGAAGAAGTAGACGCCGGACCGCGGACTTTTCAGCCCGCTTCGGACGCCGTACGGCAAGCTGCGGGCTGGAAAGCCCGCGGTCCACGCGACGGCCACCACTAGCCTGTTTATCATCACCGGAGGAAGTCACACCAATGCAATATCGCGAATACGGTAACACTGGAATCATGGTCTCAGCCCTCGGCTACGGCGCGATGCGCCTGCCCTTCGACGATCCGGAGAAGGCCGCCGAGTTGATGCGCCTCGGGATGGACCTCGGTATCAACTACATCGACACCGCCCACGGCTACGGTGGCGAGGGCCGCAGTGAGATTCAGGTCGGCATGGCCATCAAGGGCCGCCGCGACCAGGTCTACATCGCCAGCAAGAACCCCTGCTGGGGCGATTCGGAGACCGTGGAGGGCTGGTGGGAGCGGCTGGAGACCACTTTGGAGCGCCTGCAGACCGACTACATTGACTTCTACAAGGTCGTTCACGGTCTGTCCTGGGAGCAATACCAACGCTTCTACGAGCCCAAGCTGGCCAAGGAAGTCCAGAAGGCCAAGGACCAGGGACTGATCCGCCACGTCGTGTGCTCCAGTCACGACAGCCCCGAAGGCATGATCAAGCTGGTCGAGAGTGGCGCGATTGAGGGGATGCTGCTGCAATACAACCTGCTTGATCGCACCAACGAGCCGGTCCTGGCGCGGGCGAAGGAACTCGGCGTCGCCATGGAAGTCATGGGGCCAGTGGGCGGCGGGCGGCTGGGCATGGCCTCCGAGACGCTGGCGGCTCTCGTGCCCGGCGTCGCCAGCACCGCGGAACTCGCCCTGCGTTTCGTCCTCGCCAACCCCAACGTCACCATCGCCTTCTCCGGGATGAGCAATGAGGAGCAGGTGCGGGAGAACTGCGCCACTGCCAGCCGCGAGGAGCCGCTGAGTGGCGGCGAGATCACCGCCATTGAGCAGGCGCTCGCTGACAACCAGAAGCTGGCGGAGCTGTACTGTACGGGCTGCGAGTACTGCCTCCCCTGCCCGCAGTCCGTGGGCATCCCGCAGGCCTTCGCGGCCATGAACATGCACCGCGTCTGGGGCCTCACCGAGCACGCCAAGCACATGTACGCGCATCTTGGCCCCGAGAACGACAAGGGCCTGCTGCAGGGCGACGCGTGCGTCGAGTGCGGTCAGTGTGAAGAGAAGTGCCCCCAGAAGATCAAGATCATGGAGCAACTCAACGAGACGCACGAGGCGTTGAAGGCCTGAGCGATCCCGCCTGGACGGTAACTCTTGGGGAACGGCGCGGGATTACCGCCTAACGCCGTTCCCCCTTCCCGTTTGTGTCTGCCGCGCGTAGAAGAAGGTAGGACGGGTGGGACTGGTGAAGGTCTAGTCTGCTTTGACATGGCACGGAATCTTCAGTGGCAATGAGGGGAGATGGTGTTGATGTATCTGCGCGCAGTGTTGCTGGTCCTGTTGGTTGGTGTGCTCCTCGCTCTGACCGGGTGCGGCGGCTCGGACACCTCGCCGTGGGTCGCCTACGCTCCCCCCGCCGACGTCATTGCTCCGCGTGACTTGCAGAACTTGGCGGTGCAGGAGATGTTTGCCATTCCGCAGCGCCTCGTGAGTGTCGCCGGCGGCGACCTTCGCCTCTTTGGCTTCGGTCGCATCCCCGCGATCACCAACCTGCTCACTGAGGTGCTGGGCCGGGCACTGACAGACGTGCTGACCGTCCTGCCTCTGCAAGAGGGCAAAGGGCTGCGGGGTGAGGCTCGCCTGCTGGCGCTGATGCAGGCCGCTGGGCAGCGTGGACCGGCCCCGAGCGTGCTCAAGCAAGCCCAGGAGGAGAACCTGTTCTTCGACTGGATCGATCCTGACACGGACATCCACTGGACCGGACGCGTCCTGGAGCAGGACGGCAACTTGCTGCCCACGCTGCACGGGGTGGGGCCGCGCACTGACTGTACCGTCACCCTGACCATGATCTTCGAACTCGGCAGCCGCATGCGCCTCAGTGGCACCGCCCGGGGCCCGATCGCGGCGGTCGTCGACGTGGTCACCCTCCCAGAGGGCGACACCACCACCCAGCCGGGCCGCGCCCGGCTGGACGCCAGCCTTGCCCTGCGGGTCAACCTCATCCACGGTCAGAAGACCGACTTCACAAGCAGCACGGTCGTCAACGCCGACTTCCAGACCCGGCAGGACGGTGGCTGGGTCACCTGCGGGCGGCAAGACTCCGACGTGACCGTTGTGGGCGAGTTCGATGACGCCCTGCACTTGACCATCAAGGGGCAAGACACCGAGGGGGTACCAGTTGGTGAGGGCCTGTACTGGTCGCGTCACGACGTGGAGGCGACGATCATCGCCGCCCTGGCAGACGATAGCCTGGCGCCCCAGATGAACCTCGTTGACAATATCACCTTCAGCGACGGCATGACCGGCAACCTGACGGTCACCACCACGCCGGAGAACCAGTCCACGGGCGGCGAGGTCACGGGCTTCCTGCACGGCGCCAATGGCGACAGCCTCGCCACCATCGACGGCGCGTTGCTAGGCGACCCGCCGCTGCTGATCCACTGGGCCGACGGCACGGACGCGCCGGTCCTCTTCTGAAACCATGGCGATTGGCAGAACCTACCCGGGGGCGGCACTGCCGCCCCCGATCCATGCCTGTCGGCTCGCCCCAAGGGGCCCTCTACCCCGCCACAAACTCCTCCACCACCGTCCCAAACGCCTCCAGTATCCCCTCCCACTGCGCCTTGCCATACTCCTCACTCGTCCCGTTGCGCGGATCGAGGGCGTCGAAGCTGTACCAGATAGCCTCGTGCGCCGGGTTGTAGCCGGTGTCCTCGTGCAGGTACGGGTCGCCGAGATACGCCGGGGCCAGCGCCGGTGGCGGGGGGATGAGCTCCGGCTTGACCGTCCCCGGCTCGGCCACCATCGTCAGCGAGCCCTCCCACTTGTCCGCGTGAATCCAGTGGTTCTTCAGCAGCGGCTCGGTATCGTACCCGGCCTTGATGTAGAACCAGTTCAGCGTCCGCGCCGGCTCGCCCAGCCCACTGCGGCGCAGGACGTTCTGGCGGTAGATTTCACGCGCCCGCTCGCAGTAGCCGGGGTTGGGACCGTGTCCCGGCAGGACGATGATGTGGCGGAAGCCGTAGAGGTGAATCGAGAGTAGCTGCCGGGCGATGTGCCGCGCAAACTCGGCCTCCATTCCGGCCTTGGTAAAGTCCAGCGGGTCCTCGGCGGGCGGGCCATCATCGGGGACGGTCGGGCAGTCATAGCCAGGTGTGCCGTCGTTGCTCTCCAGCGAAAAGGCCGCCGCGAAGGCCTCCGGCACTCCCATCTCCGCCGCGTACGTCTTGCGCCACTCCAGCCGGCACTCCTGAAGGATATAGCGCACATCGCCATAGTACATGGGTGGGAAGGCAACACCGCCGAAGCGCTGAGCGGCCTGCTCGGCGAGGTAGGCCACGGTCATGTAGTCCGTCCCGAAGGGCATGTGCGAGCCGTGCCATTCGAGTGACCCAACGGGCAGGTAGGCAAGGCTGCGCTCCTCGCGCCGGGCGACGATTTCTGACGGGACCATGCGGTCGAAGCGGACTTCGGACATCTTGCTGTTCCTCCTGGGAGCGCGGGCATCCCTGCCCGCTCGGAACGCGCGGCGAGAGGCGGGCAAGGATGCCCGCGCTCCCAAACGACCAACTACCTCAGCTCATCAATGTTCTCGATCACCTTCTCGAAGGCATCCACCATGAGTTGCATGTCGTCCTCGTCACACGGGGGCGACAGGTAGGGCTGGACGATCGAGAACTCCCGCTCCGCGATAGCCTCGCTGACCGGCAGGTCGCCCTTCTGGTAGACGGGCGGGTTCTGCACGTGCGGGCACTGGAAGGGGCAGCCCTTGCCGTACAGGTTGCGCTCCTGGAAGATCGTCCGCAGATGAATCGGCCCGCCCGCGGCAATCGGCTTGCTCTCCGGGGCGAACTGGTAGTTCGCGTCATTGACGTAGGCGACCGCATAGACGCCTTCGGCATTGAGCGCCGCGCAGAAGCGGTCGCGGCTCACGCCGTGGACTTCGGGGTCCCACAGGCAGGTGTAGTAGTGGTAGACGTGCCGGTACCCCGGTCGCACATACGGCGGGGTGATCCCTGGCAGGTCCTTGAGCTTGCTGGTGAGGAAGTCGCAGTTGCGGATGCGAGCCTCCGTGCGCACTTCGGCGTCCATGAGCTGCGCCATGGCGTCATGCCCCACAGCGCGCATGTTGTCGCCGGTGCCGCCCATCGAGGCGTACTTGAGGACCTCCGGGTCGGTGGCGATGCCCTGGATGACCGTCGGGTGCTGGCCCATGAGCAGCCCGCGTTCGTACAGCCGCCGGTCATTGGTGAGGTACGCCCCGCCGCCCACGGAGGAGTAGATGGGCTTGCCGGACCAACTGAAGGCCGTGAAGTCGGCAATGTTGCCGACCTTCTGGCCGTCGATGGTCGCGGTGGATGCCTGGCAGGCGTCCTCAATCACCGGAATGCCGTACTCCTTCGCCAGTTCCATGAGTTCGGGGATCGCCGCCGGGTGGCCGTAGAAGTCCACCGGCAGGATCGCCTTCGTGTTGCGGGTGATCTTGCGCCGGGCGTCCGCGACATCCATCGTGAACGTCTGCGGGTCGATGTCGGCGAAGATCGGGACCGCATTCACCCGCAGGACGGCTCCCACGGTGGCCACCCAGGTGAACGAGACGGTGAGCACCTCGTCACCGGGCCCGCAGCCGCAGGCGAAAAGGCCGGAGATCAGGGCGGCGGTGCCGGAACTCACGCAGCGCGCATACTTGGCTCCGGTGTACTCGCACAGGGCCGCCTCCAGACCCTTGGTTCCCCACGAACTCTTCAGGTCCCGGCCTTCCCCAACGGTCTTTGGTCCGCCCAGTAGGGCAAGTTTGCTCATTGCGCGCCTCCCGTTAGTGCTTGGGTGGGTCGAAGTGGCAGGTTCGCCCCCGGTGCTAGGACAGCGATCGGGGCCTGTCACCGTACCTAGTAGATCGATTCCAGAGTAACCTTGTCATCCTGAGCTGCCCGCGCGGACGCGGGCAGCTCAGGATGACAAGCTACTGCGAGGTTACTACGGAATATCTCTACGTAGTGAGCCTTCGGCGCTCGGATCGATTTCTCCTCTTTGCGCTTGACCAACCCCGCCGCCGCTGCTATAATTCGCTTCGTGGTTGGGGCCATAGCTCAGCTGGGAGAGCGCTTGCATGGCATGCAATAGGTCGGGGGTTCGATTCCCCCTGGCTCCACCAACCTAAGATCCCAAAGCGGCGCAGGCGACATGTCTGCGCCCTTTTCGTATTAGTTGCCGGTACGCGGGAAGGAATGCATCGTGGTGTGGCGAATACTCACGGCAGTGTGCCTGTTGGCGGCGGCACTCGGCCTTAGTGCTTCAGCAGTCGAGGCTCAGAATCAGGTACAACCATCGGCTCCCGTGCCCGCGGCCCCAGCGGCGCAGGGCGCTGCCGGACAACTGCCGGCCCTCAAGCAGGCCACGGACGCCGTTGGGGTGATCGTGGTGGTGGACAACGGCGCTGTCTCGACCCTGGACATCTCTTTCCCCGGGCCGGTCACGATGGCGCAGATCAACACCGACCTCAAACAGGTGACGCAGTGGACTGGCTGGGCCATCGGCGCGCCGCAGTGCGAGACCACGGGCGGAGCTAACTCGGCCCACATGGTTGTAACCGGGGCCACGCCCGTCCAAGGCATGCTCGATGACGTGGTCTGGCCACTCGTGGCGGCACTGGCCGGGCACAGACGGCTGGGCATTGTCATCATGGGCGCTCAGGTCGCCACGCCGAGTCTCAAGATCGAGAACCGCTACGTGACCCTCGAACAGAGCGGCGGGCAGGGCGTTCAGTCCTACCAGGCCTTCGTCAAGGACCCCGGCTTTAGCACGCTGGAGGACCTCAAACGCCAGGAGACGGCGACCTCCGCCCCCACTCGCACCGGTGGCAAGCTGGCGCTGGCCTGGATGCTGATCATTGTGGCCTCAGTCGCCACGGGAGTGGCCGTATACCTGTTCATGGGCAAATCCGCCTCCAAGCGGTAGGCCCCGCCGACAGGACCTCAAGGAATACGCGCGGGAGGTTTTCACGTTGGACAATTGGCAGGACGTCATTCACTACGGAGTTGAGAACAAAGCTTCCGACATCTTCTGGAAGCCGGGCAGTCACCCTTGCGCGAAAATCCGGGGGTCCGTCAACCACCTGGAGCAGTACCCCAAGCTCACTACCGAAGACACCAACAATATCGCCAAGTCGCTCATGCGGGAGGGCCAGTGGGAACAGTTCATCGACGTCCATGAGAAGGACGTAGGCCTCACCATCGAGGGGACCTGCCGCCTGCGCATCAACATCTACTGCGAACGCGGCAACACCTGTCTGGTCATGCGCATCATTCCCCTCGACATCCTCACGGTCGAGGACCTCGAACTCCCCTTGGTACTCAACGACATCTCCGCCAGCCCCCAGGGCCTCGTGCTGGTCACCGGTCCCACCGGCTGCGGCAAGTCCACCACTCTCGCCGCCATGCTTGACTTCATCAATCGCAAGCGCAAAGCGAACATGATCACGGTTGAGGACCCCATCGAGTACGTGCACCGCGACAAGAGCTGCATCGTCAGCCAGCGCGAGGTGGGCATTGACACGCTAGGGTTCGGCCCGGCGCTCAAGTACGCCATGCGTCAAGCGCCCGACGTCATCCTCATCGGTGAGATGCGCGACACTGAAACCATGTCGGTGGCCATGCAGGCGGCTGAGACGGGTCATCTGGTGTTCTCCACCGTACACACCACCAGCGCCGCCGAGACGATGGAACGTATCATCAACATGTTCCCGCCCCACGAGAAGGCCCAGATCTGCATGCGGATGGGCAAGAGCCTCAAGGCCGTCATCGCTCAGGCCCTGGTGCCGCGCAAGGACCAGGCGGGCCGCATCGCGGCGCTCGAGATCATGGTCGTCAACGCCACGATCTCCAAGCTGATCGAAGAGGGCAGGCCGGGCGAGGCGTACCAGTATATCGAAGAGGGCGCCCACTACGGGATGCAGACCAAGAACCAGGCACTCCTGAAGCTGTACCAGGAGGGTAAGATCAGCGGCGAGCACGCCCAGTTCTACGCCGGCAACTACACCGAAATGCGGCAGATGCTGCGCCGCGTGGATGGCCTGGCCGCCGACCAGCAGAAGGACGAGGACATTGCCGCCAAGAAGGCCGCCGCCGCTGCCGCGGCGCGCGCCCGTATGGCCGGACAGCAGCAGCCGGGGGCCGCTCCGGCCCAGCCGGGACAGGGCGCTCCGCAGGCCCCACAGGCTCCGCGCCCGCCACAGCAGTAGACTTCGAGACAACGCGGGCCGACCGGCTCGCATGACGCGACAGTCTGACTCCTGCTTCAATACGGAGGATCACATGGCGCTGAACTACATTCTCGACGACTTGCTCAAGCAGATGCCGGGCCTGGGGGCTTCTGACTTGCATATCCGGGTCGGCGAACCCCCGATGATGCGGATCCACGGTGACTTGGAGCGACTGGACTATCCCGTGTTCACCCACGAGGATACCATCGAACTGATGCACGCCAAGATGAAGCCTTTCCAGATTGAGCGCCTGGAGAGCTTCCGTGAGCTGGACATGGCCTACGAGGTTGAGGGCGTCGCCCGCTTCCGCGTCAACTGCTTTTGGCAGCAGCGGCACCTGGGCGCAGTCATGCGAATGATCCCCATCAAGATCAAGTCCATCGAGGAGCTTGGCCTGCCCCAGATTCTCAAGGAGTTCGCCGATCTACCCCGTGGCCTCGTACTCGTTACCGGCCCCACAGGTTCAGGGAAATCCACCACGCTCGCCGCGATGGTCAACTACATCAATGACAGCCGTAAGGCTCACATCATCACGGTTGAGGACCCCATCGAGTTCGTCCACGAGGACCGCAAGTGCATCGTGGAGCAGCGCGAGGTAGGGCAGGACACCCACGAGTTCTCCGAGGCTCTTAAGCACATCATGCGCCAGACGCCTGACGTCATCCTCGTCGGCGAGATGCGCGACCTCGAAACGATTGGTCTGGCCGTCACCGCGGCGGAAACCGGTCACTTGGTCTTCGCCACCCTGCACACCACCGACGCCATGCAGACTGTCGACCGCATGGTGGACGTCTTCCCGCCCCAGCAGCAGCAGCAGATCCGCATGCAGTTGGCGGTTACGCTTGGCGGTGTCATCTGTCAGTCCCTGCTGCCGGTCAAGGAGGGGCACGGGCGCATCGCCAGCTTCGAGATCATGAAAGGCAACCCGGCCATCCGCGCGGTCATCCGCGAGGGCAAGACCCATATGATCTACAACCTGATCCAGTCCGGTGGTGAGGAGGGGATGATCGTTCTCGACCAGTACCTCGCCGGGTTGGTCAAGAACAACAGCGTTGACTACGAGCAGGCGCTGACGAAGTCGTCCTACCCGAATGAATTTGCTCGTCGCTGCGGCATCGCCGAGACCGACCTGAGCAGGGATAGCTGACCTGCCTCGCCTGAGACGGTCTTTTAGGTTCGTGACGGCGGGGTACGCCCCCCGCCCTCCAGGGTTCCACCACGGGAGGTAACCGCACATGGCAGCCTACGATCTTGAGAAGCTCCTGCGCTTCGCCGTCAAACAGAAGGCTTCCGACCTCATTCTCAAGGCCGGCCAGCCGCCGATCTTCCGTATTCACGGCGACCTCGTCCGCATGGGTAACCAGCCCATCAGCCGCGAAGACTCTGAGGAACTCGCCCTCAGTGTCCTGACGGACGAGCAAAAGAAGCAGTTCCAGGATGGCTGGGAGCTTGACTATGCCCACGAGGTCCCTGGCGTCGCGCGCTTCCGCGTCAACATCATGGTCCAGCGGGGCCGCGTCACCTCGGTCTATCGGACCATTCCCTTCAAGGTGCAGACGTCCGAGCAGTTGGGCCTGCCCTCGATCTGCAAGCGCTTTTCGGACTTTCCTCGTGGTCTGGTGCTGGTGACGGGACCGACCGGTTCGGGTAAGTCCACGACGCTCGCCGCGATGATCGACTATATCAACGCCACCAAACCTACCCATATCATGACCGTTGAGGACCCGCTGGAATTCCTCCACACCCCGCAGATGGCGCTGATCAACCAGCGCGAGGTGGGGACGGATACCCTCAGCTTCCCCAATGCGCTCAAGTATGTCCTGCGACAGGACCCCGATGTGATCCTCATCGGGGAGATGCGCGATCTGGAGACCATTCATCTGGCCATCTCCGCCGCGGAAACCGGCCATCTTGTCTTCGGAACCTTGCACACCACCGACGCAGTCCAAACCATTGACCGCGTCATCGACGTCTTCCCGCCCCATCAACAGCAGCAGGTTCGCATGCAGTTGTCGGTAAACATCGTCGGCGTGCTGTCGCAGGCGCTGATCAAGACGCGCGACAAGCAGGGCCGAGTGGCGGCTTTCGAGATCATGGAGGCCGTGCCTGCGATCCGCAACCTCATCCGTGAGGGCAAGACGCATCAGATCCACTCGTCGATCCAGACGGGCCAAAAGCGTGGAATGATGACCCTTGACCAGTCCCTGGTCGAGCTGGTCGCGCGCGGCCTGGCCGACTGGGAGGGGGCCCGCGCCAAGGCGCACGACTATGCCGCCTTCGACGAGATGCTCGAACGCCGCAAGGCTGATGGCGGCTCGGTCGCCGAGGTCGCCGGCTATGAGCAGGGCTATACGCACATTGCGGACGATGAAGAGGAAGGCAAAGTCTAGGCCCGGTGTCCCGACCCATCACGGCCTAACCAACGGAGCACGACATGCGTGGCAAGCCAAGTGTAGCTCGCCAGGTCAAGGCGGAGTTTGACATTTACGCGTTCCTGACGCACTGGGCGCGCATTGTCATGCAAATCGCAGCTGGCGCTTTCATCCTCTCGCTCGGGTATATCCTCTTCGGCATCCTGAGCGGAGCGCCGGTCAAGACCGGCGTCGACGTACCCAAGATGGTCACCAACATGCGCCTGATGGGCCAGCTTATGGCGGTCTCGGGCACGGTGGGCGTTCTGGCCTTCGTCATCATCACCCTCAGCGAGTTGGCCTTCTCGGTCCTGGCCGGGATCGTCGGCGCTGGCCTGCTCTTTGGGATGCCGGTGCTGGTCGCCACCAACCTCGCCCGCGCCGACGCCGCGATCATCGCGACCATCAACGAGTGGTCCAAAAACGCCGGCATGGGTATTCTGGTCATCGTCGGCCTGCGTATCCTTTACGAAATCGTGGAAACCGTGCGAACGGCCGCTGCGCGCCGCAAGGTGCGCGAGGAGCAGGAGGACGGGACCGGCCTTAAGAAGGTCAAGAAGGTGCAGAAGCAAGGCGTCTGGTCGCCTTGCTGGAAGCTGCCATACTGCCATGACGCGGTGCGTGAGCACTGCCCCGCCTTCAAGGCCCGGAAGTCCTGCTGGCGCTTTGGCTACGGCTGCAACTGCGACCCGGCTCTGATCGAGAGTCTGATCCGCTCGGGCGCCCTGGACACCGCCAAGGGCACCTCCCGTACCAGTTCCACGCAAAAGGCCCAGCAGGCGGCGTACGTGCGCTCGGACCTGCAGGCTGACGCCCCGGTCAAAGCGCACGAGCGCACCATTCCGTGCAGCAAGTGCCCCATCTATCTGGACCATCAGCGCCAGAAGTTCAAGATCGTCAACCCGATCGCGATCATCGCAGCCCTGGTGCTGCTCGGCATGGCCTATGTGCCGTTGACGACCATCTACACGCAGCTCATTTCTGAAGTCGCCAAGATCGCCGGCAAGCTCAGCTTCCAGGGGATCGATCCCAGCCAGTGGTTTGAGTATCTCAACATCACGCCGATCAAGGTCTTCTTCTTCGTCATCGTTGGTCTGCTCGCGCTCGCTTACG
>Ga0194052_1001901_pt1 | contig 11752 bp, 11 predicted proteins | sample SepL226m_MetaG_FD_160117 | JGI IMG/M metagenome (GOLD analysis project Ga0194052, IMG submission 160117) | Anoxic zone freshwater microbial communities from boreal shield lake in IISD Experimental Lakes Area, Ontario, Canada - Sep2016-L227-6m | ecosystem: Environmental > Aquatic > Freshwater >... | reverse complement strand
TCGCCGCAGTGTCCGATGCGGCCGGTGCCGCACTGGTCGACGGAGCCTCCGTCGGCGCAGCCGAGGTGCTCGGCGCGGCCGATGTGGTCGCCGACTCGGCGGCCGACTCGCTGGCACTCGTCGTCGCACTCGTCGGCGAGGTCTCCATCGGAGTGCCCGCCCCGGCGGTCGCCGTCGGCGGCGTCAGCACCGTGTCGATCATGTAGATGTAGGCCCCGTGCGCGGCGTAGGCGCACACCACGCGGCTGTCGTTGACCTTGATGTCGCCGCCCTTGCCGGTGACGACCACCTGACGGCCGTCCTGCGTCGGCATCGTGCCCTGCACGTCATTGGGGCCGAGATAACCCAGCACCATGTGATAGAAGAGCGTCGGCAGCAGCACCGTCGGGTCGGACTTCAAGGTGGCCAGCGTCGCCGGGTCGAGCTTGGCGAAGGCGTCGTTGGTGGGCGCGAAGACCACGTACGGGCCGCCGTCGAGGACGCTGACGATGTTGACCTCTGGGTTGAGCTGGCCGGAGATGGCCGCGCTGAAGGTGCTCAGGTTCGGGTTCGACGCGATGGCCTGCGAGCCGCTCTGCAGCGCCATCGACGCGATGGAGCCGGCACCGGCGGGCACCTGGGCCTTGTAGGCGTCACAGCCCGGTCCCTGCGGGTCGGGGACCTTGGTCGAGGTGGGCACCGGGCCGGCCGGTGAGGGCGGCGGCGGGGCGGGCACCGGATCGGCGTACGCCTGGACTGCGGTGGGTACGGCGATGGCGATCGCGGCGGCGGCCGCGGCCAGGCCGAGGGTTTTGGGCCGAAGGGTCCTGTTAAGAGTGCTCACGAAGATGGAATCGTAGCCGCGTGGAGTTTCGTTACCCAAAACGACGAGTTCGTGCACCCTTTCGTACCATGTGCGGATGCCCGAACCGCTGATCGTCAGCCTGCGTGGACGCACCCCGGAACTGCACCCCGAGTCCTGGGTGGCGCCGAACGCCAGCGTGATCGGTCAGGTGCGGCTGGGGGCCCGGGCCAGCGTCTGGTACTCGGCGACCCTGCGGGCCGAGGCCGAGCCCATCGACATCGGCGCCGGCACCAACGTCCAGGACGGCGTCGTGATCCACGTCGATCCCGAGTACCCGGTCCGGGTGGGGGCCGGCGTCAGCATCGGGCACAACGCGGTCCTGCACGGCTGCACCGTCGAGGACGGCGCGCTGATCGGGATGGGCGCGATCATCCTCAACGGCGCGATTGTCGGAGCCGGCGCACTGGTGGCCGCCGGCGCGGTGATCGCCCAGGGTGTGGTGATCCCGCCGCGTTCACTGGTGGCCGGTGTGCCGGGCCGGATACGCCGGGAACTCAGTGACGCGGAGGTGACCGCCAACCGCAACAACGCGACGGTCTATGAACATCTGATGGACGTCCACCGTGCTTGACGACATCCGCGCCGCGGCCACCCGATTGGCCGCACCGCAGCAGGAGTGGCCGGCGGTGATCCACCGCCGCAAGATCGTCGTCACCGTCGTGCTGGTGGCGGGCGCGGTGCTGCTCGGATTCTCGTTGCGCACCAAACCCGGCGATCCGCTGTTCTATCTGCTGACGATCGCGCTGGCGGCCACCTGGACGCTCGGGGCGTTCCTGTCCGGGCCGTTGCACCTCGGTTCAATCAAGTGGCACGGCCGCAACCAGCGCCCGGTGATCACCGGCGTCACCCTGGGCCTGCTGCTCGGCGGGGCGTTCCTGCTCGGGGGTCTCGTCGTGCGGCGTATTCCGCCTGTGGCGGAACGGATTTCGGATGTGCTGCAGTACACCTTGTTCGGGCCCCTGTGGGTCATTGCGCTTATCGCGGTGATCAACGGCGTCGCCGAGGAACTGTTCTTCCGCGGCGCGCTCTACACCGCACTGGAGTCGTTCCATCCCGTCGTGGTCTCCACGCTGCTCTACATGGTGACCACCACCGCGTCCGGCAATCCCATGCTCGGCTTCGCCGCCCTGATCCTGGGCACGGTGTGCGCGCTGGAGCGCCGTGCCACCGGCGGCGTGCTGGCGCCGTTCCTCACCCACCTGATCTGGGGGCTGATCATGGTGCTGGCGCTGCCGGCTGTCTTCGGGCTCTAGAACGCCGCGCGCAGTCGCGGTCCGGCCTTCTTCCAGTACGCGAAGAACGACGGGAAGTACCCGTCCAGATCCGGCAGCATCCATTCGCGCGGTTCGGCCACACCGCGCCAGTGCGCGTTCAGTGGATGCTCGCGGAAGTTGAGCGCCCGATCGCCGGCCAGCCCCGCCAGATCGTCGAACGATCCGGCCATCACCTGCAGACCCGGGATGCACGCGCCCAACTCCAGTGCCCAGTCCAGGCATGACTGCGACACCGGGTAGCGGGCGAAGACATCGGGTTCCAGCAGCAGCACCCGATCGCCGTCGTCGACGGCGTGCCACTGCTCGTCGAGGTTGTAGTAGCTGTAGACGAAGACTCGCGCGCCGCGCAGATCCGGGGGAGTAGTGACCGGTAGTGGCGTCACGGCGTCGAACGGCTCCGTCGCCTCCAGCGACGGTGGCACCTGCGCGGATTCCAGCGTGGCGTAGTCGGCGTCTAGGTAGCTGCCGCGCTGGCGGGATCCGGTGTAGCGGTTGATGTTCTCCTGGTTGGCGTAGTACTTCTTGGCGGAGAACGCGCCGGCCACCCACTGCCAACTCAGCGCGTTGGAGGCCCAGTCGCCGTCGTGCAGGTGGTAATACATCCACTGCGCCGGTTCCCGCCAGTGCGCGCCGCCGATGTTGCAGGCGACCGACGCGGTGTACATGCGCAGGTGGTTGTGCAGATACCCGGTGGTCATCAGTTCGGTGATGCCGGCGTCGATGGCGTCGACACCGGTGGCTGCCTGCGGCAGTGCGCTCGGCAGTTCCCGGTGGCGCACACCGCTCTGCGGACGTTTGAGGTCGGTGTCGATCAGGGCGCCCTTGGCCTGCCAGACGCGCTGGAAGTAATCCCGCCAGGACAGTTCCTGGATGAGTTTCTCGCAGGCGTCCCAGCCGTAGGGCTGTGCGGCCAGGTGCTCGAAGACCGCCCGCGTGCTCAGCGCCCCGCGCGAGATGAACGGTGACAGCCGGGTGACGTCGCCGTTGAGGTGATTGCGGCTGCGGGCATACGACCGCGGGTCGACCGCCGCCAGGCGTTCATGCAGAACCGGGTGTGGGCTCACTCCCCGGTGAAGACCGCCGAACGCCGCTCCTGGAACGCCCGCGTCCCCTCGGCGAAGTCCTTGGTGCGCAGCAGCTTCAACTGGCCCTGCGTCTCGCGAACCAGCGCGTCGTCCAGCTCGGTCAGCGTTGTGGCGTTGATCGCGTGCTTGGTCCGCTGCAGCGCCAGCGCCGGACCGCAGGCCAGCTTCTCGATCACCGCGGCGGCTTCAGCTTCGAGTCCCTCGGCCGGATGCACCGAGGACACCAGGCCGTAGTCGAACGCCTCGTTGGCCGGCAGCCGCTCGGCCAGCAGCGCCATCTTCATGGCGCGGGTGCGCCCGATGGCCGCGGCGACCAGAGCGGACGCGCCGCCGTCGGGCATCAGCCCGATCTTGGTGAACGCCAAAAGGAAGAACGCCGCCTCCGAGGCCAGCACGATGTCGCAGGCCAGCGCGAGTGACACACCGACGCCGGCCGTCGGCCCCTGCACGACGGCCACCACCGGCTTGGGCAGGTCCGCGATCTTTCGCACCGCGATGTTGACCGCGGCCAGCAGCGGGTCGATGTCCGCCGCCGACCCGCGCGCCAGATCCTGATCCTCGGCGCTGATGCCGGCCCCGGCGCAGAACCCGCGCCCCGCCCCGCCCAGACGCACCACCTTCACCGCCGGGTCATCGCCGGCCCGCTCGAGCACCGAGCACAGCGTCTCCACCATCTCGGCGGTCAACGAGTTCAGGCTGTCGGGCCGGTTGAACGTGATCGACAGGACGTTGCCGTCGAGACTGACGAGGAGGTCGTTGACGCCGGTGTAGGGAGGCACGGTAGAAACATTCTCATGTCTGGACCTCTGAAGGGCCTTCGGGTCGTCGAACTCGCCGGGATCGGCCCCGGCCCGCACGCCTCGATGATCCTCGGTGATCTCGGAGCCGACGTCGTGCGCGTCGAGCGCCCGTCGTCGCGGCCCGGGCAGCCCACCCGGATGTCGGAGGACTTCCTGCTGCGCAACCGCCGTTCGGTCACCGCCGACCTCAAGAGCGAGGAGGGCCGCGATCTGGTGCGCACCCTGATCTCCAAGGCCGACGTCCTCATCGAGGGCTTCCGGCCCGGCGTCACCGAACGCCTCGGCCTGGGTCCGGAGGATTGCGCGAAGCTCAACGAGGGTCTGGTCTACGCGCGGATGACCGGTTGGGGTCAGACCGGCCCGCGCAGCCAGCAGTCCGGCCACGACATGAACTACATCTCGCTCAACGGTGTGCTGCACGCGATCGGTCGCGTCAACGAGGCGCCCGTCCCGCCGCTGAACCTCGTCGGTGACTTCGGCGGCGGTTCGATGTTCCTCCTCGTCGGAATCCTCGCCGCGCTCTATGAGCGCAGCCACTCCGGTAGGGGTCAGGTGATCGACGCCGCGATGGTCGACGGTTCGGCGGTGCTGGCGCAGATGATGTTCGCGTTCCGCCACACCGGAATGTGGAGCGACGTGCGCGGCACCAACATGCTCGACACCGGTGCGCCCTGGTACAACGTCTACGAGTGCGCCGACGGTCGCCACGTCGCGGTCGGTTCGATCGAGCCGCAGTTCTACGCCGAACTCATCGAGAAGTTGGGCCTGGACCCGGCGACGCTGCCCGCCCAGAACGACATCACCCGGTTCCCGGAGTTGAAGGCGATCCTCGCCGACACCTTCGTCAAGCACGACCGCGACCACTGGGCCAAGCTGTTCAAAGACAGCGACGCCTGCGTCACCCCGATCCTGTCGTTCGCCGAGATCGAGACCGAACCGCACAACGTCGAGCGCAACAGCTTCTACAAAGTGGGCGACTCGGTGTTCCCGATGCCGGCCCCGCGCTTCTCCCGCACCCAGCCCGGCACGCCCACCCCGCCCCGCGTCCCCGGGCAGGACACCGAGGCGGTCCTGCGCGACTGGGTATAGTGCCCAACCAACCGGTCGGTCAACGAAAGGACTGTCAGTGGAGATCAAGGACGCCGTCGCCGTCGTCACCGGTGGAGCCTCGGGCCTGGGCCTGGCCACCACCAAGGCCCTGCTCGACGAGGGCGCCAAGGTGGTCATCCTCGACCTGCCGACCTCCAAGGGCGCTGACGTCGCCGAGACCCTGAATTCCGAGCTGGGGGGTGACCGCGTCCGCTTCGCGCCCGGCGACGTGTGCGACGAAGCCGCCGTCACGAAGGCCTTCGACACCGCCGAGGAACTCGGGCCGGTGCGCATCGTGGTCAACTGCGCCGGCACCGGCGACGCCATCCGCGTGCTGAGCAAGCACGGCGTCTACCCGCTGGAGAAGTTCGCCCGCATCGTCAACATCAACCTGGTCGGCACGTTCAACGTGCTGCGCCTGGGCGCGGAGCGCATCCACAAGACCGAGCCGATCGGCGGCGAGCGCGGCGTGATCATCAACACCGCGTCAGTCGCGGCGTTCGACGGTCAGATCGGTCAGGCCGCCTACTCGGCGTCCAAGGGCGGCGTCGTCGGCATGACGCTGCCGATCGCCCGCGACCTGGCCGACAAGCAGATCCGTGTGATGACCATCGCGCCCGGCCTGTTCGACACCCCGCTGCTGGCGGGCCTGCCGGAACCGGCCAAGGCCTCCCTGGGCGCGCAGGTGCCGCACCCGTCGCGGCTGGGCGATCCCAGCGAGTACGGCGCACTGGCCGTGCACATCGTGGAGAATCCGATGCTCAACGGCGAGGTGATCCGCCTCGACGGCGCCATCCGCATGGCACCCCGCTGACCCCAGGAGACACCATGGCACTGAAGACCAAGTTCACCGAGACCTTTGGCGTCGAGCATCCGATCGCTCAGGGCGGTATGCAGTGGGTGGGCCGCGCGGAACTCGTCGCGGCTGTCGCCAACGCCGGCGCGCTCGGTTTCCTCACTGCGCTCACCCAGCCGACGCCGGCCGACCTGTCGCGTGAGATCGACAAGACGCGCGAGCTGACCGACAAGCCGTTCGGGGTGAACCTCACGATCCTGCCGGCGATCAACCCGCCGCCGTATGACGAGTACCGCCAGGTGATCGTCGACCACGACATCAAGATCGTCGAGACGGCCGGCTCCAACCCCGCACCGCACCTGCCGATGTTCCACGACAACGGCATCAAGGTGCTGCACAAGTGCACCTCGGTGCGCCACGCGGTCAAGGCGCAGAGCCTCGGCGTCGACGGAATCAGCATCGACGGCTTCGAGTGCGCCGGTCACCCCGGCGAGGACGACATCCCCGGTCTGGTGCTGATCCCCGCCGCGGCCAAGGAGATCGAGATCCCGATGATCGCCTCCGGCGGCTTCGGCGACGCCCGCGGTCTGGTCGCCGCACTCGCACTGGGCGCCGACGGGGTCAACATGGGCACCCGGTTCATGTGCACCGTCGAGTCCTGCATCCACGAGAACGTCAAGCAGGCCATCGTCGACGGCACCGAACTGGACACCGAGCTGATCTTCCGCCCGCTGCGCAACACCGCCCGGGTGGCGTCCAACACCGTCTCGCGCGAGGTGGTCGAGATCCTCGACAAGGGCGGTCAGTTCGATCAGGTCAAGGATCTGGTGGCCGGCACCCGCGGTCGCCGTGTGTTCGACGACGGCGACCTCGAGGCCGGCATCTGGAGTGTGGGCACCGTGATGGGCCTGATCCACGACATCCCGACCTGCGGGGAACTGGTTCACCGGATGGTCCGCGAGGCCGAGGAGATCATCACCGGGCGCCTGGCCGGCATGGTCACCTCAGATACGAAAGTGCCCGCCTGAGAACAGGCGGGCACGGGAAAAGACTCGGGGGCGGCTGATGCCGCAAAACGCCTGGTGTCAGGCGACGTCGACGAACTGCTCGGAGGTGTCACCCTCCACCAGAACGTCTCCGTGATACAGCGCCTCGAAGTCAACCTTGATGACGTCTGCGCTCGTGTCGTCGATCCACATGTTCATGACTCTATGAGTCACTTTTAAGGGTTCTTTGAGTCACGATTCGGAATATGGTGGCAATCTGACCGCCCCGTGACGCACCCGTCCGCCGGTCGACCGGCCCCGAATCACCCTCCAGAGGATCGCTGGCCTGGCAGTTTGCTGGAATTGGGGAAGGATGGGCGTGTGCTGCACCGAATCGCGGGCCTGGCCCTTCGCTCACCCAGGCTGATTTTGGGCCTGGCGGCGGCCCTCATGGTGGCCACCGGGGTCTTCGGCGCGTCGATCATCAGCCACCTGTCCTCCGGCGGCTTCCAGGACCCGGGATCGCAGTCCTCTCAGGCCGCCCGGATGCTCAGCGAGAAGTTCGGCCAGAGCGACCAGCAGCTGCTTATCACCGTCACCGACCCGGGCGGTTCGGCGACCAGTGAGCGGGCGCATGCCGTCGGGACCGACATCGTCGCCGCGCTGGACGCCTCACCCAACGTGCTCAGCGTCAGCTCGCCGTGGACCGCACCAGCGGCGGCGGCCACCGAACTGCTCTCCACCGACGGCCGGTCGGCACTGATCGTGGCCACCATGGCCGGCGGTGAGGACAGGGCCCAGGAGTACGCGGCGCCACTGGCCGAGCGGCTCGCCGTGGACCGCGACGGTCTCACCATCCGCGCCGGCGGCACGGCGATGATCTACCACCAGATCAACGCGCAGACCAAGAAGGACCTGCTGCGCATGGAGGCCATCGCGATCCCGCTGAGCTTTCTTGTTCTGGTGTGGGTGTTCGGCGGCCTGATCGCCGCGGCGCTGCCACTGGTGGTCGGACTGATGGCCGTCCTGGGTGCGATGGCGGTGCTGCGGGCGATCACCGCCTTCACCGACGTGTCGATCTTCGCGCTGAACATCACCTCGGCACTCGGTCTGGCGCTGGCCATCGACTACACACTGCTGATCGTCAGCCGCTACCGCGACGAGATCGCCGCCGGCGCCGACACGCGCACCGCACTGGTGCGCACCATGACCACCGCGGGGCGCACGGTGCTGTTCTCCGCCGTCACCGTCGCGCTGTCACTGTCGGCGCTGGTGATCTTCCCGATGTACTTTCTCAAGTCGTTCGCCTACGCCGGCATCGCCACCGTGGCGTTCGCCGCCGCCGCCGCCGTCATCGTCACCCCGGCGGCCATCGTCGTCCTCGGTGACCGGCTGGACTCCTATGACATCCGCCGCCTGATCCGGCGGATCCTCGGCCGCGCCGAGCCCGCACACACACCCGTCGAGCGTCAGTTCTGGTACCGCTCGACGAAGTTCGTCATGGGCCGCGCCGTACCGATCGGCACGGTGATCGTCGCGCTGCTGCTGTTTCTGGGGGCGCCGTTCCTGCACATCCGGTTCGGCAACCCCGATGACCGCGTGCTGCCCAAGAGCGCCTCGGCCCATCAGGTGGGCGACATGCTGCGCAACGACTTTCCGAATAATCTGCTGACCGGCATGAGTGTCGTCGTTCCCGACGCCACCGGCGTCACACCCGAGGAACTCGACCGCTACGCCGCCGATCTCTCCCGGGTGCCCGACGTCTCGTCGGTCTCCGCGCCCGGTGGCACGTTCGCCGCGGGCGTGAAGGTTGGTCCGCCGTCGGCGCCCACCGGTATCTCCGACGGCAGTGCGCTGCTGTCGCTGCGCAGCAGTGCCGAGCTGTTCAGCGACGCGTCCACGGTTCAGTTGCAACGTCTGCACGCCGTCGCCGAACCCGGCGGGCGGCAGGTGATGATCGCCGGCGGCGCGCAGGTCACCCGCGACGTCGTCAGCGCGATCACCACCCGGCTGCCGTGGGTGCTCGGACTGATCGCGGTCATCACGTTCGTGCTGCTGTTCCTGCTGACCGGCTCGCTGGTGCTCCCGCTGAAGGCGTTGGTGCTCAACGTGCTGTCGCTGTCGGCGGCGTTCGGTGCGCTGGTGTGGATCTTCCAGGAGGGCCACTTCAGCGCGCTGGGCACCACGCCCACCGGCACACTGGAGGCCAACGTGCCGGTGCTGATGTTCTGCGTGGCGTTCGGCCTGTCGATGGACTACGAGGTGTTCCTACTCGCCCGGATCCGCGAGTACTGGCTGGAGTCGCGGCAGACCCGCGAGGACAGCGACGAGAGCGTCGCGCTCGGTCTGGCCCGCACCGGTCGGGTGGTGACGGCGGCCGCGCTGATCATGTCGATCGCGTTCGCGGCGCTGATCGCCGCGCAGGTGTCGTTCATGCGGATCTTCGGCCTCGGCCTCACGCTGGCGGTCCTGGTGGACGCCACCCTGGTGCGGATGGCGCTGCTGCCGGCGTTCATGCGGGTGATGGGGAAGCGCAACTGGTGGGCGCCGCGGCCGCTGGTGCGTCTGCACGAGCGGTTCGGGCTGCGCGAGGGGCCGCTGTCAGTCGAGATCGAACGCGTTGCGGATCGCGATGCTCAAATCAGCTTCCTGGTCGGGCAGCAAGAAACCGATCTGGCGGCCGAGGGCCGTCACCGGAATGGTGACGATGTTGTCCAGGCTCACCACTGAGTCGTAGTCCAGACCGTTGCGGTGGCCGACCGGTAGTTCCGTGGACAGGCCACGGACTGTCGAGATGATTGGTGCGACCGTGACGCGGCTGAGGTGAGGCCGAACCAGTTCCCGCGTAAGGACTAGGACCGGACGGCCCTTGTCCAGCGAAGCGATGTGAATAGGCCTCATTGCAAGCCAGTGTCAAGCTCGGCTGCATAGGCCGCCAAGTCATCGAGCCCGTCATTGTCAGCTTGCTGTGCTGCCAGCAATTCGGCGTCACGGGCCGCAAGCAGGCGCCGACGTTCTCTCTCCAGAGCCCGCTGGACGAAGTCGGCGCGGCTGGCAGCGTTTCCGGCTTGAACTTGCTCGTCGATGAACGCCACCGATTCCTCGGGAAGGCGCACCGCTATTTGCCTACTCATCTCCAGATGGTACCGAATCGGGATGCAATCCGCTACCGGCTGTACAGTGAAGCGGTGAGCTCACAGACCCTCGATCACCCGTTCTTCGCGCGGATGTGGACCATGATGTCCGACCACGAGACCCCGCTGCTCAAGAAGCTTCGCGCCGAGAACCTCGAGGGCCTGACCGGCCGGGTGCTGGAGGTGGGTGCCGGCACCGGCACCAACTTCGAGTTCTACCCCGCCACCGTCACCGAGGTGGTCGCGCTGGAACCCGAGACCCGGCTCGCACCGCTGGCGCGCGAGGCCGCGGCCAGCGCTGCGGTGCCGGTCAGTGTCATCGAGTCCACCATCGAAGCCATGCCCACGAGCGAGCCGTTCGACGCCGTCGTCTGCTCGCTGGTGCTGTGCTCGGTCGAGCATCCCGATTCGGTTCTGTGGCAACTCAATTCGGTGCTCAAGCCCGGGGGAGAGTTGCGCTACTTCGAGCACGTCGCCAGCTCCGGCTGGCGCGGGGGATTGCAGAAACTGGCCGACGTGACGCTGTGGCCGCGCATCGCCGGCAACTGCCACACCCACCGCGACACCGAGGCCACCATCACCGCCGCGGGCTTCACGGTGTCCGCGGCCCGGCGGCAGTGGACGTTCCCGGCGTGGGTTCCGCTGCCGGTGTCGGAGGTCGCCGTCGGCCGTGCGGTGAAGGCCTAGGCAGCGACATCAGGGCAGCGCGACTCGCAGGGCCCTGCTGACTCCGGCCATCGTCGGTGTCGATAGCGCCCCGCGACTGTCTGATAGCTCGTCGTGGAAGAGCTGCACGATGTCGTCGGCAAGTACGAAGCCAACCAATGGGTCGGCCGCAGTCAGAGGAACGACAGTCGGCACATGCGCGTTCTTACTCGTGGTCGTGATCCGCGCAGCGAGGACGGTGTCCAGGTTCCGATTCCGGGCGTTGTTACTGACGACTACCCACGGCTTCGGTCCATGTCCGAGGTCGACGCTGTAGACCTGACCCCGCCAAACCTGGGTACTCACGAGCGGGCAGCGTAGCGGTCTCTGGCCGATCGTCGTTCCGCGTTCTCCTCGGGCCTGTTGAATTCGGTGGCGAGATCGGCGTAACCGGTCTCCAGCACTGCATCCCTGAGGGCTTCGGCTCCGGCCTGAAGCAGCGCACGCAGCGCTCCTGCCTCCGAGGTGATGTCGCCTGCACCGCGGTTGCTGGCCCACTGGCGAAGCGCCTGAAAAGCGGTGGAGTCCGTGTCGAGGTAGGGGGCAATCACGACCTCGTCGGAGTCTTTCAATATCAGGCTGACACGCTTACTCATGCACTGGATTATACACTCGAAACGAGTGCATTATCCGGGCACTAACAGCCCCTAGCTCCCCAGCAGGTCCGGCAGCCGCGCCAACAGCGTCGGCAGCGCCGTACCGGCCGGCTCCTGGAGATACGCAGTCGCCGAGGACGACAGCGGCGTCGGGTCCGGGTTCACCTCGATGACGGCCGCCCCGCGGGCCAGCGCCACCTCCGGCAGCCCCGCCGCCGGGTAGACCACACCGGAGGTGCCGACCACCACCACCAACTCCGAGTTCGACACCGCCTCGACGGCGGCCTGCCACGGCTCGTCGGGCAACTGCTCGCCGAACCACACGATGCCCGGCCGGATCCGCCCCCCGCACTCGCACGACGGGGGCGCCACCTCCAGCACCGGCTCGCCCATGTCCGGCAGCGGCCCGTGATAGCGCGACCCGCAGGTGTCACACCAGAACT
>Ga0194052_1001899_pt1 | contig 11763 bp, 10 predicted proteins | sample SepL226m_MetaG_FD_160117 | JGI IMG/M metagenome (GOLD analysis project Ga0194052, IMG submission 160117) | Anoxic zone freshwater microbial communities from boreal shield lake in IISD Experimental Lakes Area, Ontario, Canada - Sep2016-L227-6m | ecosystem: Environmental > Aquatic > Freshwater >... | reverse complement strand
ATTATGGGAGCGCTCAAGAGACCGCTCCCGCACCTCTGCGCCGTGGAGCGCGGGGGCGGACGGCAAACCACGAGACATGCTGGACGAGGTGTGGCCAAGTTGACACAATCGCCGACCGCTGCCGACAACACCGCCGCCGCTGCGCCGCCATCGACTGTGTTCATCACCGGCGGCGCCGGATTCCTGGGCATCAATCTGATCCGCTATCTACTGGCGCGGGGCTACCATGTGGTCTCCTACGACCTCGCGGAGTTTGACTACGCGGAGCGTGACGACCCACGTGTGAAGCTGGTTACCGGCGACATCCGCGACCGCGCAGCGCTCGCGGCGGCGATGCCTGGTAGCGACCTGCTCGTACACGCGGCGGCAGCCCTGCCGCTGTACAAGCCTGATGACATCTACACCACCGACGTCGTCGGTACACGTAATGTGCTGGAGACTGCCGCCGCCCAGGGCCTCAAGCGGGCCGTCCACATCTCCTCCACAGCGGTCTACGGAGTGCCCGACCACCATCCGCTGTACGAGGATGACAAGCAGCAAGGCGTGGGCCCCTATGGCGAGGCGAAGGTGCTGGCCGAGCAGGAGTGTCTGACGCTGCGCGAGCAGGGCCTGTGCGTACCGATCATCCGTCCCAAGTCCTTCGTCGGCCCCGAGCGCCTCGGCGTCTTCGCGATGTTCTACGAGTGGGCCAACGAGGGCCACGGCTTCCCCATGCTGGGACACGGCAAGAACCTTTACCAGTTCCTGGACGTCGAAGACCTTTGTCAGGCCATTTACCTGTGCTTGACCCTTCCGGATGAAGTCGTCAATGACACCTTCAACGTCGGGGCTGCGCAGTATCGCGGCCTGCGTGACGATTTCCAGGCGGTCCTGGACTACGCCGGCCACGGCAAGCGCATCAAGTGCATTCCGGCCGGTCCCGCGGTGGCGATGCTACGGCTGCTGGAGAAGCTGAAGCTGTCACCGCTGTATCAGTGGATCTATGAGACCATCGACAAAGAGTCGTTCGTCTCAATCGAGAAGGCGCAGCAGAAGCTTGGCTTCGCCCCGCAGTTTTCCAACGAGCAGGCCCTGGTTCGCAACTACCAATGGTACATCGAGAACCTCGACCAGATCCGTAACAAATCCGGCGTTTCCCACCGCGTGCCTTGGAAGCAGGGCGTCCTGTCCTTGGCGAAGTGGATGTTCTGAGCAATCCTGCCCCGGCACGAACGAGGACGTGACCCATGCAACACAACCTGGACGGACATATCTTCCACGCCTACGACATTCGCGGCACCGTCGGTCGCCAGCTCAACCCCGACAGTGTGCGTCTGATTGCCAGCGCCTTTGGCTCGCGCTTCCGCCGCGAATACGAGAATCCGACTCTGGTCATTGGCCGCGACCTCCGCGTCTCCTCACAGGAGTTCGCCGCAGTCGCGATGGAGGCGCTGCGGGCCACGGGCTGCAATGTCATCGACATCGGCGAATGCCCGACGCCGGTCGTGTACTACGCGATCAGCCAGTGGAACGCGCAGGGCGGCATCGGCATCACCGCCTCCCACAACCCGCCGCAGTACAACGGGATGAAGCTGCGCTGGGGGCCGGGACCGTTCTACGGCGACCAGCTTCTCGAGCTGGAGCAGGAGGCCCGCGCCGGCAACTTTGCCACCGGCAACGCCACCTATGAGCGCCGGGACATCTGGCCGGAATACTTCGAGATTACCCGCAGCCGCCTGCAGTTGGCCCGGAAGATGAAGGTCGTTCTGGATGTGGGGAACGCCTGCGGAGGGCTCACGGCACCCAAGATGTTCGCCGACCTCGGCTGCGAAGTCGAGACGCTGTACCCCGAGCCCAACGGCCACTTCCCGCACCGCTCGCCCGACCCCCTCGTGCCCGAGCACATCGCGGTCATGACCGAGCGAGTTGTGGCCAGCGGCGCGGACCTCGGGATCGCCCTCGACGCCGACGGTGATCGCATCGCCGTAGTGGATCACCTGGGGCAGTTCCTGATGCCCGACCTGTACATGGTGCCAATCTGCGACGATGTGCTCCGGTCCGGCCCGGCCACCTTGGTCAGCGAGGTGCGCTGCTCGCGCGCGATCATCGAGTTCGTCGAGAGCCGCGGCGGCAAGGTCGAGATGGCGGCCTGCGGCTACCCGTTCATCCTCAAACGCATGGCCGAGACGAACGCGGCTGCGGGCTTTGAGACCACCGGGCACTGTTACTTCAACGACCCCTACATCAAGTTTGACGACGCCAGCTTCGGCGCGGCGCGGCTGATCTGCAGTCTGTCACGCAGCGACCAGAGTCTCCACGATCTCGTCCAGCCGCTCAAGGACAAGTGGATCCCCTCGCCCGAGACGCGCTACACGTGGCCCGACGACACCGACCCGGCGCAGACGGCGGGCTATGTGGAGCAGGCCAAGCAGCACTACGCGGGACGCTATGAGATCAATGAGACGGACGGGGCGCGCGTGGAGATGGAGCAGGGCTGGGCGCTCTTCCGCCCCTCGCAGACCCGTCCGCAGCTGGTCGTGCGCTGGGAGGGCTGCGGCCAGGACGAGCGCGACCGCATCGGTGACGAACTGCTGGGAGTGCTCAAGGGGATTACCGGGCGCGACCCGGACTAGGCCTGCGCTCTGGGCTTCATTGCGTATCATGACGAACGGCAGGGACACCATGTCCCTGCCGTTCCTGCGTGTCGGCGGTCTTAGTGGACCGCTAGTTCAGGTCCCACATGGAATTCGCGTCGTTCCAGTTGCCCGCCGACTCCGCCATGCCGGTGGAGATCTTCACGTGGCCGTCGGCGTAGGCAATGTTGGCCATGTCATTGTGGCGCACATCGAGGCGCCGCGAGTCTGGGCAACACCCCCCTCCGGCCCAGCCACCTCCCCCGGGGGCATGGATCTGCCAGTGGCAGGTCCCGTTCGACCCCCACGACTTGGGGTCCCGATCGTTGAACCCGGCGATCGCGCGGTTGATCCGCTTGCCATCGGCGAAGTAGATGGTCTCGGCCGGCTTCTGAATGGCGGCGAGAGCAACGCCCGACATTGACTGGCTGTTGATGCCGTAGGAGCTTACGCCGTATGTCGTTCCGCTGGGGCAGACGCGAATCTGGTCACTCTTGATGTACGCCGCCATCATGTCATACCACAGCCTGCCGGCGTCGTACCCCGGCACGGTTCGCTCATCATAGTCCTGGGAATACTGCAAGGCACCCAGAGTGATCTGCTTCAGGTTCGAGAGGCACGAGGCCTGCCGCGCTTTCTCGCGGGCCTTGGCGAACACCGGGAACAGGATCGCGGCCAGAATGGCGATGATCGCGATCACGACCAACAACTCAATAAGCGTGAAGCCCTGACGTTTCATCATGTGCCTCCTGTGCGCCGAGAGTGGTACCGACTGTGGTCTGTATTCGCCGCGTTCGACTCAGTTCCTCCCGGCGTCTTCCGGAGCAGTGACAGCCTCGCGCCGCGGGCCGTCGACCAACTCGCTCAGCGTCGTGACCGCGTACCCGCGCGCCTGCAAGGCGGTCACGATCTGCGGCACCATCTGGGCTGAGACCGGCGTGGCGTGGGTGAGGATGATCCCGCCGGGGAGTACATGGCGCAGGATGGATCGAGCCCAGCGGTCAGCGTCGCCGCGCCGGTCGTAGTCTACCCCCGTCGCGCTCCACAGCACCGTGCGGTAGCCAAGTTCGCCCGCGATGTCCACCACCCTCTGGTTGCACTCCCCAAACGGCGGGCGGAAGTACCGGGGCTCGTGGATAGTCAGTCCTTGCCGCCGCAGCAACTCCTCCACATTACGCAGTTGGTCCCTGAGTTCGGAACTGGAGACGCGACGACAGTGGGGATGAGTGTCGGTGTGGTTGCCGAATTCGTGGCCCTGGGCGGCCAGTTGGCGGGTCAGGTCGGGGAAGGTGCGGATGAACCAGCCGGTGATGAAGAACGTGGCCTTGACGTGGTGCGTGTCAAGCCACCGCATCAGCGCCTCCGCCGAGGGCCGTGTGGCGGACTCGCCCAGGTCGATGGTGAGCGCGACCACCTTGCGGTCGGTCGGGACGTTGTGCAGCACGGACAGATCGCGATGGCGCGGGCCGGGGGCAGCACACGCCGCCGCGCTGAGCAACACCGCCGCCACCGCCAGTGCTCGCCTCACTTTGGCACTGCCACCCGCCGCCCCTCCCACGCCGACACGTACGCCGCGAAGATGACTGCGGTCACGTCCCGCGCGAGACTCCAGCCGCTCAGCGGCGGGCGATCCTCGACGATGGCTTCCATGAAATCCTGAATCTCCTGATGGTACCCACTGGCCCAGTGCTCGTCGGGCGAGGCGTAGTTCCAGCCCTGCCGGGTGCTGAGCTTCTCGGCCAGGTACTCCTCGCCAAAGCTGTCGTCGCTCGGCCCGTAGGCCATCACCGCATCCATCGGATTCAGCTTGCACTCGATGCGGCCGTTGGACAGCATGATCTGCATATGGTTGTAGACCCCGCCCAGCACGATGTCCGAAGAGCAGACATCGGCTACGGTCCCGTCCTCGAAGGTGATGTAGGCGGCCCCCCAGTCCTCGCAGTCGGCGAGATCAGTCCCCGCAAAGCGTTTGGGCTCGGCGAGGTAGCTAGCGGTCTTGGTGAGGAAGGCGGTCTCGGCCATGACGGACTTGGGGCGAATGGGTTTGCCGTGCTTCGCCAGTCCCTCGGCCTGCTTGATATAGCACACGCCACCGATGGGGTGCGAGCCTGTCCGCAGCAGCGACCCGCCACCGGCCAGGGCCCAGTACTTGGCGTACGAGGCGTGGCTACCAGAGTGGCTCTCCTCGGCCAGCAGCCGCAGCACAGTCCCTCCGCCGCCCTCGATCAGCCGCCGCGCCTTCTGGATCGAGGGCGCGTAGACCCAGTTCTCGGCATAGCAGAACTTCACGCCCGAGGCCACCAGCGCCGCCTCGATTTCATCACACTGGGCCATGACGGCCTCGAGCATCACCTGCCGGTCCACGAACTTGCCGAGGAGGGGAATGCCGTTGTCGTCCCTGGGTGCGCGGGCATCCTGCCCGCTCTCGCCGTTTTCCCAAAGCTCCCGCGTATACCCCGTCAGCGGCTTCTCAACGATCACATGCTTCCCGGCCTGCGCGGCGAGCACGGCGACGGGCGCGTGCAGGTTGGTGGGCACACAGGCATCGACAACATCCACGTCGGCCTGCTCCAGCATCTCCTCGACGGTGGCATAAACGCCGGGGATGGAGTGCTTCGCAGCAAAAGCCTCCCGGCTCTCCACCCGCGCCGAGCAGACGGCGACGACCTGGCAGTCGATGCCCTTGACCTGCCGGAAGGCCTCAGTGTGGAAGTCGGCCGCAAAGCCTGCGCCGACCATGGCGATACGTAGTTGGGACATTGGGACCTCCATCGGCGACCCCACTGGGGGCGCATGTGTTGCGCAATTCTCGTCGTCAGCGTCCACAGGACGCTCGGCGGCACGCCCCTCAGCCCGGCGTTTCAACGCCGGGACGACGCCCTATTGCCGGGCTTGCCGCGGATGAAACGTCACCCTTTCGGTCACCAGATCAACCGCGTGAACGACCCAGCCTGCCCCCTGCCAGGCCACCTTCTGGACGGGCTGGGGATGGCGTTCGTAGTTCCACCATTCGCGATACTGCCTGGCCGACTTCGGCAGTGTCGAGCCGATGGTCTCCTCGATCTCCGCGAAGGTCAGAGTCACTGTGTGCTGGCTGCTGGGAACACGCAGCAGGCGCTCGGCCAACGGTTCGTACTTCAGCTTGCGCATCTCGTTCCTCCGGTCGGTTTGGGCCTTTGGCCGAGCGTCCTGCGGACGCTGACAAGACCAGGACAATCGATACGAACGAGCCCGCCGACACGCGCCGGCGGGCTCGCGTGGTTGCCTCTCGCTTCTAACCCAGCGCCTCGGCGGCGGCCTGGCGGATGCGCTTGATCTTCGCCTTCTGGTCGGCGGCCTTGTGGTCCGGATGGTTGCCGATCAGCACCGCGCGGTTGAGGATGTCCAGCGAGGCTGCGCACTGGTCCTTGGTGTACTTGCGGCGGCACGGCTTGTTCGCCTTGAAATTGTAGGGGTTCATGTCCGGGTGATGCCCGCCCTGGTTGGCGAAGATCGGGTCCCACTCGGTGTAGATGTGGCGGCCCGTCTTGGCGCAGATGAACCCGCCCGCGGTCGCCGCGAACTTCTCTGCCGCCTCGGCGGTGGGCAGCATGTAGCCGGTGAACGCCCCGACTTCCCACTCCAGGCTGTTGGCCTTGATGGGCTTGAGACCGGTGTCAGCCGTCGCCGCGAGGACTTCCAGCTTCTGCTTGCGCATGGCCTTGACCATCCCCGGCAGGCGGTCGAGCTGCACGTTCATGATCGCGCCCTCGATCTCCGACGAGCGCGAGCCGTTGGAGGCGAAGGGGACGAAGTCCTCATCGCGGCCCGACCAGTAGAAGCTGCAGCAGTCCACGGTGCAGCCCGCGCGCTGGGCGACGGCGGCGTCGCTCGTGACGATGGCCCCGCCCTCGCCGCAGGTCATATTCTTGAAGTAGTTAAAGCTGAACGCCCCGGCATGGCCCAGCGAGCCCACGCCCTTGCCCTTGTACATGCCGCCGACGCACTGGCAGGCATCCTCCACCACAAACAGCTTGTGCTTCTTCGCGATCTTCATGATCGCGTCCATGTCCGCCACGAGACCCCACATGTGGACCGGGATGATCGCCTTGGTTTGCGGGCCGATGGCCTGCTCAATCGCCTTGGGGCTGATCGTGATCGACTCGTCCACATCCACGATCACGGGGATCGCGCCGGCGGCGAGCACCGAGATCGCAGTCGCCATGTAGGTGCAGGCGGGGACGAGCACTTCGTCGCCGGGGCCAACTTGCAGCCCTTGGAGGGCGCCGGTGATCGCCGTGGTACCGCTGGAGGTCATGCGGCAATACTCGACCCCTGTGTACTTCGCCCAGCGCTTCTCGAAACGGTCGCACTCGCCGCCAATATGGTAGCGGAACAGCTCGCCCGACAGCAGCACCTTGGCAACGGCGTCAACTTCCTTCTGGCCAACTCGGTACATGGGGAAACCTCCTGAGACAGGGGGGAATATGCGACACGCAGGGCGTACGCTGCGGGACTGTTCGCCATTAAGGCGGAGGATACCTGTTAGGGAATTGGGGAAGGCTTGCGCGGGTTGTTTGGAGAAGAAGGTCGCGTGGGGCAAGTTCAGAACTTGCCCCACGCGACCCCCTTCAAGGAGTTGACATGATGACCAACAAAGAACGCGTGATTGCTTCCCTCAAACACCAGCAGCCCGACCAGTGCCCGTACTGCATCGGCTTCACCCAGAAGGCCGGGGCGGCGATGACCGCGCGCTATGGCGACGGGGTCTACGCGCTGCTCGACAACGCCGTCCACGGCGTGGCCGCCAAGGCCGGGCCGAAGGACTGCTGGCTCTCGGACACCCTTTGGCAGGACGAGTTCGGCGTCCAGTGGGATCGCTCGATTGATCGCGACATCGGCAATGTCTGCAACTTGATGATCCCCGAGCGCAGCCTGGACGGCGTGGAGTTCCCCGACCCGACCGCCCCGGACAAGTTCGACGGCATGACCGAGAGCATCGCCGCTGGCAAAGACAAGTTTGTCCAGTTCGGCATCGGCTTCTCGCTCTTTGAGCGGGCGTGGACGATGCGCGGGATGGAGAACCTGTTCATGGACATGATCGAGGCCCCCGAGTTCGTCGATGACCTCCTCGACGCCATCTGCGACTACAACGTGGCGCTGGCCGAGCAGGCGGTGAAGTATGACATCGACGCCATCCACTTCGGCGACGACTGGGGTAGCCAGCGCGGCCTGCTGATGGGCCCAACGCTGTGGGAGCGATTCCTCAAGCCGCGCCTCGCGCGGATGTACGGCGCGGGCAAGGCAGCAGGCAAGTTCGTCACGATCCACTCGTGCGGCATGGTGCAGGAACTCTTCCCGCAACTGATCGAGATCGGTCTGGACTGCTTCAACCCCTTCCAGCCCGAGGTCATGGACCCATACGAGATGAAGCGCCTGCATGGCGACAAACTGAGCTTCTGGGGTGGCATCAGTACGCAGAAGCTCCTCCCCTACGGCACCCCGGAAGAAGTCCGCGCCGAGGCCAAGCGGATGATCGCGGAGGTAGGCAAGGACGGCGGCCTGATCCTCGCCCCGGCGCACGGGATACCGGGAGACGCGAAGCCGGAGAATATCATGGCGCTGATTGGAGTTGTGAATGGGCAGTAGGTCGTTTCGGAACCCCTCTCCCAAGGTCCGCCGCGGGGGAGAAGGGCCAGACTGCCGGCACTTCCTCCTCTGGAGGCGATTTTGACCCGCCCAACACTCCTGCTTCTCGCCTGCCTCGCCGGGACCGGCGCACAGGCCCAGGGAGCCCCGAAGATGGCCGAGCAGCTTGTGGAACCTCGTCTCTTGGGTGTCCCCATTCAGGACGCCAACCTGATCTCATACCGCATGTGCCCCGGCTATGGCGTCGAGGGGCATGACCTGCTGTGCTGGGTCACCACTGCCGAGTCGGGCGGACACTTCTGCGCGCTGGACTTGCGCACCGACAAACTGGACATCAAGCCACTGAACCACCTCGAGGGCTACCCGCTCACCCCGGCGAGCGACGGCTGCGTATACGTGGGCAGCACCAGCGGTGAGATCTGGCGCTACCGGGCGGCGGGGAGCGTGTGGCAGCCGCTGGCGAGACCGTGGGACGACTCCGGTGGGAAGCCCCTCCACCACGTCCGCGTGCTGTGCGAGGGCGCCGATGGGTGGCTCTACTGCGGCAGCTGCTATGGTGAACGGGCGCGCGTGAACAGGCAAACCGGCGAGGTGCAGGCACTCCCGCCGCTGACAGAACCGGGGAACTGGTACGTCAGTTCGGTTGCGCCGCTGCCCGACGGCCGCGTCGCCTTCGGCTTGGGATACGTGGCGCGGATAATAGTCTACGACCCGGCGCAGGGCAAGGACGTGGCCGACTGGACACCGGCCGACTGGCGTAACGACGGCTTTGTCATGACGATGCTGGCGGGCAAGTCTGTGCTCTACGCCAACCACTTCCCCAGCGGGCGGCGAGGCGCCTTTGCGATCACCACGGGCAAGTGTCTGGGCGAGGTGCCCTGGCCGGCCGCGAAGCTCTTCCCCAAGTGGTCGGCGTGGACGCACAGCGCCGGATACGGCGCAGGCATCGACTACTACCTCGTCCCCGGTACCGACACTGTCCTCACCTGCGACGGCAAGCTGGTGCACCTGTGGAACCCGGCCGACGGGGCGCGCGCGCTTCAACCCGAGACACTCACAGTCCCCAAGCAACTCGCCGATGAACTGCGCTGGGGCGTGACCACCGACTTGCGGGTGTTGGAGTATGACGCCCCGCGGCTGAAAGTACTCAAGGAACGATCCTATGAGCAGCCGGGGGCGGAGCGCGGGCTGTTCGGGATGGCCATCGGCCCGGACGGCTGCCTGTATGGCGGCGCTTTCCAAAGCACGCACCTGTTCCGCTATGACGAGAAGTCCGGTCAGCTAACCGACCTCGGCGACCACAACCCCGGCTGGAGCGGCGAGACCTACAGCCTGTGCAACCGTGGCCACGAACTCGTCTGCGCCAGCTACACCAACGGAGCGATCGTGCTGTACGACCCGGCGAAGCCGTGGCAGTGTGACAACCGCGCGCAACTGAACCCGCGCTTCGCGGGATGCCTGGGGCAACTCACGTACCGCCCTCTCTCCTCGGTCGCCGCGAGCGACGGACGGGTGTGGGGCGTTGGTGCGGCCGGCTGGGGGAGTACCGGAGGTGGGGTGAGTTGGCTCAACCCGGACACTGGCGCCACAGGAACAACGCACTTGGACACCGTTCCGTTCCATGTTGCCGAGGTCGGGACGAAGACGCTGTTGGTCGCCGACGGCGCGTCACTTCGTTGGTGGGACACCGAGCACAATGCGGAGGTGGCGCATGCCACCTGGCCCAGCGGCGCGGTATCGGCGGTGCTAATGGAGCGCGAACCGGTGGCCCGGATCGCCTTTTGCGACGCGGCGCGGCTGTACGTCGCCCGCCTGCCGCAGGTGGGGAAGCTGGAGCTTGAGAGAACCGCGGCGCTGCCCTTCGGCGTCGCTCGTCTACTGTGGGACGGCAAGCGGCTCATCGGCGGTGGCTCAGGCGGGGTAGCGGAGTTCGACCCTCAAACCGGCACGTGGCTCAAATATAGCGCCACCGGCCCTTCCTCACAGTTCGCGTTCGCCGCGACCGAGAAGGCCGTCTATTTCACGCAAGGGCCGAGATTATTCTCGGTGGAGCGCCCGCAATGACACGGGAAGCGCTGATCGATATCCTCATCTACAACGCCCGCCACGCGGCCAGCTTCGTTCTGAAGCGCTACCGGTGCGTCCTGCCGTTCTGCGTCCAGTTCGCGCCCCTCGACGACCCGAAGGTGGACTTCTACTTCCCGCGCGAGGCGCAGCCGCAGGCTGCCTTCGAGGAGCAGTCCGCGCTGGCCGAGGCGCGGGCGCGGCGCTTTGCGCTCAAGCCTGAAACCTGTGCACTGGCGTTTGTCACCGAGAGACTGGTCGGGGAGCAGCGGCTCATGGTGGTGCAGGCCGAAACGTGGGGCGAGGCGCGGCTGCTGCATTACCCCGTCCGCAAGACATGGCTCGGCTGGACTACCGGCGAGCCGCACGAGGCGGAGGGGTTGCTGCTGGGGAGGCTGCTGGGCGACGAAGCTGCGGGCAGATGACGCACTACACGGAGGATAGCAGATGAAGATTTCAATCGCCTCATATTCATTCCACGGCCTCACCGGCGCCGGAATGATGGACATCTTTGGCTACCTGGAGACGATCAAATACCGCTACCGCCTTGACGCCGCCGATATCTGGTCGGGCACGCTGGGGAGCATTGAGCCGGAGCATCTGGGCAAGGTCCGGCAGGCGCTGGCTGAGCGCGAGCTATGCGTGGCCAACTACCATGTGGACGGCGTGCACGTGTGGGAGGACGACCCGGCCAAACGCGAAGTGAACTACCAGGGCGCGCTGGCGCACCTCCAAGCCGCCGCCTATCTGGGCGCGCAGACCGTGCGCGTGGACATGGGCGGCGCGGGGGACACGCTCAATGCCGAGCAGCTCGCCTACGTCATCGGCCGCTACCGCGAGTTCGCCGAGATCGCTTGCGGGCACGGCTACACCATCGGCCCGGAGACGCACTGGGGCCCGTCGCTGTCGCCGGAAATGCAGAAAGCCGTCTATGAGGGCGTGGACCATCCCTCCTATGGCATCCTGCTGCACATCGGGCACTGGGTGGAGGGCACGGAAGCAGAGGGTGACCTGATGGCCGCGCCGTGGGCGACGCACACCCACGTCGATGCCCGGATCGCCCGAACCTGTCTGCGCGAGAAGATCCAGCTTCTCCTCGACGCCGGCTACGACGGCTACTGGGGCGTGGAGCACCACTCGGCGCACAACGAATACGCCGAGGTAGAATGGCAACTGTCCGAAGTCCGCCGCGCCCTGATCGAACTCGGCATCGGTTCCGGCCCATAGCCTTTCCCCCAACAACCGGGGTCTGGGGCCTGTAGGCCCCAGCGGGGTGTAGGGGCAGCGCCCCTACGAAGTCCGTATCCGTGAGGTATCTGATGTCCCGTCGATTCTTTGCCGTTTTCCTGCTCGCCCTCACCCTCGCCCTGCCCGCCTTCGCGCAGGGCGAGCGGCTCATCCTCGCCCACCGCATGATCGGCTTCGGGCCACACTTCCAGCGCAACGAACAGGAGGGGCC
>Ga0194052_1001897_pt1 | contig 11767 bp, 9 predicted proteins | sample SepL226m_MetaG_FD_160117 | JGI IMG/M metagenome (GOLD analysis project Ga0194052, IMG submission 160117) | Anoxic zone freshwater microbial communities from boreal shield lake in IISD Experimental Lakes Area, Ontario, Canada - Sep2016-L227-6m | ecosystem: Environmental > Aquatic > Freshwater >... | reverse complement strand
TAAAGTTTAAACATGATAATTACCAAAAATAATATGAAAATCTCCATCATTACACCGTCTTATAACTCTAGCAAAACAATTTCCGATACTATTGAAAGTGTAATATCTCAAAATTATTCTGATTTGGAATATATCATTATCGATGGAGCCTCTACAGACAATACAAAAGACGTTGTTGCAAAATACCAAGATAAAATAAATATAAAATTTGTTTCAGAACCAGACAAAGGTATTTACGATGCGATGAATAAAGGTATAGGTTTAGCGACTGGAGAGGTTATAGGAATTATTAATTCAGATGATTATTATATTGACGGAGACGTACTAAAAAAAGTTTCTAACGTATTCAAAGATAGTAATATTGATGCATGCTACGGCGATCTTGTGTATATAAAAGATATTAAAGACAAAATCATACGCCATTGGAAGGCTGGAGAATATAAAGAGTGGAAATTAAACTATGGATGGATTCCTCCACACCCAACACTTTTTGTTCGAAAAAGCATTTATGAAAAGTTTGGATTATTTCGTCTGAACCTGACTATGGCAGCAGACTACGAATTTATGTTAAGAATATTCAAAAAAGGAAAAGTAAAATCAAAATACATTCCCAAAGTGCTGGTTACAATGAGGCTGGGCGGTGTTAGTTCTAAGAATATAAAAAACCGAATTAATGGAGTAAAGGAATTACATAAATCATGGGAACTAAATGGAATGAAAGTGCCGACTTTATTTATGTTTAGACAATTACTTAAAATCCCACAGTATCTTAGAAGATATAAAAAATAAAAGACCCTCCGTTTGAAAGGTCTTTGAACCTAAGCGGCTCAGGCTATTGGAACATTTAAAACTAACCACGCAAGTATTTGGATTACATCCAATTTTTCAACCTCTTCACACCCAGAAGCACTCGCAAAGATTTTTAGAGCCCCTACCGCCTCGGCCATTATACGCTCACTCTCACTATGAGATGAGAAGTCATTCCGTGCTGACATAAATAGGTTGATAAAAAACAAACAAGTGATTTGTTTCTCAACACTATTAGGACGGCTCTTAACCTCTCTTATAATTCCACTCACAAGTTCAGCGAAATGACCTGTTCTTCTAGGTGCTTTACCCACAATACCAAGATAGTATTCTTTGATATCAAACATAAAATAGATTACCCTTTCTGTTTCAATAATAACTTCTTTTATTTAGAGAGTCAAAAGACTTGAAACCTTGAGAGTTTTCACGAATTTTTGAGCTCTATCAAATTCATTTTTGAATTTTTCAAAACTTGCAGCAGATGGAGAGAAAAGCAGTGTGACTTGTTTCCCATCCGTCAACTGGATTGATTCAAACATTTCTTTATATGAATCAAAAATTCTTGGATTATGCTTCTTCCAATAGTTTTCATTGGTAAGTGCAGCTATCATTTTAATCGTTGCGCTTCCAGAAAGTAAAAATAAATTTTGCGGTGCTATTTCTTTTGAAACTTTTTTTGCCCACGAGCTGTATTCAAGATCTTTGTCAGTACCACCTGTGATAAGTATCTTATTATCCTTCTGTATAGTTTTATATGCGTCTAAAAGCGCCACTGTAGCATCTGGGCTGGTGGCAGCACCATCATTCACTACTTTAAGTTTTTTTGTATCCACAATCACTTCCTGGCGAAGCGGAACTTGTGGAAGTGTATCTATCTTTGATAATAAATCTTTCCAAGAGCCAGTGTAAAGATATGCTGCAGTAAGAGCTGATAGTAGGTTGGCATTGTGAGCAACATCTTTAAATGGTGATGTACCTAAAACAACATCTTCTGTTTCTCTCCATACAAGCTTATTACCATTCAAATACATTCCTTTTTTATCGAGCGGAAGTTTTTTCAAAGACACCCAATACACCTGCGCTTTTGGTTTTTGTTTCAAAAAGAAATCACTCCACTCATTTTCCGCATTGAGTACCAAAAAATCATCTTTAGTCTGATTCAAAAATACGTTAGCTTTTGTCTTTGCATACTTCTCCATTTTCTTATAACGATTCAAGTGGTCGCGATAAAGATTTGTGATAAGAGCAACTTTTGGAGCCTTACTCCCCTTTTGTACAAACTCCAACTGAAATGAAGAAAGTTCGAGTGTAAAAGCGTCTGTTTTTTTATTTACAATTTTGAGAAGTCCGTTTTCAGGCATATTACCACCAACTACTGAACCGGATATTAAATGATGTATCCATGTTGTTGTGGTTGTTTTACCTCGGGTGCCTGTGACAGCAATGTATTCTGGAGTTTTTTTCTTTTCTTGAATAACAGAAAGGAAAAGTGAGAAATCATTGAAAACTTCTTTGTTGAGTGAAATAGCTTTTCTAACCCACTCGCTTTCATACGCAACCCCAGGATTAAATACCACTGCATCAACATTTTGTATGTCACTTTCTTTGTGACCACCAAGAGTATATGAAATTTCTTTTGGAAGCTTAGCGATTGAAACAGCAAGATCTTCTTTGCTTTTCATGTCTGTCACTGTAAGTTTAACCCCTTGTTTCAATAAAAATTTTGCTGTCTCCACCCCACCACCCAACATTCCAAGCCCGAATAAAAGCACTTTTTTATTTTTCCACATATTTTCCAGGATTAATCTTCAACGCTTAATAAGTCTCTTAATTCTTGCTCTGGGATTTCTTTTATTTTGATATTTATTGGAACTGGTTGGCGTGGTACTAGGTTGCTTTCTTTGAAAGCTGAGTGTTGTTCTTCTTTTTTAACCACCTCAGCCTGGGAAACATTTCCCTTAGTAGTTTCTTCTGATTTTGAAGTTGATGTAATCCCTGCTTCAGTCAAAACAGATTTCAGAGCAGATCTTAAATCTGAAAGACTTTCTTGTGTAACCCCCTTTTTATCTTTCTTTTCACTTTGGTACAAACCTTCAGGCTTTTCCTCTTTTTTTAAGAAATTAAGTGAAATTGCCTTTCTTAATTCAAGCTCCCTTTCAGCACCAGCTTTTTCATGTTCTTCACTCGTTCCATGCACAAGTGCTTTTTTAAAAGGATTATGTACCTCCGGAACATTTGTGCGTGAAGAGTTTGAAGTATTTGCGGGAATAAAAGGATTTCTTTGTGGAACATTCGCACTTGAAGATGCTGAGGTTTGCTGGGTCATTTCAGGATTACGAGGCCTATCTGTTTGTGGACGTCCAGAAAACCGTCCATCATTTGATTGAGATTTTTCCCGAAAAGGTTGTGCGGGATTTGTTCTGCCATCAAAAGGTCTTGCTCCACCCTCTCGTGATGAAAACTTTTTATCTTTCTCAACTTCATCAATAGGCCTGTGCCACTTCATAATTTCTTCTTCTACAGCACCTCGCGGACGAGCAAATTGTGAACGAGAGGCATCTGTAATCTCTGGAACATAATTACGTTCAGGTAACGGAGGGTTGTTTATGGTTCGTGCAGAAAAAGGTTGCGAACCTACACCTTCAATCATGAGACGTAGGTAGATTTGAAATTTGTCCAAATTCACAATATCTTCCATCGTAAACACAGGAGCGAATTCTTTTTCTAAAACTTCAGAATCAAAGGCTCCAACACGAAATGTTATCATTGAGCCGACGTTTCCAAAAACAGCAGCTTTCACTTCTTCTGTCATCTGCTCAATGTATTGGTGGGCAATAGTAAGATTGAGTTTATATTTTCGGGCCTCAGAAAGTATGTCTGCAAAAGACTCATTGGCAAAGTTTTGAAACTCATCCACAAAAAGATAAAAATTTGGAAGGCCATCAAGAATAGAATGGTGAACATCGGCACGACTCATGGCACCAAGATATATTTTTGTGATGAGCATACCTCCAAGCAAGTTTGCGTTAGCTTCACCCATTCTCCCCTTAGAAAGGTTCACAATCAAAATCTTTTTATCATCCATCATTTCTCGAATATCAAATGTGGATTTTGGCTGACCAATAATATTTCGAATAAGTGGATTTGAAACGAACTGACCGATCTTGTTTTGAATGGCAGCACCTGCTTCTTGCATGTACCTCTCACCATATTTCGCGAATTCATCCACCCAAAAAGATTTCACTGAAGGATCTGAGATGTTTGAAACAACTTTATTTCGATAATCTTTATCCGCAAGCATACGGTTTACCCCAAGTAGAGTTGATCCAGGATATTCCAAAAGCGCAAGTAGGATATTATTCAAAATATATTCCATACGAGCAGACCAAGCATCCACCCAAATTTTCTTGAAAGCAGACATGAGCCCGTTTGCTACGAGGTGACGCTTGTCTGCACCCACGTCCTCCATAACATTAAATGAAATTGGATAGTCCAGGTCGAAAGGTGCAAAATACAACACATCTTTTATGCGTGTTTCTGGCACATATTCAAGGAGAAGTTCTGCAGTTTTTCCGTGAGGGTCTATAAAAGCGACCCCGTTACCATTTTGAATATCTTGAATGGCCATGTTTTCAAGTAAGGTAGATTTACCCATACCTGTCTTTCCAATAACATAAACATGGCGGCTTCGGTCTTTTGCTTTGATACCAAAACGCAATCGCTTATTGCGAGAATCGGTCTCGGCGAAGTATGTTACTTGCTCTTCATTATTCATAATACTATTGCGATATTATATCACATTTAACATTTTTTCTAGCAATGAAATAATATATAAATTAACAAAACTTAGACCTTTATATTTTACAGAGCCCCAACTGTATATTTATTTGAAGGAGACCACATGAGCCATGAAGTTAATCCGACGTCGTTTGTCGCTTTTATCTGAGCTTTCACTTCTGGAATGCCATATGTTCCACCATAATTAAAATCTTGAAGCCACGGACGAAGCTTATTTTTACTTACAGGTTCATGCGTATAAAGTATATTTTTTGTAGAAGTTCCAATGCGTGTATTTGTTAATGTTGAAACAGCTGTTGTCGTAGCTTCTGCACGCTCCACAGCTCTTTTCATTACAAAATGAATCAGATCATATGGGTGCTTATTTGGATCTTTCCATCCATTAAAACCGGGTGGGTAATGTGACGGATACACCATAGGATCTACATAGTCAAAATATGGAAGGGCTCTTTCCAAAACCTGACCAATACCCAAGTCATCGTTGTTTGTAGTAACCATTCCGAAAAGGTCTGCCGATGTTACAACTCCTATTTTTTGTGTCTCTTCGTGAAGATACTGGAAAAACTTTTCTAGCTGATCTGCTTTTGAACCAGTTGAGAGTGTGTACTTAGCATCTTTCATATTTCCATCAGAAGGAAATCTTACATAGTCAAAATTTATTTCATCAAAACCAATACCGTATGCATCTTTGGCAATTGAGACAATATAGTCCCACGTCCCCTTTCCTCCTACATCTAGGAAGTTCAGCCCTTTTTTGTCTTTCCAAGGGAGTCCAGTTGCAATACTTTTTACAGCTAGCTCTGGATGTAATTTTGAAAAATGAGGATCTTGAAATACCGTCACACGCCCTATTACATAAATCTTTTTCTCATGCAAAGATTTAACAAATTCTCTCATGTCTTTTGCCCCACACTTCGCAGCAGTCCACGCATGTTCCAAAGATGGGTCTGTGGGTTTATAGGAAAGGGTTCCTGAAAAATCTTTTATATCAATAATAATTGCGTTTACATCTGTAGTTTCAGCAATCTTCACAACACTGTTTCTAAAGTCATTTGTGCCAACAACACAACTTGTCATATATATAGCTTTCAAAGATGAGGGAGTTGGTATATGTTCTACTGTATCTACTGGAACATTGGGAACTGTAGTGGTTGCCTCATTTTGAGCCATAACCGCTTTTTTTGGAGTTTCGTATCGAAGAGCAAATATTTTTGGAGCAAGAAAAATAGATAATGCCAAAATTACAACAACACAACTAGATAAAAATATAATTTTATTATATGACTTTATTTTCTTCATGCTTTATTCCGTTGGGGATGTAAAAACATTATTAATATCGTTTTGAATGGCGACAACAGGTTCAGATAATGATTCTTTTATTGTAGTAATTTCTCGTGGTTTTTTGTTTAGCATGTATGTACCAAAAGCGATAAGGAGGCCGGCTATATAAGTTAGTGTATCACGTGCCCATGAAGGAATCCCTAAGAGGGGTACAAAGGCAACAAAAACACCAAGAGTGATAATGGTTTTATAACTTTTTATATATTTTGAGATAATCATAAGTTTATGCTTTTAGCACAAACTATATTAACATAAAAAAGAGGTTTTTACACCGGCTTTATAAGGTTAAATTTAGGACAAGATTGGTCTGATATTAGACCTAAGCCACCATAACAACAAACTCACCACGCACCTTTTCAGCGTTTTCTTTGAAATAAGTTAAAAGTTCCTTTGGACTACCTGAAACAAATTCTTCAAAAATTTTTGTGAGTTCCCTAGCAATTATCACTTTTTTATTTGGACAAAATTTATCCAAAGATTCAAGAGCCTTTAGAATGCGATGCGGTGATTCATAAAAAATATAAGCTCTTTCTCCTTGTGTTATTTCTTTGAAAAGAGTCTCTCTGCCTTTTTTATGAGGAAGAAAACCAAGAAAGGTAAACTCCCCTCCTGTAATACCACTCGCAGAAAAGGCAGCTGTGAGAGCGCTAGCTCCAGGAATTGGAATGATTTTTGTTTCGGGCAATTCTTCTTTAATTTTTTGAATTAAAAAACTTCCAGGATCAGATATTGCTGGTGTACCAGCATCCGTCACAAGCGCCAAACTTTTACCTTCACGAAGCATTTCTATAATGTCATCTATTCGTGAAAGTTTGCTCTGGGCATGAAAACTTTTTAGAGGTTTTTTTATTTCATAATGATGCAAGAGTTTACCGGTTTCTCTAGTATCCTCGCATAGCACCAAATCTACCTCTTTTAAAATGCGGAGGGCTCTTAGTGTAATATCTTCAAGGTTTCCAATTGGAGTTGCAACAATGTATAACATAAAGACGAGTATATATCACAATAAAATTTTGAGCAAAGAAAAACCTCGCAAGTAAAGCTGCATTATTTGTGCAGAATACTATGCGAGCATTAAAATTATTTTTTTACTACCAACTGAAAACTTTCTTGAAGCTTACTGCCGATAGCTGAGGTCCATTGTGGTGAAGTTTTCAACACTGTGACGACGATACAAATTATAGCAATGATGCAAAGCATTGCTCCAGCTTTAGAGGTATTAAAACGGTACATAACTTGCAACAAGTTAGCAATTTTTTTCAAAATAATCAAGCTTTTTAGGCTTTAATCATTTGTTCCCCTATTTCGTATATATTGCCAGCCCCCATAGTCATAAACACATCTCCTTTTTGTAGTGTTTCTTCAGCATGCGCTTTAAGTTCTTCAAGTGAATCAAATACGTGAACATCACTAGAGTGCTCACCCATTACTTCTTTGAGTATTTGAGATGAGATTGTTCCATCATTTATTTCTCGCGCAGCATATATAGGAGCAAGAAGAACTTTATCAACCTGTGAAAACGCAGATGCAAATTCATGCAGATGGTCTTTTGTACGACTAAAAAGATGAGGCTGAAATGCCACCACAATTTTACCAGCTGGATACATTTGCCTAGCAGCTGCAAGCGTTGCTTTTATTTCCGTCGGGTGATGTGCATAGTCATCGTAGACTTTAACACCTACAGAAGTCTCTCCTTTATATTCAAAACGTCGCCATGTACCTTTAAAATCTTTGAGTGATTCAGCTGCCTTTCTCGGAGGGATACCAAGTACATGAGCGACAGCAATTGCAGCCGCAGCATTAGACTTGTTGTGCGCACCGGGCACGCCAAGCTCAAATGACATTTCTTTGTAACAAGAGTAATCAACCAATTTTGCAGCAACATCAGATATAACAGGACGAACATTAAATCCGAGCACATCAGCAATTACGTAATCTTCTTTTTTTGGTTTGTCTGCAAAATCTCTAAATGCACTTTGAATGTCTTTAATGTCTTTATAATAATCCAAATGGTCCTCATCAATATTTGTTATGACAACAATTCTAGGATTTATATTTAGAAAAGACCGACGATATTCACACGCCTCAACCACAAGGTATGGTCCTTTTCCTGCAATAAAATTACTCCTTTCTTCCTTCAACATCGAACCCACAATGACAGTAGGGTCCATTCCATTATCTTTCAAAATTTTTGCCACCATTGCTGTGGTTGTAGTCTTTCCGTGAGTTCCAGAAATAGCAATCGTATATTTATCTTTAGACACAATACCAAGCATCTCAGGATATGAAATAACAGGGATTGATAGTTTTTTTGCTTCTACAACCTCTGGGTTTTCGTCTGGTACGGCAATAGTTCTTACTACGAGCTCAGTACTCTCGTCAACATTTTTAGAATCGTGGCCTTTTTTAACAACTATACCAATATTATTAAGCTCTTCTGTAACAGGTGAAAAAGCAGCATCCGAACCAGTCACCTCCTTACCTTCAAGAGAAAGCATCCGAGCAACTGCAGACACACCAATACCTCCAATACCTATAAAATGTACTTTTTTTATTTTGTCTAAATCAATCATTTTTATAAAAGAAAACCGCTATGAGCAGCGGTTTTCATTTTAACACAATTTACATAGTCTCCACCACCATCATATTTGTTTCTATATTTTTTCCGAACGGAGAACCTGTTGCGATAACAATTTTATCTCCTGTCTTAACCAACTTCTTTTTAATGAAGAACTGACGAATAACTTTAATAGCGTCACTTAGGTGTGCAAACTTGTCTACAAGAACAGGATATGTACCAGATGAGAGTATGGTCTGTCGGAAGGTTGATTCATTTGGAGTAAACACAATCACTGGCTGATTTGGTTTAAATCTTGAGATGAGACGCGCACTAGTACCAGAGTTTGTAAGAGCAACAACATACTTTGCACCAATACGATCTGCAGTTTTTACAACAGAAGCAGTAACTGACTCACCTACCTGCTGAAGAGGCGTGTGAAGCACAGCACGCAAAAGCTGATGATTTGTGATTGTTGATTCAATACTTATTGCGACTCGATTCATAACTTCTACTGCTTCAAGCGGGAAATCTCCAAGTGTTGTTTCCTCTGAAAGCATGATTGCATCTGTACCGTCGATGATAGCGTTTGCAACATCAGATACTTCGGCTCGTGTTGGCACAGGACTCTTAATCATTGACTCAAGCATTTGAGTAGCGGTGATTACTGGCTTGCCAGCTTCATTACATTTCTTAATGATCATCTTCTGAAGTGCTGGAACTTGCTCTGCAGGAACTTCGATAGCAAGATCTCCTCGAGCAACCATAATACCATCAGCAAGTGAAATGATTTCATCAATATGCTTAATAGCTTGTGGTGTTTCAATTTTAGCAATAATGCGAGCCTGTGATTTTGCTTTCTTTAGTATTTCACGAAGCTCAATAATATCTTTAGCGTGTCGTACAAATGAAAGAGCAATGAAATCTACTTTATTTTTTATACCGAATTCTAGATCTTTTCTGTCTTTTTCCGTAATTGAAGAAATCGTAAGATCAGAATCCGGAAGATTCACACCTCGCTTGCCTTTTATGTCTCCACCTACAAGAACCTTACAAATCACGTCATTACCTTTTACTTCCAAAACTTCAAGTTTCTTTTTTCCATCGTGCAAAAATACTATATGTCCTTTTTCAACTTCTTTTGCAAAGTTTGGATAGTTTACTGATACGCGAGTTTCATCACCTTCTATTTCATCTGTGGTAATTGTGAATTTTGCACCAGGCTTAAGAACAATAGATTCTGTCTTAAACATACCAATACGAATCTTTGGACCACCAAGATCCTGAAGGATTGCTGCTGTAATACCTGTCTTTTCTGTAGCAATTCTTAGACTTTTCACACGACACAAGTGTTCGGCAAAATCTCCATGAGAGAAGTTTAGGCGCATTACGTTCATGCCGGCCTTAAGGAGTTTAGTAAGAGCTTCTTCAGTCTCTGTTGCAGGACCGATGGTGCATACGATTTTTGTCTTTTTTACTGGAATCATTGTGAATTTTTAATTTATTAAATCTGTTTATGAGGACATATAATACACGAAAATGGCTAAAAATCAAAGTATTACTTTACCCGAGTGAGGTTTTATTTTTCTCGAGCATTTGCAGGCGCAAAGTATGGTCTTTTTGTACCCGTATCCACAAGAGTGAGTGTTTCTATTTAGGAAACTTGGGAGGAGTGGCGACGACGGACAGAGAAAAAATTCAGCAGGATTTTTTCGTGTTCCTAAATAGAAAACACGAACGGGTTTTTATTCCACCCCTGAAAGAATCCGAATATCCGCACCGATGGCATTCAAACGTTCAGCAATTTCTTCATAACCACGCTTTATAGAATATACATTACGGAGAACCGATGTTCCCTCTGCGGCAAGCATGGCGATCAAAATAAGAACAGCTGGTCGAAGAGCTGGAGGACACACAACCTGTGCTCCTTTGAGTTTTGTTGGGCCGGTCACAAACACACGATGAGGGTCCGCTAGTGTAACCTGAGCACCAAGCCTATTGAGCTCTGTGAAATATACCGCCCTGTTCTCCCACATCCAATCATGAATAAGGGTTGAACCATGTGCTTGAGTAGCTATCGGAACAAACAAAGGCAAATTGTCGACGTTAATACCTGGATATGGCTGTGAGTGAAGTTTATCGTGAGGAGCTTTTAATTTTGAGGGATGAACCGTAATGTCTACAAGTTTTGTTCTACCATTTTCTGCTAAATACATTTTTGATTTTTCATATTTGAGTCGCATTTTTTCAAGCTTCAAAAGTTCAAGAGCGAGGAAATCTATTGGACAGCGTTTTATCGTAAGAGTTGAGCCAGTAGTAATAGCAGCAGAAAGGAACATCATAGACTCAATGGGGTCTTCGCTGTTTGTATATTCAACGGAGGTATTTATTTCACCTATTCCATGCACAACTAGATTGGTAGTTCCAATACCTTCGATTTTCACACCTAGTTTTTCCAAGAAAAAACACACATCTTGAACTTGGTAGTTCGGTGGAGCAAATTGAATCGTTGTTTTCCCCTTTATACCTGCAGCGGCGATAATAATGTTTTCAGCTGCAGTGTCACTAGATTCGTACATTACAATATCTGCTGATTTTAATTTTTTGTGAGATATTAAATAGTAATCTTTTTTTGTGACTACTTTTACACCCAACTCCTCTAGTCCATACCTGTGAGCGGTAATAGTACGTTCGCCCATCTTACAACCACCAGCATGTGGAAGCTTAAAGCTCGGCATATGATGTACAAGCGAGCCAATCATCATGAGAGCTGAACGTATTCGCCCAGCAGATTGATTGTCTAGCTTTTCCATATCAAACTGTTTTGGAGGAATAATTTCTATGGTGTTTTTATCAACCCATTTTACAGACACGCCAATGCTTTCCATGATTTCAACCAATCGGTACACTTCTTCAATTCGTGGAATTCCATGAAGAACTGTTTTTGCTTTGTTGATGAGAGATGCGCACAATAGACCAACTGCCCCATTTTTTGATGAGTTAGTAACAACACTTCCATGAAGCTTTTTTCCACCATGAATTTCGAAGTCTATAGAAGGTGAAAGTGAGATTATTTTACGCCCAAGTGCCTTACTTAATTTTTCAATTTCTAAAGTTGTGAAGTTCTGCTTACCAGCTTCCATTCGTGCAACAGCACTCTGTGAAGTATTTAAAAGTTTTGCAAAGTCGTCCTGTGTCATCCCCCGCTCTTCTCTGAGGGTTTTGATAAAAAAGCCAATGTGAGTTGCTGTAGTATCTTTCATC